>Ga0209258_100764_pt1 | contig 19956 bp, 22 predicted proteins | sample Araplaol_mTSA_r2_FD_184281 | JGI IMG/M metagenome (GOLD analysis project Ga0209258, IMG submission 184281) | Arabidopsis root microbial communities from North Carolina, USA - plate scrape CL_Col_mTSA_r2 (SPAdes) (version 2) | ecosystem: Host-associated > Plants > Roots > Endosphere | place: USA...
GGTGCAGAACGCCGACGTCGCGCAACGCGACTTCATCATCACCGGCGACGAATCGCACCTGGCGGTCTTCCAGGCCGCGCTGCGCGAGCAGCGGGCGGATTCCGAGCGCCTGCGCGTCCTGCTGGCGGCCAGCGCGAAGCAGGAGACCAACCTGGCCCGGCTCGACGAAGCGGTCGCCGCCAAGCTGTCGGAACTGGGCAGGACGATCGAGCTGCGCCAGCGCGAGGGCTTCGACGCGGCGCGGCTGGCGATCCGCCACGGCGACGACGGCCAGGCGATGACGGCGATCCGCCAGCAGGTGATGGTGTTGGCCGAGAATGAGCGCCGTTTCCTGCTGCGGCGCCAGGCCGACACGCGCGAGCACGAACGCGACGCCGTGCTGGTGGGCCTGTTCATCGCGGCGCTGTCCGTGACGACGCGCATCATCATCACGCTGGGCATCCGCCACGTGCACCAGCAGCGCCAGGCGGAGATCGCGGAGGGCGGAGGCGAGCCGTCGCCCGCCGCCGGCAGGGCTGCGGGCTGACGCTCAGGCCGCGACGGCTGCGTCCGCCTTGAACATCGCCCGGATGCCGCGCACCGCCTGGCGGATGCGCGACTCGTTCTCGATCAGCGCGAAGCGCACGAAGTCGTCGCCATGGTCGCCGAAGCCGATGCCCGGCGACACGCAGACCTTGGCCTTCTCGAGCAGCCGCTTGGAGAATTCAAGCGACCCGAGCTCGCGGTACTGCGGCGGGATGCGCGCCCACAGGTACATCGACGCCTTTGGCAGGTCGACCTCCCAGCCGATCTCGCCCAGGCCCTTGTGCAGCACGTCGCGGCGCGACTGGTACTTCGCGCGGATCTCCTCCACGCAGGCCTGGTCGCCCTCCAGCGCCGCGATGGCGGCCACCTGCAGCGGCGTGAAGGTGCCGTAGTCGTGGTAGCTCTTGATGCGTGCCAGCGCCGCCACGAGGTCGGGGTTGCCCACCATGAAGCCCACGCGCCAGCCGGCCATGTTGTAGCTCTTGCTGAGCGTGAAGAACTCCACCGCGATGTCCTTGGCGCCGGGCACCTGCATGATGGACGGCGCCTTCCAGCCGTCGAAGACGATGTCGGCGTAGGCGAGGTCGTGCACGACGAAGATGTCGTGCTTGCGCGCCAGCGCGATCACCCGCTCGAAGAAATCGAGCTCCACGCACTGCGCGGTGGGGTTCGACGGGAACCCCAGGATCATCATCTTGGGCTTGGGGTAGCTGCCGCGGATGGCGCGCTCGAGCTCGGCGAAGAAGTCGATGCCGGGGGCCATGGGCACGGAGCGGATGTCTGCGCCCGCGATCACCGCGCCGTAGATGTGGATCGGATAGCTCGGGTCGGGCACCAGCACGGTGTCGCCGCGGTCGACCGTGGCCAGCATCAGGTGGGCGAGGCCTTCCTTGGAGCCGATCGTGACGATCGCCTCCTTGTCGGGATCGATGTCGACCGCATACCGGTCACGGTACCAGTGGGAGATCGCGCGCCGCAGCCGCGGGATGCCCTTGGAGGCGGAGTAGCCGTGGGTGTCGGGCCGCTGCGCGACCTCGGTGAGCTTGGCGACGATGTGCGGCGGCGTGGCGCCGTCCGGATTGCCCATGCTCAGGTCGATGATGTCCTCGCCACGCTGGCGCGCGGCGAGCTTCAGTTCGGCCGTGATGTTGAAGACGTACGGGGGGAGGCGATCGATGCGCGCGAAGCGGCGCTTGCCCGGGGACGAGGACATGGGTGGAGACTTTCACGTGAGCGCCCGGAACCGTCCGAGCGACGTGCCCGCCGATGGGGGAGGGCCGGTTCATCATAGCCGGCGTCTTGTCGCGTGCCAGCTTGGCCGAGCAGGGGACGGCGGTGGACTCGAGAAGGCGCCCGTCGCCGCCCGCCGCGCACGCTCAGAGTTCGGCCGCCAGGGCCGCGGAGAACTTGGTCAGCAGCTGCTGCAGCGACGCTTTCTCGGCCTTGGTGAAGCTGCGCTCGTAGAACGCGTTGGCCTGCGCGCGCATCCGGGGCGCCACCGACTTCAGCAGCGCCATGCCGCCATCGGTCAACGACAGGTCGACGCGACGGCGATCCTCGGCGTTGGGCACGCGGCGCATCCAGCCCTTGTCGACGAGCTCGTCGCAGATGCGCGTCATGTTGCCGCGGGTCTCGCCCGTGACCTCGCTCAGCTCCGACGGGTTGGCCAGGTTCTCCGGCCGGCTGTAGAGCGACATCATCGTGATATAGCCCATGGCGGTCAGGCCGTGCGGCTCCAGCAGGCGGCTCGCGCGCTCGCTCATCATGAGGTTGCAGCTGCGCATGAGGATGTAGATCGCGACATCCCCGAGCCCGGCGCCGCCGGTGGCGCGTTGGTGCGCCCGTTCGGCGGCGGCCATGGTGTGCGTGGAACGATTGCGATCCCGATTGTTCATGTTGCGACAGTAACGCATGCAATCATGATCGGCAATACCGCGCGCCAGGGCGCCTTCAGGGCGAACCGGGGCGGATCTCCCGGTCGTCGAACTGCTGCAGCGACCAGCGCCGGACCACGCCGTGGTCGTCGAACAGCACCACCAGTTCCTTGGTGGGACGCGCCAGCCGGCTCGTGACGAGGCCGACGTAGGGCACCTCGTCCCAGCCCTTGGCGACGCCCTCGCGGTACTGGTACTGCCAGGTCTGCCAGCCGCTGCGGAACCGGATGACGCTGCCCTGGCCGAGGGTCTCGCGCACGTCTGCCTGCGTCGTCGTGCCGGGAACCAGCAAGCCGCGCGCCTCCGGGTCATCCAGGCGAACGAGGCGACCGTTGCCAGCCGTGCTGCAGCCTGCGGCCACGGCCAGCGCCGCCACGGCGAGCATGCACGCGAGGCGGGCCGTGTTCATGGCGACGGCCCCGGCTGCGGGTCGTCCATCGCGTCGAACACCACGTTCGTGCCGTCGGGCCAGGAGCGGTCGTCGAGCGGCAGGAAATAGGTGCGGTCGCGCAACGCGTACGGCCAGTCGAACAGGGCGGCCATCGCCATGGTGCCGTTGCTGCCGTGCAGGTAGCGATAGGGCAGCGTGCGGCGGCGTGGGCCGTCCACCAGGGCCACGCCGAAGATCGGGCGCTCGGCGAACCAGGCCTCGGCGTCGTCGCGCAGGCACAGCTCGTCGCTGGCGTCGAGGACGGCCGAGATCGGCGTGCGCAGACCGCGCTGGAGGTTGCCGTGGAAGGTGTCGGCCTCGCATTCGAGCCGCAGGTCGCCGAGGCGGCGGAGATCGTCCGGCATGCCCGGCGAACGCACGTCGACATGCCAGGCGACCGCGCCGTCCGGGAGGTTGGTGCGCAGCACGGCGCCGCGGTCGGCGAGGGCGCTCGTCCAGTCCGCGGACAGCGCGAAGCGCTGGCGATCGTCGAGCGGCACCGGCGTGCGCCGCGGGCCGTCGACCAGCCACAGCTGCAGGCGCGCAAGGTCCTGCGGATCGAAGCGCGCATAAAGGCGGAACGCGAGCGTCGCGTCGGGCGCGAGCGCGTGGTGGCGCTCGAAGGCATCCCGGGCGGCGAGCAGCTGCGCGAGCGTCTTCTCGTCGCGCGCCCCGGGCAGCGGGGCGGTGACCTGCACCTGCTGGGGCACCGGTTCGCTGGCGCCGGGCGCGGCCAGCGCGGCCACGCCCGGCACGGCGGCGAGCGCCAGCATCACCGCGCGCCGGGACGCGGTCGAGCAGGATTGCGTCGAGAGTCCCATGGCGTATCGAGGCAACCGGCAGTCCCGTTGGCGGGGACGCGTGCGGCACCGCGGGGCCGGCTTCGACGATGCGGACATCGACCTGGAAGGACATGGGGCCCGGCGAGGGAGACGAATGGCGGGTCGAACGACGCGCCCTGCGAAATCCCGGCCGTCGGCTGAGACGAAAAAGGGCGCGCGACCCTCGTGGATCGCGCGCCCGGTGGGCGGCTTCAGGCCGCCAGCGCCGCCAGCTCGCGCGCCGGTGCCGCCTCGTAGTGGCTCGTCTGCATCGAGTACTGCGCGCGCCCCGAGGTCATGGCGCGCAGGTGGCCGATGTAGCCGAACATCTCCTTCAGCGGCACCTTCGCGTCGACGACGGCCGCCCCGCCGCGCTGGGCCTGGCCCAGCACGTCGCCACGCCGGCGATGCAGGTCGCCGATGACGTCGCCCAGATGCTCGACCGGCGTGATGACCTCGACGGCCATCACCGGCTCGAGCAGCAGGGGCTTGGCCTTGGCGGCTGCCTCGCGGAACGCGGCCGCCGCGGCCAGCTCGAAGGCCAGCGACGACGAGTCGCGTTCATGCGTGGCGCCGTCCAGCACGGTCGCCTCGAAGTCGACGGTCGGGAAACCGGCGACGACGCCCACCTGCGCGGCGCGGCGGATGCCGGCCTCGATGGCAGGGACGAACTCGCGCGGGATCGCGCCGCCGACACTCGCGTTGACGAAGCGCAGGCCCTCGCCGCGCGGCAGCGGCTTCAGGCGCAGCGTCAGCCCGGCGAACTGCCCGGGGCCGCCGCTCTGCTTCTTGTGCACGTGCGTCACCTCGCTCTCGATCGACAGCGTCTCGCGATAGGCCACCTGCGGGCGACCCACCGACACGTCCACGCCATGCCGCGCGCGCAGCTTCTCGACCGAGACCTCGAGCTGCAGCTCGCCCATGCCCGAGAGGATCGTCTGCCCGGAATCGGCGTCGTGCCGCAGCCGCAGGCTCGGATCCTCGCGCAGCATGGCCTGCAGCGCCTTGGACAGGTTCTGCTGGTCGGCCTGCGACTTCGGCTCGATCGCCACGTCGATGACGGGCTCGGGCACGGCGATCTCCTCCAGGCGCACCGGATGATCGCGATCGGCCAGCGTGTGGCCGGTCAGCGTGTCCTTCAACCCGACGACGGCGGCGATGTCGCCCGCAACGAGCGCGTCCTTGTCGATGTGCTTGTCCGCGTGCACCTCGTAGATGCGCGCAACGCGCTCGTTGCGCCCGGTGGACGCGTTGAACACGCTCGCGCCGCGCGCGAGGCGGCCGCGGTACACACGCACGAAGGTCATCGCGCCATGGTCGTCGGCGACGACCTTGAACGCGAGGGCCGCGAACGGCGCATCGGGATCGGCATCCAGTGTCTCGTCTTCATGATTCGTCTCTCCAGGCCGCGGCAGGTAGTCCACCACGGCGTCCAGCAGCGGCTCCACGCCGCGGTTCCTGAAGGCGGAGCCCGCCAGCACCGGCACGAAGGCCGAGGCGAGCGTGCCCGCGCGCAGCCCGGCCCGCAGCGAATCGACCGGGATCTCGTCGCCGCGCAGCCAGGCGTCCAGCAGCGCGTCGTCCTGTTCGACGACGGCCTCGACCAGGCGCGCGCGGGCACGCCGCGCTTCGTCCAGAAGCTCGGCGGGCACGTCGGCCACGCGGAAAGGCGCACTCGCATCGTCCTTGTCCCAGACGAGCGCGCGCATCCCCAGCAGGTCGACGACGCCGCGGAAGTCGCCCTCCGCGCCGATCGGCAGCTGCAGCGGCAGCGCCGCGACGCCCAGGCGCTCCTGCATCATCGCGACGACGCGGGCGAAGTCCGCGCCGGTGCGATCGAGCTTGTTGACGAAGGCGATGCGCGGCACGCGGTACTTGTCCGCGAGACGCCAGTTCGTCTCCGTCTGCGGCTCGACGCCCGCGACGCCGTCGAACACGACGACGGCACCGTCCAGCACGCGCAGCGAGCGGTTGACCTCGATGTTGAAGTCGATGTGTCCCGGCGTGTCGATCAGGTTGATCTGCGTGCCGTTCCAGTGCACCGTGATCGCGGCGCTGTTGATCGTGATGCCGCGCTGGCGCTCCTGCGGGTCGAAGTCCATGCGGGTGTTGCCCGCGTCGACGGTGCCGATGCGATGGTTCTCGCCCGTGTAGAACAGGATGCGTTCGGTGGTCGTGGTCTTGCCCGCGTCCACGTGCGCGATGACGCCGATGTTGCGCAGGTCGCGCGGTTTGCTGAGGGGCGTGTCGATCCTTGTCATGATGAATCCTTCGAGGGACGTGGCCGCGGGCCGCGTCGCCGGGTGTGTGCTGTTCGAGCCGCCACCCGGTGGGATCCACCAGGCGGTCAGCGTTGTTCGAGAGGCCCGTGGCCGGGGCACGGGCGTGCGCGAGCGATGTCCCGGCGATCGGGAATCGTGGCGATCAGCTTGTCGTACGTGCGCATGGCGAGCCTTGCAGTGGAGCGATGGGAAAAAACGAAACCCCGGAAGACTTGCGCCTGGCCGGGGTTTGCGTTTGCAGTCGGCAGGGCGCGGCGGCCCTCCGACGGATGTCGAAGAGCACTCAGGTGGCGAGCGTGGCCTTGTTCACCTGGCCCACGCGGGCGAGGAAGTGGCGGGTGATTTTCATGATGGGTGTCATTATCCGGCGAGATGGATGGCTCTACAAGCGGTGGTGGCTTTCGGGCGGTGGTTGTCGCAGAGGAGCCACTGGCCACGAAGCTTGTCGCCGCTGCCCGGGACCTGCGGCGCGGCCCCACGACGTGTCATCCTGCGACCCCGCTTCGCTCCGGCGCAGGATGACATGTGATTGGCTGGCGCCCACGGCGGAGCGACGGCAACCTACGCGGGCGCGGCGCCCGGGGGCATCGCGTCGGCGGCCTCGCTCGCATTGACCGACGTGTCATGCCGCTCGTACGTCCCGATCAGCAGGCCGCTGGCGATCGCGCGGGACTCGAGCAGGTCGAGGACGGCGTCGCGGCCAGGGGAGTCGGGCAGGGGCTCGTCGCCGCCGAGGGCGAAGACCTGGAAGGCGTAGCGGTGCGGGCCGTGGCCCGGCGGCGGGTCGGGCGGCAGCCAGCCGTGGCGCAGGAAGGAGTTGGGGCCCAGCTGCGCGTCATCAGGCGTATCGTCGCCGCCATCGAGCGCGCCCGTGGGCAGCGAGCCGTCCTCGGGCGCGAGGCCGACCGCGATCGCATGCACGAGCGGATGCGGCGTCGGCGAGTCGGCGTCCTCGACGAGGAGCACGAGCGACGTCGCCGCCTCCGGCACGCCGGTCCACTGCAGCGGCGGCGAGCGGCCCTCGCCGTCGGCGGTGTAGATCCCGGGCAGCGGCGCGTGGTCGGCGAACGCCAGGCTCGCGACCGCGATCGCGCCCTGGCCGGCGCGCAGCGGCGTCCGGTTGAAGGCGATCTGGTCCAGGCCCGCGCGCTGCTCGCGCAACGCATGGCCGACGAAGTCGGGCAGGTTCTCCAGCATGCGGCGGATGCAGCAAGCCGCGTGCGCGACAGCGCGCGCGCTGTCCGGCAGGCGCGCGTCTTGCCCGCCTCGGCGCATCCTCACGTGGAGTGTCCGAATGCAGCAGAAGAACCTGTTCGAAGACGGCAGCCTGTCCCGGCCTGCCGCGGCCGCGCTGGCGGCCACCGCGGTCGTGGCGCCGGCGCTGGCCGCGCTCGGCAAGCGTCCGTCGAACTCGCTCTCGACCAAGGTCTGGTACGCGCTGTTGCACAAGCCGCGCTTCAACCCGCCCAAGGCCGTGTTCCCGGTGGTGTGGACGGCGCTCGACAGCGTGCTGGCCATCGGCGCCTACCGGCTCGCGCGCCAGCCGTCGACGCCCGAGCGCAATCGTGCGCTGGGCCTGTTCGCGGCCAACGTGGCGATGATCACCGGCTGGTCCAAGCTGTTCTTCGGCCGCCACAACCTCGGCGCGGCGGCCGTCGGATCGGCGGCGATCACCGCGACCGCCTCGGCCTACGTCGCCGCCGCCCGGCCCGTGGACAAGCCCGCGGCGGCCACCGGCCTGCCGCTGGTGGCGTGGGTGGGCTTCGCCACCGTCCTCGGCACGGCGATCTGGAAGATGAACCGCCGATGATGCGGCGCTGGCGTCAGCCCAGCGCCCGCACGATGCTCGCGAAGATCATCCCCATGCCGATGACGCTGATCGCCCACACGGCGGTGCGCGCCACCGGAATGCCGGCCATGTAGATCGGGATGTAGGCCAGGCGCGCCCAGAAGAAGATGCGCGCGCCGAGCTCCACGTTCGGGTCGGTGACGCCGCCGACGCTGGCTACCAGCGCGAGCGCGGTGAAGAGCACCATGTTCTCGAGCATGTTCTTCGCCGCCCGCTCGGTGCGCGCCGGGAAGCCGTGGCAGTCGAGGGCCTGCTCGCGATTGCCCAGGGCGTCCTTCATGCCGGTGGGCGTCCAGGCCCTGGCCTTGATGAGGCTGGCGGCCACGATCAGCACCCAGTTGATCACGGCCAGTTCTGCCACGATCATCAGCGTCTTGGTCATCGTCATGTCGGTCTGCCCGGCAGTGGAGAGGCCGCCAGCATAGCGGCCCGCGCGGCTCCTAGGCTTGCCAGACGCCGTAGCCCGCCTCGCGCAGGCCGATCGCGAGCTCCACCTCCATCTCGCGCGCCGCCTCGTAGGGCATCGGGTTGTAGACGGCGTAGAGCTCGGGCAGCAGGCGCAGGCCGTACTTGAAGACGAAGCGGTTCGACTGGATGCCGGCCTTGTGCTTGTCGAAGCGCAGGTCGGGGTCCAGGCCGGTCATGCCGACGTAGACGCAGGGGCGCGCCAGCGCGTGGTCAGGGTTGGCCTTGCGGAACGCGGGCTCGTTCCAGACGCGGTCGTCCAGCAGCACCACGTAGACATGATGGGATTGGCGGGGCGGGCGGCCGGCGGGCATCGTCAGGCGCCGATTGTCGGCCCTGGCCGCGGTCGCGCGGCCAACGCCAAAGGGCCGACTCGCGTCGACCCTTTGGCGTTGGCGGCCGGGGCAGCGCCCCGGCGCGCAGCAGCGTCATCCGGCCCGCAGGCCGGCGGACGGCTTACTGGCCACCCTTCTTGTCAGCCGAGGCTTCCGGGTTCGAAGCGGCGGAGGCCGCCTTGTGGGCCTTGTGCGCCTTGTGGTGCTTGGCGTGCTTGGCCGGCGCCGAGGCGCCATCGGCCGGGGCGGACGCGCCCTGGGCGAAGGAAACCGCCGCGAACGAGGAGAGCAGGGCGGCAACGATGAGGGTCTTGGTCATTTGAGGATTTCCGTTTCAGACGAGATTCGCTTGGGCTCCGACTCTCTCGAGCAGGCCCGGCATCGGCCAGGCTTGTCTCCACAACGGGACGCCCGCGCCGCCGGTTGACAGCGGCGGATCAATACTTTGCGCGGTATCCGTCGCCCGTCAGCGCGGCGAGCACGTCGGCGGTCGTGCGCACGCGACCCAGGCGCGGGAAGACCTTCCCGAACGAGTTGGCATGCATGGCGGCGTCGGGGCCGCTGGTGGCGTCCTCGGCGAAGACGAGGTCGTAGCCGAGTTCCCAGGCGAAGCGCGCGGTCGACTCCACGCCGACCGCGGTGGCGATGCCCGCCAGCACGATGGCGCGGATGCCGCGCCGGCGCAGTTGCAGGTCCAGCTCGGTGCCGTGGAAGGCGCCCCACTGGCGCTTGAGGATGGCGATGTCGCCCGGCTGCGTGGGCAGGTCGGCCGGGTCCTCGAGCCAGTTCGACGGCGGCGGACCGGACGGGTTGGGAGCGTCGACGGCGGTCTTGAGCATGTCGCCGCCGTCCGCCGAGAACCCCACCTTCACGCGCACCACCGGCGACCTGCGTGCGCGGAAGGCGGCCGCCAGCGGCACCGCGCGGGCCATCACGGCCGCGCCGTCGTAGGGTGCCTTCGCGTAGGGAAGAATGCCTTGCTGCAGGTCGATCAGAAGCAGGGCGGTGGTGGCGGGGTCGAGTTCCAGGGGAGCGGCGGTGGTCATGGCGGATCCGGTATTAACATGAGGATGTCCTCGCATTAAAGTTTATGAGGAAAGACTCACAAATGTCCATCGCCCCGCCCGGATCAGGGGAATCGGCCGCGGCCGCCGACGTGCCGGCCGCCGCGCGCGTGCCGCGCCGCGCCCGCGGCCACCTGCGCGTGGACGCCTTGCTCGCTGCGGCCGCCGAGGTGTTCGCCGCCAAGGGCTTCGACGCGGCGACCATGACGGAGATCGCCGCGCAGTCCGGCTCGTCCATCGGCTCGCTGTACCAGTTCTTCCGCACCAAGCAGGCCGTGGCCGAGGCGTTGCTGGGCATGCAGGTCGACGCGCTGTGGGCGCGGCTGGACGGCCTGGCGGAGCGCGCGCCGGCGCTGGCGACGCCCGACCTCGGCCGCGCCCTGGCCACCTGCCTCGTCGACTTCCGCGCTGACCATCCGTCGTTCGCGACGCTCGTCGAGCGCCCGGGGCCGCCGTCGCCCCAGGTGGCCGGCGTGCGGCGCCAGGTGCGCGAGCGCGTCGAGGCGATCCTGGCTCGCCATGCGCCCCACGCCGATCGCGAGGCCTTGCGCGCGATGGCGCCGGTCGTCCAGCAGGTGATGAAGTCGGCGGTGCAACTGCGCGGCGACCTCGAGGGTGCCGACCTCAAGGCGGCGACGCGCGAGCTCGAGACGATGCTGGTGGTCTATCTGTCGGGCCGTCTCGCGCCGGGCGCGCCACGCTGAGACCGGTCACGCGGGCCGCCCGCTGCCACGACCCGCGGGGCGCCATCCATCCCTCGAACGCGGCACGGCGCTCGGTACGCGCCTTGCCCACGCCACGCCCGTGGCGCGCGAAGGTGCGCGCGCCCCTGACGCGGAGAGCGACGATGCTGTTGGAAGGATCCTGTCACTGCGGCGCGGTGTCGTACACGGTGATGGCGCACGAGCCCGTCCCTTACATGCGCTGCTACTGCTCGATCTGCCGCAAGACCGCCGGCACGGGCGGCTACGCGATCAACCTCGGCGCGGACAACCACACGTTGAAGGTCAAGGGCGCGGAGCACTTGTCCGTCTACCGCGCCAGGCTCGACAACGGCGAGACCAGCACCGGCCAGCGCCACTTCTGCAGGCACTGCGGCACGGCGCTGTGGACGTATGACCCGACATGGCCCGACCTCGTGCACCCGCACGCCGGCGCCGTCGACACACCGCTGAGCAGGCCGCCCGATGTCACGCACATGATGCTGGAGTTCAAGCCCGACTGGGTCGACGCCCACGTCCGCCCGGCCGACGACACCTTCGACGACTACCCGAAGGAGACGCTGTCCGAATGGCACCGGCGCCATCGCATGGAGAGCTGAGGCCGGCGACTCAGGTCTCGAAGGCCTTCGGATACGTCCTGCCGTACCAGTCGTCGACCTCGTCGTGCTCCAGCGCCATGAAGGCACGGAAGCCCGGAATCAGGAAGAACCCGAGCGCCGACGCGACGGAGGCCAGGCCGAAGGCGACGTAGACGGCGCGCACGCTGGCGTGGGCCAGCGCGGCGCCAGCGATGGCCGGGCCCAGCGTCTGCGACACCTGCGTGGTCATGATCGCCGCCGACGACATGCGCGCGCGGAACGCGAGCGGGCGCGCGAGCATGCGATGCGTCTTGCCCACCAGCATGATCGCGGCGCTGCACACCCCAGCCAGCGCGAACATGGCCACCAGCACCCGGCGGTCGCCGGTCCAGCCGGCCACGGCGAACGCCACGCCCATCAACGCCGCGCCCGAGACGCGCGTGGCAAAGCGCCCCTGCATGCGCGACCAGGCCTGCGCGATGCCCAGCGACACGGCGAGCAGGCCCAGCGACAACGCCGCCTCGCACCAGCCCAGCCAGGCCGCGGACAGTCCGAGCGACTGCACCTTCAGCGGCAGCAGCATGGTGGCGCACGGCAGCATCACGAGCGCGCCGACGAAGTTGCACAGCACCCAGCCGCGTTCGATCGGAATGGCCCAGTTCACGCGCAGGCCCACCCGGAACTCGGCGGCCCAGCCGCGTGCCGCCGCGGGCGGCGCGGGTGGCTGCGCCGAACCCGGCAGTCGCGTGGCGAGCGCCGCGGCGCCGAACAGCAGCGCTGCGTGCAGCCACAGCGTGCGGGCGGTGCCCACCGCGGCCAGCACCGAGCCGGCGATCGCCGGTCCGAGCAGCCGGCCGGCGGCCTGCGCCGTCTGCTGCCGGCCCAGTGCCTTCGACAGCGCCGCGGGCGGCACCAGCTCCGTCACGATGCTGTTGACGGCGGGCAGGATCAGCGCGTTGGCGAGCACGGTGACGGCCTCGATCGCCAGCACGACCGACAGCCGGTAGTGCGACAGCGTGGCGTACGCGGCCATCGCGCTGGCCGCGACGCCGAAGCCGAGGAGGGCCACCACCATGAGCCAGCGCTTCGGATGGCGATCGACCAACGGCGACAACAGCGGCATCGCGACGAACGACATCGCCGACACCCCGACCCCGAACACCGCGAGGTCGTGTGCACCACCCGCCTGCGCGATCCACCAGGGCAGCGCCACCTGGCCCACCATCAGGGAGAGCAGGGTCAGCGCATCGCTCCAGAGGAGCCAGTGGAAGGAGCTGCCCGGAGCGGGGCTCCCGGGCAAGGACGGCAGGGGCATGCCCGCCATGCTACCGGCCGCCGGTCGCGGCCCGGGCCCCTGCGCGCGCTCAGGCGCAGGCCAGCGCCTCGGCTTCCTCGGCGCGGGCGAAGAACTTGAAGCTGCGGATGTGGGCGATCAGCGCGGCCTCGTCGTAGGGCTTGCCCATGACCAGGCCCACGCCCACGCGCAGCGCTTCCTCGCGGTGGCGATCCTCGGCGGAGGTGATCATCACCAGCGGGATCTGGCGCGTGCGCGCATCGCCCTTGAGGGCCGCGACGAGGGCGAAGCCGTCCATCCCGGGCATGTCGACGTCCGTGATGAGCAGGTCGGGGCAGCAGTTCTCGAGCTGCTTGAGCGCGTCGATGCCGTCGTCGGCCGTGACCACCTGGAAACCGTGCGAGGCCAGCAGCCGGCTGGACTTCACGCGCACCATCTTGGAATCGTCGACCAGCATGACCAGCGTCTGCCCGGTGGTCTTGAGCACGGTCGCGGCGGCAGGCGCGGCCGGGGCGACCGGCGCGGGGCGCAGGAGCGGCAGGGTGCGCTCGACGGCCGCGGGCTTGGCCTCGGCCCGGGGGGCGACCGGAGCCGGGCGCTCGGGCGCGGGCAACTGGCTGGCCGGCAGCGTCGACACGAGCGCCGCGGCGGCCTTGGCCGCCTCCGCGGCGCGGCGCTCGGCCTCGGCGCGGGCGACGTTCTGCGCCTTCTGGATGGCGGCCTTGCGGCGCGCGGTCTCGGCGGCAATCACGCGCTCGGCCTTGGCGCGCGCGGTGGCGCGGGCCGCCTCTTCCTCGGGCGTGCGCTGCTTGCGTGCCGGATCGGCGGACGCGGTCGCGGCGGGCGCCGCGACAGGCGGTGCGATCTCGGTGTCGGCCGGCTTGGGCGTGCGGCGTGCGACCACGACGCGCCAGGCCGGGAAACCGACGGCCAAGGCAACGAAGAGCGCGATGAGGAGGGTGGTCATGGGGCTACGCCGATGGTGCTGAGCGGATGTCGACAGGATAGGGGCAACCGACCCTGCGGATCCGTGGAAACACCGAGGCAATCCGACCCACTTCGTGAACTCGGCCACGCGAAGCGGTCCGGCGATCGGACGGGGCCGCCGCGGCGGCTGCAGTCACTCGTTCGGCGGTGTGACTTGCGTCACGTTCGCCGCGGCCTCCAGCGCCCGCCACGTCAGGTACAGGCGGGTGTCGAACTCGACCTGGTGGTAGTCCGGCAGCATGTGCTCGCACAGCGCGTAGAACGCCTTGTCGTGCTCGCGTTCCTTGAGGTGCGCGAGCTCGTGCACGACGATCATCTGCAGCATGTCGGCCGGCGCATCCTTGAAGACCGCGGCGACGCGGATCTCCTTCTTCGCCTTGAGCTGGCCCCCCTGCACGCGCGACACCGCCGTCAGCGTGCCGAGCGCGCGCTGGTCGACCTGCAGCCGGTTGTCGTAGTGCACTTTTGACAGCAGCGGCGCGTTGCGCAGGTAGCGCTGCTTCAGGGCCATCGCGTGCTCGTACAGCGCGCCGTCGTTGCGGACGCCGTGACGCTCGGGGTAACGCCGCGACAGGTAGGCGCCCAGCTCGCCGCGGGCGATCAGCGCGCGGACCTGGGCGAGCGTCGAGGCGGGGTAGCCGCCGAGAAAGGGCAGGTCGGAGCGTTGCATCATGAAGGGATTGTCGCGTTCCGCCGCGCCGTCACAGCCTCGGGAACCAGTGCGGCACGTGCGCGATTGCTTCGGCCAGCGAGCCGATGACGCCGTGTGCGCGCGCCGCGACCTCCTCCGGCGGGTGCTTGAGGTCGGGCACGATGACGACGCGGATGCCCGCGGCCTGCGCGGCGCGGGCGCCGTTCTCGCTGTCCTCGAACGCGATGCACTCGGCGGGCGCGACCCCCAGCCGGCTGGCGGCCAGCAGGTAGATCGCCGGATCGGGCTTGCCGTGCGCCACCTCGTTGCCGCCGGTGATGCTGCGGAAGTACTTCAGCACGTCGACATGGCCCAGCCGGTGCCGGATCTCGTCGACGTCCGACGAGGACGCCACCGCACACGGAATGCCCGCATGGCGCAGCGCCTCCAGCAGCATCAGCGCGCCCGGCTTGAGCGGAAAGACCGGGCCGCCGCCGGACTGCGGCAGCAGCTCGCGTGCCTTCGCGGCGGTGGCGCGCATCGCCTCCTCGCTGCCCAGCATCTCGATCAGCATCGGCACCGACTGCTGCGCGGCGCGGCCGACCACGCCGAGGAAGTCGGCCATCTCCAGCTTGAACCCGAGCGCCTTCGCGCCCGCGATCCACGCTTGCGAAATGGCGCGTTCCGAATCGATCAGCAGCCCGTCCATGTCGAAGACAGCCGCCCGAAAATGTCGGCCCTCGGTCAGCGCAGGACCGCTGCCGGCTCCCCGCGGGGGCGCGCGGCCTTGCTCCGGACCGGCCGAGCACGGCGGCCGCGCACCTTCGTCCTCCGCTCGAGTCCCGGGGTACTCTTCGGACATCGTCGTCACTGCATGTGCCAGCCGTGGCTCACCGTGATGGACTGTCCCGTCAGCGCATTCGTCTTGAACGCCGCCAGGAACACGGCGCACTGCGCCACGTCCTGCACGGTGGTGAACTCGCCGTCGACGGTGTCCTTGAGCATCACGTTCCTGATGACGTCGGCCTCGCTGATGCCCAGCGCCTGCGCCTGCTCGGGGATCTGCTTGTCGACCAGCGGCGTGCGCACGAAGCCCGGGCAGATGACGTTGGCCCGGATGCCGTCCTTGGCGCCTTCCTTGGCGACGGTGCGCGCCAGGCCCAGCAGGCCGTGCTTGGCGGTGACGTAGGCCGACTTCAGCGGCGAGGCCAGGTGCGAGTGCACCGAGCCCATGTAGATGATGGACCCGCCGCGGCCCTGCTTGATCATCGCGCGCATCGCGGCGCGCGTGGTCAGGAACGCGCCATCGGTGTGGATCGCGCTGAGCTTCTTCCAGTCAGCGTACGTGAAGTCGACGATGGGCGCGATGATCTGGATGCCCGCGTTGCTGATCATCACGTCCAGCCCGCCGAAGCGCTCGACGACCGCGGCCGTGCCGGCGTCGACCGCGGCCTCGTCGGTGACGTCCATCGCGACGGCCATCGCCTGGCCGCCGGACTTGACGATCTCGTCGGCCGTGGCCTGCGCCGCGGCGAGCGACAGGTCGGCGATCGCCACCTTGGCGCCTTCGCGCGCGTACTCGATCGCGATCTCCTTGCCGATGCCGCTGGCCGAGCCGGTGATGATGGCGACCTTGTCCTTGAGTTGCATGGGGTGCTCCTGCTGAGATGAATCTTCCGGGTGGGGTGGCGGACGCGTCGTCGCGGGTCCGCTCGATTCGAAGGGTTCTACCAGACTCCGCTGTCCGCGTTCTGACCGCCGCGTCCGCGTCACGCGCGCGCGAGCGGGATCGCAGTGACCGCCTGCAGCTGGTCGAAGGCCAGGCCCTCGGCCATGTCGACGACGCGCGCGCCGCCGGGGCCGACGTCGATCACGGCGAGGTCCGTGTAGACGCGGCTGACGCAGGCCAGGCCGGTCAACGGATAGGTGCAGCTCTCGACCAGCTTGCTCTCGCCGGCCTTGGTCAGATGCTCCATCATCACGAAGGTGCGCTTCGCGCCGATCGCGAGATCCATCGCCCCGCCGACCGCCGGGATCGCCCCCTCGGCGCCGGTGTGCCAGTTGGCGAGGTCGCCGCGCGCCGAGACCTGGAATGCGCCGAGCACGCAGATGTCCAGGTGGCCGCCCCGCATCATCGCGAAGCTGTCGGCGTGGTGGAAGAAGGAGCCGCCGGGCAGCAGCGTCACGGGCTGCTTGCCGGCGTTGGTCAGGTCGTAGTCCTCCTCGCCGGGCGCCGGAGCGGGGCCCATTCCGATGACGCCGTTCTCACTGTGCAGGATCACCTCGCGCCCGGCCGGCAGGTGGTTGGCGATCAGGGTGGGCAGGCCGATGCCGAGGTTGACGACGTCGCCGTCGGCGATGTCCTGCGCCACGCGGGCGGCCATCTGGTCGCGGGTCCAGCGGGGGAGTTTGGACGTCTCGGTCATCTCATGCCGCCTTGAAGCCCGCGCCGCGCGTCGCGGTGCGCTCGATGGGCACGACGCGCTGCACGAACACGCCGGGCGTGACCACGGCCTCGGGGTCGAGCGCGCCCAGTTCGACCACCTCGTGCACGGTGGCGATCGTGCACTTGGCCGCCATCGCCATGATCGGCCCGAAATTGCGCGCGGTCTTGCGGTAGGTCAGGTTGCCCCAGCGGTCGCCGCGTTCGGCCTTGATCAGCGCCACGTCGGCGTGGATCGCATGCTCGAGCACCTGCATCCTGCCGTCGATCTCGCGCGTCTCCTTGCCCGCGGCCAGGATGGTGCCGTAGCCCGTGGGCGTGAAGAACGCGCCGATGCCCGCGCCGGCGGCGCGGATGCGTTCGGCCAGGTTGCCCTGCGGTACCAGCTCCAGCTCGATCCGGCCCTCGCGGTACAGCCGGTCGAAATGCCACGAATCGACCTGGCGCGGGAAGCTGCAGATGATCTTGCGCACCCGGCCGGCGCCCAGCAGTGCTGCGAGGCCTGTGTCGCCGTTGCCGGCGTTGTTGTTGACGACCACCAGGTCGCGCGCGCCCTGATCGAGCAGGGCGGCGATCAGTTCGTCGGGCAGGCCCGCGGTGCCGAAGCCGCCGATCATCACCGTGGCGCCGTCCCGGACATCCGCCACGGCGGCTGCCGTGCTCTCAACGATCTTGTCGATCATCGCCTCTTCGCCCTCGCGCTTGCAGCCACAGCCCGCCAATCTACCAAACGGGCCGCGACCCTTCGCGGGAGTGCGGCATCGCGCCGGGGGCGCGTGTCGCCGCGGCGACGTCGCGGGCGTCGGCCGCGGGCCACGAAACGTGCGAAATGACCGCCGATTGGCTCGCGAAGTCAGTCGGCGGCGCGGGAAATGGCGGACGATGGAAGCCGACGCGGGACGTGGCGGCTTATGGCAAGACAACTGGCGCGAATCCCGCGAGACTGTTCGGCAGTGCGGGGCCCGGCCCGCACCGGACGCACGAAGAGGCGTCCGAGCAGACAACGATCTCGGAGACCTTCGAACCATGCCGTTCCGCTCGCCTTCCCGGCCGACCGCGCTCCTGCTCCTGCTGGCAAGCGCCACGGCCGCGTTCGCCGAAACCGTCGTGCCGCCCCCGGCCTGGCCGGCCGTCAAGGACAGCCCCGTGACGCTCGCCGCCGACCCCGTGCGGCCGCTGCTGATGGGCACCCTGCGCGTCTCGCTGGACGGCGCCACGCTGGTCGACACCCGCAACGCGATCGGGGCCGGCATCGCCCAGCGCCAGGGCAAGGGCACCGATGCGCTGGACTGGCTCTGCTACACCGTCTCCGACGCCGCCCCGGTGCAGCGCGTGTGGCTGACCTCCAGCGAGCTGTCGCGCGGGCGCATCGACGCCGTCGTCGCCACCGAACTGCCGGCGGGCGCCGTGGCCAGCCCGCAGTGCCCCGACCTGCCGGCCAGGTTCAAGCCCGTGCGCTTCGACGACGGCCTGTGGCTGGGCAACCCGAGTCCGGAACTGCGCAAGGCGCTGGGCATCCCCGCCAGGACCGGCCCCCATTTCTCCAGCCTGTTCCAGGGCCAGACCGGCAACCTGCAGATGGTCAGCTCGACGGTGATCGAGTTCAAGGGGGCCCGGGCGGTGTCGCTGTACGTGGCGCATTCGACGCAGAACTGAGCCGGGCCGACTCTTCCGCGTAGCCCCTGGCGGAAGCGGCCACGACGGCCGGGGAGGATCTGCGGCCGCACGCCGGATGGGACGACCCCCGGGGCTCAGACGCGCCGTCCTGGCCGGGCCGCAACGGGCGGGCAGAAGAGGACTTGAAGCCCCTTTCCTTGTCTTTTCACGCTATCGCCGGACCGCCGGATACGGGATGCTCGCGGGTGACGGTCGACCCGCGCCCGCGCGCGGCGGCCGATACCGACAAAGACGAGACCCGATGACCCACCCCAGTTCCGCGAGCCTCCGGCGACCGGTCGCGCGATGCCGTGCCGCGGCAGCGTTCGCCCTCGCAGCGCTCGCCTGGCTGGCGCCTGGGCCGGCGTGGGCGGACAAGCTTCGCATCGCCGCCTCGCATTCACCGGTCTCGCTGCCGCTGTACATCGCGCAGCAGCGCGGCTTCTTCGCCGACGAAGGCCTGGACGTCACCATCGGCGACTGCATCGGCGGCGCACGCTGCCTTCGCCTGCTGCTCGACGACAAGGCCGACATCGCCACCAGCGCCGAGAGCTCGGTCATCCAGCAGGCGTTCCAGCACGCCGACGTCGCCATCGTCGCGACGATGGTGCACGCCAACGACAACATCAAGCTGATTGCCCGCCGCTCCGGCGGCGTCGTGCGCAGCGAGCAGCTGGCCGGCCGGCGGATCGGGGTGATCGTGGGCAGCGCCGCCCAGTACGCCCTGGAGCTTCACCTGCTCAGCGTCGGCGTCGACCCGCGCCGGGTGACGATGCTGCCGCTGCAGCCGGAGGAAACGGTCGCGGCGCTGCGCGCGGGCCGCATCGACGCGGTCACCGTATGGGAACCCTACGGCTTCGCGGCGCTGCACGGCGCCGACCCGGTCGCGCTGCGCCTGCCGCTGGCCGGAGGCTACATCGAGACGTACAACCTGGTCGGCCGGCAGGCGCTGTTCGCGCAGCGCGACGACGCCGTCGTGCGCCTGCTGCGCGCGGTCGAGCACGCCGAGCAGTTCATCCAGGCCCATCCCCCCGAGGCGCAGGCGATCCTGCGCGAACGGCTGGGGGTGGCGCAGGACTTCGTCGACTGGGTCTGGGCCGGACTCGCCTGGCGGCTCTCGCTCGACCAGGCGCTGCTGTCGACGATGGAGGGCGAGGTGCGCTGGGCGCAGCGCGAGCGCCACGTCGCCGAAGGCGCGCGGCCCAACGTGCTGACCCTGGTGCATCCGGGCCCGTTGCGCGCGGTCAAGCCGGCCGCGGTCGGCATCGGCGGCTAGGGCGCGACCATGCGCATCCGCACCCAGCTCCTCGCGTTCGTCACGGCATCGGCCTGCACCGGCCTGCTGGCCGCGGCCATCGTGTTCGCCGCCGGAGCGCGCGAGGACGCGGCGAGCGACGCGCAGGCGCGTGCGCAGGTCACCGAGCACGAGGTCGCGGGGCTGCTCGCGCTGACGCAGGAATACGCGCGCTACGCCGAGCCGCGCGCCGCGGAACAATGGCGGCTGCGGCATGCCGCGATCGCGCGCGCGCTCGCCGACGACCGCCTGGACGGCACCCGCAGTTCCGCGCTGGTGGAGCTGCGCGATGTCACGCAGGCGCTGCCGCCGCTGTTCTCGCGGCTGGAGGAGCTGCCCGCCGCCAGCGACGAATTCACGCAGCGCCGCAAGGAGGCCCTGCTGGACCAGCTGCTCACCAACACGCAGGCGATGAGCGACTACGCCTACCAGTGGTTCCAGGACTCCGTGGCCCAGCGCGCTGCCGCGCAGGCCGAGTTCCGTTCGATCGCGCTGGCCGCGCCGTGCGTGATGCTGCTGCTGTTGCTGGCCAGCGGCCTGGTGGTGCTACGGCGCGTGCTGCTGCCGATCCAGCGCCTGGACCAGGCCGCCGCCGCGATCCGCCGCGGCGACATGAGCTTCCGCCTGGACAACGCCGCGCAGGACG
>Ga0209258_100765_pt1 | contig 19864 bp, 14 predicted proteins | sample Araplaol_mTSA_r2_FD_184281 | JGI IMG/M metagenome (GOLD analysis project Ga0209258, IMG submission 184281) | Arabidopsis root microbial communities from North Carolina, USA - plate scrape CL_Col_mTSA_r2 (SPAdes) (version 2) | ecosystem: Host-associated > Plants > Roots > Endosphere | place: USA...
TCGCCGAGGATGTGCAGACGACCACGCTTGGCCTGTTCCAGCGCCACCTTCATGATCTCTTCGGTGATGCCGTCGATCTTGATGTCCATCTGCAGCGCGGAGATGCCATCGGCGCTACCGGCCACCTTGAAGTCCATGTCGCCGAGGTGGTCTTCGTCACCCAGGATGTCGGACAGCACGACGAAGTCGCCGCCTTCCTTCACCAGGCCCATGGCGATACCCGCCACCGGAGCCTTCAGCGGGATGCCGGCGTCCATCATGGCGAGCGAGGAACCGCACACCGAAGCCATCGACGAGGAACCGTTGGACTCGGTGATTTCCGAGACCACGCGAACCACGTACGGGAACTCTTCGATGGTCGGCTTCACGGCCTGCACGCCGCGCTTGGCGAGGCGACCATGGCCGATTTCGCGACGCTTCGGCGCGCCGAAGCGACCAGCCTCGCCCACCGAGAACGGCGGGAAGTTGTAATGGAACAGGAAGGCATCCTTCGACTCGCCTTCCGGCGCGTCGATGATCTGCGCGTCGCGCGTGGTGCCCAGCGTGGTCACGACCAGTGCCTGCGTTTCACCGCGGGTGAACAGCGCCGAACCGTGGGTGCGCGGCAGCACGCCGACGCGAATGCTGATCGGGCGGACGTCGTCGAGGTTGCGGCCGTCGATGCGGATCTTGGTCTTCAGCACGCCATCGCGCATGGTGCGGTATTCGAGCTCGGCGAATTCCTTCGACAGCTCGGCCTTGTCCCAGCCCTTGGCTTCGGCGTCGGCAGCCAGCGAGGCCAACACGTCGGCCTTGATGGCGGCGATGGCGTCGCGGCGCTGCAGCTTGTCACGCACCTGGAAGGCGGTCTCGAGCTGGTTGCCCACGGCACCCGTGAGGGCGGCGACGAGCGACTCGTTGCGGGCCGGAGCCTGCCACGACATGGACGGACGAGCGGCCTCGGTGGCCAGCTCGGCGATGGCGCGGATGGCCGTCTGCATCTGCTGGTGACCGAACACCACGGCGCCGAGCATCACTTCCTCGGACAGCAGCTGGGCTTCGGATTCCACCATCAGCACGGCGTTGGCCGTACCGGCGACCACCAGGTCGAGCTTGGAGGTCTTCAGTTCCGACGCGGTCGGGTTCAGCAGGTACTTGCCATCGGCGTAACCGACGCGGGCGGCGCCGATCGGACCCTTGAACGGGATGCCGGCAAGGCTCAGCGCGGCGGAGGCGCCCAGCATGGCCGGGATGTCGCCGTCGATCTCGGGGTTCAACGAGACGACCTGCGCGATGACCTGCACTTCGTTCTTGAACTCTTCCGGGAACAGCGGGCGCACCGGACGATCGATAAGACGCGAGGTGAGCGTCTCCTTCTCGGTCGGGCGGCCTTCGCGCTTGAAGAAGCCGCCCGGGATGCGGCCGGCCGAGTAGAACTTCTCGACGTAGTCCACCGTGAGCGGGAAGAAGTCTTGACCTTCCTTCGCCTTGGCAGCGGCCACCACGGTGACCAACACCACGGTACCGCCCATGCTGACCATGACGGCACCGGAAGCCTGGCGGGCGATTTCGCCCGTCTCCAGTGTGACTTCGTGATTACCGAACTGGAATGACTTGGTTACTTTCGCCACTGTCTTTTCCTGAATTGGGAAGTGCGGCCAGGGGTGGCCGCTTCTTGATCTTCGCGTTCACGGATGAACGCAAACATCAACCTTAGCGACGGAGGCCGAGGCGCTCGATGAGGCTCTGGTAGCGAGCCAGGTCACGATCCTTCAGGTAGCTCAGCAGGCGCTTGCGCTGGTTGACCAGCTTCAGCAGACCGCGGCGGGAATGGTGATCCTGCTTGTGAGCCTTGAAGTGGTCGGTGAGGTGGTCGATGCGGGCCGACAACAGGGCGACCTGCACTTCCGGCGAACCCGTGTCGTTCGGCACGCGGCCGAAGTCAGCGATGATCTTGCCGGTCTGTTCTGCGGTAAGGGACATGATTAGCTCTTCCTAAAAAAACGGGTGCGAAGCTTGCGCAACGTCACGCCATGACGTTGCGCAAGCTTCGCCTAGATGAATGAAAATTCTGAAACAAGCTCCGTATTGTAGCGAGCGGAGCCCAACGACAACAAGACCGTCATGGTCATCCGGCATCCTGCCCGGTCGGCGGCAGGTTGAAACCGCGCACGATGCGCAGTTTTCCGTCCACGGCTTCACCCAGGATCAGCAAGCGGCCGTCCTCGCCGAACACCGCGTACTGTCCCGACAGCGCCGGATCGACCGGAATCTGCTGCCCCTGTGAGACGGCCAGGGTGCGCTCGGCATCCAGCCTCAGCGCGGGCAGCCCCTCCAGGCCCGCCGACACCGGCAGCAACAACGCGAGCAAAGCGTCATCGCCCTGCCCGGCCGCCGCCTCCAGTTGCTCGACCGTGACCATCGCGGGCTCCCTGAACGGGTCCACCCAGAGGCGACGGAGCGCCGTCAGATGGGCGCCGCAACCCAGGTCCTCTCCCAGGTCGACTGCCAGGCTGCGCACGTAAGTACCCGAACCGCATTCAACGTACAGGGTGAGAGTGTCTTCCGAGCGCCTGACCAGCTCCAGCCGATAGACGTCAACCTCACGCGAGGGCACGTCCACGGCCTCGCCGCGCCGCGCCTTGACGTAGAGCGGCTCGCCATCGAGCTTGATGGCCGAATACACGGGCGGCACCTGGGTGATGCGTCCGCGCAGCTTGGTCAACGCGGCCTCAATGTCCGCTTCAGAAAGTTCAGGCACCGGCCGGACCTGGACCACCTCGCCTTCGAGATCGGCGGTGCTGGTGGTGGCGCCGAGCTTGCACTCGGCCAGATAGGCCTTGCGGGAACCCAGCAGCATGCCGGCGAGCTTCGTGGCCTCGCCGAAGCATAGAGGCAGCAGGCCGGTGGCCAGCGGGTCGAGCGCGCCGGTATGGCCGCCCTTCTCCGCACGAAAAATACCTTTGCGAACAACCTGCAGGGCTTCGTTCGAACTCAGCCCCAAGGGCTTGTCCAGCAACACGATGCCATGCAGGTCGCGAAAACGGATGCGGCTTTTCTTCTTGCTCATGAGGTCATGCGGCCCCGCCGCCCGGTCCGAGCGATACGGGCCATCCCGTTACGATAAATACGCCTCAGTCCTCGGCAGCGTCCTCGCCCTTGTCCTCGGAGGGCGCCGGGTTGCGTGCGCTGTCCTGGCGGAGCAGCGTCTCGATGCGCTCGCCCTTGTCGACCGAGTCGTCGTACTTGAAGCGCAGCTCCGGCACGCGGCGCAGGCGCATGCTGCGCGACAGCTCGCGCCGGAACTCCACCGCCAGCTCCTTGAGCGCCTTGACGGCCTCGACGGAACGCTCCGGCTGCAGGGCGGTCACCCACACCGTGGCCCAATCCAGATCGCGGGTGACCTCGACGTCGGACACGCTCACCGACGGCAACCCGTGGTCGCGCACGGCGGCATGGACCAGCAGGCCAATTTCGCGGCGCAGCTCGGCACCGACGCGGTCGGTACGTTTGAAATCGCGTGAAGGCATGGGGTAACTCCTTCGTCGTCACGGGGACGACAGACACATGGCGAGGCGCCAATGTCGCAGTTTACGTAGAAAAACGAAGCCCGGACAAAGCTGCCCGGGCTTCGAGAACTTGCCGGACGTGGAGCTTTCGCGATCTCGCTACTCACTCCTCGTCCCACGATCACAGCGTGCGGGCAACCTCGATACGCTCGAAGCACTCGATCTGGTCGCCGACCTTGACGTCGTTGTACTGCTTCACGGCGATACCGCATTCCATGCCGTTGCGCACTTCGTCGACGAGGTCCTTGAAGCGACGCAGCGATTCCAGTTCGCCCTGGAAGACCACGGTGTTGTCGCGCAGCACGCGGATCGGCTTGCTGCGCTTGACCGTGCCTTCGATGACCATGCAACCGGCCACCGCGCCGAACTTGGAGCTGCGGAACACCTCGCGAACCTGCGCCACGCCGATGATCTCTTCGCGCACTTCCTTGCCCAGCAGGCCCGAAGCGGCCTGTTTCACCTGGTCGATCACGTCATAGATGATCGAGAAGTAGCGGACATCGAGGCCGGAGGTGTCGATCACCTTGCGGGCCGAGGCATCGGCGCGGACGTTGAAGCCGATGACCAGCGCCTTGGAGGCCGCGGCGAGCGTCGCGTCGGACTCGGTGATGCCGCCGACGCCGGCCGCGATCACGTTGACCTTCACGTTCTCGTTGCCGATCTGGCTGAGCGACTCGCGCAGCGCCTGCACCGAACCCTGCACGTCGGCCTTGACCAGGATGTTGAGCGTCTGCTGCTCGGCGCCCTGGCCCATCTGGGCCATGATGTCCTCGAGACGGTTGGCCTTGCTGACCATGCGCGTTTCACGACGCTTGAGCTGACGCTCGGCCGCCACTTCGCGGGCGAGGCGCTCGTCGGCCACCACCACGAAGTCGTCGCCCGATTCCGGCACGCCGGACAGACCCAGCACCTGCACCGGGATCGACGGACCGGCTTCCTGCACGGTCTTGCCGTTCTCGTCGATCAGCGCGCGCATGCGGCCGTACTCGATGCCGCACACCACGAAGTCGCCACGCTTGAGCGTACCCTGCTGCACCAGCACGGTGGCCACCGGACCGCGACCGCGGTCCAGGCTGGACTCGATCACCACACCGGACGCCGGGCCGTCTTCGACGGCGGTCAGCTCCATCACTTCGGCCTGGACCAGGATCGCATCGAGCAGGTCATCGATGCCCATGCCGGTCTTGGCCGAAATCGGCACGAACGGCGTGTCACCGCCCCACTCTTCCGGAATCACTTCCAGGTTACCGAGGCCCTGCTTGACGTGGTCCGGATTGGCGTCGGACTTGTCCATCTTGTTGAGCGCCACGATCAGCGGCACCTTGGCGGCGCGCGCATGCTGCACGGCCTCGGCCGTCTGCGGCATGACGCCGTCGTCGGCCGCAACCACCAGCACCACGATGTCGGTGGACTGGGCGCCGCGGGCACGCATCGAGGTGAACGCCGCGTGGCCCGGGGTATCCAGGAACGTGATGACGCCCTTGGGCGTTTCCACGTGGTACGCACCGATGTGCTGCGTGATGCCGCCGGCTTCGCCCGAGGCCACCTTGGTGCGGCGGATGTAGTCGAGCGTCGAGGTCTTGCCGTGGTCGACGTGGCCCATGATGGTGACCACCGGCGGACGCGGCTTCTTCTCGCCTTCCAGCTCCGCGTTCTGCGTGTGGGCCGCCAGCGCCGCTTCGGCGTTGTTCTCGTTCGCCGCCACGGCCTTGTGGCCGAGCTCCTCAATCACCAGCACGGCGGTGTCGTGGTCGATGGTCTGGTTGATGGTGGCCATCACGCCCATCTTGAAGAGGGCCTTGACCACTTCCGAACCCTTGACCGCCATCTTGTTGGCGAGGTCGGCGACCACGTTGTTATCACCCACGACCACTTCGCGGACAACCGCGGCGGTCGGACGGGTGAAGCCATGCGGACCACTGGAGGCCGGCGAACCACCGCGCGGCACGTCGCGGTTCGGACCCTTGCCGGGCTTGCCACGCTTGTTGTTGGAACGGCGCGCACGATCGGCATCGCTCAAGTGAAGCTCGCCTGCGGCGAAACGCTTGCCGCCCGGCGTGTCGTCACGGTCGCGGCCATGGCGGGCCTTGTTGCGGCTATCGCCCGCCGCACCAGCGGCAGGCGCGGCTGCACCCGCAGCAGCCTGACCCGGGCGGTTGGCGGCGGGTGCTGCCGTCGCGGCGGGCTTCGAGGCTGCGGGGGCCGGCGTAATGACGACCTTCTTCTCGCGACGACGCGGCTCATGAATGGTCGGCACGATCATGCCGAGCGCGCTGTGGTCGATGCGCTGCACGACCGGCTCGGCGGCCGTAGCCGCGGGCTTTTCAGCCTCGACAGGGGCTTCCGGAGCGGCAGGCGCTTGCGCGGCAGCGGCATGCTGAGCCTGCTCATGCGCGCGCGCAGCAGCTTCGGCTTCGGCGGCCTGCTGCTGACGGCGCTGCTCTTCCTCGGCTTCGCGCTGGCGCTGCGCCTCGGCTTCGCGCTGGCTCGCCTCTTCCTGGCGGCGGCGATCCGCCTCCAGGCGCTCGTTTTCCTCATGGTCGCGCTGCTGCTGCGATTCGTGCAGCTTGCGTACGGCGTCTTCGCGCTCGACATCGCTACCGGCTTCTTCGGCAATGACGCTGCGCTTGACGTAGGTGCGCTTGGCGCGAACCTCGACGTTCACCGTCTTGGCGCCAGCGGCGCCGCGGGCGCCAGGCGTGGCCACCTTCAGCTCACTCACCTTGCGGCGCTTGAGCGTGATCTGGCGCGGCGAGCTGTCGTCCGATTCGGTGGCGGCGAGTTCGCCCTTGCCGTGGGTGCGGCGCAGGAAACCCAGCAGTTTCACCTTCTCGGTGCTGCTGATGATCTGCTCCGGATCGGAGAATTTCATACCGGCCTCGGACAGCTGTCCGAGCAGCTTGTCCACCGGCATGCCAAGTACCTTGGCGAGTTGTTTGATCGTTACGTCCGACATCGTGTTCTTTCTCCGCCGTTCCCGCGCTAGGCCATGCAGTCACTTCCGCACGACCACCCCCGTCCCTGGTGGAAGGCGTCTCAGCCTTCCTCGGCGCGCCCATCCAGGGCGCTACCGCCCGCGGTTAGCCACCCTTCTCCAGACGCTCGATCATCGGCGCGCGTGCAGCCATGATCAGCGCTGCAGCGCGATCTTCGTTCATACCGTCGATGTCGATCAGGTCGTCGACCGCGAGGTCGGCCAGATCATCCACCGTCACCACTTCGCGGGCCGCCAGCGCAAAGGCCGTGGCCTCATCCATGCCCGGCAGCTGCAGGAGCTCGTCCGACGGCTGGTGCTCGTCGATGCTCTCTTCCACCGCCAGCGCCTCGGTCAGCAGCGCGTCGCGGGCGCGGGCGCGCAGTTCCTCGACGATGTCCTCGTCGAAGCCTTCGACCGCCAGCAGCTCGGCGCTGGGCACGTAGGCGATTTCTTCGACGCTGGAGAAGCCTTCCTGCACGAGGATGTTGGCGATCTCCTGGTCCACTTCCAGCTTGTCCATGAACAGCTGGCGTGCCGCTTCCTGCTCGGCCTCGCTCTTGGCGGCCACCTGGTCCTGCGTCATCACGTTGAGCTGCCAGCCGGTGAGCTTGCTGGCGAGGCGCACGTTCTGGCCACCGCGGCCGATGGCCTGGGACAGCTTGTCCTCGGCCACGGCGATGTCCATCGAGTGCTTTTCTTCGTCCATGATGATGGACTGGACTTCGGCCGGCGCCATCGCGTTGATGACGTACTGCGCCTGGTTCTCGTGCCACAGGATGATGTCCACACGCTCGCCATTGAGCTCGTTGGACACGGCCTGCACGCGCGAACCGCGCATGCCGATGCAGGCGCCGATGGGATCGGTGCGCGTATCGTGGGCCACCACGGCGATCTTGGCGCGGTCACCCGGATCGCGGGCGCAGCCCTTGATCTCGACCAGGCCCTGGCCAACTTCCGGCACTTCGAGCTTGAACAGCTCGATCATGAACTCCGGCGCGGCGCGCGACACGAACAGCTGCGGGCCGCGGGCTTCCGAACGCACCTCGTAGAGGTAACCGCGGACGCGGTCGCCGACTCGGGCCGATTCACGCGGAATCGTCTTGTCGCGCGGGATGAAGGCCTCGGCGTTGCCGCCCAGGTCGAGGTAGACGTTGCCGCGCTCGACGCGCTTGACGATGCCGGTGACCAGCTCGCCCACGCGCTCCTGGAACGCATCGACGACCTGCTGGCGCTCGGCCTCGCGCACGCGCTGCACGATCACCTGCTTGGCAGCCTGTGCGGCAATGCGGCCGAATTCGGCATTCTCGATCTGCGTCTCGATGTACTCGCCGACCTGCGAGTCTTCACGTTCGTCGACGGCGTCCATCAGGCGCACCTGGTGGAACGGGGACTCCATCTCGCCGTCGTCGGCGATGATTTCCCAGCGACGGAACGTCTCGTAGTCACCGCTGTGGCGGTCGATGGTCACATGGATATCCGGATCTTCGTCCGGATAGCGCTTCTTGGCCGCGGACGCAAGCGCCGCTTCCATGGCCTGGAAAATCACTTCACGCGACACGCCCTTTTCATTGGCGACCGCGTCAACCACCAGCAAAAGTTCTTTGCTCATTGCAGCAACTCCGTAGACGCCGCTGGCGCCGATCGGTTTTCGATTGATTTACTTCGAGGCCTTCTTGCCCGGTTTCTTGCCCGGCTTGGGCTGCGGCACGTAACCGAGCGCTGCCCAATCGGGTACCACGCGCGCGCTTTCCACCGCGTCGTGGTCGAACTCGAAGGTCTTCCCCTCTGCTTCCAGCGAGATCCTCTCGCCGTCCACCGAGATCACCTTGCCGCGCAAGCGGCGGCGTCCTTCCAGGGGCGCCTTCAGCAATACCTTCACTTCCGTCCCGGACACCTTGGCGAACTGCGCCGCGGTGAACAGCGGACGGTCGATGCCGGGGGAAGAAACTTCCAATACATAGTGGCCCGGAATCGGGTCCTCAACGTCCAGCATCGCCGACAGCTCACGGCTGGCAGCTTCGCAGTCATCGAGGTTGACCTCGCGGCCCTCGGCGTCCAGATAGACACGCAGAGTACTCTGCCCCTGCGACGGGGTGAACTCCACGCCAATGCATTCCAGGCCCAGATCGGCCAGGACTTCGGTGAAGCGTTGAGCTAGTGCCTGCGTATCCATGATTCGTCTACCGTACGGTCGCCAGAAACAAAAAATGGGCTCAAGCGGCCCATTCCCTGCTCTTCAAGGAGAGCATCCTCGCCGATGTCCCGACCCATCCAGACTCTTCCGGGGCACCTTGGCGCAGCCAGCATCGAAGCGGCGTGTGACACATGTGCGACGCTTCCTTGCGCCCAACAAAAAAGCCTCACGAGGAGGCTTTCTTGTTCTAAGAAAGATCTGGTAGCGGGGGCAGGATTCGAACCTGCGACCTTCGGGTTATGAGCCCGACGAGCTGCCAGACTGCTCCACCCCGCATCAGAGTCCGAAGATATTAGCGAGATGGCCGATTTCTTGCAAGCCTGTTTCGCAAAATTATTTCAGTACTTCTTCAAAAACATCGTGACGGAAGCATCCGCCACGATGCACATCAACCGACGAAGACGCGCTGGCACCAGCCAAACAGCGGGCCCCAGGCCAAGCCCAGGACCAGCAGCGCCAACACATTCAACGAAAGGACCAGGCGAACCGATACGTCGCCCTGCAGGCGCACTTCGGTGCCTTCGACCGGCTTGTCGAAGTACATCACCTTGACCACGCGCAGGTAGTAGTAGAGGCCAATGATGGCGAACACCGCGCCGACAATGGCCAGCCACAGGAAGCCGGCGTGGATCGCGGCCTGCAGCACCAGCAGCTTGGCGAAGAAGCCGAACAGCGGCGGAACGCCCGCCAGCGAGAACATCACCAGCATCATCAGGAACGCAGCCCACGGCGAACGCTGGTTCAGCCCCTTCAGATCGTCGATCTCTTCGCACTCGAAACCGGCACGTGCCAGCGCCAGGATCACGCCGAAAGCCGCCGTACCCATCAGCGCGTAGCTGATCGCGTAGAACAGCGCCGCCGCGTAGCCCTCGGGACCGGCGTTGACCAGGCCCAGCAGCAGATAACCCATGTGCGAGATGGTCGAATAGGCGAGCAGACGCTTGAGATTGCTCTGCACGATGGCGACGATGTTGCCGATCGCCAGCGACAGGACCGCCAGGCAGGCCAACATCAGCTGCCAGTGCTGCGACAGGTCGCCCAGGCCCGAAGCCAGCAGGCGATAAGCCATGCCGAACGCGGCCAGCTTCGGCGCGGAGCCGATGAAGATGGTCACAGCCGTCGGCGAGCCCTGGTAGACGTCCGGAATCCACATGTGGAACGGCGCCGCACCCAGCTTGAAGGCGATGCCCACGATCATGAAGATCAGGCCGAACACCAGCAGGTGCGGCATGCCCGTATGGGTCGCGGCCATGTGCAGGCGCGCCAGATCCAGCGTCCCGGTGGCGCCGTAGACCATCGACATGCCGTACAGCAGCATGCCCGACGCCAGTGCGCCAAGCACGAAGTACTTGATCGCCGCTTCCGAGGACAGGCGCGAATCGCGATTCAGGGCGACCAGCGCATAGGAGGACAGCGTGAGCTGTTCCAGGCCCAGGTACACCGTGACCAGGCTGCCGGCCGAGACCAGCAGCATGATGCCGATCACCGCGAAGATCGACAGCGTGTAGAACTCGCCGACGAACAGCTTGCGGTCGATCAGGTACGGCTTGGCGTAGACGAACACCAGGGCGGTGGCGAGCAGCGCGAAGACCTTGAGGATCTCGGCCACGCCGTCACGCACGAACATGCCACTGAAGGCCGTGACCGGCTGGCTGGGCTGGCCGCCCACCACCAGGTAGATCGCCACCAGCAGCACGGCGATGGAAAGCCAATGCAGCAGCGGACGCTGTTCCGCCTTCATGAAGGCATCCAGGAGCAGCAGCAAGCACGCTGCCGCCACCAGATACAGCTCCGGCAGCAGGATCAGAATGTCATTGAAATTCGGCATGATCAGTCAGTCCTGCTTAGATCTTGTGATTGCCAAGCTGCGTGACCAGCTGTGACACCGAGCTGTCCATCAGATGGACCAGCGGTTCCGGCCAGATGCCCAGCACCAGCGTGCCCGCGGCGAAGACGCCCAGCACGAACCACTCGCGGCCATTGATGTCCTTCATTTCGGCCACGTGCGGATTGGTGATGTCGCCCCACAGCACGCGCTTGACCAGGTACAGCGTGTACGCCGCGCTGATGATCAGCGTGAAGGCGGCGAACAGCGCGATCCACACATTGGCCTGGAAGCTGGCCAGAATCACCTGGAACTCGCCCACGAACCCGCTGGTGCCCGGCATGCCGCAATTGGCCATGGCGAACAGCACGTAGAAGAAGCCGAACCACGGCATCACGTTGATGACGCCGCCGTAGTCCTTGATCTGGCGGGTGTGCAGGCGGTCGTACAGCACGCCGATGCACGAGAACATCGCGCCCGACACGAAACCGTGCGAAATCATCTGCACCATGGCGCCCTGCACGCCCATCTTGGCGGCGTCCAGGCTGTTGTTGTCGCGCACCAGCATGAAGGCAATGAAGATGCCCAGGGTAACGAAGCCCATGTGCGCCACGGAGGAGTACGCCACCAGCTTCTTCATGTCCTCCTGCACCAGCGCGATGTACCCGATGTAGATCACCGCGATCAGGCTCAGGCCGATCACCACCCACGCGTAAGCCTCGGAGGCATCCGGCGTGATCGGCAGCGAGAAGCGCAGGAAACCGTAGCCACCGATCTTCAGCATCACCGCGGCCAGCACCACCGAACCGCCGGTTGGCGCTTCTACGTGGGCATCCGGCAGCCAGGTGTGCACCGGCACCATCGGCACCTTCACCGCGAAGGCAATGAGGAAGGCGAAGAACAGCCAGGTCTGCTCCTTCATGCTCAGCGGCAGCGCAGCCAGCTGGGCCAGATCGAACGTGCCCGCCTTCAGGTACAGGTAGATCAGGCCCACCAGCATGAAGATGGAACCGAAGAACGTATAGATGAAGAACTTCAGCGTGGCATAGACGCGACGCGGGCCGCCCCAGACACCGATGAGGATGAACATCGGGATCAGCATGGCCTCGAAGAACACGTAGAACAGCAACGCGTCGGTGGCGCAGAACACGCCGATCATCAGGCCTTCGAGTACCAGCATGGCGGCCATGTACTGGTGCGGGTTGACCTGGATGACTTCCCAGGCGCCCACGATGACCAGGATGCCCACCAGCGTGGTCAGCAGGATCAGCGCGATGGCGATGCCGTCGACGCCCAGTGCATAGTGCACGTTGAGGCCGGCGATCCAGAGGTGGTCTTCCACCATCTGCTTGGCGGCATCGGCCGCGTTGTACTGAGGCAGCAGGTAGAGGCTGACCGCGAAGGTGGCGATGGCCACCAGCAGCGAGATCCAGCGCGCGGCGTTCGGTCGGCTGGCGCCGGCGAGCAGCACGGGGATGGCACCCACGATGGGGAGCCAGATCAGCAGGCTGAGCAAATGATTGAACATGGAGCAGGTTCCCTTATTGCCCGACCAGCCAATACCCGCCGAGCAGCAGGATAAGGCCGAGAATCATTGCGAAGGCGTAGTGATAGAGATAACCGGACTGCAGGCGGCGCACGCCGCCTGCAATGCGATCCACCAGGCCAGCTGAACCGTCGACGAGCACGCCGTCGATCACCGCCGCGTCACCGCCCTTCCACAGGGCACGACCCAGCGCCATGCCGCCACGGGCGAACACGATGTAATACACCGCGTCGAACCAGTACTTGTGGTTGAGCACGTTGTAGATCGGCTTGAGCGCATTCTTGATGCGATCGGCCACCGACGGGTTGAACAGGTAGATATAGGTCTGGATCGCAAACGCGGTCAGCACCAGCAGGAATGGCAGCTGGGTGAAACCATGCAACGCCATGCCCAGCCAGCTGTGGAACTCCTTGCCGACCTCGCCGAGCACGTTGTTCGCTTCGTTGACATGAATCGCCGAACCGAACCACTCGCCGTAAAGCAACGGCTTGATGGCGAAGGCACCGATCACGATCGACGGAATCGCCAGCAGGATCAGCGGCAGCGTCACCACCCACGGCGTCTCATGCGGCGTCTCGTGCATGATGCCCGGCTCGTGGTGACCGTGATCGTCCTTGTGCTCGACGTGATGGCCGTGGCCATGATCGTGCACCACCGTGAAGCGCTCCTTGCCGTGGAACGTCAGGTACATCTGGCGGAACGTGTACAGCGCGGTCACGAAGGCGCCGGCCATCACGCAGAAGTAGGCGTAGTTCGAGCCCCAGCGATGCGACTCACCGACGGCTTCGATGATCGCATCCTTCGAGTAGAAGCCTGCGAAGAACGGCACGCCGCACAGCGCGAGCGAACCGATCCACATGGTGATCCAGGTGATCGGCATGTACTTGCGCAGGCCGCCCATGTAGCGCATGTCCTGCTCGTGGTGCATGGCGATGATCACCGAGCCCGCGCCCAGGAACAGCAGCGCCTTGAAGAAGGCGTGGGTCATCAGGTGGAACACGGCGCCGGCGTAGGCCGACACGCCCAGTGCCACCGTCATGTAGCCCAGCTGCGAGAGCGTGGAGTACGCGACGACGCGCTTGATGTCGTTCTGCACGATGCCGATAAGACCCGTGAACAAGGCACCAGTGGCGCCGATCACCATCACGAAGCTGAGCGCGGTGTCCGACAGTTCGAACAGCGGCGACATGCGCGCCACCATGAAGATGCCGGCCGTCACCATCGTTGCGGCGTGGATCAGCGCGGAGATCGGGGTCGGGCCTTCCATCGAGTCCGGCAGCCACACATGCAGCGGCACCTGGGCCGACTTACCCATCGCGCCGATGAACAGGAAGATGCAGATGACCGTGGCGGCATCCCAATGGGTGTTCTGCGTGATCTGCAGCGTCTTGCCCACCAGGGTCGGCGCAGCCGAGAACGCGGTGGCGTAATCCAGGGTGCCGAGGAAATACAGCACACCGGCGATGCCGAGCAGGAAGCCGAAGTCGCCCACGCGGTTGACCACGAACGCCTTGAGGTTGGCGAAGATGGCGGTCGGGCGCTTGAACCAGAAACCGATCAGCAGGTACGAGACCAGGCCCACCGCTTCCCAGCCGAAGAACAGCTGCATGAAGTTGTTGCTCATCACGAGCATCAACATCGAGAAGGTGAACAGCGAGATGTAGCTGAAGAAGCGCTGGTAACCCGGGTCCTCATGCATGTAGCCAATGGTGTAGATGTGCACCAGCAGCGACACGAAGGTGACCACCACCATCATCATGGCGGTGAGGCGGTCGATCAGGAAACCCACGTGCGCGGAGTACTGGCCGATCTCGAACCAGGTGTAGATGTTCTGGTTGTAGATCGAAGCGCCGCCGGCGGTGAGCTGGTACAGCACGTAGATCGACAGGCCGCAGGCGAGCGCCACGCCGAGGATGGTCACCGTGTGCGCGCCGGCCCGGCCGATGAAGCGGCCGAAGAAGCCCGCGAGCAGGCATCCGACGAGCGGCGCCAGCGCGATGGTCAGCAAAATGGAGGTAGACAGTTCCATCGGGTCAGCCCTTCATGCTGTCGATTTCGGCGACATTGATGGTGCTGCGGTTGCGGAACAGCAGGACCAGGATCGCCAGGCCGATGGCGGTTTCCGCCGCGGCCACGGTGAGGATGAAGAACACGAACACCTGCCCTGCCACGTCTCCCAGGAAACGGGAGAACGCCACGAAGTTGATGTTGACCGCGAGCAGCATGAGCTCGATCGACATCAGCAGCACGATCACGTTCTTGCGATTGATGAAGAGACTGGCCAGGGCGATGCTGAAGAGCACTGCGCCGAGCACGATGAAATGGGCGAGCGTGATCATGGGGTGGTCTCCTTGCCCGGTTCTGCCTGCGGCGCGGCGGGCACTTCGGCCGCCATCTTCACCACGCGGATGCGACTGGCTGCCTTGACGCGAACCTGCTGCGAGGCCTGCTGGTGACGAACACCAGTGCGATGGCGCAGCGTGAGCACCACGGCGGCGACGACGCCGACAGTGAGGATCAACGCGGCAATCTCGAACGGCAGCAGGAACTGGGTGTACAGCGCGTGGCCGAGCCACTCGGTGTTGGACATGCCGACGGCTGCGGCCGGGTCGGCGCCCATGACCGCCTGGTGCATGGCGCGCACGCCGATCAGCCCCAGCATCTCGCCCAGCATGACCAGGGCCACGATGATGCCCACCGGCAGGTACTTGATGAAGCCTTCGCGCACCCGCTCCTGGTTGATGTCGAGCATCATCACCACAAACAGGAACAGCACCATCACCGCACCGACATAGACCACGATGAGTGCGATGGCGAGGAACTCCGCTTCGGCCAGCAGCCAGATGCAGGCGGTACTGAAGAAAGTGAGCACCAGCGACAGCACGGCATGCACCGTGTTGCGCAGCGTGATCACGCCCAGCGCGGCCACCACGGTCACCGCGGCAAACGCGTAGAAGCAGACGAGTTGGAACATTTGAGGATCGATCATGATGTCCCTGCTCCTCAGCGGTACGCGGCGTCTTGAGCGCGGGCCGCGGCGATGTCCGCTTCGAAGCGGTCGCCGATGGCCAGCAGCTGCGGCTTGGTCACCACGTTCTCGCCACGCTGCTCGAAGTGGTACTCGTGGATGTGCGTCTCGACGATCGAGTCGACCGGGCAGCTCTCTTCGCAGAAACCGCAGAAGATGCACTTGAACAGGTCGATGTCGTACCGCGTGGTGCGGCGCTGGCCGTCGCTCTCGCGCGGGGCCGAGTCAATGGTGATGGCCAGGGCCGGGCACACTGCCTCGCACAGCTTGCACGCGATGCAGCGCTCTTCACCGTTGGCGTAACGGCGAAGCGCATGCAGGCCGCGGAAGCGGTTGGACTTGGGGATGTGCTCCATCGGGTAGCGCATCGTGTACTTCGGGCTGAACATGTAACGCATGGTCAGCGCCATGCCCTTGAACAGCTCGATGAGCAGCAGGCTCTTGAAATAGTGAGTAACGCGGGACATGGTTTTCTTCAGCCTCCCGTGCCGACGGTGACCCAGCCGAAGTACTTCATGCAGCCGGCGACGAGGACCCAGACGATGGTGATGGGGATGAATACCTTCCAGCCCAGACGCATGATCTGGTCATAGCGGTAACGCGGGAAGCTGGCGCGGAACCACAGGAAGAGGAACGCAAAGAAGAACACCTTGGCGAACAGCCACAGGATGCTGTCGTGCCCCAGCAAGCCCCACGAAGCGGGGAACGGCGACAGCCAGCCGCCCATGAACAGGATCGGAGCCAGGAAGCTCACCAGGATCATGTTGGCGTATTCGGCCAGGAAGAACAGCGCGAACGCCGAGCCGGAATATTCCACGTGGAAGCCGGCGACGATTTCCGATTCACCTTCCGCCACATCGAACGGTGCGCGATTGGTTTCGGCCACGCCCGAGATGAAGTAGATGATGAAGACCGGCAGCAGCGGCCACATGAACCACTCGAAGATGCCCTTCGAACCAGCCTGCGCATGCACGATGTCGGTGAGGTTCAACGAACCTGCCAGCACCAGTACGCATACCAGGCACAGGCCCATGGCCAATTCGTACGAAATGACCTGCGCCGCCGAGCGCATGGCACCCAACAGCGCGTAACGCGAGTTGGACGCCCAGCCGGCGAGGATGATTCCGTACACGCCAAGCGAGGTCATCGCCAGCAGGTACAGCAGGCCGGCATTGACGTTGGCCAGCACCATCTTGTCGTTGAACGGGATCACCGCCCACGCGGCCAGCGCGGGAACGAGTGCGATCATCGGCGCCAGGTAATAAAGCACCTTGTTCGCGCTGGTCGGAAGGATCACTTCCTTCAGCAGCAGCTTGACCACGTCGGCGAAGGCCTGCAGAAGGCCGAAGGGACCAATCTTGTTGGGCCCCATGCGCACGTGCATCCAGCCGATGACCTTGCGCTCCCACCACACGTACATCGCGACCGCGATCACCAGCGGCAGGACGATGCACAGGATGTAGACGATTGGCCAGATGATCTGGTTGAGGATCTGTTCGCCCATGTGCTTTACGCCTTGCTCAGGGTGAGGGCCGCGCCATACGGCGGCAGCGTGACAGTGTCGTCATGTGCGGCTTCGATCCAGGCGGCGCCATCGGGCACGCTTGCATCGATGACCAGCGGCAGCACCGCATCGGCGATGCGGATCGCGGCGCCCTCGCCCAAACCCTGGCGCTGCGCCTCTTCGGCATTCACGCGCACGGCAGGCGCCCGATTCAGCGGATGCTTGCTCAGTGCCGTGGCGCGGCGAAGCACCGCGTCGGTGCGGTAGATCGGCCAGGTGGCGAGACGGGTCAGGCCCGCAGCCGCGGGACGCGAAGCCAGTTCGGTGCGCGACTGGTGGCTGCGATCGGCGATACCTTCGCGCAGGCCGGCCAGATCGTCGAACTCGAAGCCTGCGACCTTGAGCAAGCCGCCCAAAGCACGCAACACCTTCCAGCCCGGACGCGCTTCGCCCGGTGCCTTCGAACCGGCAACCACGCTCTGTGCCAGGCCATCGACGTTCACCAGGGTGCCATCGATTTCAGGCAGTAATGCGATCGGCAGGATCACGTTGGCCGCTTCACGCAGCACAGGGCTGGCGTAGGCGGAGAACGCGACGACCTGCTGGGCGTCCTTCAGCGCCTTGAGCAGTGCAGCGCCATCGGCCACGTCCTGGGGCTCGACGCCGTACAGCACGTAGCCCTTGCGCGGCTGGGCCAGCATGGACTGTGCGTCCAGGCCGCCGTTGCCCGGCAGCACGCCGACCTTGGCCAAGCCCACCGCATTCGCACCGACCGGCAGCTCGTTGTAGCCCGCACCGGTGGCTTCGGCGATGAAGCGGGCCACGGCACGCAGCCACGAAGCCTGCGGATGGGTGACGGCCGCCTCGCCGAGGATGACCACGGCGCTGCCGCTCTTCATCGCGGCAATGGCGTCCTTGTCACCCTGATCAGACGACGCACCGTTGATGGCGGCAGCCAGCGCGGACGGTGTGCTCGCACCACCCTCGACGGCCGCCTTGGCCAGCGACAGCAGCGCATCGACCAGCGCCTGCGGCGCCACGATGGCTTCGCCGGCCAGCTTGTAGTTGAAGTTGAAGCTCGCCGGGTTGACGGCGTAGACCTTGGCGCCCTTCTTCACCGCCTGGTGGATGCGGTGGTTGAGCAGCGGCATTTCATGGCGCAGGTCCGAGCCGACCAGCAGCGCCGCCTTCACCTTGTCCAACTCGGCCACCGGCTTGGCGAACGCCACGGCAGCGGCGTTATCGGCGAAGTCGAGCTGACGCAGGCGATGATCGACATGGGCGCTGCCCAGGCCACGGGCCAGGCGCACCAGCAGGTTGCCTTCCTCGCTGGTGGTGGCCGGATGGACCAGCACGCCCAGCTCGCTGCCCGGCACCGCCTTCAGCGATTCCACGGCCGCGCCGAGTGCGTCTTCCCAAGTCGTCGTCTGCCACTGGCCGTTGCGCTTCACCTGCGGCGCGATCACGCGATCGGCGGCGTACAGACCCTGGTGGCTGTAACGGTCGCGGTCGGACAGCCAGCACTCGTTGATCGATTCGTTGTCGCGCGGCACCGTGCGCAGCACCTCACCGCGGCGCGTGTGCAGCCACAGGTTGGAACCGAGCGCATCGTGGTAGGCGACGGACGGCTTGGCGATCAGTTCCCAGGCGCGCGCCTGGTACTGGAACGGCTTGTTGGTCAGCGCGCCGACCGGGCAGACGTCGATGATGTTGCCCGACAGTTCCGTCTCGATCGTCTTGCCGATGTAGGTGCCGATCTGCAGGTTGTCGCCGCGACTCATGCCGCCGAGTTCGTAGGTGCCGGCGATTTCGCTGGTGAAGCGCACGCAGCGCGTGCACTGGATGCAGCGAGTCATCTCGGTGGCGACCAGCGGGCCGAGGTTTTCGTCCGCGATGGTGCGCTTGCGCTCGGTGAAGCGCGACACGCTGCGGCCGTAGCCCAGCGCGACGTCCTGCAGTTCGCACTCGCCGCCCTGATCGCAGATCGGGCAATCCAGCGGGTGGTTGATCAGCAGGAACTCCATGACGTCCTTCTGATACTTCAGGGCGACGTCAGTGCGGGTCTTCACCTTCATGCCTTCGGCCACCGGAGTGGCGCACGCCGGCTGCGGCTTGGGCATGGGCTTGCCGCCCATCTCCACTTCCACCAGGCACATGCGGCAGTTGGCGGCGATCGGGAGCTTGCGGTGATAGCAGAAGCGCGGAATCGACACGCCAATGGCGTCGGCCGCTTCGATGATCATGGCGCCCTTGCGGATCTGCGTGGGCTTGCCATCGACCTCGATGTTCACGAGGTCGAGATTTGGCGTGGCGGGCTGCGCACTCATGCGGCGGCTCCAAGCTTGTCGTCGACGATGGAGCGACCGTTGACGATGTAGTACTCGAATTCATCCCAAAACTGGCGCAGGAAGCCCTGCACCGGCCACGCGGCGGCTTCGCCGAACGCGCAGATGGTGTGGCCTTCGATCTGGCCGGCAATGGCCTTCAGGCGATGCAGGTCGTCCATCGTGCCCTTGCCTTCCACGATGCGATCCAGCACGCGGTGCATCCAGCCGGTGCCTTCGCGGCACGGGGTGCACTGGCCACAGCTTTCCTTGTGGAAGAACTGCGAGATGCGGCGGGTGAAACGCACCGTGCAGACGGTGTCGTCGAGCACCACGATGGCGCCCGAGCCGAGGCCCGTCTTGAGGTCGCGCAGGGTGTCGTAGTCGAACGGCAGGCCCTTCAGCTGCTCGGCGCGAAGCACCGGCATCGACACGCCGCCCGGGATCGCGCCCTTCAGCGTACGGCCCGGACGCAGGCCACCGGCCATTTCCAGCAACTCGTCGAAGGTGGTGCCCAGCGGCACTTCGAAGTTGCCGCCCTTCTGCACGCAACCGGAGACCGAGAAGATCTTCGGACCACCGTTCTTGGTCTTGCTCTGCGCCAGGAACCAGTCCGCGCCCTTGCGCAGGATGGCCGGCACCGAGGCGTAGGTTTCAGTGTTGTTGATGGTGCTGGGCTTGCCGTACAGGCCGAAGTTGGCCGGGAACGGCGGCTTGAAGCGCGGCTGGCCCTTCTTGCCTTCAAGCGATTCCATCAGCGCGGTTTCTTCGCCGCAGATGTAGGCACCGGCGCCGAGGGCGCCATAGATGTCCACGTTGAGGCCGGTGCCCTGGATGTTCTTGCCCAGCAGGCCCGCCGCGTAGGCTTCCTTCAGCGCCTCTTCGAAATGCTCGAACGGCTCGTGATGGAACTCGCCA
>Ga0209258_100767_pt1 | contig 19764 bp, 15 predicted proteins | sample Araplaol_mTSA_r2_FD_184281 | JGI IMG/M metagenome (GOLD analysis project Ga0209258, IMG submission 184281) | Arabidopsis root microbial communities from North Carolina, USA - plate scrape CL_Col_mTSA_r2 (SPAdes) (version 2) | ecosystem: Host-associated > Plants > Roots > Endosphere | place: USA...
CGAAGCCGGCCACCGCGGCGATCACGGGCTTGCGCACCTGGCGCATCGTCTCCCAGTTGCGCGAGATGTGGCCCTTCATGAACGCGTCCATGTAGCTGTACTTGGCCATGACCGAGATGTCGGCGCCGGCGGCGAACGCACGCTCGTTGCCGGTCAGCACGATCGCGCCGATGCCATCGTCGGCATCGAAGGCCAGCAGGGCGGCGCCGAGCTCGTCCATCAGCTGGTCGTTGAGCGCGTTCATCTGCTTGGGCCGGTTCAGCCGGATCACGCCGGTCTTGAGCGGGCCGTCGCCGACGGTCTCGGTCAGGATGCATTCATAGGTCATGGAGGTCTCCTTCAAGGTGGGCAATCGGTGCGGCGGCGCGGCTTCGGCGGCCGGCTCAGCGCTCGCCGTTGAGCGGCGGCGGCGGGAACGGATTCGACCTGGGCGGCGGCGGCGTCGGGCGCTCGCCGGCCACCTGCAGGGGCAGGTCGTCGAGCGCCAGCAACGCCCAGGTGTGCTCGTCGACCCGCACGAGGATCTGCACGGGCAGGTACTGCAGGCTGGGCGCCGTCCAGATGTCGAAAGGATATTCGTTCGGGCGCCGCGGGCCGTCCAGCAGGGGCTTGAGGTGCACCGCATCGATGGCGCCGAATGCCATGTCCAGCCGCTCCGTGCCCAGCACCTGGTAGCTCCAGCGCCGCAGGTTGTTCGGCAGCGCCAGCGGGATGTGCACGACGACGCCGGGACTGAGCCACTCGGGGTTGTTGTAGAACATCCAGACGAACTGCACGAACTGGCTGGCGCCGTCCTGGGTCTGTCTGAGCTTGAAGACGCGCTGGCCGTTGTTGAGCAGCACGTCCGTGTCGCCGAACTCGACCCTGCGGTTGCGCGGCGTGGCGAACAGGAAGCTGAAGGACTCGTCGTAATGGCGCGGGCTGAGCCCGTCGGCCGTGATCTCGCCCTCGCTGAACATGTGCTGGTCGATCATCGGCGAGATGTGCACGTCGAACTGGACCTGGTAGTGCGAGCCGGCATGGCGCCACTCCACGACCGCGTTGCCGTAGAGGTGCACGCCGTCGCCGCGCTCGCCGGTCAGCGTGTAGCTCAGGCGGGTGGCCGGGGGCCAGGTGAACGGCGGGCGTGTCGGGCCGGCGATCGCCGACGCCGGCGCGGCCGGCGCCGATGCCGCCCACGCGACCTCGGCCGCCCGGGCCTGCGCCGCCGATGCGGCCTGGGCCGCTTCCTGCGCGCGCCGCCCGGCCTCGATCCGGCCGGCCAGCGCGAGCGCCTCGTCTTCCAGCTGCACGCGCGACGGCGGCGCGCTGGCGGCGCGTCCGGGGGGCTGCGGCGCCGAGCCCGCGCGCGGCGCACGCACGGCGCGGGCGGGACGCGGCGCGGGGCCGGGCGCGGGCGCCGCCGCGGGGACCGCCGGCGGCGGCGCGACGGGCTGCAGCCGCTTCGCGAAGGTGACGTCCATCCGCTGGTGCCGCGGTGCGGTGTTCCAGCCGATGACGCCGGACAGCACGTGCTCGCCGAACAGCGCGTGCGCCAGCAGCACCGCGAGGATCAGGCCGAACCACGCGGCGCGACGCCCGCGGGAATCGCGCCAGGGAGGACGCACCCTACTTGCCCAGCCACGACGTGCGGCGCGCGAGCGTCGCGGCGTTGGGGTTCGCGGCCAGCTTCAGGCCGCGCGACGCCGCGTCGGCGCGGCGATCGGCCGCGCGTTCCCCCACGCGCAGCGTGCGTACGCGCTGCTGGCGCACGACCAGCAGCTCGAACGCCACGCCGGTGCGGATCCATGACAGCGCGTCGTCGAGGCGGCGCACGCGCCAGCCGTCGACGGCCAGGATTTCGTCGCCTGCAGACAGCCCGGCCGCCGCGCCGGCGCCGCCAGCCAGGACGGACTTGACCTGGATGCCTGTGACCGGCCCCTCGGCCAGGCGCAGCCCCAGTTCGGTGGCCAGCGTCAGCGCCTCGTTCTCGGGCTCCACGCCCACGCGCGCGAGCGCGGGCAGCACGTCGAGCTCGCCACGCTGGTGCACCCACTCGCGCAGTTCGGCCGCCACGGCCTTGCCGCCCAGGCGCGCCACGGTCTTCAGGATCAACTCCTCGGTGACCGCGCCGCCGGGAGCTTCGCGCCACAGCGCGCGCATCACGTCGTCCAGCGTCGCCTTGCCGCCTGCGCGCAGCGCGAGATCCAGGCGCAGCGCCACCAGCGAGCCCTTGGTGTAGTAGCTCACCGTCGAATTGGGCGTGTTCTCGTCGGCACGGTAGTACTTGATCCACGCGTCGAAGCTCGCCTCGGCCACGCTCTGGACGTGCTGGCCCGGCGACTGGCGCACGCCGTTCATGGCGCGCCCCACCAGCTTGACGTAGCGCGCGGGGTCGACCAGGCCCGCGCGCAGCAGGAACAGGTCGTCGTAGTACGAGGTGAAGCCCTCGAAGAACCACAGCAGCTGCGTGTAGTTCTCCTGCGTGTAGTCGTAAGGCATGAACTCGGCCGGCTTCAGGCGCTTGACGTTCCAGGTGTGGAAGTACTCGTGGCTGACCAGGCCCAGCAGCGTGACGTAACCGTCGGAGGTACCGGGCACGCCCACGCGCGGCAGGTCCTTGCGCGCGGCGATCAGCGCAGTGCTGGCGCGGTGCTCGAGGCCGCCGTAGCCGTCCTCGGTGGCGTACAGCATGAACACGTAGCGCGAGAACGGCGGCCCGCCGCCCTCGTGCCAGAAGCGGATCTCCTCGTCGCAGATGCGCCGGGTGTCGGCCAGCAGTCGCTCGCCATCGAACTGCGGCCACGCGCCGGCGACGACGAATTCGTGCACCACGCCGCCGGCGGTGAACTCGCCGCGCCAGAACGGGCCGAGCTCGAACGGGTGGTCGGCCATCTCGTCGTAGTCGGCCGACTCGAACACCTGCGTGCGCGCCGGCACGGCCCTCGCGCCGCGCGCCTTCCCGGCGGCCTTCGCGCCCGGGTCGATGCGCGTCATGGCGGTGGCGACGTCCCAGCCCGCGGGCAGGCGGTACAGCTCGACGCGGTGCGGCTCGGCGGTGCGGCCGTCGACGGCCAGGCACAGGCTGGTCGTGTTGAAGAAGCCGCGGTCGTCGCTGAGCCATGCGGTGCGCACGGACGGATCGAACGCGTAGGCGAAGTACGTGACGACCAGCGCCGCGCGGCCCGACGTCGCCACGCTCCAGCGATCCTTGGCGAGCTGCACCAGCGGGCGAGTCTGCGTGCCCTGGCGCGCCTCCAGCAGGCTGAGGTGGCGCGAGAACTCGCGCACCATGTAGCTGCCGGGGATCCACACCGGCAGGCTCAAGCGCTGCACGGGCGCGGGGTCGGCGATGGTCAGCGTGACCTTGAACTGGTGGGCGGCCGCGTCGGCGACCTCGATGCGGTAATGGATCATGGGAGCGGGCGCCCCGCGCGCGACGGGCGGCGGAGAATCGGTGTCATCGAGGCGCCATTGTGGCCCGAGGCCGTTCAGCTCTTCTTCGCGGCGGCGACTTCGTCCAGTCGCTTGGTCAGGTGCGCCAGGTCCGCGTTGCCCGCGAAGCGCGAGCCGTCCTCGAAGATGATGGCCGGCGTGTAGTTCAGGTGATGGCGGGCGGCGAGGTCGAGGTTGCGATCCAGCGCCTTCGTGTCGCACGCGCCCATCGGCCGCGGCGGCAGCACGCCATCGAGCATCCAGTCGCGCCAGACCTGCGCGTTGTTGCGCGAGCACCAGATCGTGCGCGCCTTGGTCACGGAGTCGTCGCCCAGGATCGGGATCAGGAAGGTGTAGATCGTCACGTCCTTGAGCTGCATGAGGCTGCGCTCCGCGTCCTTGCAGTAGTGGCAGTTCGGATCCTCGAACACCACCATCTTGCGCGAGCCGTTGCCCTGCTTGAACACCAGGGCATCGCCGTAAGGCAGCTTGGGCACCTCGCGCTCCAGCAGCTTGCTCAGGCGCTGGTCGGTGACGTCGACGTTCTTGCGCGTGTCGAAGATGTGGCCGTCGGGCACCCGGCCGTCGCCGGCGTCGCGGCCCGGGTAGATCAGGTAGCTGCCCTGCTCGTCGGAGTACACCAGGTCGGCGCCGATGCGCAACTCGTACAGGCCGGGGATGGGCGTCTTCGTGATCTCGTCGATCGCCGGCCCCTTGGGGTGGTGCTGGTCCCAGCTGCGGCGGATGGCCGCATCATCGGCCCAGGCGAGCAGGCATGCGAACGCCAGCGAGCCGGCGAGGAGAGGGCGCAGTGCGCGGACGAACTTGGTCATGGCGGTCTCGGACGAAATGGCGTTCACGAGCCCAGGGCTCGCGAGACGAGAAAGCGTTTCAGGGGGCTGAGCCGGTCGACCAGCGTCATGCCGTGGTTGCGCAGCTCGCGCAGGCCGGGTGCCGGCGCGCAGAACAGCTGCCACAGGCCGTCGACGGCGCCGGCCATCGCGCGCGTGGGCCACAGGCGGGCGCGGGCATAGCGGCGCAGGAGCGCCTCGTCGCCCAGCGCGCGCCACGGCTCGCGCTGCGCGACGACCCGGGCCAGCGCGACCGCGTCGGCCAGGCCGAGATTCAGGCCCTGGCCGGCCAACGGATGGATGACGTGGGCCGCGTCGCCGACCAGCGCCCAGCCGGGGCCGACCACCTCGGCGGCGCTGGCCTGCATCAGCGGCCAGCTTGCGCGCGGCCCCTTGACCTGCAGGGTGCCGGCCGCGCCGCCGGTGGCCGCGGCGAGCGCGTCGTCGAACTCGGCGTCGCCCGCCTGCAGCAGCCGCTCGGCCTCGGCCTGCGGCATCGACCACACGATGCCGTACGAGGACTCCGGCTGCGGACGATCGAATGGCAGCAACGCCAGCACGTCGGGCGCCCGGAACCACTGGCGCGCCACGCCGGCATGCGGCACGTCGGATACCACGCGCGCGGCGAGCGCGCTGTGGCCGTACGCATGGCGCTCGAACTTCACGCCGAGCCGCTCGCGCGCCCCGGCGGCCTTGCCTTCGGCGATGACCGTCAGCGGCGCCTTCGCGTCGGCGTCGACCGCGTGCACCGAGGGCGCGAAGCGGATCGCCGTCTCGAGCACCTGCTCCAGCTCGGCGGCGTCGACGATCCAGGCCAGCGCCGGCACGGTCTGCTGCCAAGCGGAGAACGCCAGCGCGCCCTGGCCGTCGCCGGCGATGCGCATATCGTAGACGGGGGTGCGCGCGTCCGCCGCCATGCCGTCCCACACCTTGAGCTCGCGCAGCAACTCGACCGAGGCGGCGTTGAGCGCATAGGCGCGCACGTCGGCCCGCTGCTCGCCGCCGGCCGGCGCCGCGGGCCGGGCGTCGATGCCCACCCCCAGGCCCTGGCGGGCCAGCTTCAGGGCCAGCGCACGGCCGACGATGCCGCTGCCGTGGATTCGTACGTCGATCTTGGACATTCCGCATTGTAGGGAGCGGAACGTGAACCTGCTTTTGCGCGGGGAGACCGTCTAAAATGCCGGGTTTCCCCCACGAACGCCCCGACCAGGGCGCCGCGCCTGCATGCGCGGCAACGAAAGCATCGACATGAGTCTCAAGTGCGGCATCGTCGGCCTGCCCAACGTCGGCAAGTCCACCCTGTTCAATGCCCTGACCAAGGCCGGCATCGCCGCCGAGAACTACCCGTTCTGCACCATCGAGCCGAACGTCGGCATCGTCGAGCTGCCCGACGCGCGCCTGAAGGTGCTGTCGGACATCGTCTCCGCGCAGAAGATCGTGCCGGCCATCGTCGAGTTCGTCGACATCGCGGGGCTCGTGGCGGGCGCGTCCAAGGGCGAGGGCCTGGGCAACCAGTTCCTGTCGCACATCCGCGAGACCGACGCCATCGTCAACGTCGTGCGCTGCTTCGAGGACGACAACGTCGTGCACGTCAACGGCAAGGTCGACCCCATCTCCGACATCGAGGTCATCCAGACCGAGCTGTGCCTGGCCGACCTGTCCAGCGTCGAGAAGCAGCTGCAGCGCAGCACCAAGGTGGCCCGCGCCGGCGACAAGGAGGCCGCCAAGCTGGTGTCCATCCTCGAGCGCTGCCGCGCGGCGCTCGACCAGGCCCAGCCGGTGCGCAGCCTCGACTTCACGAAGGAAGAGCAGCCCATCGTCAAGTCGCTGTTCCTGATCACCGCCAAGCCGGCGATGTTCGTGGGCAACGTGTCGGACAACGGCTTCGAGAACAACCCGTACCTGGACCGCCTGCGCGAGTTCGCCGCCAAGCAGAAGGCCCCGGTCGTCGCGATCTGCGCCAAGACCGAGGCCGAGCTGGCCGACATGGACGCGGCCGACGCCCAGATGTTCCTGGCCGAGATGGGCCAGACCGAGCCCGGCCTGAACCGCCTCATCCGCGCCGCCTTCACGCTGCTGGGCCTGCAGACCTACTTCACCGCCGGCGTCAAGGAAGTGCGCGCCTGGACGATCCCCGTCGGCGCCACCGCCCCTCAGGCCGCCGGCGTGATCCACACCGACTTCGAGAAGGGCTTCATCCGCGCCCAGACCATCGCCTACGACGACTTCGTCGCCTTCAAGGGCGAGCAGGGGGCCAAGGACGCCGGCAAGATGCGCGCGGAAGGCAAGGAGTACGTCGTCAAGGACGGCGATGTGCTGAACTTCCTCTTCAGCAGCTGAGCCCCGCGCACGGGTGCGTCACGCGCGCACCGGCACGAGGATGGGCCCGCCGCGAACCGGCGGGCCTTTTCATTGGCGCCCCGATACGATGCGGGGTGTCCTCGGATTGCCAGCGCGGCGCAGCTCCCGCAACATCCGGCCGATGACCGCCGCCGCCCTCCTATACGCCGTCGGCGCCCTGCTGGAAGGGTGGCTGTCCGCGATGCTGTACCTGAGCGGACGCAAGCTGCGCGGCACCGACGCGCGCTGGCTGCAACTGCTGTCGTTGGGCTTCGGCTGCAACGGCGCGCGCTCCCTCCTGATGGCCTCCGGCTACGGCAACGTGGCGTTCGATGCCACGCCGCGCCTGCTCACCGGCACCTTGTCGGCGATCGCGCTGGCGTTGGTGACTGCGGCGCTGCTGCACTACGTCGGCCTGTCCAGGGGCACGCGCCGCCGGATCTGGCTGGCGGCCGGGCCCTTGCTCGCGGTGATCTGGGGGTTGATGACGATGGGCTGGCTCAGCCGAGGCGGCGCATTCCTCCTGGTCACGATGTTCTTCGTGGGCTGGGCCCTGCTGTTCGTGCGCGCCACGCTGCGCGAGCCGCACAGCGGCCACGGCCTCGTGGTCGTCGCCATCCTCAGCTTCCCCGCGATCATCCTCGCGCTGCGCCTGGGGCTGCTGCCGTTCGACATGCTGCCCATCGCCGAGATCGTGCCGCTGAGCGCCATCGGCATCTCCGTGCTTACCACCGGCCTCGTGCGCGCGCGCCAGCGCGCCCTGCGCGCGGTCGAGCGCACGGCGCAGGCGCTCGCGGCGCGCGAGCGCGCGGAAGCCGCGCTGCGCGCGGTCAACGAATCGCTGGAGCAGCGCGTCGCGCAGCGCACCAGCCACCTCGAGGAGACCATCGCCGGCCTCGAGAGCTTCAACCGCAGCGTCTCGCACGACCTGCGCGGCCCGCTGGGCGGCATCTCGGGGGTCGCCCGCATCGCGCGCGACAAGCTGGGCGAGGGCCTGCTGGACGAGGCCGATGCCATGTTGGCCGTGATCGCGCGCCAGGCCGACGACTCGGTGGCGATGGTCTCGGCGCTGCTGGAGCTGGCGCGCGCCAGCAAGGCGGAGCCGCAGCGCGGGACGGTCGACGCGACGGCACTGGCCGGCGAGGTCGTCGCCACGCTGCAGGCCGCGGGCAAGACGGCGTCGGCCGAGGTGGTGGTGCAGCCGCTGCCGGCGGCCGACGCCGACCGCGAGCTGCTGCGCCAGGTGTTCGCCAACCTGGTCGGCAACGCCTGCAAGTTCGCCGGCGCCGGCCAGGTGGCGCGCGTCGAGGTGGGTGCCACCGCCACGCCGGACGGGCACGCCTACTTCGTGCGCGACAACGGGATCGGCTTCGCGCCCGACGACGCCGCGCGCCTGTTCCGGCCGTTCGAGCGCCTCAACGGCCAGCGCTACGAGGGCTTCGGCGTCGGCCTGTCCATCGTCCAGCGCATCATCGACCACCACGGCGGGCGCGTCTGGGCCGAGGGCATGCCCGGCCGCGGCGCCACGTTCTGGTTCACGCTGGGGCAGCGCTGACGCGCGGCCCTCAACGGGTGAACTTGCCGTCCGAGCTGATGATGGACAGGTCGGTGTAGTCCAGGCCCGTGTGGCTGGCGGCGCTGAAAGACACCTCCAGGCCGCCGATGTCGTATCGCCGCAGCGTCTCCAGCGCCTCGCGCAGCTTCTCGCGCGTGGGCTGCCGGCCGGCGCGGCGCAGGCCCTCGGTGAGCACCCTGGCGCCCGCGAAGCCCTCGAGCATCGCCGGGGTCACGCGGTCGTCGCCGGTGGCGGCCTTCTGCAGCTGGCGCGCGTCCTTGACCAGCGGCGACGCCAGCGAGCGCTCGTACGGGAAGACCTGCGTCACGATGGTGCCTGTCGCGTTCTCGCCGAGCGCCTTGATGAACCCGTCCGACGCGTTGTTCGACAGCGTGACGATCTGCGCATGCGAGCCCGCGGCGCGAATCGCCTTGACGCCGTTGACGACCGCGCTGCCCGAACCCAGGAACAGGATCGCCTGCGGGTTCTGCGCGGTGACTGCGGCCTGGATCTTGGTGAAGTCCGGCTTCTCGCGGTCGTAGGTCTCGGTGAACACCGGCGCGCCGTTGACCTGCTTGAACGCCTCCGCCGCGCCCTTGACCGCGTCGGCGCCGAAGGAGTCGTTGACCTGCACGATGCCGATGCGGCCGAGGCCCACGAGGCTCAGGTGGCGCACTGCGCGATTGGCCTCGTGCTGGTAGCTGGCGCGCACGTTGAAGACCCAGGGGTTGACGGGCTTGTGCAGCGCCATCGCCCCGGTGGACGGCGCCACCAGCGGCACGCCGTACTCTGACAGCAGCGGCACGATCGCCTGGTTGTGCGGCGTGCCGCGCGTGAGGAACAGCGCGATGACCTTGTCCTTGGTGATCAGCTCGCGCGCGTTGGCGGCGGCCAGCGACGGTTCGAACTTGTCGTCCATCGTGATGAGGCGCACCGGCTCGCCGTTGATGCCGCCCGCGGCATTGACGTGGTCGAGCCACAGCTTGGCGCCGGCGGCGGTCTCCTTGACGCCGGCGGCGACGGGGCCGCTGAAGTCAGCGGTCTGGCCGACCAGGATGTCGGCGTGGGCCAGGCTGCACGCAGCCCAGGCGAGGATGGTCAGGCTTCTCAGCCACTGGCGATGCACTTGCGGTCTCTCCTGTGTCCGACGAGGGGCGGACGTACGGGACAGTATGCGAAGGTGCATCTTGTTGCACGTCACGAATCGAGGAACTATTTCGCATCGATCCGTGACGCTTCCATGACGGGTTCGCCCGCGCGTCGCGTACCCCACCGGGTACGGATCGCGGCGGCGGCGAACCGCACCGCGCTCAGGCGACGGCGACCGAGCTCAGCGAGATGCTCGCCAGCATCTGCTGCAGGCGGTTCGGACGCGCACCGGCACGCTCGGCAGGCGCGCGGCAGCGGTTCGCCCCGACATCCGCGCGGATCCTCAACGCGGCCGCGCCGCGGATGGCGCTGACGGTGACGATGTCGCGCGAGTCGATCAGGAAGGATTCGCCGGGGCCCAGGACGACATCGTTGCGGTCGCCTTCCACGGTCACCCAGACGAAGCCCTGGGTCACTTCCAGGCGCGAGTCGCAGGCATCGGTCAGGCGGGCGACTTCGTCGTCGGCAAGGTTCAGTTCGGCGCGTTGGGCGGTCAGCAGCATGATCGTTCTCCGGTGCTAGGGTCACTTCCCTATTCCGCAATCGCATCCGTCGCCGGGTTACGGCAAGGGGTTCGCGATTCGCTTCAAGGTAGGTATATCTTCGGGCTTTCCCTGAGATTGATCCAACGTTCAATTGTCATCGCACCCATTCCATGGACGCATGGATAACCGGCAACGGAACGACCCTCTTTATGCCCTTTTTATGCGCCCGCGGCGACACTGCCGGACTCTCGACAACACCCGCCCCCATGGATACCGCCCATCGCAGGAAGGCCCTGCTGCCCTTGACCCTCGGCGCCATCGGCGTCGTCTACGGCGACATCGGCACCAGCCCGCTGTACACGATGTCCACCGTGTTCGGCCCCGAGGGCGGCGTGCCGCTCGACGCCACGCACCTCATCGGCGCCGCCTCGACGATCTTCTGGGCGCTGATGATGGTGGTCACGCTCAAGTACGTGCTGCTGATCCTGCGCGCCGACAACCGCGGCGAGGGCGGCATCATGGCGCTCACCGCGCTGGCCACGCAGGCCACAGGCGGCAGCGCCCGGCGCCCGGCGATGCTGCTGCTGTTCGGCCTGTTCGGCGCGGCGCTGTTCTACGGCGACAGCGTGATCACGCCGGCGATGTCGGTCCTGAGCGCGGTCGAGGGCCTGGAAGTCATCGAACCCGGCCTGAAGCGCTTCGTGCTGCCGGTCGCCATCGGCGTCCTGATCGGGTTGTTCCTCGTCCAGCGCAAGGGCACCTCGGTGGTCGGCAAGCTGTTCGGCCCCATCATCACGCTGTGGTTCGTCGTGCTCGCCGTCACCGGCGTGCAGCAGATCGCCCAGGCGCCGGTCGTCCTCCACGCGTTCAACCCGCTGTACGCGATCCGCTTCCTGTCCGAGCGCGGCCCGCTGGTGTTCGCGGCCGTCGGCGCGATCGTGCTGGCGCTGACCGGTGCCGAGGCGTTGTACGCCGACATGGGCCATTTCGGCCGCCGCCCGATCCAGCTCGCCTGGCTGGGGCTGGTGCTGCCCGCGCTGACGCTCAACTACGTGGGCCAGGCCGCGCTGCTTCTGCGCGACCCGAAGGCGCTGGAAAACCCGTTCTTCCATCTGTTTCCGCAGGCCTGGCTGATTCCCGTCGTGATCCTGGCGACGATGGCCACGGTGATCGCGTCGCAGGCCGTGATCTCGGGCGCGTTCTCGATGACGCGGCAGGCGATCCAGCTCGGCCTGTTGCCGCGCATGCAGGTGGTGTTCACCTCGGAGCACGAGGCGGGGCAGATCTACCTGCCCAAGGTCAACTGGACGCTGCTGGCGGCCGTGATGGCGGCGGCCATCGGCTTCGGCAGCTCGGCGGCGATGGCCTCGGCCTACGGCATCGCGGTGACGGTGACGATGCTGATCACCACGGGCCTGACCTTCTTCGTGGTGCGCCACGCCTGGAAGCTGCCGGTGGCGGTCGCCTGGGGTGGCACGATCGTGTTCTTCGGCTTCGACGCCCTGCTGGTGGCCTCGTGCTCGACCAAGTTCTTTCAGGGCGGCTGGTTCCCGATCGTGATGGGCCTGGCCATCTTCACGGTGATGTCCACGTGGAAACGCGGCCGCGAGCTGCTGCTGGATTCGATCCGCCGCGACGATCCCGAACTGCAGCCCTTCATCGAGTCGCTGTCGCAGCAGGTCGAGCAACGCGCCCCGCGCACGGCCGTCTTCATGGTGGCCAACCCGGACACGGTGCCGCAGGCGCTGATGCACAACCTCAAGCACAACTGCGTGCTGCACGAGCAGAACCTGATCCTGTCGGTGGTGTTCCACGAGCGCGCCTACGTCGAGGACGACGAGCAAGTGCGGGTCACGCGCCTGGCCGACGGCTTCTGGCGCGTGTGCATCAACTACGGCTTCATGGACGTGCCCGACGTCCCGCGTTCGCTGCGAGCATGCCTGGAGCACGGCATCGACCTGGAGCCGATGCGCACCAGCTACTTCATCAGCCGCGAGACGGTCATCTCCACCCCTGGCGAAGGCATGTGGCAGTGGCGCGAGCGCCTGTACGCGACGATGCAGCGCAACGCCGGCAGCATCGTCGAGTTCTTCAAGCTGCCCAACAACGCGGTGATCGAGCTGGGCACGCGGGTGCAGATCTGAACGGCCGCCGCGGCAAGGTTTTCCGTGGGTCAAACCGAGACTTGCGTCGCAGTTCGCGCCGGCCGGCCCGGTCCGGCCGGGCGCAGCTGGGGTTCAATCGGCACGTTGCGACGTCGATAACCGAGGCATGTCCCTCCCGAAGAACATGGCGGCCACGCGGGCGCGCAGCGCCTGCCTGGCCGCGCTGCTCGCGACGGCCGCCGCGCCCGCGCTCGCCGATCCGGCCGACTACGTCTTCACGCCCTACACCGACATCGGAAAGTGGCAGGTCGCGTACGCCCTCGGCAGCGCGCGCGGGCGCGACGGCGGGCGCGAGACGCAGCAGGTGCTGAGCCTGGGCGGCGTGCCCGTTCCGCGCTGGTACACGTCCGTCTATGCCGCCTGGGCGGCGACGGATGCCGGCGCCTTCGCGATGGACGAGTGGACCTGGGTCAACCACGTCCGGCTGACGCCTCCCGGCGCGGGGCCCATGGACGTCGGCGCGCTGTGCGAGATCGCGCGCCCGCACGACCGCGACGAGGGCCGCGTGGGCGCGGCCTGCGGCCCGACGCTGCAGATGGACACGGACGACCTGCAGGTCAACCTGAACCTGTCGCTCGGCAAGCACTTCGGTGCCGCCGAGCCGGAGCGCCCGGCGCTCGGCTACCAGTGGCAGGTCAAGGGCCTGGCGGCGCACGGCATGGAGCTCGGGGCACAAGGCTTCGGCTCGGTCGGCACGTGGAACCATTGGGCGCCGGCGGCCGAGCAGGAACACACGATCGGACCGGCGGTGTTCCTGAAGACGCGCGTCTTCGGCAACCCGACGACGTTCGACGCTGCATGGCTGTTCGGACTCGGCGACGGCTCGCCGCGCAACGTGGCGAGGATGCGGGTGCAGTCCGCGTTCTGAGGACCCGGCATGCCGGCGCCGATGCCGGCAGGCGCGAAGGAATCCGGCATCTCCTCGCGGGACGAACCGCCGCCGCCTTCAGTGCAGCAGCGGCGCCGACTCGCTGTCGACCGCCAGGCGACGCATGCCCCAGCCCTCGCACCAGGCCGAGAACTCGGCGACCGGCATCGGGCGGCCCATGTGGTAGCCCTGCGCCTGGTCGCACTTGAGCTCGCGCAGCAGGTTCCATGCGGCGCCGCTCTCGACGCCCTCGGCGACCACGGTGATGCCCAGGTTGTGCGCGAGGTCGATCGTCGAGCGCACGATCATCTCGTCGTCGCGGTCGGCCTGCATGTTGCGCACGAAGGACTGGTCGATCTTGAGTTCGTCCACGGGCAGGCGCTTGAGGTAGGCGAGCGACGAGTAGCCCGTGCCGAAGTCGTCGATCGACAGCTTGAAGCCCATCGCGCTGAGCGCGTCGAGCGTGGACAGCGCGCGCTGCGGGTCGTCCATGATCGCGCTTTCGGTGATCTCGAGGCAGAACGATGACGCGGCGACCTGGTGGCGCGCGAGCAGCACGCCGAACTTGTGCGGCAGGTCGAGATCCAGCAGGTCGCGCGTGGACAGGTTCACCGACAGCACGATCTCAAGCCCGTCGTCGGCCAGCGCCTGCCAGTGGCGCGCGGCCTCCTCGAACACCCACATCGTCAGGTGGCGGATGAAGCCGGTCTGCTCGGCGAACGGGATGAACTGTACGGGCGGGACCAGGCCGCGCGTCGGATGCTGCCAGCGCACCAGCGCCTCGGCGCCGATCACGCCACGATCCTCCAGCGCCAGCTTGGGCTGCAGGAACAGGCGCAGCTCGCTGCGGTCGACCGCCTGGCGCAGCTCGGAGATCAGCGTCAGTGTCTGGGCACTGGTGGCGTCGATCGACGGGTCGTAGGTCACGGGGCCGTCGCTGCGCTGCTTGGCGGCATACATCGCCATCTCCGCGCGCACCAGCAGCGCGTCGTCGCTGTCGGCATGCGACGGCCAGCACGCGATGCCCACGCCCGCGCCCATGTCGACCTTGTGCTCGCCGAGCGCGAGCGGATTCTCCAGCGCCTGCTCGATGCGCAGCGCCACCGCGTGCGCCTGCTGCGCGTCGGTGCGCTGCAGCAGCACGCCGAAGCGGTCGCCGCTCAGGCGCGCCACGACGTCGCCGTCGCGCGCCAGGGCGCGCGCGAGGCGTTCGGCCACCGCGACGAGGACCTTGTCGCCGACCGCGTAGCCCAGCACGTCGTTCACGTGCTTGAAGCGGTCGAGATCCAGCAGCAGCACGGCCACGGACGATTCGACGCCGTCGGCCAGGCGACGGTCGGCCGCGTCGCGGATCGCGTTGCCCACCAGCTCGCGGAAGCGCGCGCGGTTGGGCAGGCCGGTGAGGCCGTCCCAGTACGCCAGCCGCAGCACCTGCGCCTGGTTCTCGCCGATGCTCACGCGCATGCGCTCGAACGCCTGCGACAGCGCGCCGACCTCGTCCTCGCGCGCCACGTTGCGCATCGGCGTCGCGTAGTCACCCTCGCCCAGCCGCTCGGCGGCCTTGGCCAGGCCGCGCAGCGGGGTCGTGACGCGGCGGGCCGTCACCAGGCTGCCCGCGCCGAACACGACGATGGCCAGGATCGTGATGCCGATCAGCGCCATGCGCAGGTCCTCGGGCAGGCGCACGACGTCGCCGATGGACTCGGACACCAGCAACGCGAAGCTCGTGTCGCCGGGCGCGGCGCCGCCCATCATCGTGGCGTGCACGCCCAGCTCGTCGCCCTGCGTGGGCACCGCGACCATCGCCTGCGCCGCGGCGTCCGTGCCCCAGGGCTGCTCCGCCAGGTCGGCCGCGAAGCCGGGGGCCAGCGTGGTCGAGGCGATCGTCCATGGCGCACGCGGGCCGGTGCGCGCCAGCACCGTCACGTCGAACTCCGACAGGCGCTTCATGTCGCCCTTGAACGTGTCGTCCAGCGGGATCGCGAGCAGGATCCAGCCGCGCAGCACGGGCGCCAGCTCCGGCACCAGCACCAGGTGGTACGGCTTGCGATCGACCAGCATCAGCTCGCGCGCCGAGCCCGACACCAGGGCCTTGGAGCGCAGGTAGGTCGCGATCGCCGCCAGGTCGTCCCGCATGACGGGCTCCGTGCGGTAGAGGACGGCGCCATCCATGTTGAGGAAGGCGACGTCGCTGGCCTTGGCCCGCTCCTTCAGTGATCCGAATGCCGAGACGACGGTGCGCCTCTTGGCCGCCTCGTCGGCCTCGGGTTCGAACAGCGTGCCGCGGATGGCGCTGTCCTTGGCCGCGGCCCGGCCGACCTCGATGGCCGCGTCCACGCGCTGGTCGAGCAGCGTCTGCAACAGCTTGGCACCCGTCTCGAGCCGCTTGGGCAGCTCGGCGCGGCGATGGTTCGTCCAGCTCAGGCGCAGCGCCGCGAAGCTCGCCAGCTGCACGGCCAGCAGCAGGACGAGGAAGACGAGCGCGATGCGCGCGGCCAGCGAGCCGCGCCAGCGGTGCCGCGGCGCGCTCACTTGACGAGCCCGCCCGCGCCCAGCTTGACGCGCTGGTCGACGTCCGCCGCGCCGACGGTCAGCGGCAGCAACTGCGGCGGCGTGGTCTCCGCCAGCGACGCGTGCCACACGTGCATCTGGTAGCTGCCCGGCGGCACGTCGGGCACCTTCGCATGGCCGCCGGCGGCGCTGCGCGCCCACAGCGGCGTGTCGCTGACGACCACCCACGCGATCATGCCGTCGTGGATGTTGCAGCCGAGCACGGCGACGCCGGGCTTGTCGAACACGATGGGCGTGTGCGGCACGCCGGCGTACAGCTTGATCTGGAAGGTCTTGGCCGCCGAATACGAGTAGACGTGGTGCTTGACAGTGTCCTGGTTCGGGAACATCACCGCCGTGCCGGTCGTGACCACCGTCAGCGGCGGGTCGAACTGCAGGTCGTGCTGGACGATCTGCACGCCCTGCAGCGGCTTGACGGGCAGGCGCGCGCCCACGGGCTCCAGCATCACGACGGCGTCGGCCAGCGGATTGCCGGCGGCATCACCGAGCAGCACGTCGACGTTGGCGCCCCGCGCGACGGTGGCCGCGAACGACAGGAGGGCGAGGGACGCGAGACGGGCGAGCATGGGCGCGAGGCGGGGATTCCGGATGGGCATGCGGCCGCCGCGTCGGGTGACGCCGGGCTGACTGCCCTCAGGATATCGGCAGTGGGGGGGCCCACATGAATTGGCGTCGCACGCCCGCGCGCCGCACGCGAATTCCGTCACGCCGTCGCGCCGTCGAGCAGCGCGCCGGAAGCGCGCTCAGGCCAGCTCGAGGGCCGAGATCTGGCGCCGGCCGGCGTTCTTGGAGGCGTAGAGCGCCTGGTCGGCGCGGCGGAAGACCAGGTCCAGATCCATGCGCGGATCGGCCTTGAAGGTGACGATGCCGGCCGAGAAGCCCACGCGCGTGAGCTCCTTGTCGCCGCTCGTGAACCTGCGTTCGCCCAGGCGCTCGAGCAGCTCCTCGACGCGCTCGTGCGCGGCGATGTCGTCGGTGTCGGCCATCACGACGCAGAACTCCTCGCCGCCGTAGCGGCAGCACAGGTCGTGCGCGCGGAACGCGTCGCGCACCAGGTCGGCGAAGCCCTCGAGCACGAGGTCGCCCATCTGGTGGCCGTGGACGTCGTTGATCTTCTTGAAGTGGTCCAGGTCGATCAGGATGACGACGATGCGGTCGCCGCGGCGCGCCGCCATCGACACCAGCCCCGGCAGCGCCTCGCCGAGGTAGCGGCGGTTGTACAGGCCGGTCAGCGCGTCGCGGTTGGCGAGCTCGCGCAGCGACTCCTGCAGGCGCTCGACCTCGCGCAGGCGCTGCTCGAGCAGATGGTTCTTGTGCGCGATCGCGGCCTCGGCGTTCTCGGCGATCGTGCGCTCGCGGCGCGCATGCTCGATCTCCATGCGGGCCAGGTGCGTCTGGTGGTCGACGTGCAGGTCGATGTGGCGCACTTCGGCCGACTTCTTGGCAAGGTCGTTGCGCATCGCGACCACCTGGCACTGCAGCTCGTAGGCGCGCTGGAAGTTGCCGACCTGCGCCTGCAGCCGCGCCGTGAGGTCCAGGCAGGCCTGCACGCCCAGCTTGTGCGTGTTGCGCGGGATGGCGCGGCAGCCCGCCTCGCCGACCTCGGCCGCCGACGGAACGTCCCCCTGCTCGGCCAGCAGCAGCGCGCGGACGTAGGCCAGGTGCACCAGCACGCCGGGCTCCGTCTCGGCGTCCGCGCAGGCCGCGGCGTCGTCCAGCATCGCCGCGGCACCGACGGGATCGCCCAGCTTCAGGCGCGCCTCGGCGGCCACGAGCAGCGCGCCGGCCATGAACATGGTCGACGGCAGCTCGGCGCGGGCGTCGAGCGCCTGGCGCATCACCGCGTCGGCGCGGCGGTATTCGTTCATCGCCATCAGGCACTGCGACCAGGCGCGCGCGGCCGCCAGCTTGCGCGGCGTCAACGGCAGCGGGTCGTAGCCGCGCCAGGCCTGCTGCAGGTAGGTGGCTGCCAGGTCGACGTTGCCCACCAGGAGGTGGCTGTGGCCGATGTTCATCTGCACGTTGGCCACCAGGCCCGGCGGCGAATCGGGGCAGGCGATCAGGCGGTTCAGCGCGCGGTACGTGCGCTCGGGCTCGAGTGCCCAGCCCAGCATGTAGCCGCGGAAGTGCCCGGCCATCAGCTCCATCCAGCTCAGCTCGATTGGATCGAGATGGGCCTCGGCCTCGGCACGGATCGCCTCGACGTCGCCCATGCCGTCGGCGTGGTTGGCGCTCAGGGTGGCCAGGAACACTTCCAGCAGGTCGACCAGCAGGGATTCGGTGCGCCAGCCGTGCGCGCGCGCCTCGACGGTGGCGGCCAGCATCTTCGGGCCGAGCGCGTGGCGGTCGCCGAAACGCGCCTGGTGGTGCATCTTGACGATGCGTAGCCGCAGCAACGTGCGATCGAGCCCGGCCGCCGTCGCGCGCGCGAACGCGTCGTCCCAGACGCGCATCGCGCGCTCCGGTTCGTCGGGCAGCAGCCGCAGGGCGGTGAGCGCCTGATGGTCGATCTCGGCGGGGGTCATGACGACCCCTGCGGCGGACAGGCTGGCATGCGCGTCGTCATGGCCGGGAGGATCAGTGATCCTTGGCGCGCGTCAGGAACAGGATCGGCACGATCACCGGCGCGAGGGGCGCCCAGTAGATCAGCTGCACGCCGTCGGCCGCCACGCGGATCGGCGTGGCGGCCTCGTCGACCGCGCGGTCGCCGGCGCTCGCCTCGGTGGTGATCTCGATCGTGTAGGGCTTGTTCAGCTTGTCCTGCGCGCCGCGCAGCTTGTACGTCCAGCCGGTGAAGCGCTGACCCTTGAGGATGCCCGCGGCCGCATACACGCCGTCGGGGCCCGCGGCCAGGCCGGCGGCGCGCGCCTGCTCCTTCGCGGCGGGCGAGGCGTCCGGCGCGAGCGTGAGCAGCCAGTCGCCGCTGACGACGCCGCGCTGGTCGATGTGGAAGGTGGAGAACGTGGCCGTCAGCTGAGGATGGACGGGCGAGCGCAGCGCCTTCACCAGCACCTCGGGTGCGCCGAAAATGTAGTGGTGGCCGTCGCCGATGGCCGCGATGCGCTGGCCGTCCTCGGAAACGAGCACCGAGGAGATCGTCTCCGTGTAGCGGTGCTCCGACGGCGCGGCCGCCTCGTGGCTGGCGCAGCCGGCCAGCCCGAGGGCGGCGCCGGCCATCATCGCGAGGGCAAGACGTCGAACAGCATTCACCGGGTCGCTCCACCCGGCTTCATGGACCGGGAGGCGTGATTATCCGTGCCCCGGCACGGATGTCTCTAGAGGAAACGACCGAGGACCCGCCGGCCGCGCAAACGTTCTCCTCAGGGAACGAACCGATAGCCGACGCCCAGTTCGGTGACCAGATGCTGCGGCTGCGACGGATCCTGCTCCAGCTTGGCGCGCAGGTGGCCCATGTAGATGCGCACGTAGTGCGTGTCCTCGGCATGCGACGGCCCCCACACGGCCTTCAGCAGCTGCGGGTGAGTGAGCACTCGGTTCGGGTGCGACGCCAGGTGCGTCAGCAGCCGGTATTCGATGGGCGTGAGGTGCAGCGCCGCACCGGCGCGTTCCACGGTGCGCGCCGCGAGGTCGATGCGCACGTCGCCGAATTCCAGCACGCTGGGCACGTCGGCGCTCGCGCGCGGGTGCCTGCGCAGTTGCGCGCGCACGCGCGCGAGCAGCTCGCCGGTGCCGAAGGGCTTGACGAGGTAGTCGTCGGCGCCGGCGTCCAGCGCGGCGATCTTGTCGGCCTCCATGGTGCGGGCGGACAGCACGATGACCGGGATGTGCGACCACGCGCGCAGTCCGCGGATGAAGTCCAGCCCGTCGCCGTCGGGCAACCCGAGGTCCAGCACCACCAGGTCGGGCCGGCGCGTGCCGGCCTCGACCAGTCCGCGCGCGACGTTCTCTGCCTCGGACACTTCCATGGATTCGGCCTGCAGCGACAGGCGCACGAAGCGACGGATCTCCACCTCGTCCTCCACCACCAGCACCCTGGCCGGGCGTTCGACGGCGCTCATGACGGCACCCCTGGCGCTTCGCGCCTCCCAGCCGGGCGCAGACCTTCGCCCTTGGGGCGGCCATGCGGGCTCATCGGATGTCTTCCGGGTCGGTGGCTTGCGGCATCGCGGGATTGTCGCCGTCGCCGAAGTCATCGTCGCTGCGCTCGATGCGCGGCGGCTCTCCGCGCGGCAGCGTGAACACGAAGCGTGCACCGCCTTCGGGCCGCGTCTCGCCGCGGATCGTGCCGCCGTGGGCGGCCACGATGGCGCGGCAGATCGCCAGGCCGAGGCCGACGCCCGGCGTGGCGCTCTCCTTGCGGCCGCGCTCGAACTTCTCGAAGATCAGCGCCTCGCGGCCGGGCGGC
>Ga0209258_100769_pt1 | contig 19661 bp, 21 predicted proteins | sample Araplaol_mTSA_r2_FD_184281 | JGI IMG/M metagenome (GOLD analysis project Ga0209258, IMG submission 184281) | Arabidopsis root microbial communities from North Carolina, USA - plate scrape CL_Col_mTSA_r2 (SPAdes) (version 2) | ecosystem: Host-associated > Plants > Roots > Endosphere | place: USA...
AGGCCCAGGCCGATCAACACGACCTTGCGGGGGCGCGGATCGGGTTGGGCGATTGCCAGGAAGCTCCAGGGTTCGGTGACGTAGAGGCCGCTGTCGAGCGCGGCATCGCTGACGCCGGGCAGCGGTTGCGGCGGTAGCGAACCAATGGCCAGCACGGCTGCGTCCACACGGCTGTTCTCTTCGCCGTGGATCACGGTGACGCCATCCTTTTCCGGCACCACGGCATCGGCAGCGAACGGCAGCACGCGCACGTCGTGTCCCGCTTCGCGGGCGCGAGCCAGCGCACGGGACACCTCGGCTTCAAGGTAATCGCCATACAGGCGCCGCGGAAGGAAATCGGTGCCCGCGATGCTGCTGTCGCCGCGTTGCGCGAATTCGAGAAAACCCTGCGGCCTGGCGACGAACATGCTCATGGACGCGGCACGCACGTTTAGCAGATGCCGGTCCGAGCGCGTGCCATAGGCGACGCCGCGGGCCGGCGTACCACCGCCGGTATACCAGTCCAGATGCAGCGGCTGCGGCGGCTGGCGGTCCAGCAGCTCGCTCAGCAGCGCTGCCGCTGCAGCGCCGCCGCCGATGATGGCGACCCGTCGATACATGCCACTCCCTTGAAAAGCGTGATTTTGTCTGGTGCGGCTCAGGCGTGCAGCTGACCAGCGATGACGCTGCGCTGCGGCTTCACGAGCCATTGGCCGGGTTTTCCGGCTTCTTCGTACGTGAAGTACTGTGCCAGATCGCCACCGTAGACGTGAAGCGTCAACGCTGTTTCCTGCCGCGAGAGATTGCGACACCGATGCGCGTGGCAGTCGTCGGTATCGAACCAGGTGGCGTCTCCGGGGCCCAGCCAGTCGCGACCGGTCTGGCGCAAGGCCTTGCCGTCTGCGCCGCGATCCCACGATTCCACTTCCAGCGCACCGTGCAGAGTGAGTTCAAGACCCCACAGGCCGCCATGGTCGTGAAGGGGCGTTGCGTAGTTGGCGGGCCATGCCATCACCAGCACGCTGACGTCCGGTTTGCCGCGTTGCGCGACCAGCCAACGTTCGAAACCCTTGTCGCGCGTGCGCAGATCGCTCAGGCCTTCGCTGATGGACTGCCTATGCTGGAACACCACCCGGCTCAGGTCCCGCGCCATTGACGCGAGGTCGGGATGATCGCCCACACCGTAATCGAGCGCGATGTCGCGCAGCGCCTTGAGCTGTTGCATGTGTCTTGCCATGCGAGGCTACTCGATGGGAACCGGCGCGCAGTGGACCATGCACATCGTTAAAGTCCCGTAACCTGAAAAGCATCAAGCGACGTGTCCAAGGCATGACTTTCGCGACATGTGCGCGATGCGCCAAAAGCGCACGATCGTGGTCAAGCGGGCCTTGAAATATGCACCGGTCGCCAGCATGACGTCCGGGCACAAAGGCCACCGGATGTTCCGGAGGAGGATCGCCATGATCACGATGAGCGTGCTCTTGATGTTGTTCGCGGGTCTCTGGCTGGTGGTTGCCCTGGTCGGCATCGTTTTCAAGCTGACCTTCGCACTGATCGGCGGGTTGTTTCACCTCGTCGGTGCGATGCTTGGCCTCGTGTTCGGTGGCCTGGCGTTGTTGATCGTCGCGCCGATCGTCGCGTTGGCCATATTGCCGTTCTGCCTTCCGGTGATCCTGCTGGTGGCCGCGATATGGGCCATCGCGCGTTCGCACCGCACGGCTGCGCCTGCCGCCGTCCCGCACTGATTGCTGGTTGCCGTGGAAGGGCCCGGTCTGACACTGGATGCAGGCCGGGCCTTCCCCTTCAGTCCGCATGATGCAAAGCGGTCACGCCACGCAGTTGCTCACAGCTGATTGACGTTGAAGCTCACCGGCACCCGTGCCCAGGCGCGCACCGCCTGGCCACTGACGGTCGCTGGCTGGAAGCGCCATCCGTGCAGCACCTGGTCGCGTGCGCTGCGATCGAGCAGTGCATAGCCGCTGCTCTTTTCGACCGTCACTTCCTGCGGGACGCCTTGCTCGTCCACCAATACCTTGAGCACCACGGTGCCTTCCATATGCGCACGCAGCGCGGCGGATGGATATTTCAATGGCACCGCACGGTAGGCGAGGGTCGCTTCAATCGGGGCTGCGCCCGCGTTCGGCTCGACCGCCGGCGCAACGGTGGGTGGAACCGGTGGCGCAGCGGTGTTGCCATCGTCGGTGAGCGCCACCGGCGGCGATACCGGCTGCGGCTGGACGTGCGTGCGCGGTACCGGCATAGGCTTGGGGATGGGTTTGAGCTCGATGTCCGGCGGTGGTTCGGCCTTCGGAGGTAATGGGATCCAATGGATCGTCATGTCCCTGACTTGTTGGATCTGTTGTGCCAGCTGCGGCGCCATCGGCCGCAAAAGAGCCAGTAGTGCAACGAGGTTGATGGCGATGGCGGTGCTCAACGCCGCGACGCGCGCGGCGTCGGGATGGGCATGACGAGGTACGGCCAGGCTTGCGGACGACATATGCGACCTCCTGACGTTTCGATGTGGATTGTCAGCACCGGGCACGCCGCATGGGGATGCGGTGGGGATCGTGCTGGTGCGGATTCAGCCTAAGCCGATCGAAAACGCTTGCACAAGTAGCCGTATGGAAGGCTATTCTGTGCGGAGTGTCCGTGAGAGCCGCGGAACGGAATTTTCAGTGCGCCACCAGCATCGGCACGTCACCGTGCATGAACAGGTGGCGGGTGGTGCCGCCCAGTACCATCTGGGCCAGCCGCGAGCGGCTCCAGGCACCCATCACGATCAGGTCGGCGCCCCGCTCATGGGCCGCATCCAGCACGGCCGGACCGGCGGCGTGGCTGGGTCCCGTACTGAAGGTTTCCACCGTGGCCCGGATACCATGCCGCTGCAGCCAGTCGGCCAGGCCCGGCGGTGGCAGCACCGGCAACATGTCCGCATTCATCTCGCTGCCGTCGAGCACCTGCACCTCGTCGGCCCGCTGCAGCACGGGCAGGGCGGCTGCCAGCGCCAGCGCCGATTCGCGACTGCCGTTCCACGCCACCAGCACGCGACTGCCGATGCCGGCCACGGGTGAGACGTCCGGCACCACCAGCACGGGTCGTCCGCAGGCGAACACGCATCGCGACACGGAGCCGAACCCCACGGGCGCGTCGCTGCGCTGCTGGCTGCGTTCCATCACAAGGAGGTCGTAACCGGAGGCAGCCTGGCTGACGGTCTGCACGGTGTCACCCTGGGTCACGCGCCAGCTGCCGGAAAGGCCATGGGCACCAAGCGTCCGTTGCCATTCGTCGTTATGGGTCTGGGCTTCGGCCACCCGCCGCTGGGTTTCCTCCAGCTGCACCGGCACGGCTTCAGGAAGGCTGAAGGCCGTGGCCGGGAGGTCGGCCACATACAGCGCATCGAGCCTTGCGTCCAGGCGCGCGGCGAGGGCCATGGCCGCCCGGGGTGCCGCCACGCCAAGGTCCAGATGGTCCAGATGCAACAGCAGGTCGATGGCTGACATCGTGCAATCCTCCCGGTTCCTGATCGTCTCCAGCTTAGAGCCTGCCACGGACGTCCGTGTAGCCCGCGTTGCCGCATCAATGTCGGCGCATGAACCGGCGCAAAAAAAGCCCCGCACAGGGTGGCGGGGCAGCAAGTCCGGACGTCGGGGGAGAGAGAGGGGACATCCGGTTGTGCCATTCTCCGGGGGCTGTGCTTGTTTTGCCGTACAGCCCGGGTGAAAAATGCATTCACGTGGCAGACGGCAAGTAGTCGCCAATATTGATCGGATTGCCCGCGGGGTCGCGAGTGGGCCCCGACAGGAGACACCGGCATGGCGACGGCGAAGATCATGGGCGCGACAGCGTTGGCTCTTGCCGGCCTGCTGGCGACGCCGGTGCACGCGGGCGACCTCGAGTGCAAGATGACGTTTCGTCTTTCCGGCTGGTCGGTGTTCTACCAGACGGCGGAGGGCAGCGGGACCGTCCATTGCAGCAACGGCCAGACCATGGGCGTGCGCATCCGCGTCAAGGGCGGCGGCCTGACCTTCGGCAAGAACGAGATCGACAACGGCGTCGGCAAGTTCTCGGGTATCAGCAGCATCAGCGAGATCAAGGGCCACTACGCCGACGCCGGGGTACACGCGGGAGCCGCCAAGTCGGCCGGCGCGCGCGTCATGACCAAGGGCAATGTCTCGCTGGCCCTCAGCGGCACCGGCAAGGGCTGGGACCTGGGCATCGCCTTCGGTGCCTTCATCATCGAGTGATTTGGGCCAGGTAGCGGCGTTTCGTACGAGCCGCGTCGCTTGCAATCGAGCCCGGGCCGGCTAAGGTGGCGTACGCCCCCGTACGTTGTCCCACGAGGATTTCCCCATGTCCGTCAGCCCTGGCTCGGTGCTACCCCGCTACGCGTTCGGCGACGAGCTCGCAAGCAGCGTCATCCATGGCATCGGCATCCTGCTGAGCATCGCCGGCCTCGCAACCCTCGTCGCATTTGCCTCCCTCTATGCCGATGTGCGTGCGGTGGTGGCCAGTGCCGTGTTCGGCACCTCGCTGATCCTTTGCTACACGGCCTCCACGCTCTACCACTCGGTGCCCGGCGCGCCAGCCAAGCGCGTGCTGCGGACGCTGGACCACATCGCGATCTTCCTGCTGATCGCGGGCACCTATACGCCGTTCACCCTGATCGCGCTGCCCGGCGTGTGGGGCTGGAGCCTGTTCGGCACGGTGTGGGCGCTGGCGCTGATGGGCAGTGCGCTGGAGCTGGGCCTTCTGAAGAAGTACCGCAAGCTCGCCGTGCTCATGTACGTGGGCATGGGCTGGGTCGGCGTGATCGCGTTCAAGCCGTTGTTGGCCCATCTGCAGACCGGCGGCATGGTGCTGCTGCTGGCCGGAGGCGCGGCCTACACGCTGGGCGTGCCGTTCTACCTGGGCCGCAAGATTCCTTATCACCACTCGATCTGGCACTTCTTCGTGCTCACCGGCAGCGTGCTGCATTTCCTCGCTGTGTTGCTTTACGTGCTGCCTGATGGGCCGGCGTGAACGCGGGACTTGAAGCGCTGCGCACCGATCTCGAGGATGCGGCCACGCATCTGGGTCGCCCGCACGACTTGCGCTTCAAGCCGATGTTCGGCGGCCTCATGGCCTATTTCGCCGAAAAGCCCTGCGCGTGGTTGTCTGCCGATGGCCTGGCGCTGAAAGTGGCCGCCGCCGATCAGGAAGAATTGCTGGCTATCGACGGCACGCGCCGCTTCCGGCATACGCCTTCGGCCGCGCCCAGTCGCGGCTACATTATCGTGCCGGCATCGCTTTCCCATGACACGCCGCGATTCTCCGCCTGGCTTGCACGCAGCGCGCTGGCCGCGCCGATGGCCCAAAGAAAAGGGCCGCGCCCGAAGACGCGGCCCCCGCGCTGACGAAATCGTCGACGCTTACTTCTTTTTCTGCGACGGAACGAACTGCGTGCGCACCGCCTCGGCAAGCTGCTCGGGCGGAAGCAGGCCCTGGCCGATCACGAAGTCGTTGAACGCCTGGCGGTTGAAGTCTTTGCCCAGCGCCAGTTCGGTGTTCAGGCGCGTCTGTTGCAGGCGCATGTAACCGTAGAAATACGCCGTGGCCTGGCCCGGGCTGTTGAAGGTGTAGCGATCCAGTTCCTGCTGCGTCATCGCCTCGGACAGGCCGACGTCGTAGCGCAGCACGTCATGCGCGCGTTCCTTGCTGATCATGCCCAGGTTGAGCATCGGATCGAGGTAGGCGCGTGCCGCACGCTGCAGGCGCGCCTGCAAGGCGACGAACTGGCCCGACGGCGGCTCGTACGGCAGCATTTCCGATTCGGCGTACAGCGCCCAGCCTTCCACGTTCACGCTGTTGAAGGCGAACAGGCTGCGTGCCAGCGACACGCCGCGCTCGACCATCGCCGCAAACTGCAGCTCGTGGCCCGGGCGGCCTTCATGCGCGGTGAGCGTCCACGCGGCGGCCTTGTACGTGAAGTCGTCGTACGAGTCCGACTTGCTGCCGCTGGGGTTGCCCATGGTCAGCACGAAGGTGCCCTGTTCGCCGTGGTTGTTGATGAAGGGCGGCGGGTCCATGTGCGGTGCCGGCACCGCGGCCGTCTCGGCTTCCGAGGCAAGGCGCATCTGCATCTTGCGCTGCGGGAGCGTGATGATGTGCTCGCGGCGAATGGTGTCTTCGATCTTGCCGATGATCTCGTGATACCACGGCACCACGTCGTCCTTGCCGAGCTGCTGCTTCTTGAGCGCCTTGAGCACGTCGCGGTAATCGTTCGACTGAATGCCTTCTTCCTTCGCCACCACCGGCGCCATCATCTGCATGGCCGAGCGCAGTTCGACGAATTCCAGCTGCGCCTGCTTGATCAGCTCCTGCGGCGCGATGTCGATGCCGACCTGCTTGAGGTTGTAGGCATACAGCGGCTCGGGCAGGCGGAAATCCTCGCGCTGGCGCGGCACGATGGTGCTGCGCACCCAGCCGTCGTAGTCCTTCAGCTGCGCGTCCATCGCGTCGAGCGCTGCCTTGCCGTCGGCATTGTCGAGCTTGTACTTGGTGAACAGCTGGCGGATGCCCTGCGCATAGCGCTGCGTGTTCGAGAGCTTCTGCTCGACTTCGTTCTTGTACGGACCGATCAGGTCCTTCTCGCCGATGCGCGCCTGCGTCTGCGCTTTGGCCAGCTCCACGATCGGCGTGCAGCCCGGCGCCTTGCCCACGTAGCACTGCAGGCGCTTGAGCGCGGACGGGCGACGCTTGGCGTCCACGTCGTCCTTCAGCAGCGCGAACTCGCCCTGGAAGATGGTCTGGCCCACGTCCTGGTAGGGCAGCATGTACTTGTGGTTGAGGTCGATGCCTTCGACCTGCTCGTTGGCCGCCTTGATCATGATCTGCAGATCCTGGCGGACGTTCTCGTCCTTCTCGGTCGCCAGCATCTTTTCCAGCTTGCCCTTGGCCTCTACGAGGGCGGCGCGGGTGCGCGCATCGACGTCGGGCTTGAGGTCCACCACCTTGTCGTCGTAGCCCGGCACGCCGATCTGCGAAGCAAATTCTGGATTGAAACGGGCGAGCACATCGAGCAGCACCTTGGCATCGGTGTTGCTGCGCTCGATCCAGGCAGGCGTCTTGGTCTCGGCTGCGTGTGCCGATCCAGCGGCCACCAGCGATACCGCCATGGCAAGGGCAAGGCGTTTGTACATGGGTCTTTCCCTGATGATGTGGTCGCACGAGCCTAAAGGGGCGGGTGTGCCCAATGCCATGTGCCGAAGGTTGCGGTCGCGCGATGCCGGTCGCGTCTTCAGCCGACCAGCCAGGCGAAGGCGAACAGCCCGATCATCATGAACGACAGGACCAGCTTCACCAGCGTGCCCAGCAGCAGGCCGATCCAGGTGGCGGCACCGACGTGGGCCGAACGCAGCACGCTGGTGCCCGAGAGCAGCTCGCCCAGCAAGGCGCCGATGAACGGGCCGAGCAGCAGGCCTGCCAGCCCGAAGAACATACCCACCACCGTGCCGAGGGCCGCGCCGCTGAGCGCGAGCTTGCTGGCGCCCACCCGTTTGGCCCCCAGCGTGGCGGACACGAAATCCACGATGACGCCGATCGTGCCCAGCGTGCCGATGATCACCAGCCACCAGAGGCCCAGGTGCCGATAGTCATCCAGGGCTGCGGCCAGCCAGATGCCGCCGAAGATCATCGGGATACCCGGCAGCGCCGGCAGGATGTTGCCCACCAGTCCACCCACGATCAGCAGCGCGGCGAGCACGTAGAGCGCGATCTCCAAACCGATCTCCTCGGTGGCGACGAGCCTGCAGCATATCGGCTCGAACCTGACTGGGGATACCGCGCCTGCCGTCACCGAATCGGCGACAATAGACGACACGGCGCACGGCGCGCCGTTTGGCGGATGCTTAGTGGACACCTCGGGCGAGACCCTGCTGAAGGCCGACGAGCTCGGCCGCATCGAGATGGTCGAACGCAACGGCGTGCGTGTGATCCGGCGTGATATTGCCGCGGCACGCTGGTGGGCGCGCGCGTTCGCGCGTCGCGCGGCGGCGCGTGAGGCGCGAGCGCTGGTGAAACTCAACGGCATCGACGGCGTCCCTGCCTTGTTGGGGTGGAATGGTCGCGAACTTCTGCGTGGCTATATCGCCGGCGCGCCGATGCAACAGGCGCAGCCTCGCGATCGCGTCTATTACCGCGATGCGCTGCGATTGCTGGCCGTGCTGCATCGCCGTGGCATCGTGCACAACGACCTGGCCAAGGAACCGAACTGGCTGGTGCGCACGGATGGACGCCCGGCATTGGTGGACTTCCAGATCGCCTGGACCCGCGGTCAACGCGGCGCGCTGTTCCGTCTGCTCGCGCGCGAAGATCTGCGCCACCTGCTCAAGCACAAACGCACCTATTGCCCCGAAGCGTTGAGCGCACGCCAGCGCGCGATTCTCGATACGCCGGCGCCGCATTCAAGACTGTGGCGCGCGACTGGCAAGCGTCTCTACAAACTCATCGCACGTCGCGTGTTCGGGTATTGGGACAACGAAGGCCAAGGTCGCGTACGCGACTGAAGGAACGAAGTTGTAGGAGCGCACCCAGTGCGCGACCACAGACTGGCCGGATCATCTCGATCGAACGGTTGTCGCCCGATCGGCGTCATCGTCTCATCGCTTCGTCGGCTTTTCGCGCACTGGATGCGCTCTTACACAAAGCACGACGAAGGCGTGGCGTTACTTCTCGACAAACGCACGCTCGATCACATAGTCACCCGGTTCACGCGTGCGCGGTGACACCTGGAAACCCCGCTCGTCGAGCAGCACGCAGGTGTCGTTCAACATCGAGGGGCTGCCGCACAGCATCACGCGATCGGTGGTCGGATCGAGCGGCGGCAGGCCAATGGCCTGGCTCATCGAGCCGTTGACGATGTTGTCGGTGATGCGGCCGCGGTTGCGGAACGGCTCGCGCGTCACCGTGGGGTAGTAGACCAGCTTCTCGCGCACCAGCTCGCCCAGGTATTCGTGCCGAGGCAGCTCGTTTTCCAGGTAGTCCTGGTAGGCGAGGTCGTTGATGTTGCGCACGCCGTGGGCAATCACGATCTTCTCGAATCGCTCGTAGGTCTCCGGATCGCGCACCAGGCTGAGGAATGGCGCCAGGCCCGTGCCCGTGCCCAGCAGGTAGAGGTGCTTGCCCGGCTTGAGGTCGTTGAGCACCAGCGTGCCGGTCGGCTTGCGGCTGACGATGATCGGGTCGCCGGGCTTGAGGTGCTGCAGGCGCGAGGTCAGCGGGCCGTTGGGCACCTTGATGCTGAAGAACTCCAGGTGCTCCTCGTAGTTCGCGCTGGCGATCGAGTAGGCACGCATCAGCGGGCGGCCATCGACCTCCAGGCCGATCATCACGAACTGGCCGCTGTCGAAGCGGAAGCCAGGATCGCGCGTCGTGCGGAAACTGAAGAGGCTGTCGTTCCAGTGGTGCACGTCGATCACGTGCTCCGTCGCCAATGCCACCATTGCCGGTTACCGTCGTAGAAAAAATGAAAAGCTGCGGGCAGCAGCGCCAGCCAAGGCCGGTGCCGGACTCGTGTGGGGAAGGCGATGAGCCGCTGTGCCTGACGAGTGCTGCTGGGTGCAGCGTATGGCTGCGTATTATGCCATCGGCCGTCATGCCGTTCATGATCCGGCGGCGCCCGCGTCTTGGCGTCGGCCGAGGGCTTGCGTCCAGCATCCACGCGGTTTGACGCGGTTTTAGGCTGCGATTTGGTGCTGCTTGCCCTCGCTGGGAGAGATCGCTGCGGCATCATGTCCCGTGAGGTAGAGCTGGCCGAGAGAGCGCAGCTGCAGCCTCCAGCTCCCCAGGGGATGAAATAAGGTGCAGGGAACGGACGCGCCGGTTGCTCGCGGGCAGGCAGCGCAGAAGCATGCTGTCCAGTGGCCTCTTCACCATCCCGGTCACTCTTTCAGCAAGCGAGATACGCCGCAGGGCGATGGCCTAAAGCTGTGGCAGGCATGGGTGCCATCTCTGCTGGGGTATTTCCTCAGTTCTTCCTGATCGGCGTGATCTGAATGCCCCAGCGCCTGCGCGACATCCTCGGCCCGGCACAAGCATCAACACGGTGCTGCAGAGCCTGGTGGCGCTGATGTCTCGCCGGCACGGCGATCTGCCCGGGTGGCCCTGCCGTTGCGGTGGCTGGCCTGGCGTCAGGGGCGGCGAGCCGCGGCCTCCTGAGCCAGCCGGTACAATAGGGGCATGTCAGCTCCCGCCGAATCCCTCCGTCAGCCGCTGCAAAAGGACGACTGGCGCCTCACCGTCGCGCCCATGATGGACTGGACGGATCGCCACTGCCGGTATTTCCACCGGCTGCTGTCTCCCCATGCCCGCCTGTACACCGAGATGGTGACCAGCGCCGCGCTGGTGCGCGGCAGGCAGCTGCGCCTGCTCGAACACAGCCAGCAGGAGCATCCGGTGGCACTGCAACTGGGCGGCAGCGAACCGGAGGAGCTGGCCATCGCCGCCCGATACGGCGCCGATGCGGGCTACGACGAGATCAACCTCAACGTGGGTTGCCCTTCCGATCGGGTGCAGTCCGGACGCTTCGGTGCCTGCCTGATGCGTGAGCCGGCACTGGTCGGCGATTGCGTGAAGGCCATGCGCGACGCCGTGGACATACCGGTGACGGTGAAGTGCCGCATCGGCGTCGATGACCAGGACGACTACGCCGATCTGCAGCAGTTCACCGAAACCATGGTAGGCGCCGGCGTCGAAGTGCTGGTGGTGCATGCCCGCAAGGCATGGCTGCAGGGACTGAGCCCGAAGGAAAACCGCGAGATTCCGCCACTCAACTACGAGCGCGTGTATCGCCTCAAGCGTGAGTTCCCGGAGCTGGTCATCGTAATCAACGGTGGCATCACCACGACAGACGAAGTGCAGGCGCATCTGGCCCAGGTCGACGGCGTTATGTTGGGTCGGGCGGCCTATCACGACCCCTATGTGCTCGCGAAGGTCGAGGCTGCGCTTTACGGCGAGCCCATGCCGACGCGCGAGGACGTATTGCTGCGATTGCGGCCGTACGTCGAGGCCGAGCTCGCCCGAGGCACCGCGCTCAAGCACATCAGCAGGCACATCTTGGGGCTTTACCAGGGCGAGCCGGGTGCCCGCGGATTCCGCCGCCGACTCAGCGAAGGTGCTCATTTGCCCGGTGCTGGCTGGTCACTTCTTGAGCAGGCCATGGTGCAACACCGCGTGGCGGCGTGACGCCGTCCGGTTATCCGGTCAATATTCAGCCCCGATTCCATAGTCTGAACGACGATGCGCTTCCGCCCCGCGGTTGGATTGGGTCTGTTTAACGAAATGAAAACAATTCTGCGTTCCCTGGTTTTGTTGCTGTCGCTCGCGGCCGGTCCGGTCGTCTGGGCGGCGCAGTCCGCTGAGCCGGCCTTGTCGCTGGAGCAGGCGGTCGTCCAGGTGCAGAAGGAAACGGGCGGCAAGGTGCTGTCAGCCAGCACCGTGCGGCGCGGACGCAGCTCCTTTGAACATCGTGTCAAGGTACTCACGCCGGAAGGTCATGTGCGCGTGGTGACCGTAACGACGGAAGCGGCCAAGGCCGGTTCCAACGATTCGACCAAGAACCCGTCCAGTGACGGCGAGAGCAACAAGGAGAAACACTGATGCGCATCCTTTTGGTAGAGGACGAGGCGCCGCTGCGCGAAACGCTCGCTGCCCGCCTGAAGCGCGATGGTTTTGCCGTCGATGCAGCTCAGGACGGTGAGGAAGGCATGTACCTCGGCCGCGAGGTGCCGTTCGACCTGGCGATCATCGATTTAGGGTTGCCCAAGATGTCGGGCATGGACCTGATCCGGTCGCTGCGCGAGGCCGGTCAGCGCTATCCGATCCTGATCCTCACCGCCCGCGGCGGCTGGCAGGACAAGGTGGAAGGCCTCAAGCACGGCGCCGACGATTACCTCGTCAAGCCGTTTCACGTCGAGGAGCTGCTGGCCCGCATCAACGCATTGGTACGCCGTGCGAGCGGCTGGTCCAAGCCGGTGCTGGCCTGCGGCCCGATCAAGCTGGACACCACCGCACAGACGGTGACCGTGGAAGGCAAGCCGGTCGACCTCACCAGCTACGAGTACAAGGTGCTGGAATACCTGATGCTGCACGCGGGTGAGCTGGTCTCCAAGGCCGACCTCACCGAGCACATCTACCAGCAGGATTTCGATCGCGACTCCAACGTGTTGGAGGTCTTCATCGGCCGTCTGCGCAGGAAGCTCGATCCGGAAGGCAACCTCAAGCCCATCGAGACGGTACGTGGACGCGGATACCGCTTTGCCATCCCCCGCAGCGAAAGCGACGACGAATGATCCGCCACCGCCGCGCCGCCCGTTTTCACTGGCGGCGCGCGCGGCTCTGGCCACGGGTTTTGTGCTGGCAGCCTTTCTTGGTGTGGTCGGCCTTACCCTCACGCGTACGGCAGCCGATAGCGCACTGAAAGGGCTGCAGGACCGCCTGCAGAACTTCGTCGTGGCTTATCTCGCAGGCACCGAAGTCGGCCGTTCCGGCAAGGTGCTGCTGCCCGACACGCCGCCCGATCCGAGCTTCTCGCGTCCGGGCTCGGGGCTTTATGCCGTCGCCATCGGCGACAACGGTTTTCGCTGGGAGTCGCCGTCGGCCATCGGCCGCGACTTCGGTTTCCTGCATCCGCTCGAACCGGGCCAGGGGCAGTTCGTCGGCCCGGTCGAAACGCGCATGGGCCGTCTGTATTACTACGTCTACGGTGTCGCGCTCGACACGTCCGAGAAGAAGTCAGTCCACCTCACCTTCATGGTGGCGCAGACCGAAGATCAGCTTGAAGGACGCAACGCGGTGTTCCGGCGCAGCCTCATTTTCTGGCTGGCATCGCTGGGCGTGATGCTGATCCTGCTGCAGATGCTGCTGCTGCGCTGGAGCCTTACCCCGCTGCGCAAGGTAGCCAATGAGATGTCGCGCGTGGAGCGCGGCGATCGCGACCACCTGGGTGATCAGTATCCGGCCGAACTCATGGGCCTTACCCAGCGCATCAACGCCTTCATCGACAGCGAGCGCGAACAGCGCGTGCGCACGCGCAATACGCTGGCCGATCTTGCGCACAGCTTGAAGACGCCGCTCGCGGTGGTGCGCTCCAGCCTGGAAAGCGCCAGTGGTGAATCCGGCTTGCGCGACACCGTGCTGGAGCAGGTACGCAAGATGGACGAGCTGGTCGCGTACCAGCTGGCGCGCGCGGCCACGTCAGGCCGGCAGACGTTCGCCACCACCGCCATTCCCATCGCCGGCCACGCCGAAGACCTGGTGCAGAGCCTGGAGAAGGTCTATGCGGCCAAGAACGTGCTGTGCGAATTCGACATCGACGACAACGCCGCGTTCTACGGCGAACAGGGAGACCTGCTGGAGCTGATGGGCAACCTGCTGGAGAACGCTTTCAAGTGGGCGAGCCATCGCGTGCTCCTGGTGGTGAAGATGCGACCGGTGGCCGGTCGTCCCCGCCCCGGCTTGTGGCTGAGCGTGGAAGACGACGGCCCGGGCATCGACGACGACAACATCGAGAGCGTGCTGCAGCGTGGCGTGCGTGGCGACGAGCGCGTGCAGGGCCATGGCATTGGCCTGTCCATCGTGCAGGACATCATCCGCGCGTATGGCGGCGAACTGCATGTCGATCGCTCGCCGGAATTCAACGGCGCGCGTTTCAGCGTGAAGTTGCCGCCGGGTTGAGCTATCCGCTGCTTTTTTGTGGGAGCGCACCCTGTGCGCGACAACCCCATGATGCAGCAGCCATGCAACGTAGGTGTCGCGCACAGGGTGCGCTCCCACATGGATCCGGATCCTTCAACGTGACGCGGGCGAAGGCCCGTAATACGCTGTCAGCAACTCCGCCACCGTCGCATCCGCGCGCCGCAGCACGCTGGGCTGCGACCAATGCAACTCGCTCGCCACAGCAAAAAACTCATCGGCACTTTCCGCCGCATATGGATCGATCAGCGTGTCGCGCCCGCGCGCCACGTCGTTGGATAGATGATCGAACGCGCGCTGGAACGCCACGATCCACTGGCGCCTTGGAATGTGTTGCGGCAGCGGCGGTACGCCATCGGCTGCGCCATCAAGCATGTCGAGCTTGTGGGCAATCTCATGCACAACCACGTTGAAGCCGTCCCACGGTTGTTCGAGGTCCAGCTGCACATCGGCAAGCGACAGCACGAGCGGACCGCGCTCCCAGGCTTCGCCGATCAGTACGTCGTCGCTTTCGGTGATCACGCCGCTACGGTCGTCGTGGTGACTGCGGCGCACCTTGAACTCGCCGGGATACACCAGGATCTCGCGCCACCCGCGGAGCGCATGCGGACCCTGCCGCAACGCCGGCAAGCAGGCCTGCATGGCGATCAGCAGCTGCAGCGATGGCGTCAGCTCCGCGCCGGCCAGCGGATGAAAGCGCTTGCGGGCGAGGAACACGGCAGCGAGCTGGCGTAGCTCGGCCTGCTGCGCGCGATCCAGTCGCTGGGCCAACGGGCACGCAGCCATGGCTTCACGCCATGAGGTTTCGAAGATCGGAGGGGGAGTCAGGTAGGCGCGAAAGCGCCGCCACCAGGAGTCCGGCACGGGCCTGGGGCTTTACTGGATGGAGCCGGGCAACAGCGACTGCCAGCCAAGGGTGGCGCGGCGGTTGCTGCGCGCTGGCGAAACCGGATTCGGGCCTGGGCAGCTGTCACTGCTGGAGGACGAAGAGGAACCGGACGACACCGGGGCTTCGCGCGACAGGCCAAGGGCATCGCCGCCACTGCTGGCTCCGGCGCCTTCATGGCTGCTGGCGTTGTTGTCGAGCGAACGCTGCATCGCGGACGAATCCTGGCCATCGGCATCCATGGCCGACGCAGCATTCACGCCGCCGACGCACAGAACGCACCCGATCAAGAATTTCCCGATAGCCACGGCGGCTCAACCCCTTGATCCGCAATCCAAGATCCCGATGCTGGCAGAAACAGGGGGGCGATGCCAGTGCCCTGCAGGCTCGTGAAAACGCACGCGAGTCCCAGAAGTCATGGGACGGAAGCGGTGTAGCTACCTGCGGGGCCGTCGCAGGGCAAGCTAGAATCGCCGAATGCCTCATTCACTCCCACCGCCACCGTTTGCCAACGGCGCCGTCGCACGCGGTTTGTCGGCCATGGGCGCGCTGTAATGCAGGCGCACGAGTTGCTGATGGCCTTGGCTGATGGAGGCACCATTTCGGGCGCCCAGCTGGCCGAACGCGCGGGCGTCACCCGCGCCGCGATCTGGAAGCAAGTGGAGTCGCTGCGCGCCCGCGGCGTGCCGGTGCAATCGCAAGGCACGGCAGGTTATCGCTTGCCATGGCCGCTGCAGTTGCTGACCTTGCCCGCGATCCGCACTGCGCTGACCGCTACTACGCGTAAATCGCTGGGCGAGCTGGAACTGCACTGGGAGATCGACTCAACCTCCAGTGAGATCCAGCGCCGCGCAGGCACATTGCCTGACCTGAGCGTGGTACTTGCGGAGACCCAGAGCGCCGGGCGAGGTCGTCGCGGGCGCAGCTGGCTGTCGCCGCCGGGCCTCAATATCTATCTTTCCTGCCTGAAACGCTTCGACGCGGGTTTTGCCTCGTTGTCGGGATTGTCGCTGGCGGTTGGCGTCATCGTCATGCGGACGCTGGCAACGCTTGGCATCCGCGGCGCCGGTCTCAAATGGCCGAATGACGTGCTGAGCGATGCGGGCAAGCTGGCCGGTATCCTGGTCGAGCTGAGTGGCGAGTATCAGGGGCCGTGCGCGGCGATCATCGGCGTGGGCCTCAACGTGCGTCTCACGCCGGCATTGCACGAACAGGCCGGCCAGCCCGTGAACGATCTCGCGAACCTGGCGGGTGGCGTGGCGCCAGATCGCAACCGCGTTGCCGCCGCCTTGATCGCTGCTCTTGTCGAGGGGCTGGGTCAGTTCGAACGCGAAGGCTTCGCAGCGTTCGTCGACGAATACGCCGAGCACGACCTTCTGCGCGGCAAGGCGCTGCGGGTGCAGGGAAACCAGGGCGCGATGGATGGCGTAGGTGCCGGAGTCGATGCGCGTGGCGCGTTGCTGGTGCAGCGCCCGGATGGTCTTCACAGCATCGACAGCGCGGATGTTTCGGTGCGTCGCACATGAGACTGTTGCTCGACCTTGGCAACACGCGGCTGAAGTGGGCGCTGCGCGAAGGCGCCGGCTGGCTTGCGCATGGTGCGGTGGGCTGGAGCGAGGACGTGGTGCTTTCGCTGCATGAGGCCTGGCGCAATCTCCCGGTACCCGTGGATGTGTTTGGCGCGTCCGTGGTGGATGCGTCACGCGAAGTCCAGGTGGCGGCAGTCGTCGCGGCGTGCTTTGCGCGAGACACCGAATGGCTGCGCACGCCTGCCCAGGCCTGCGGCGTGCGCAATGCCTATCCCGAGCCGGGGCGCCTCGGTGTCGATCGCTTCCTCGCGATGGTGGCGGCGCACGCCGACGAGCCGGTGCCATGCGTGCTTGCGGGTGTCGGCACGGCGTTGACGCTTGATGCGTTGACGGCCGATGGCCAGCATCTGGGCGGGTTGATCGCGCCTGGGCCGCAGCTGATGCAGCAGTCGTTGCTGGGCGCCACTTCGCGCGTGCAGATGGAGCGGCCGGGCAGGGTGCTGGAAGCGGCGGACAATACGCCCGATGCGGTCGCTTCTGGTTGTTGGCAGGCGAGCGCTGCGTTGATCGAGCGGTTCGTCTCGCACATGACCGCCCCGCTGGGTGGCTCGCCGGTGCTGATTCTCGGCGGTGGCGACGCGGAAGCCTTGCTACCCCTGCTGGCGCCGCCCGCTCGGCTCAGCAGCAACAGCGTATTGCGTGGTCTGGCCGTGTGGTCGGATGCACATTCCCCCGTGGCGCCGGCTCTCTAGAATGCCGGCTCTTGTCGTTTGCATGACGGATCGACGATGTTCCTGCGCCTGCTTTTCGTTCTGCTGATCGCGCTCAATATCGCCGTGGGCGCGTGGCTATTGCTCGGCCAGGACGACGTGCACGGACGCAGTGCCACCGACGCGGGTGTCCCCGAACTGCGTCTGCTGAGCGAGCGCCCTGCGCCACCTGTATCCACGGGTTCGGCGGCGCCGATGGCACCCGCGTCCGTCGCTGCGGCGCCTGCAGCCTCGACGGCTCCGGCCGCCCCGGCGCCCGTGGCTCCTCCGCGCCAGACGTCCTACACCTGCATGGCGCTGGGCCCATTCGCCACGCAGGCGGACATGCGCACTGCGCGCACCGCGCTCAGCAACCAGGCCGCACGCATGCGTTCGCGCCAGGAACAGACCACCCAGACCACCGGCTGGTGGGTCTACCTGCCCGGCGGCGGCAGCCGTGATCGGGCGCTGGAACTCGGCCGTCGTCTCAGCGCGGCGAACGTGGGCGAATACTTCATCGTGAGCAGCGGTGACCAGTCCAACACCATCTCGCTGGGCCTGTTCAAGGATCCCGCCAACGCGCGTCGACGCCGCGACCAGGTGGTCTCGGCGGGCTTCCCGGCGCAGATGAGCGAGCGCACGGAAAGCGTTCCGGAGTACTGGCTGGACGTCGTGATCGCGGATAACGGCCGCGCCGACTGGCGCAGTCGCGTGCACGGCGTGGGCTCGCACAGCACCGGTTGTTTTTGAGTCGCGGCGGCGGCCTGCTAGACTCCCCCTCCCATGCCGGTATAGCTCAGTTGGTAGAGCAACTGATTTGTAATCAGTAGGTCGCGGGTTCGACTCCTGCTGCCGGCACCATCCTGGCGATATCCCCCGTCCATCCATCGGGCCGCAGCGCGGTCCATGGTAGGCATCGCGCCGGCCGCTGGCGCGTGTCGCGTCGCGCCCCCGGGGCAGGGCGAAGCCTGTACCTGGCCCCGCCTGCAGGTCAGGCGCCTCAGCCTGCCTTCACGATCGGGCCCGAACAATCCCATGTGTTCGCCCTGACAACGCTGGACCGGTCGGGGATGTGACATGGGTGCCGATTGCCGGCTGGATAGCTCAGTTGGGGGCTGACAAACGGACTAATGGGATGGGTACGACCTCATGCCAGGCATATTTACCGTCTCGCTGGATCTTGAGCTCTATTGGGGCGTGCGCGACAAGCGCAGTATCCGGGACTACGAAGACAATCTACGCGGCGAGCGCCAGGCCATACGCGAGATGCTCGCGTCGTTCGATGCCCATGGCGTGCATGCCACCTGGGCCACGTTGGGTTTCATCTTTTTTGAAGATGTCGCCGAGCTGCGCACGAAGCTGCCGAGCGATACGCCGGCCTACAGCAATGCAAAACTCTCGCCTTACCGCTACATCGACGAGCACGCCTGGGGCAGTGACGACGAGTATCACTTCGCGCCTGAGGTGATCGAGCTGATTCGCCGGTATCCGGGCCAGGAAATCGGCACGCATACGTTTTCGCACTACTACTGCCTCGAGCCCGGCCAGACCGCCGAAGCGTTCAAGGCGGACCTGAAGGCCGCCATCGACGCGGCCAGGGCGCGGGGCATTGACGTGCATAGCCTGGTTTTCCCGCGAAACCAGGGAAATCCGGCGTACCTGCCGGTGTTGGAGGAGCTCGGTATCCGCTGCTATCGCGGCAACGAATACGCGCCGTTCTACACGCCGAGGAATCAGGAGCAGCAGAATCCGCTGGTACGTGGCCTGCGTCTCGTCGATGCCTACCTCAACGTCACCGGCTACAACACCTACAGCTTCGAGGAATGCGCGCAGAGTCGCCCGTTCAACATTCCTTCGAGCCGGTTCCTGCGGCCGTATTCGCCGTCGGTGGCGTGGCTCGATGGCTTGCGCCTGCATCGCATCAAGCGCGCGATGCGCCATGCGGCGATCAACAATCGCCTGTTCCACCTGTGGTGGCATCCACACAACTTCGGCGCGCATATCGAGGAAAACCAGCGCTTTCTGGAACGCATCCTCGAATACTACGGCGAGTTGAAAAAACGCTACGGCATGCAGTCGTTGAACATGGGCGAGATCTCCGCGGAGCTGGAGCGCACCCGTGCCGCCTAGACCACGCATCGTGATACTGGCAGGCCCAGGCTTGTCCACGGAGCTGATGTACAACGGCTTGCGCGACACCTGCGACATCGCCGCGGTGGTGCTGGAAAAGAAGCCTTCGTCCCGGAGCATGATCAAGTACCGCGCGAAGACGCTGGGCTGGCGCACGACGCTTGGCCAGCTCGCTTTCATCCTCTACAGCCGCTGGTTGGGCCGCACGTCCCGCAAGCGCGTGCAGCAGCTGATACAGCGCTACGACATGGATGACTCGCCGATCCCGCCGCGCGTCGTCACCAGGGTCGACAGCGCGAACAAGCGGGAAGTGATCCGTCTGCTGAAGGAGCTGGCGCCGGATGCGGTGGTGGTCAACGGCACGCGCATTCTCTCCAAGAAGTTGCTGGGCTCGATCAAAGCGCCGTTCATCAACACGCACATGGGCATTACCCCCGCCTACCGCGGCGTGCACGGCGGCTACTGGGCGCTGGCGATGGACGACCGCCGGCGCTGCGGAGTGACCGTGCACATGGTCGACGAGGGCGTGGACACCGGCGGCATCCTGTATCAGTCGACCATCGATGTTGGCACGACGGACAATTTCGTGACCTATCCGATCCATCAGATGGCCAAGGCCATTCCGTTGATGCGGTCCGCCCTGTGCGATGCCGTGGAGAA
>Ga0209258_100773_pt1 | contig 19494 bp, 17 predicted proteins | sample Araplaol_mTSA_r2_FD_184281 | JGI IMG/M metagenome (GOLD analysis project Ga0209258, IMG submission 184281) | Arabidopsis root microbial communities from North Carolina, USA - plate scrape CL_Col_mTSA_r2 (SPAdes) (version 2) | ecosystem: Host-associated > Plants > Roots > Endosphere | place: USA...
ACGCGCTCGTCTGGCTCGAGTCGTGGCTGCAGCGCTTCGATGGCACCATCGTCATGATCAGCCATGATCGCGAGTTCCTCGACGCGATCACAGGGGTCACCGTGCACCTGGACGAGGGCACGCTGACGCGCTACGGCGGCAACTACTCCACCTTCGAGGAGATGCGCGCCGAGCGCATGTCGCAGCAGGCCGCCGCCCACAGCCGCCAGCAGGAGAAGGTGGCGCAGCTGCAGCGCTTCATCGACCGCTTCAAGGCCAAGGCCAGCAAGGCCAAGCAGGCGCAGAGCCGCGTCAAGGCGCTGGCGCGCATGGAACGCATCGCGCCCGTGCTCACCGCGTCGGATTTCGCCTTCGAGTTCAAGGAGCCCAAGAGCCTGCCCAACCCGATGCTCGCGATGAGCAACATGGAGTGCGGCTACCTGGTGCAGGACGACGTCGATCCCGACACCGAACCGGTGCGCAAGGTCATCGTGCGCAACATCAACAAGACGGTGCTGGCGGGCCAGCGCATCGGCATCCTGGGCGCCAACGGCCAGGGCAAGTCGACGCTGGTCAAGACGATCGCGCGCAGCGTTCCCGCGCTCGGCGGCGAGGTCACCGAGGGCAAGGGCCTGTCGATCGGCTACTTCGCGCAGCAGGAGATGGACGTCGTCCACGCCGACGACACGCCGCTGCAGCACATGGTGCGCCTCGCCAGGACGGTGGGCCCCGAAGGCCGCGAGCAGGAGCTGCGCGACTTCCTGGGACAGTTCCGCTTCGTCGGCGACATGGTGCACCAGGTGATCGGCACCCTGTCCGGCGGCGAGAAGGCGCGCCTGGTGCTCGCCTCGCTCGTGTGGCAGCGCCCCAACCTGCTGCTGATGGACGAGCCGACCAACCATCTGGACCTCACCACCCGCGAGGCGCTGTCGATGGCGCTCAACGAGTTCGAAGGCACCGTCATGCTCGTGAGCCACGACCGCGCGCTGCTGCGCGAGGTCTGCGACGAGTTCTGGCTGGTGGCCAAGGGCGCGGTGCTTCCGTTCGACGGCGACCTGGACGACTACCAGAAGTGGCTGCTGGACACCTCGCGCGCCGTCGCCCGCGGCCAGCCCGCCCCGCCGCTGCCGGGCAACCTCGACAACCTGGTGGGCGGCGCGCCGCCGCCCGCGCCCAGGCCCGCCAAGGCGCTGCCGACGCCGGTGGCGGCGCCCGCGCCGGTCGCGGCCGCGCCGCAGACCAGGCCCGGCGCCGCCCGCAACGACGACCGCAAGGCCGCGGCGCAGGCGCGCACGCAGATCGCGGCGAAGACGCGGCCGCTGCGCATCGAGGTCGAGCAGATCGACAAGCGCATGGAGAAGCTGGGTGCGGAGAAGTCCGAGCTGGAGGCCTCGATGGCCACCGGCACGCTCACCGGCCCGGAGATCGCCGACGCCGGCCGCCGCCTCGCCCACGTGGGCGCGGAGGTGGCGATGCTGGAGGAGCGCTGGCTGGCGCTGAACGAGCAGATCGAGGCGCTGCAGTCGGGCACCTGAATCTCGGGGGGACGACCCCAGGATCGCCCCGGCGTCGGGCCGTCCGGAAGGTGATACCGTCGGACAGAGACATCCCGTGACCTCCGTCGCATGCGGGACACAGGATGGCTTTCATTTTGTGCGTCCCCGAGCCGACAATGCGGCCATCCCTTCCCGGCCACGCCAATCGATGACCCGACTGCTGCGCCTGCTCCCCCTCGCGATGTGCGCCTTCCTGCTGGATGCCGGCGCGGCTCCCGAGCCGGCCGGCCCGACCTACCGCAGCATCGGCCCGGACGGCAAGATCACGTACTCGGACCGCAAGCCCACCGACCCGGCGCTGCACTCGCGCGAGCTGGGCAAGACCACCTCCGCGCCGCTGGTGGCGCCGGCCGCCGGCCCGTTCGACCTGCGCCCGTCCAGCAAGCCGTCTGCCGAGCGCGCTGTCGTCGGTGAAGGCCAGATGCCCCCGGTCGACGTCAGCGGCAAGCCGTTCCCGCCCGGCCTGCCCGACGCGGTGCTGACCGTGCTGGTGCACCAGTTCTTCGTGCAGTCGCTCGTCGAAACCTGCACCCGCCTGCGGCCCGCGTTCGTCGAGCGCTACCAGGGCGGCGTGCGCAACTGGCGCGACCGCAACGCCGACATCCTCGGCCGCAGCAACCGCATCACGTTCGCGCGCTTCACCGGCGAACAACGCGACACGCTGCGTGCCACCGCGCGCCAGCGCCTGGCCACCGTGATGCCGCCGCCCGGCGCGAGCGAGTCCGAGCGCGGCGCCTGGTGCGACCGGATGAGCACCGACCTGGCCACGCACCAGTTCGAACTCGTCGGCGACATGCGCGTCGCCCCGCTGTTGTACGTCGAGCTGCCCTGAGGCTCGCCCGCACCGATTCAGTCCAGTTTCGCGATCGCGCCCGCCAGGTTGGCGCGCGCCGCTGCCTCGAAGCGCTCCCGCATCGCCGCCGTCGTGAACAGGGCCGGCCGCGCGAGGAAGCCACGCAGGATCTCGGCCCGCTTGTCGCGGAACACGTCCGGCGCGACGAAGCCGTACTCGTCGCGGATCTGCCGCTCGTACTCGTCGAAGCGGCCCGGCTCGGAGCCCAGGATCGCGAGATCGATGTCCACCAGCAGGGCTTCGTCGGCCGTGGCCGGCACCTGGCGATGGCGCGTCGCGAGGATCAGCGCCTCGACGCGTGCGATCACCGCGCCGGCCGCGCCGGCCGCGCGCAGCACGCGCCGCGCCCAGTCCGCGCTCGCGGCCTCGTTGTCGTGCCGGGACGTGTCGTAGATCGCGTCATGGAACCACAGCGCGATGGCCACCTCGCCGGGATGCCCGGCGAGGTCGCGGTACGCGTCGAACAGCGCGAGGCACTCGTGCAGGTGCTGCAGCGTGTGGTACTTGCGGTGGGGCTCGGCCCAGCGTGCGAGCAGGGCCGGCAGCACGCCTTCGGGGGCGGACAGGCCCAGGGCCTGCCACGCGTCGCGCCAGGCGGGCTCGAGCTCGTTCAACGGAGTCTGAGGGTCGGGTCGCATACGGGCGAATCGTAGCCGGAGCGGCTACGATCCTGCCATGGCCGCGCCGCAACTTCCGCAAGCCCCGCAGATCACCGACCTGATCGCCCTGTCGATCCGGCTCGTCAACGCGAACCAACCGGGACGCGCGCGCATCGTGTGCGACCAGGCGCTGGCCATGTTCGAGCCGCACCCGGCGGTGCACCAGCTGCTGGCGGTGCTGGACCTGCAGGGCGGCCACGTCGCCGCGGCACGCGAGCACGCCGTGCGCAGCCTCACGCTGCGGCCCGACCACGTGCCCACGCTGCTCGTGATGGGCGACATCGCGCTGGCGCAGCACGACCTGCGCGCCGCGTCGCAGTCGTTCGAACGCGCGGTCGCGCTCGCGCCCGACCAGCCCGAGGCCTGGTTCAAGGCGGCGCTCGCACGCCAGGACCTGCACGACCTGCCCGGCGCCATCGCGGCGCTGGAGCGCGTGCTGGCCGCCAGCCCCGAGCGCGTCGACGCGCTGGTCAACTACGGCATCGTGCTGCAGGAAAGCGGCCGGCTGGACGACGCCCTGCGCGCGTACGGGCGCGCGTTCCGCCTGCGCGAGCAGACCTTCGGCCGCATCGCGCATGCGCTGTCCACGCCGGGCACCGGCCGGCTCTGGCTGGACCTGGACGACCTGCGCGCCGAGTTGCGCGCCCTGCCTGCCTGAGACGGGCGCTCCGCGCGGGCCCCCGCGCGTGCGACGGCCGTCAGCTCGCGGGCCGGCGCCGGCGCAGGAACGCCAGCCCGGCCATGGCCAGCAGGCCGCCCAGCATCGAGACCGGGGCGGCCGGCTCGGGCACGGCGGTCAGGCTGCCGGTATAGACCGCCATCCCGCGATACGCCGACCCCGGATCCACGAGTTGCACGTACAGGCCGGTGAATGCGATCGGGTCGTCGTCGCTGTACGGCGAAGGAAATATCGCGTCGATGCCCGTGACGCGGCCGTCCGTGATCGTGACATCCGAGCTGAGCACGAAGCCGCTCTCTTTCGGATAGCTGAAGCTGCCGCCGTTGGCCCACAGCGATATCGCCACGGGGCTGGGATCGGCCGCCGGGTCGCTCGGAGGATCGAACGACAACTGGACCCGGCCTCGCCAGTCGTACCAGATCGGCTGCCACCCGTCGCAGTCGGACGTGCCCCTGTTGCACAGCGGGAAGTACTGCACCTGGCCGTCGAGGCGCAGGTCGTAGGTCGCCGCGGCGGCCGGGGCCGCCGGCGCGAGGATCAGGGGGGCCGCCAGGGCGGCGATGATCAGGGGTCTCGTCAGCATGCGGGGGCACCTCGAGGACATGTCACGACGAGGTCGGCGCCGGGCGGACACCCCCGGCGAACGCGACCGTTCCAGACGGACGCAGCCGGGCAACCGGGGTACCCGGTACACGCTTCATGCAAGCGCCGGCACCGCCGGGAGCGCGACGCGTACGACGGCGAGATCTTCGGCAAATCCGGCGCGCTAGCGTCCGCCGCGGCAGCGGAAGTCCACCTCGGCCGATGGCGCCTGGCCGGGCGGCGGCGGCTCCGCCACGGTCCTGATCGCGTCGACCGAGGCGCCGCGTTCGGCGCAGAACGCGGTGGCCTGCGACATCGCCCGGGCCTGCTGCTCCTGCACGCGGCCGTTGACGTCGTTGCTGCGCACCACCGTCATGTAGACGCCGTCGCCGATGGGCGTGACGTTGGCCAGCGCGGCGCAGCCGGCGCTGGCGACGAGGGTGACGAAGGCGGCCAGGGCGGGCAGTCGCATGGTCAGCCGCGTCCTTCCTTGTCACGATACCCTTTGCGGTACACGCCCGGGCCCGCCATGATGCGGGCTGCGACCTCGTTGTAGCCGTCGACGCGCTCCGGCGCCATCGGCTCGAACTGCAGCTCCGGCGCCTCGCGCGGTACGGCGCAGCACTGCGCGAAGGGCAAGCCCCTGGGCAGCACGCCCTCGAAGTCCTCGTCCAGCCACACGGCTGGAAAGTTGATGCCGACGTCGTTGAAGCGGTCGGCGTCCACCAGGCCCGTGACGGTGCGGAACGGCAGGTCGTCGCGGTTGAACGGATGGGTCGCGAGCAGCGACCAGCCGGGTTCCAGCGCCACCGTCCAGAAGCTGTTGAACTTCAGCGCGGACCGCTGGCCGTGCGCCAGCGGCGAGCCCGCGATCTGCTCGGGCACATGGAAGCTGAGCGGTGCGTGCGGATGGCCCTCCACCGTCAACGCGGGCAGCGGCCAGTCCCAGCTGAAGCGCATGCGGCGCTCGACCCGCACGTCGCACGGCAGCACCAGCAGCACGCCGTGGCGCATGGCGTCGACGAAGGGCGGGCATTGCTTGACGGTGCGGATCTCGCGCCCGTGCACGGCCGACGGCACCCGCGGCGCCATCGAGCGCAGCCAGTCGGGCAGCGCCGCGCGCGCCGGCATGGGGCGGGGCAGCAGGTCGATCAACGCGGGATCGCAGCGGAAGGTGATCTTCATCGGATCGGCCAATTCGGGAACGGCAACGACGAGACTGTCATTCTGCGCGGAGCGAAGCGGAGTCGCAGAATCCACGTAAGGTGAGGACGTCGTCGTCCGTGGATCCTGCGACCGCGCGCAGGATGACGGACGGTGTGGGCCTGCCACGCCAGCCAGCCAGCAAGAATAACGCCCCGGAAGCCTTTCGGCGACCGGGGCGTTCGAGAGGTCCGACCCGCCGGCCGGACACGGAGACAACCGGGGCATGCGCGCGTCACGCGCGCGCACAGGACGGATCAGCGGACCTTGCCGGCCTTCCACGCATTCAGCAGCGTGTCGTAGGCGATGGTCTCGCCCTTGGGCTTCTCGTTGGCCAGCTTGGCCCACGGGGCGCCCTTGTTCGACAGCCACTTGCTGGGCGCGCTCTTCGGGTTGAGCTTGGGCGCGCAGTGCGCCATGCCGGCGCGCTGCAGGCGGGCCATCACGTCATCCATCTCGCTCGCCAGGTTGTCCATCGCCTGCTGCGGCGTCTTCTCGCCGGTGACGGCCACGGCCACGTTCTTCCACCAGAGCTGCGCGAGCTTCGGGTAGTCGGGCACGTTGTTGCCGGTGGGCGTCCAGGCCACGCGCGCGGGGCTGCGATAGAACTCGATCAGGCCGCCGTACTTGTTGGCGTTCTTCGTGAAGTAGTCCGAGTGGATGTCCGAATCGCGGATGAACGTGAGCCCGGTGATCGACTTCTTCAGCGACGTCGTCTTGGCCGTCACGAACTGCGCGTACAGCCAGGCGGCCGCGGCGCGGTTCGGATCGTTGGACTTCAGGAACGTCCACGAACCCACGTCCTGGTAGCCGTTCTGCATGCCCTGCTTCCAGTACGGGCCGTTCGGGCCGGGGGCCATGCGCCATTTCGGCGAGCCGTCGGCATTGACCACCGGCAGGCCCGGCTTGGTCATGTCGGCGGTGAAGGCCGTGTACCAGAAGATCTGCTGCGCGATCTGGCCCTGCGCGGGAACCGGGCCGGCCTCGCCGAAGGTCATGCCCGTGGCTTCCTTGGGCGCGTACTTCTTCATCCAGTCGATGTACTTGGTCAGCGCGTAGACGGCCGCCGGCGAGTTCGTGCCGCCGCCACGCTCGACCGACGCGCCCACCGGCGTGCACTTGTCGTCGGCCACGCGGATGCCCCACTCGTCGACCGGCAGGCCATTGGGGATGCCGATGTCGGCCTCGCCGGCCATCGACAGCCACGCGTCGGTGAAGCGCCAGCCCAGCGACGGATCCTTCTTGCCGTAGTCCATGTGGCCGTAGATCGGGTGGCCGTCGATGGTCTTGACGTCGTTGGTGAAGAACTCGGCGATGTCCTCGTACGCGCTCCAGTTCAGCGGCACGCCCAGGTCATAGCCGTACTTGGCCTTGAACTTGTCCTGCAGGTCCTTGCGCGCGAACAGGTCGGCGCGGAACCAGTACAGGTTGGCGAACTGCTGGTCGGGCAGCTGGTACATCTTGCCGTCCGGCGCCGTCGTGAAGCTGGTGCCGATGAAGTCCTTCAGGTCCAGGCCCGGGTTGGTGTATTCCTTCCAGGGGCCGGCCATCGCGTCGGTCAGCGCGATCGCGGTGCCGTAGCGGTAGTGCGTGCCGATGTGGTCGGAGTCGTTGATCCAGCCGTCGTAGATCGACTTGCCGGACTGCATCGAGGTCTGCAGCTTCTCGACGACGTCGCCTTCCTGGATGATGTCGTGCTTGACCTTGATGCCGGTGATCTCCTCGAACGCCTTGGTGAGCGTCTTGGATTCGTACTCGTGCACGGTCAGCGTCTCGGACACCACCGAGATCTGCGACACGCCCTTGGCCTTGAGCTTGGCGGCGGCGTCGATGAACCACTTCATCTCGGCCATCTGCTGGTCCTTGGTCAGCGTGGACGGCTGGAACTCGTTGTCGATCCACTTCTTCGCCTCGGCCTCACCCGCCCACGCGCCATGGCCGAGAGCCAGGGCGGCAGCGGCAAAGGCCACGGCATTCATGCGCATCTTCATGTGTGTCTCCTGTGTGCCTTCCCGTCTTCTCCCACGGCACCGGCTGGGAAGGATGAGCCGGTCCCTCTGAACTTGATCGCTGCTCGGGTCAACCCTTGCGCATGACGAGCGCCAGCAGCGCCATCGACAAGCCGAAGCTCCACCAGATCGATGGCTCCGCTTCGAGGTTGAACCAGGTCATGAGCTTCTCGCTCACGGCCACGAAACCGAGGTTGACCCACGCGGCCACCATCAGGCCGATGAACAGGCGATCGCCGCGCGTGGTGGCGATCGGCAGCCAGCCGCGGCGCAAGGTGGTCGGGGACCTGATCTCCCAGAACGTCATGCCGATCAGCATCAGCACGATGCAGCTGAAGAACACCGCGACCGGCAGCGTCCAGGCCATCCAATCGAACATCTCTCATGCCTCCATATCGAGCGAAGAGAAGCTCCCGGGCCGGCGCGCGCGCGGCCGCTCCGGAGCAAGGCGGCCCAACCCCCTCGGGGGGCGATGAGCGAAGCGGGTGGGGGTCGTCATGTCTAGACGCGGCCCATCGCGAAGCCCTTCGCGATGTAGTTGCGGACGAACCAGATCACGATCGCGCCCGGCACGATGGTCAGCACGCCGGCCGCGGCGAGCGTGCCCCAGTCCATGCCGGCCGCCGACACCGTGCGCGTCATCACCGCCACGATGGGCTTGGCGTTGACGCTGGTCAGCGTGCGCGCCATCAGCAGCTCGACCCAGCTGAACATGAAGCAGAAGAAGGCCGCGACACCGATGCCCGCCTTGATCAGCGGCACGAAGATCGTCAGGAAGAAGCGCGGGAACGAGTAGCCGTCGATGTAGGCGGTCTCGTCGATCTCGCGCGGGATCCCGCTCATGAAGCCTTCGAGGATCCAGACCGCCAGCGGCACGTTGAAAAGCAGGTGCGCGAGCGCCACCGCGATGTGCGTGTCCATCAGGCCCAGCGTCGTGTACAGCTGGAAGAACGGCAGCAGGAACACCGCGGGCGGCGTCATGCGGTTGGTCAGCAGCCAGAAGAACACGTGCTTGTCGCCGAGGAACGAGTAGCGCGAGAACGCGTACGCGGCCGGCAGCGCCACCAGCAGCGACATCGCCATGTTCATGCCGACGTAGATCAGCGAGTTGACGTAGCCCGAGTACCAGGACTCGTCGGTGAAGATCGTCCTGTAGTTGTCCCAGGTGAAGTGGTGCGGCCACAGGCTGAACGAGGCGGTGATCTCCTCGTTCGTCTTGAACGACATGTTGACCATCCAGTAGACGGGCAGCACGGCGAAGACGAGGTAGGCGATCAGGAGAAGCGTGCGCTTCTTGAAGCGGCGGTCATCCATTGGCGGCTTCTCCTTCGGAGACGGTGCCCACGCGCTGCATCCAGTTGTAGAGGATGAAGCACAGCAGCAGGATGATGAGGAAGTAGATCAGCGAGAACGCGGCGGCCGGACCGAGGTCGAACTGGCCGACCGCCTTCTGCGTGAGGTACTGCGACAGGAACGTCGTCGCGTTGCCGGGCCCGCCACCGGTCAGGACGAAGGGCTCCGTGTAGATCATGAAGCTGTCCATGAAGCGCAGCAGCACCGCGATCATCAGCACGCCGCGCATCTTGGGCAGCTGGATGTAGCGGAACACCGCGAACTTGCTGGCGCCGTCGATGCTGGCGGCCTGGTAGTAGGCGTCGGGGATCGCGCGCAGACCGGCGTAGCACAGCAGCGCGACCAGCGGCGTCCAGTGCCAGATGTCCATCACCAGCACCGTGAGCCAGGCGTGCGTCGAGTTGCCCGTGTAGTCGTAGTCGATGCCCAGGCCGCTGAGCGACGCGCCCAGCAGGCCGATGTCGGCGCGGCCGAAGATCTGCCAGATCGTGCCGACCACGTTCCACGGGATCAGCAGCGAGATGGCCACGAGCACCAGCACCGCCGACGACTTCCAGCCCTTGGCCGGCATCGCGAGCGCCAGGCCGATGCCCAGGGGGATCTCGCACAGCAGCACCGCCAGCGAGAACGTCATCTGGCGAGCGAGCGCCGCATGCAGGTCGTCGTCGCGCATCACCTGCTTGAACCAGTCGGTGCCGACGAACACGCGGCGGTCGGGCGAGATGATGTCCTGCACCGAGTAGTTCACCACGGTCATCAGCGGCAGGATGGCCGAGAACGCCACGCAGATCACCACGGGCAGGATCATCAGCCAGGCCTTCTGGTTGACGGGCTTCATGCCGGGACTCCTTGGGCCTGCGCGATCAGCAGGTCGTTCGCGTAGAAACAGGTGTGCGGGCCGTTGATCTGCAGCCAGGCCGTCTCGCCCGGGCGCGGGACGGCCTGGGTCGGGTGCAGGCGGGCGCGGATGCGCGTGCCGTCGGCCGCATGCGTGGACAGCAGCCAGTAGGTGCCGATGTCCTGCGCCTGGTCGACGGTCACCGGAACGGCGCCGGGGGTGTCGGGCACGGCCAGCGTGACGTACTCGGGACGCACGCCCAACAACGTGGCCGACTGCGCGGCGCCCGCAGCGGCGCGGCCCAGCACGGTGCGTCCGGCGACCTCCAGCCCCTGCTCGCCCCAGCGCGCCGCCAGCAAATTCATGCCCGGCGAGCCGATGAAGTGGCCGACGAAGGTGTGCTGCGGACGCTCGAACAGGTCGGACGCGCTGCCCACCTGCACCGCGCGGCCGCGCGTCATCACGATGACCTGGTCGGCGAACGTCAGCGCCTCGACCTGGTCGTGCGTGACGTAGATCAGCGTCAGCTTCAGCTCGTGGTGAATCTGCTTGAGCTTGCGCCGCAGCTGCCACTTCAGGTGCGGGTCGATGACGGTCAGCGGCTCGTCGAACAGCACGGCCGACACGTCCTCGCGCACCAGGCCGCGGCCCAGCGAGATCTTCTGCTTCTGGTCGGCCGCCAGGCCTGCGGCGCGCGCGTCGAGCTGGTGGCTCATCTCCAGCATCTCGGCGATGCGGCCCACGCGCTCCCTGATCCGCTCGCGGGCGACGCCGCGGTTGCGCAGCGGGAACGCCAGGTTCTCGGCCACGGTCATCGTGTCGTAGATGACGGGGAACTGGAACACCTGCGCGATGTTGCGCTGCTGCGGCGTCAGGCCCGTGACGTCCCTGCCGTCGTACTTCACCGTGCCCTGCGACGGCTTGACCAGGCCCGAGACGATGTTCAGCAGTGTCGTCTTGCCGCAGCCCGACGGACCCAGCAGCGCGTAGGCACCGCCGTCCTCGAACGTCATCTTCAGCGGCAGCAGCGCGTAGTCGTCGTCCGCCTTCGGATCGGGCTTGTAGGCGTGCGCGAGGTCGAGGTCGATGCGCGACATCTCAGCGCTCTCCCCGGCCGCCCGAAGGAAGCGCTGCGCCTCCCGGGGAGGCAGTGAACGACGTGAACGTGAGGGTTGTCATGAATTCTCCGTCGGGGCGGCCAGCAGGTTGCCGTCGGTCCCGAACACGTAGGCCTGGCCGGGATGCAGGTACAGCGTGATGCTCGATCCGAGGGCGAACACGTGCACGCCGGTCAGCTGCGCCACCAGCTCGCCGACGGCGGTCTTCACGTGCACGAAGGTGTCGGAGCCGGAGATCTCCGCCAGCTCCACGACGCCCGCCAGCGCGAGGTCGCCGGGCCGCTCGCGCACGCCCAGCGCCCCCGCGCGCACGCCCACCGTGAGCGCGCCGGCGGCGCCCGCGGGCAGCGGGCGCGCGAGGACGGCCCCGCCCGGCAGCGCGACGCCCTGCGGCGAGGCCTCGCCCGTGACGAGGTTCATCGGCGGGTCGCTGAACGCGCGCGCCACGCGGATCGACTTCGGGCGATGGAAGACCTCGGCCGTCGGCCCGTACTGCAGCAGCTCGCCCGCGTCCATCACCGCCGTGTAGCCGCCCAGCAGCAGGGCCTCCGTGGGCTCGGTGGTGGCGTAGACGACGGTCGACCGGCCGGCCGCGAACAGCGCCGAGAGTTCGTCGCGCAGCTCCTCGCGCAGCTTGTAGTCGAGATTGACCAGCGGCTCGTCGAACAGCATCAGCGGCGCGTCCTTGGCCAGCGCGCGCGCGAGCGCGACGCGCTGCTGCTGGCCGCCCGAGAGTTCGCCGGGCATGCGCTCGAGGAAGGGCTCGATGTGCAGCTTCCTCGCCAGTTCCAGCACGCGCCGGCCGATGTCGGACTCCTTGCGCAGCCGCAGCGGCGAGGCGATGTTGTCGGCCACCGTCATCGACGTGTAGTTGATGAACTGCTGGTAGACCATCGCGACGTTGCGCTCGCGAACCGGCTTGCCCGTCATGTCCACGCCGTCCACCAGCACGCGCCCGGCGTGCGGCCTGTCCAGGCCGGCCATCACGCGCATCAGCGTGGTCTTGCCGGCCTGCGTCGCGCCCAGCAGCACGGTGATCGCGTTGGGCACGAGCTCGAGGTCGAGCGGGTACAGGTGCGTCTGCGCCCCCACTCGTTGTTCGATGCGTTCCAGCATCAGTTCCATGCGGTCTCCGGGGTCGATGTGGCGGCCGCGCCGGCCCAGTGCGCGCTGCACCAGGCGGCCACGGCCGCGCGCTCTTCGGCGCTGAAATGCAGGCCCAGCTTGCTGCGGCGCCACAGGACGTCGTCGGCACTGCGGGCCCATTCGTGGTCGTGCAGGTACTTCAGTTCGCATTCGAACAGCCCGGGCGCCACCTCGGCCCCGGGGTTGTCCGCGAGCACGCGGTCGATGCGGGCGCCGTAGGCCCGTGCGAGGCGGTGCAGCACCGCGGCGTCGAACTGCGGGTAGCGGCGGTGCACGGTCTGCTCGAAGCGCTCGAAGTCGGTGTCGGGGCGGCGCGCGGGGCCGATCCATTTGTCGAGGTCGCCGCCGGGCAGGAAGGCGCCGTGCGTCCAGCGGCCGCGCGCGGGATCGACGCCCAGCGGCTGCATCAGCAGGTCCGCGGCGTCCTCCGCGAGGCGGCGGAACGTGGTGATCTTGCCCCCCCACACGGTCAGCAGCGGGGCCTGGGCCGTGTCGAGGTCCAGCGAGTAGTCGCGCGTGACGGCCGAGGGGTCGCCCGATTCGTCGTCCAGCAGCGGGCGCACGCCGGAGTATGTCCAGACGACGTCGGCGGGCACCACCGCCCTGGCGAAATAGCGGCTGGCCTGTTCGCACAGGTAGCGGATCTCGGATTCGTCGATCTTCGCGGTGCCGACCGGGCCGAGGTGCTCGACGTCGGTGGTGCCGATCAGCGTGAAGTCGCGCTCGTACGGGATCGCGAAGATGATGCGCTTGTCGGGGTTCTGGAAGATGTACGCGTGGCCGTGGTCGAACAGCTTGGGCACGACGATGTGGCTGCCCTTGACGAGCCGCAGCGACTTGTGCCGGCTCATGTGCGCGTGCTCGGACAGGAATTGCGCCGCCCAGGGCCCCGCGGCGTTGACGAGCGCGCGCGCCCGCAGCGTGTGGAACGAACCGTCGGCGCCGTCCAGGGTCGCCTGCCAGCCCTCGGCCGAGCGCTGCGCGTCGCGGCAGTGCCAGCGCGTGAGGATCGTGGCGCCGCGCTCCATCGCGTCGATGGCGTTGAGCACCACCAGGCGCGCATCGTCCACCCAGCCGTCGGAGTAGACGAACCCCCTGGTGAAGCGCGGCTGCAGCGGTGCGCCCGCGGCATGGCGGCGCAGGTCGACGGTGCGCGAGCCGGGCAGCACCTCGCGGCGGGCCAGGTGGTCGTAGAGGAACAGGCCGATGCGGATCATCCACACGGGCCGCATGCCGGGGTCGTGCGGCATCACGAAGCGCAGCGGCCACATGATGTGCGGTGCGCTGCGCAGCAGCACCTCGCGCTCGGCGAGCGCCTTGCGTACCAGCGAGAACTCGTTGTACTCGAGGTAGCGCAGGCCGCCGTGGATCAGCTTGGTGCTGGACGACGAGGTCGCCTGCGCCAGGTCGTCCTTCTCGCACAGCACCACCTGCAGGCCGCGGCCGGCGAGGTCGCGCGCGATGCCTGCGCCGTTGATGCCGCCCCCGACGACCAGCACGTCGCACTGGGTCGGGAGCGCGCTGGAGCGCCGGCCGGGGGTGGAGGAGACAGCTTGCACAGGGCTTTCCGCGTTCTTGACGGGCGTTCAGGTTGAGTTCGAATGGCAGCGATTCTGTTCGTTTTGTTTTCGTTTTATCTCAAGGTAAACCCTCAAATCGATTCGCATTTGATCGTTTAGATTCGCTCGCCATGAACCCTTCTCCGCGCCAGCTCGAGCTCATCGAGGAGGTGCGCCGCATGCAGACCGTCACCGTCGAGGCGCTCGCGGAGCGCTTCGGCGTCACGCTGCAGACAGTGCGCCGCGACATCCGCCAGCTCAACGACGCGGGACTGCTGACGCGCTTCCATGGCGGCGTGCGGATGCCGGGTTCGACCACCGAGAACATCGAATACCGCAAGCGCCAGCAGCTCAACGCCCAGGCCAAGCAGCGCATCGCGCAGCAAGTGGCGGCGCGCGTGCCGCAGGGCTCCTCGCTGCTGATCAACATCGGCACCACCACCGAGGCGATCGCGCGCGCGCTGCTGCGCCACAAGGGCCTGCGCGTGATCACGAACAACCTGAACGTGGCGGCGATCCTGTCGGACAACGCGGACTGCGAGGTCATCGTCGCCGGCGGCGCGGTGCGGGCGATGGACCGCGGCATCATCGGCGAGATGACGGTCGACTTCATCGGCCAGTTCAAGGTCGACATCGGCCTGATCGGCATCTCCGGCATCGAGGCCGACGGCTCGCTGCGCGACTTCGACTACCGCGAGGTCAAGGTGGCGCGCGCCATCCTCGAACATTCGCGCGAGGTCTGGGTGGCCGCCGACCACAGCAAGTTCAACCGCCCCGCGATGGTGGAGATGGCGCGCTTCGACCAGATCGAGATGCTGTTCACCGACGGCGCGCCGCCCGAGCCCTTCCCCGCGCTGCTGGCGCACGCCAACGTCACGCTCGTGAACTGCAACGACGAAGCATCATGAACAACAGCAAACCCGCCTTTCTGCTCGCGCTCGACCAGGGCACCTCCAGCTCGCGCTCGATCGTGTTCGACTCGAAGGGCGGCATCGTCGCGATGGCGCAGGCCGAGTTCCGCCAGATCTACCCGCGCCCGGGCTGGGTGGAGCACGACCCCCGGGAGATCCTGCAGTCGCAGCTGGCCACCGCGCGCGAGGCGCTGGCCAAGGCCGGCCTGGCCGCGGCCGACATCGCCTCCATCGGCATCACCAACCAGCGCGAGACCACGCTCGTGTGGAACCGCGTCTCGGGCGAGCCGGTCCACAACGCGATCGTGTGGCAGGATCGCCGCGCCGAGCCCACCTGCGCCGCGCTGCGCGAGCAGGGCCTGGAGCCGGTGTTCCGCGCGAAGACGGGGCTGATCGTCGACGCCTACTTCTCGGGCACGAAGCTCAAGTGGATCCTCGACAACGTCGACGGCGCCCGCGCCGCCGCCGCGCGCGGCGAGCTCGCGTTCGGCACCGTCGACACCTGGCTGATGTGGCACCTCACCGGCGGCAAGGTGCACGCCACCGACGTCACCAACGCGTCGCGTACGCTGCTGCTGGACGTGCACACCAACACCTGGAGCGACGAGCTGCTCGCGATCCTGGACGTGCCGCGCGCGATGCTGCCGGCGGTCCATCCCTCCAGTCACGTCTACGGCCACACGCTGCCGGAGCTGCTGGGCGGCAGCATTCCGATCGGCGGCGTCGCCGGCGACCAGCAGAGCGCGCTGTTCGGCCAGGCCTGCTTCCGGCCGGGCCTGGCGAAGAACACGTACGGCACCGGCTGCTTCATGCTGATGCACACCGGCGCCGCGTTCCAGAGTTCGACCAACGGCCTCATCACGACCAGCGCCGCGCAGCTGGGCGCGGTGCCCGAGTTCGCGCTGGAGGGCAGCGTGTTCATCGGCGGCGCCGTGGTGCAGTGGCTGCGCGACGGCCTGCGCGCCATCTCCGCCAGTGGCGAGGTGCAGAAGCTCGCCGAGAGCGTGCCGAGCTCGGGCGGCGTCATGTTCGTGCCGGCCTTCACCGGCCTGGGCGCACCCTACTGGGATGCCGACGCGCGCGGCGCGATCGTCGGCCTGACGCGCGGCAGCACGGTGGCGCACATCGCGCGCGCCGCGCTCGAGAGCATCGCGTTCCAGAGCGCCGCGCTGCTTCAGGCGATGAGCCGCGACGCGGTGGCCGCCGGCGGCGCGCCCGTGGCCGAGCTGCGCGTGGACGGCGGCGCCTGCGTCAACGACCTGCTCATGCAGTTCCAGGCCGACCTGCTGGGCATCCCCGTCGTGCGGCCGCGCGTCATCGAGACGACGGCGCTCGGCGCCGCCTACCTCGCGGGCCTGTCCTGCGGCCTGTACCGCGACGTCGACGAGCTGGCCGCGCAATGGCAGGTCGAGCGCCGCTTCCTGCCCACGATGTCGCGCGAGCAGGCCGGCGCGTTGATGGGCGACTGGGAGCACGCGGTGCGCCAGGCCACCGCGCGCTGATCGCCTCATCGGTCGACGGCGCCGGCCGCTCGACGAGGCCGGCGCGACGCCGCGCGGATCACGCCGGGGACGACGAAACAGCCGGCAGCGCCCGCAGGCGCGCGTGCGCCTCGCCATCGCACGCCACGGGCAGCTGGTGGCGCGCCTGCACGTAGTGGTGCGTGAAGACGTCGAGCCAGGCGTCCAGCGCGCGTGACGCGCGCGCATCGCCCGCGAGGTCCAGGCACAGCGAGGCCACCTCGCTGGTGCAGAAATGATCCTCGCGCCGCGAACGCCGCAGCGCGTAGCCCGACACCTGCTCCGGACGCAGGCTCAGCACCGGGAGGCGGTCGAGGTACGGGCTCTTGCGGAACATCTTGCGCGCTTCGCTCCAGGTGCCGTCCAGCAAGACGAACAGCGGCCGGCGCGTCGCGTCGCGCGGCACCTCGTGGATCACGCGCGCGGCCGGCGCGTACTCGCCCGGGAAGACGACCATCGGCTGCCAGGCGGGGTCGGCCAGCAGTGCGAGGAGCGCCGGGTCGACCTCCGTGCGCGTCCAGCCGAAGGCGAAGGTGTCGGGCACGACGTCAGCCACCAGCCAGCCGGTGTTGGTCGGCTTGAGCGGCTCGATGTCGGCCATCAGCAGGCACACGCCGGCCCGCGCCGCCGCGGCTGGACGCAGCGCGCAGGCGCAATGCGTGAGCGGCAGCCGGCAACGCTCGCAGCGCTCGCGCGTGGAGCCACCGCGCGCGAGGAAGGGCTTGGCGCTGCGCGCGAGGCGCTCGGCGCGCAGGCGGGAGACGGCGTGAGGCATCGGCCCATTGTCGCGGCACGACGGCAGTGAACGGCGCGAATCCGCCGCAAAACGAACAAATTGATTTCATTTTATTTGTTTTCTGTCGAAATGAGCTTGGGTACGCTCCGATGAACCCAGCTTCCAGTCCGGCATGCCGGGTTCGTCCACGTCCCTGCCTGAACCAGGCCGCTTCGCTCCAACCGCCACCGCACGGGAAATCCTCATGAACATCCTTGCCCGCCTGAACATCGGCCAGCGCCTCATCGCCGGATTCGCGAGCGTCCTCGTGCTGGCGATCGTCGTGGGCAGCTTCGCCGTCAGCCGCCTGGCGCAGGTCAACGACGACACCACCGACATCGCGACGAACTGGCTGGTGGCCACGCGCATGCTCGGCGAATTCAAGACGCAGGTGAGCATCCTGCGCCGCGCGGAGGCGTCGAGCCTGCTGTCCGGCAGGCCGGAGGTGATCGCCGTGCAGGCTCGCCGCATCGAGGCCACCAAGGCCAGGGCCGACGAGTCCTGGAAGGCCTACCTCGCGACCGTCGAACTGCCCGAGGAGCGCGCCATCGCCAGCGGGATCGAGGCGACACGCGACCGCTACTACGTCGCGCTCGGCAGGTCGATGGCGATCGCGGCCGACGCGGCGACGCCTGAGGGCCACGACAAGGCGGTCGCCGACTACGAAGGCGAATCCAAGGCCAGCTTCGACGCGCTGTTCGCCAGCGTCGCCCACGCCGTCGAGTTCCAGGCCAAGGGCGCCGACCGGGCCTACAAGTCCTCGCAGGACACGTACGCGAACGCGCGCCTGGCCATCGTGGGCCTGCTCGCGGCCGCGGCGCTCGTGGGCGCGCTGATGGCATGGGTGATCACCCGCTCGATCGTGCGTCCGTTGGCCGGCGCGGTGCGGGTGGCCGAGGCCGTCGCCGAAGGCAACCTCGCGTCCGCGATCATGGCCGCGGGCGCCGACGAGGTGGGCCAGCTGCTGCGCGCGCTGCACCGCATGAACGACAGCCTGGTCGCGATCGTCTCGCGCGTGCGCAACAGTGCCGATTCGATCGCCACCGGGTCCAGCCAGATCGCCGCGGGCAACACCGACCTGAGCCAACGCACCGAAGAACAGGCGAGCAACCTGCAGCAGACGGCCGCCTCGATGGAGCAGCTCACCGCCACCGTCAAGCACAACGCCGACACCGCGCGCGCCGCGACGCAGATCGCCAACGGCGCGACGGCCGCCGCCAGCGCGGGTGGACGCGTCGTGGGCCAGGTGGTGACGACGATGGAGGAGATCGTGCAGTCGTCGCGCAAGGTGGTGGACATCATCGGCGTGATCGACGGCATCGCCTTCCAGACCAACATCCTGGCGCTGAACGCGGCCGTCGAGGCGGCACGTGCCGGCGAGCAGGGCCGCGGCTTCGCGGTCGTCGCCGGCGAGGTGCGCAGCCTCGCGCAGCGCTCGTCGGAAGCGGCCAGGCAGATCAAGACGCTGATCGGGGCGAGCGTCGAGAAGGTGGAAAGCGGCACGCACCTCGTCGACGAGGCGGGCAGGTCGATGGCCGACATCGTCTCGCAGGTCCGCCGGGTCAACGACCTGATCGGCGAGATCAGCGCCGCCAGCCTGGAGCAGAGCACGGGCATCGGCCAGATCGGCGATGCCGTCAACCAGCTCGACCAGGTCACGCAGCAGAATGCCGCGCTGGTGGAGGAAAGCGCCGCCGCGGCCGAGAGCCTGAAGGTGCAGGCAGCGCAGCTCGCGCAGGCGGTCTCGGTGTTCAGGCTGGCCGCGGGCCACGAGAACGTCGCCGTTGCGCCGTCGGTCGTCGCCCCCGCCCGGCCCGCGCCTGCGGTGGGTCGGCCCGCCCAGGAAAAGCGGCAGGCCGTCGTGACGCGCAGCGGCGTCAAGCCGGCTCCCGCGGGCGCTCTCGCGAGCGCACGGGGGACCGCGGCGATCGCTTCGCCCGTGGCCGAAGCGCTCACGGCGGACCAAGGTCACGCCTGGGAATCGTTCTGACGCGGATCGCGCGACAGGTTCTGGCCCCGGACATGCGACAAGGTGCGGGACAGGCGCACGCCGAGCCGTCATCCTGCGCGCAGCGAAGCGCAGTCGCAGGATCCACCCGCAGGGAAGCGCTCCGACCGAAGTGGATCCTGCGACTTCGCGCAGGATGACGAACCGTGCGGCGGCGCGCTCGGCCCGAACCGGCCCCGACGCGCCCCGCCTTGCCAAGCCCCGCCCCGCCGAATGTTGCCGAAACGTCAAGTTGCGGTCGACGTGTCATGCGGCTCGACGGCTCGTGCGTTAGATCGGGGAGGCCCACACCTGAAGTGCGTCGACAATCCACGATCCAAACGAGGAGCCCCATGAAATCCATCCTGCCCCGCGCGCTCGCCCTGGCCGCCATCGTCGTCGCCGGCCACGCCGGCGCGGCCATCACGCTGTTCAGCCACGAGGGCTTCCACGGCAAGCGCGTCACGCTGGTCCAGCCCGCGCCCGATTTCCGCGACTTCAACTTCAACGACCGCGCCTCCTCGATCCTCGTCGAGGGCGAGCCGTGGGAGGTCTGCCAGGACGTCGGCTTCCGCAACCGCTGCGCGATCCTGGTGCCCGGCGAATACCCCAACCTCGCCGCCGTCGGCCTGGGCGACACGCTGTCGTCGGCCCGTCCCGCGCGCCGTGAACCGCCGCCGCCCCCGCCGCAACCGGTGGCACCGCCGCCGCCCACCGGCGACATCGTGTTCTACGAGCACCCGGGCTTCCATGGCCGCGGCCTCGGC
>Ga0209258_100775_pt1 | contig 19466 bp, 17 predicted proteins | sample Araplaol_mTSA_r2_FD_184281 | JGI IMG/M metagenome (GOLD analysis project Ga0209258, IMG submission 184281) | Arabidopsis root microbial communities from North Carolina, USA - plate scrape CL_Col_mTSA_r2 (SPAdes) (version 2) | ecosystem: Host-associated > Plants > Roots > Endosphere | place: USA...
TGCGGCCGCGCGTACAGCCCGCGCTTCCTGTGGATGTGGCCCAACGCGCGCATCAGCGTGATGGGCGGCGAGCAGGCCGCCAGCGTGCTGGCCACCGTGCGCCGCGACGGCATCGAAGGCAAGGGCGGCCAGTGGTCGGCCGAGGAGGAGGAGACCTTCAAGGCGCCGATCCGCGACCAGTACGAGGCCCAGGGCCACCCGTATTTCGCCAGCGCGCGCCTGTGGGACGACGGCGTGATCGACCCCGCCGACACCCGCCGCGTGCTCGCGCTCGGCCTGAGCGCCAGCCTCAACGCGCCGATTCCCGACATGAAGTTCGGCGTGTTCCGCATGTGAACGCGCGGCGCGTGAAATCGTTCAGCCTGCCGTCATCGACCGCCGCGCCGCCGAGGCGATGATCCGGCCGTCATCCACTTCGCCCCGATTCGACATGACTCGTCCGTCCGAATTCCTCCTTCTGCCCGTCGCCGCGGCGCTCCTGTTCGCGGCCGCGCTTCCGGCGCAGGCGCGCAACGATTCCCTGCGCGAGCCCATCGACAAGGCGATGGCCAGGAAGCGCACGCGCGAGGCCGTCGGCGACCTGCCGCTGCGCTGGGGCAGCGCCAGCGCCCAGGGCGTCGACCTGATCGCAGGAGAGATCGAGGTCGCCGGTGCGGCCAGCATCGTCAGCGACGATCCGCGCCGGCGCGAGCATCTCACCGACGACGAGGCCTGCCTGGCGGCGTTCGAGGACGCGGTCGCCAAGCTGGCCGAGCAGGCGCGGCGCGCGAACGCCGCCGCGGTGGTGGGGGTGGTGTCCGCGTTCAAGGGCGAGGTCGTCGACGATGCGCGCAACTACGACTGCCACGCCGGCTCCGCCAAGTCGTACGTCACCCTGCGCGGACGGCTCGCGCGCACGTATGCGGACGCCAGCGCGCGCCCGCTCCCGCCCGCGAGCGGCTTCGCCGCTCTGGATGACATCAAGGCGGTGCCGATCAGCGCCGCCGGCCAGGAACGCTACGCGCATTTCCTGACCCTGCCCAAGCCGCGCGCCTTCGTCGTCTACGAGGACGGCGGCTGGCGCTTCTACGCGAAGGACCCGGAGGCGATGACCAAGGCGCTCGACTACTGCGCGCGCCAGGGCAAGCGCTGCTGGCTCTATGCGGCCGACGACCGCGTGGTCTGGAGCGCCGACGTCGGCAAGCGCATCGGCACCGCATCGCAGCTGGGCGGCGACGTCAAGGACGAACACCAATGAGCCGCCGCCGGCAACGTCGGTCGCTCGACCTGCGCGGCGCGCTCGTCGTCGCGGCGCTCGCGTCCGCATCAGGCGCGCAGGCCCGCGACAACGTCCTGCACCTGCCCGTGGCCGGGGCGCTGGGCGACCCGGCACTGCAGGCCGTGGTCGGCGCGACGCCGCTGCGCTTCGGCGCATCGAGCGCGGCGGGCGCCGACCTGCTGGCGCCCGACGTCCAGGTCGACGGCAGCGCGCAGCCGCTGCGCGAGGACCAGACGCGGCGCGACAGCCAGGCGCCCGGCGACGAGTCGGTGTGCCAGAAGGCGTTCGCCGACGCGATGACCCGCCTCGCCAGCGCCGCGCGCCAGGCGCATGCGGTCGCGGTGCTCGGGATCGTCTCCGACTACAAGGGCCAGGTGCACGACGATCCGGCCAACTATGAATGCCACGCCGGCAGCTTCCGTTCGTACGTGTCGCTGCGCGCGCAGCTCGCGCGCTCGTTGCCGCACACGCTGCCGGTCCCGGCGGCGTCGGGCTTCGCCGACGTGAGCGATGTCGATGCGGTGCCGCTGTCGGCCGCGGGCAAGGAGCGCTACGCGCATTTCCTGACCCTGGCGCGGCCGCGGGCGTTCGCGGTGCTCGAGGACGGCGGCTGGCGGTTCTGGGCCGCCGACCCCGACGCGATGTCCAAGACGCTCGACGATTGCGCCCGTGCCGGCAAGCGCTGCTGGCTGTATGCGGTGGACGATCGCGTGGTGTGGAGCGCCGATCCTGCCCGGCGCATCGGCGCGTCCGCCCTGGCGCGCGACGGCCACGCGGCCGCCGCGCGGGACGAGCACCAATGAGCGCCGCCATGTCGCGAGTGCTTGCCCGGCTCGGCAGGGGAATTGCCCCGCCAGGCCATCGGGCCGCGACCGCGGCCGCCCGGCAAGAAAGGACCGACCCATGACCACCGCTCGTTTTCCGAAGTTCCCGGCACGTGCCGGCGCCGTCGCCCTCGCCGCCGCGACACTGGCTTGGCCGTGGGGCCCCGCGCAGGCGCGCAACGTCCGCCTGATGGAATCGGTGCCGGACACCATCCGCATCACGCGCACCCACGACATCCTGGGCAATCTCGACCTGCGCTTCGGCAGCGACACCGCGCGCGGCGCCAGCGTCGTGCGCCGCGACGTCGTGGTCAAGGGCGTGGGCACCACCCAGGTCAAGGACGTCGGCGACGACGATCGCGTGCGTCCGTCCGACCACGACCTGTGTGCCCGCGCGTTCGAGGACGCGATCACGCAGCTGGCGTTCGCCGCCCGCGGCGCGCGCGCCAGCGCCATCGTCGGCGTCGTCTCCAACTACGAGGGCAGCGTCTTCGACGACCCGACCCACTTCGAATGCCACGCCGGCGCGCTGAAGGCCGCCGTCACGCTGCGTGCGCAGCTCTCGGCGGGCCCCACCGCGCCCGTGCCGCAGGCCGCGGTGCCGGTGCTGTCGCCGCCGCCCACGCCGGTGGCGCCGCCTGCCCCGGTGCCCGTGGTCTCGCCGCCCCCGCCGGGCGACGTCGTGCCGCCGCCGCCCCCGCCCACCTTCCAGCCCCTGCCGCCGGCGCCCGCGCCGGCGCCCAACTGAGCGTCGCCGCGCGCGACGTCCCTCCGATGACCGCCACCCTGCAGATCTCCCGCGCCGGCGACGTCGCCCGCGTCTTCCTCGACCGGCCCGACGTGCGCAACGCGTTCAACGACGCCGTGATCGCCGAGCTCGCCGCGGCCTTCGCCGGATTCGCGGCCGACCCCTCGCTGCGCGCGGTGGTGCTGGGCGGCCACGGCAAGGCCTTCTGCGCCGGCGCCGACCTGTCGTGGATGCGCGCGATGGCCGACTACACGTGGGAACAGAACCGCGCCGACGCGCAGGGCCTGGCCGACATGCTGTACGCCATCTGGTCGTGCCCGGTGCCGGTCATCGGCCGCGTGCACGGCGACTGCTACGCGGGAGGCGTCGGCCTGGCCGCCGTATGCGACATCGTCGTCGCCGCCGAGGGCGTCCAGTTCTGCCTCAGCGAGGCGAGGCTGGGCCTGCTGCCGGCCACGATCGGGCCGTACGTCGTCAGGGCGCTCGGCGAACAGGCCTCGCGCCGCTACTTCACCACCGCCGAGCGCTTCGACGCCGCGCGCGCCCACGCACTGGGCTTCGTGCACGAGGTGGTGCCCGCCGAGGCACTCGACGCCAAGGTCGACGAGCTCCTCGCCGCGCTCGTGGCCAACGGTCCGGCGGCCGTGCGCGCGTGCAAGGCGCTGGTGCACGACGTCGCCGCGCGCCCCGTCGACGACGCGCTGCGCGCCGATACGGCCCGGCGTATCGCCGACATCCGCGCCAGCGCCGAAGGCAAGGAAGGCGTGCAGGCGTTCCTGAACAAGCGCAAGCCGTCCTGGCTGGCCGGCTGACCGCGCCGCGACCGCGATGACCAACGACCTCGACACCGCGCATCTCGTCGCGCTCGCCGCCGCGCTCGGCTGGGCGAGCGGCGTGCGCCTGTACCTGGTCGTGTTTCTCACCGGCCTGGCCGGCGCGCTGGGCTGGGTGACGTTGCCGCCCGGACTGCACGTGCTGGAGTCGCCGCTGGTGCTGGGCGCGAGCGCCGTCCTGGCGACGATCGAGTTCGTCGCGGACAAGGTGCCCGCCGTCAATGCGTTCTGGGACGGCCTGCACACGCTGCTGCGCGTGCCCGGCGGCGCAGTGCTGGCGGCCGGCGTGTTCGGCGGCGACCAGGCGCAGTGGACGCTGGTGGCGGCGCTGGCCGGCGGCGCGCTCGCGGCCACCAGCCACGTCGCCAAGACCACCACCACCGCGTCGCTCGCCGCGTTCCCCGAGCCCGTCACGCACACGGGCGTGTCGCTGGTGTCGGACCTGTCCGTGCCCCTGATGCTGTGGCTCGCGTTCGCGCATCCGTCGCTGTTCGCGGTGGCGCTGACGCTGGTCCTCGCGTGCATGGTGGGCGTCACCGTCGTGCTGTTCCGCTTCCTGCGCGCGCTCGCTCGGCGCCTGACGGGACGCGGATCCGTCGACACGGAGAGATCGTGATCTGCCTCCCAGGCCAGGGCGTGCACGGCGGCCGGCGCACGGACGTCGCGTGCAGCCGCGTGCGCAAGGGAGCACTCGCGTGGCGTTGACGCACTCCGGCCCGCTCGGGCGCCGCCTCGCGGCCGCGCTGGCGTCGCTCCTGCTGGCGGCGCTGGACGGTTCGACGCTGGCGGCCGAGACGTTCGCGCCCACGTTGCGCGAAGAGGTGATCTATCTCGACAAGCCCGGCCGCGCCGGCGTCAAGCTCGAGACGACACTGTTCCGTCCGCCGGGCGACGGCCCGTTTCCGCTGGTGATCATCAACCACGGCAAGCAGCCGGGCGAGCCACGTGACCAGCCGCGCGCGCGCTTCGTCCTGGCGGCGCGCGAGCTGCTGAGCCGGGGCTACGCCGTGGCGGTGCCGATGCGCCAGGGATTCGCCGATTCCTCGGGCCCGTACATCTCGGACGGCTGCGACATCGAGGCCAACGCCAAGGCCCAGGCGCGCGATGTCCTGGCGGCGCTCGCGGCACTGGCCCGGCGGCCCGACATCGACGCCGGTCGCACCGTCGTGATGGGGCAGTCGCACGGGGGGCTCGCGACGATGGCGCTCGCCGCGCTCGATCCGAAAGGGGTCGTGGGCGTGGTGAACTTCGCCGGCGGGCTGCGCCTGAACAACTGCGCGCACTGGCGGACCGACCTCACCAGCGCCATGAGCGACTTCGGAGCGCATGCGCGCCTGCCCAGCCTCTGGTTCTACGGGGACAACGACCAGACCTTCGACAGCGCCCTGTGGCAAGGCATGTACAAGGGCTACACGGCGGCAGGCGGCCAGGCGCGGCTGGTCGCGTTCGGTACATTCCGCGAGGACGCGCACGAGATGTTCGCTTCAGGAGCGGGACTGCCGATCTGGGTGCCGGCGGTAGGCGACTTCTTCCGCGGGCTCGGCTTGCCCTTCGACGTGAAATATCGCATCGTCGTGGCCGACCACGAGACACCGCCGCCGCCTTCGAGCGGCTTCGCGGCCATCGGCGATGCGACGCACATCCCCTTCATCGGCGACCGGGGGCGGGCGGCCTGGGCCGCCTACCTGGGCGCCGCGCCTCCCAAGGCCTTCGCGATCTCGTCGCACGGCAGCTGGTCGTACCGCTATGGCGATCCGGCCGCGATGCGCACGGCGCTCCAGCAATGCAGCGAGCGCGAACCGCCGGTGCCATGCCAACTCTATGCCGTGGACGACGTCGTCGTCTGGCACGCCGAAGGGTCCTCGACCCAGGCCAAGAACTGAAGACGAAAACCGATCTCACGGAGATAGCCATGTTCGACAAGATCCTGATCGCCAATCGCGGCGAAATCGCCTGCCGGGTGGCCGCCACCGCGCGCCGGCTCGGCGTGAAGACGGTCGCCGTCTACTCGGACGCCGATGCCGGCGCGCGCCACGTCGCCGCGTGCGACGAGGCCGTGCGCATCGGCGAAGCCGCGCCGCGCGACAGCTACCTGCGCTGGGAGCGCATCATCGAGGCCGCCCGGGCCACCGGCGCGCAGGCGGTGCACCCGGGCTACGGCTTCCTGTCCGAGAACGAGGACTTCGCGCAGGCCTGCGCCGACGCCGGCATCGCCTTCATCGGCCCGCCGCCCTCGGCAATCCGCGCGATGGGCCTGAAGGCCGAGTCCAAGCAGCTGATGGAGAAGGCCGGCGTGCGGCTGGTCCCCGGCTACCACGGCGGCGACCAGGCCCCGGCACTGCTCAAGCGCGAGGCCGACCGCATCGGCTATCCGGTGCTGATCAAGGCGAGCGCGGGCGGCGGCGGCAAGGGCATGCGCATCGTGAACTCGGGCGACGAGTTCGACGCCGCGCTGGCGTCGTGCAAGCGCGAGGCGATCAACAGCTTCGGCGACGACGCGGTGCTGATCGAGCGCTACGTCCAACGCCCGCGCCACATCGAGATCCAGGTGTTCTTCGACACGCACGGCAGCGGCGTCTACCTGTTCGAGCGGGACTGCTCGGTGCAGCGCCGCCACCAGAAGGTGCTCGAGGAAGCGCCCGCGCCGGGCATGACGCCGGAGCGCCGCCGCGAGATGGGCGAGGCCGCCGTGGCCGCCGCGCGCGCCGTCAACTACGTCGGCGCCGGCACCGTGGAGTTCATCGTGGAGCAGGACGGGCCGGCCGCGGGGGTCGGCAATTTCTACTTCATGGAGATGAACACGCGCCTGCAGGTGGAGCATCCGGTGACGGAGGCCATCACCGGGCACGACCTCGTCGAGTGGCAGCTGCGCGTGGCCGCCGGCGAGCCGCTGCCCGCGACCCAGGCCGACCTGCGCATCCGCGGCCACGCCATCGAGGCGCGCATCTGCGCGGAGAACCCCGACGCCAACTTCCTGCCCGCCACCGGCACGCTGTCGGTGCTGAAGTGGCCGCAGCACGTGAACTTCCGCCGCACCGGCTCCGGCGCCAGCGAACCTGCGGCCGTGCGCGTGGACACGGGCGTGAACGAGGGCGACGCCATCACCCCGTACTACGATTCGATGATCGCCAAGCTCATCGTGTGGGGCCAGGATCGCGCCCAGGCGCTGGCGCGCCTGGACGCGGCGCTGGCCGGCACGCACGTCGCGGGCGTCGTCAACAACGTGGCCTTCCTGCGCCGCACCGCGCGCACCGATTCCTTCGCGAACGCGAACCTCGACACCGCGCTGATCGAGCGCGAGCGCGCCGCGCTGTTCGGCCACGCGGGATTGCCGCTGGACGTCGTCGCCGCGGGCGTCGCGGCGCGCACCATCGCGCTGCAGGAAGCGACGGTCGACGCCGATCCGTGGTCGCGCCGCGATGGCTGGCGCATGCACGGCGCTTCCGTCCGCCGTTTCGACCTGGAATGGCAAGGCGAGGCGCTCGAGGCGCTGCTGGAATCGCGCCACGACGGCGGCGCGCTGCTGAAGGTGGGCCAGCACGCCGTGGCGTTCGAGTCGCGCGCGCTCGGCGACGACCGCTACGACGTCACCCTCGGCACCGGCACCGATACGCGGCGCATCGCGCTGAGCGTCTACCAGCTCGGCGAGCAGGTCAGCGTGTTCGCGGCCGCGGGCAGCGCGCAGGTGACCGTCGTCGATACGCTGTCGCACGCCGGCGAAGGCCATGCCGAGGCCGGGCGCCTCACCGCGCCGATGCCTGGCAAGGTCATCGCCTACCTCGTCAGGAAGGGCGACGCCATCAAGACCGGACAGCCGCTGGCGGTTCTCGAAGCGATGAAAATGGAGCACACCATCGCCGCGCCCCGCGACGGCACCGTGGCCGAGCTGCTGTTCGCGCCGGGTGACCAGGTCAGCGAGGGCGGCGAACTGTTGACGCTGGAGCAGATCTCATGAAGGCGGTAGCCATTCTTTCGCGGGCCCTGCGACGGGCCGCTCCCGAGGAGGCCTGCGCCCGCTCGGGGGGCTGGACGCCGTATTCGGCGCACTGGGGGTTGTCATGACTATCGAGCTACCGGAGTTCGTGAAGATCGTCGACGTCGGCCCGCGCGACGGCCTGCAGAACGAGAAGAACCACGTCCCCGCCGCCGACAAGATCGCGCTGGTCGGAATGCTGCAGGACGCCGGCCTGCGCGAGATCGAGGTCACCAGCTTCGTGAGCCCGAAGTGGGTGCCGCAGATGGCCGACGCGCTCGACGTCATGGCCGGCATCACGCGCAAGCCGGGCGTGCGCTATTCGGTGCTCACGCCCAACATGAAGGGCTGGGAGGCCGCGGTGGCGACGAAGCCGGACGAGATCGTCGTGTTCGGCGCGGCCAGCGAGGCGTTCAGCCAGAAGAACATCAACTGCTCGATCGCGGAGTCGATCGACCGCTTCGCGCCGGTCGTGGCCGCGGCCAGGGCGGCCGGCGTGAAGGTGCGCGCCGCGATCTCGTGCGCGCTGGGCTGCCCGTACGAGGGCGAGGTCGCGCCCGCGCGCGTGGGCATGGTCGCGCGCATGATGCGCGCGATCGGCGTCGACCACGTCGGCGTGGCCGACACCATCGGCGTGGGCACCCCGCTGAAGGTGCGCGCCGCGATGGAGGCCGCGCTGGAGCACTTCCCGCTCGCGGAGACCAGCGGCCACTTCCACGACACCTACGGCCAGGCGCTGTCGAACATCTTCGAATGCCTGCGGATGGGCATCGCCACGTTCGACACCAGCGTGTCGGGCCTCGGCGGCTGCCCCTACGCGAAGGGCGCCACCGGCAACGTCGCCACCGAGGATGTCGTCTACCTGCTGCATGGCCTGGGCATCCGGACCGGCATCGACCTCGACCGACTGGTCGATGCCGGCGCCTTCATCTCCAGGCAGATCGGCAAGCCCAACGGCTCGCGCGTGGCGCGGGCGCTGCTTGCCAAGCGGGCCGATCCGGCGGCGGTGTGCGCATGAGCGACGTGAGCGACCGCCCCGAAGGCTTCCAGCGCGTCTCGCAGGAGCTCGCTCGGCTCGGCCATCCGCACGCGCCGACCTACCTCGACATCGCCGCGCGCACCTCGCAGGAGGCCGCCGATGCGCTGGGCGTGGCCGTCGGCCAGATCGCCAAGAGCGTGGTGTTCCGCCGCAAGTCCGACGAGGTCGCCATCCTGGTCGTGGCCTCGGGCGACCGCCGCGTCGACGAGAAGAAGGTGGCGCGGATCGTGGGGCCCATCGGCCGGGCCGATGCGCAGTACGTCAAGGCCAAGACGGGTTTCACGATCGGCGGGGTGTCCCCGCTCGCGCACGCGACGCCGGTGGTCACGTTGATCGACCGCGAGCTCTTCCGCTTCGACCAGGTCTGGGCCGCGGCGGGCCATCCGCACGGTGTATTCCCGATGACGCCGGCCGAGCTCGAGAAGCTCACCGGAGCACCCGTGCACGACGTCGTGCAGGCGCCGGCGGCGTGATGGCGAACGGACCCGTCATCCGGGACGGCATCGAGCACGCGCCGGACAGCGCGTACTTCGTCGCCCGCCTGGCCGAGATCGGCGACGCGGGCCCCGTCCCGTCGCCGTGCGTCAACATCTGCAAGATCGATCCGTACACCGGCGCCTGCCACGGCTGCCGGCGCACGCTCGACGAGATCGCGGCGTGGAGCGCGCTGGCCGATGCGGACAAGCGCTGGGTCTGGCAGCAGCTGCCCGGCCGCGAGCCGCCCATCTAGAAAGGTCGCCATGCAGCGCGTCATCTTCGATTTCGACATCGTCTCGCCCTACGCGTACCTCGCGTTCGAGCGCCTGCCGTCCGCGCTGGAAGGCGTGTCGCACCACGTGGAGTACCGCCCGCTGCTGTTCGCCGGCCTGCTCAAGCACTGGGGCAACACCGCGCCGGTGGCCGTCGCCCCGAAGAAGGCCTGGCTGTTCCGGCAGTGCGCATGGATCGCGCAGCAGGAAGGCATCGTGTTCCGCCCGCCGACGCCGCATCCGTTCAACCCGCTCGCGCTGCTGCGCCTGCTGGTCGCCAGCACGCCGGCCGGCGGCCAGCCGAACCGGCGCGCCGTCGAACTCGCGTTCCGCCACGTGTGGGCACGCGACGGCGGCGACCCGAACGACGCGGCCGCGCTGCAGGCCGTCACCGAGGCCATCGCGCCGGTGCGCGATCCGGCCGGCGCCGAGGTGAAGGAAGAGCTCCAGGCGCGCACCGCCGACGCCGCTGCGGCGGGCGTGTTCGGGGTGCCCAGCTTCCGTCTCGATGACGGCCAGCTGTTCTGGGGCACGGACTCGATGGCGATGCTGGCCGACGCCATGCGCGCGACGCAGGGCGGCTGACGCGCCCCGGACGCCTCGCGAGCGATGCCCCAGCCAGTATTTACCCGCGCGGCGGCCCAATTTTCCACAATGAGGAACGCCGCGTCCGCGTTTCCCCTTGGGTTGTAAGTTTCGAATAAGTCTCGCGTCAGACCTCAGTCAGAGGGCAGTCCCACGATGGGCAGCAGGCACCTCCTGTCGAGGACGGTGGCCGCCATCGACTACAGGAGACAACCCCATGGCAATCAGCAGCGCGGCCGGCAGGCCGGCGAGCATCGCGGCGAAGCCGATGACGGGCGAGGAAAAGAAGGTCATCTTCGCCTCGTCCCTCGGCACCGTGTTCGAGTGGTACGACTTCTACCTCTACGGATCGCTCGCTGCCATCATCGGCAAGCAGTTCTTCTCGGGACTCGACCCGTCCGCCGCGTTCATCGCATCGCTGCTGGCGTTCGCCGCGGGCTTCTTCGTGCGGCCGTTCGGCGCGCTGGTGTTCGGCCGGCTCGGCGACATGATCGGCCGCAAGTACACCTTCCTGGTCACCATCCTGATCATGGGCCTGTCGACGTTCATCGTCGGCGTGCTGCCCAGCTACGCCTCGATCGGCGTCGCCGCCCCGATCATCCTGATCGCCCTGCGCATGCTGCAGGGCCTGGCCCTCGGCGGCGAGTACGGCGGTGCCGCGACCTACGTGGCAGAGCACTCGCCGCGCGGCAAGCGCGGCGCCTACACGTCGTGGATCCAGACCACGGCCACGCTGGGCCTGTTCCTGTCGCTGCTGGTCATCATCGGCGTGAAGTCCGCGCTCGGCGACGCCGCCTTCAACGACTATGGCTGGCGCATCCCGTTCATCGTCTCGATCCTGCTGCTGGGTGTCAGCGTGTGGATCCGGCTGTCGATGAACGAGTCGCCGGCCTTCAAGAAGATGAAGGAAGAGGGCAAGACGTCCAAGGCGCCGCTGACCGAGTCGTTCACGAAGTGGGGCAACCTGAAGATCGTGCTGCTGGCGCTGTTCGGGCTGGTGGCCGGCCAGGGCGTGGTCTGGTACACGGGCCAGTTCTACGCGCTGTTCTTCCTGACCAGCTCGCTGAAGGTCGACGCCACCACCGCGCAGTACATGATCGCCGCCGCGCTGGTGCTTGGCACGCCGTTCTTCATCGTGTTCGGCACGTTGTCGGACAAGTTCGGCCGCAAGCCCATCATCCTGGCCGGCATGGTGCTCGCCTGCGCGACCTACTTCCCGATCTTCCACGCCATCGCCGGCGCCGCGAACCCCGAGCTGACCGCGGCCCAGGCCAACGCGCAGATCACGGTCAAGGCCGATCCGGCCACCTGCTCGTTCCAGGGCAGCCCGGTGGCCCGCGAAGTTGACTTCACGTCGCCCTGCGACATCGCCAAGCGCGCGCTGACGGCCAATTCCGCCAGCTACGCCAACGAGGCGCTGCCGGCCGGCTCGCCGACGGTGGTCACCGTCGGCGACAAGACGCTGAACCCGCCCGCCGGCTCGCTGATGCCCGGCGGCTACAAGTTCGACGAGGCGTCGGGCAAGGCGATCGGCGCGTTCAAGAAGGAAGTCGGCGAGACGCTCAAGGCCGCCGGCTACCCGACCAAGGCCAAGCCCATCCAGGCCTTCAGCGGCCAGTGGTTCACGGTGGTCGGCCTGCTGTGGATCCTGATGATCTACGTGACGATGGTCTACGGCCCGATCGCCGCGATGCTGGTCGAGCTGTTCCCCACCCGCATCCGCTACACCTCGATGAGCCTGCCGTACCACATCGGCAACGGCTGGTTCGGCGGCCTGCTGCCCTCGGTGACCTTCGCCATGGTCGCCCAGAACGGCAACATGTTCTACGGCCTGTGGTATCCCTTCTGGATCGCGGCCGTCTGTTTCGTGGTCGGCCTGCTGTTCGTCAGGGAGACCAAGGACGTGGACATCTACGCCCGCGACTGAGCATTCCGAAGCACTCACCGAAATGGGCCCCGCGTGGGCCCATTTTCATTCGTGCAGACGCAGCCGGGCGCCAATTGCCACCGCTTTGACGCGACTCAGGCACGGCAGCGCCGGCGAGTGCAAAATGGTCCGTTACCCCGGCGTCCGAAGACCGGCGGGACCCTCGCGCGGCGCGCTGCCGAGCGGTCGGCGGGGCCGGGCATGCGCCGTGGCCTCCGGTGGACGGGGCGCCGCGACAGCCCCGGTGGCGGGTAGGGCAGGAATGACGGATCAGGAACTCGACGACGACCTTCGCTCGCTCGACCACGTGGCCGAGGAACGCGGCGCCGCGGCCTTGGACACGATACGCGCCGCGGTCCAGCGCATGCGCGATGACGGCGATTTCGGCCGGCTGATGTGGGCGCTGCCCCCGCTGGCGCGCTCGTACGCGCTATGCGAGCGGTTCGAAGAGGCCGAGGCCGCGGCCAACGAAGCGCTGGCGCATTTCCGCGTCAATGGCTCGGTGCGCGGCCAGGCGTTGGCGCTCAACGCGTTGGGCGTGGTCGCGGTGCGCCGCGGCGTGCCGTCGCGCGCGCTCGAGGTGGCCGGCGAGGCCGTCGTGCTCGCGCGCGCGGCCGGGGATCCGATCCTGCAGGTGCGCATCGCCAACACGCTGGGCATCGTGCTCAACGACATCGGCCGGCTCACCGAGGCCGTGCAGATCTTCGAGGAAGGCCTGCGCGCCGCTCGCGGCTTCCCGGGCGAGGCGGTCGTGCTGCGCCTGCGCTCGAACCTGTCGCTGGCGCTCGGGCGCTGGGCGCTCAAGGAGCACGACGAACGCCTGTCCGAGGCGATCTGGCGGCCGCGCGCCGAACGTGCGATCGAGCTGATGCGGCCCACCCTGCAGGCCTGGCGCGAGCAGGGCAAGTGGAACGAGATCTGCAACGCGCTCGACCACCTGGCCATCTCGTACATCGTGCTGGGCGACCTCGCGGCGGCGCACGCGTCGCTGGACGAGGCCGAGTCGCTGATGGACGAGTCCGCGGCGCACTCGATGGTGTTCTTCAGCTGTGCCCGCGCCCGCGCCCACCTGCATGCCGGCGAGCCGCAGCTCGCGCTGCAGGCGCTCGAGCGCGGCCACGCGGCGGCCGACAGCCGCGGCGGCCACATGCACATGGACGAGCTGTTCCGTCTGAAGGCCCTGGCGCACGAGGCGCGCGGGCAGTGGCAGGACGCCTACTTCGCGCACAGGCGCTTCCACGAGCTGCGCGCGCGCCTGGTGCTCGATCGCGCCGAGCAGCAGGCTTCGGCGCTCGCGGTGGCGCTCAACACCGAGCGCGCGTTGCGCCAGGTGACCGAGGAGCGCGACCGCGCGGAGCGCGCGCACCGCGAGGCGCGCAACGACGAGCTCACCGGCCTGGCCAACCGGCGGCGCTTCGACGAGTTCCTGGCCGGCGTGCTGCCGCGCGCCAGCGCCGAGCATCCGGTCTCGCTGGTGCTGGTCGACCTCGACCACTTCAAGTCGATCAACGACCGCTACCGCCACCTGGCCGGCGACGCCGCGCTGCGCTGGGTCGCGCGGCACCTGCAGGCGCAGTGCCGCCAGACCGACCTGCCCGCGCGCCTGGGCGGCGACGAGTTCGCGCTGGTGCTGTCCGCCCCGCTGGCCGTGGCGCACCAGGTATGCACGCGGCTGCGCGTCGCGGTCGCGGAGCGGGCCGCCGACTTGCCCGCGGACGTCACCATCCGCCTGAGCGCCGGCATCGCCGAGGCCAGCGCCCCATGCGACGCCGTGCACCTGTTCAAGCGCGCCGACGAAGCGCTCTTCGCGGCCAAGGCCGCGGGGCGCGACGCCGTGCGCGACGACCATCCGGACCACCGCTGCGAATGATGCACGGGCGATCCTCACCACCTGGACTTCCATCGATGACCACCGACCTCCAACGCGGCCTGCTCGACGCCTTCCAACCCGACGACAGCGCGCCGCTGCCGTCCGCCACGCCGCTGCCGCCGCAGGACATCAGCCTCGAGGTGCTGCTCGAGAAATATGCCAAGGGCGACGAACGCGACCTGCACGACGTGCGCGCGCGCGTCGCGCGCGCGCTCGCGCAGGTCGAGGCGCCCGAGCAGCGCGAACAGTGGAGCGGGCGCTTCCTCGACGCGCTCCAGCGCGGCTTCGTGCCCGCTGGCCGCATCAACTCCGCGGCCGGCACCGAGCTCACGGCCACGCTGATCAACTGCTTCGTGCAGCCGGTGGGCGATTCCATCGCGCAGGAGGAGGACGGCGTTCCCGGCATCTACACGGCGCTCACCGAAGCCGCCGAGACCATGCGTCGCGGCGGCGGCGTCGGCTACGACTTCTCGCGCATCCGCCCGCAGGGCGCCTGGGTGGGCTCCACGCGCAGCCGCGCATCGGGTCCGGTGAGCTACATGCGCGTGTTCGACCGCAGCTGCGAGACGGTGGAATCGGCCGGCAGCCGCCGCGGGGCCCAGATGGCGGTGCTGCGCTGCGACCACCCCGACATCGAGGCCTTCATCCACGCCAAGGACCAGGGCGACCTCACCAACTTCAACATCTCGGTGGGCGTGACCGACGCGTTCATGAAGGCCGTCGACGAGGACTCGATCTTCGACCTCGTCCACCGCGCCCGCCCCAGCCAGGAACAGATCGATGCGGGCGCCCGCCAGCGCGCCGACGGCCTGTGGATCTACCGCCAGCCGCCGGCCCGCGCGCTGTGGGACCAGATCATGCGCTGCACCTACGACCACGCCGAGCCCGGCGTGCTGTTCCTCGATCGCATCAACCAGGACAACAACCTGAGCTACTGCGAGGCTATCAGCGCGACGAATCCCTGCGGCGAGCAGCCGCTTCCGCCCTACGGCTGCTGCTGCCTCGGCTCCATCGATTTGACGAACTTCGTGCGCGACCCGTTCGAGCCGCACGCGTCGTTCGACTACGAAGGCTTCGCGGTCGTCGCGAAGACGGCCACGCGCATGCTGGACAACGTGCTCGACATCACGGTCTGGCCGCTGCCCGCGCAGCTCGCCGAGGCCAACGCCAAGCGCCGCGTGGGCCTGGGCTTCACGGGCCTGGGCGACGCGCTGGTCATGCTCAACCTGCGCTACGACACCGCCGCCGCGCGCGACGAGGCCGGCCGCATCTCGCAGGCGATGCGCGACGCCGCGTACGACGCGTCGGCCGACCTCGCCGTGGAGCGCGGCGCATTCCCCCTGTTCAACGCCGACCTGTACCTGTCGCGCGGCACGTTCGCATCGCGGCTGCCCGCGCCGCTGAAGGACAAGATCCGCGCGCAAGGCCTGCGCAACTCGCACCTGCTGTCGATCGCCCCCACCGGCACGATCAGCCTGGCGTTCGCCGACAACGCGAGCAACGGCATCGAGCCGCCGTTCTCGTGGTCGTACACGCGCAAGAAGCGCATGCCCGACGGCGGTTCGAAGGAGTACGCGGTCGAAGACCACGCCTGGCGCCTCTACCGCCACCTCAAGGGCGTGGACGCGCCGCTCACCGACGCCTTCGTCACCGCGCTGGAGATGAGCGCCGAGAGCCACGCCGCGATGGTGGCCACCGTCGCGCCGTTCGTCGACACCTCGATCAGCAAGACGGTCAACGTGCCCGTCGACTATCCGTTCGCCGACTTCGAGGGGCTGTACCGCTTCGCATGGAAGTCGGGCCTGAAGGGCCTGGCCACGTACCGGCCCAACGCGGTGCTGGGCTCGGTGCTCAGCACCACGCCGGCGGCCGCGGAACCGCTGCCCAATGCGGCGACCGACGAGACGCCGCAGCCGCTCGTGGCCGGCGCCGACGCCGGCGCGCGGCTCGCCGACCAGCGCCTGACGCTCGACCGCCCGGCCACCGCCGTGATGAGCTCGCTGCGCTGGCCCGGCCGGCCCGAGATGAACGGCGGCAACCCCGCCTGGACGTACATGATCCGCCACCCGCACGGCGAGTTTGCGCTGTTCGTCGGCGAGATGCCCGCGCAGGCCGGCCCCGGCTTCGGCCTGTTCGCGCAGAACGTGCCGTTCGAGGTGTGGGTCAACGGCGCCGAGCAGCCGCGCGGCCTCGCCGCGCTGGCCAAGACGCTGTCGATGGACATGCGCGTCAACGACCCGCAGTGGCTCAAGCTCAAGCTGGACGTGCTGGCCACCGTCGCCGAGGAGCGCGCGTTCGACATGCCGTTCCCGCCCGCCGGCGAGCGGCGGCTGTTCCCCGGGGTCGTCGCCGCGACGGCCGCCGTGGTGCGCTGGCGCTGCGAGCAACTGGGCGCGCTCGCCGAGTCCGGCCCCACGCCGATGCTCGACGCGATGTTCAGCCGCGACGAGCCGCGCACCGGCACGGCGGGCACGCTGGCCTGGGCGGTCGACGTCGACAACCCCGCCACCGGCGAGACCTTCACCTTGACGATGAAGGAAGTGACGCTGCGCTCGGCCGCCGCCGCGAGCGCGCCCGCGGGCGCCGCGCCCACGCTCGTCACGCGCCCGTGCGCGGTGGGCTTCTCGGGCAACTATCCGCGTGCGCTCGACGGCCTCGCGCGCCTGCTGTCGCTCGACATGCGCGTCATCGACCCGGCGTGGATCGGCATGAAGCTGCGCAAGCTGCTCAACGTCGGCGAGCCGCTGGGCCACTTCATGGCGCCGGTGCCGGGTCACAAGCGCCAGCAGGTCTGGCCGTCGACGGTCGCCTACGTCGCGCGCCTGATGATCCACCGCTACGCGATGCTGGGCGTGCTCGACGAGGACGGCTTCCCGCTCGGCGCCACCGGCCTGCTGGAGCCGCCCACGCCGCGCCCCACGGGACAGCTCGCGCCGCAGGCCGGCCGCCCGTGCCCGGAGTGCGGCAACGCCACGATGATCCACAAGGACGGCTGCGACTTCTGCACGTCGTGCGGGTACGTGGGGGCGTGCGGCTGAGCGTGGCGCGCGACGGCGCCGGCTTGACGCCCGTCGCGGTCGCATGGCACGATCGGTCCATGTCCTTGCGGATCTCGACCCTCATTACCACCACCACCGCGTTGCGCGGCGCGTGGAGGTAAGGCTTCGTCCCGAAGACACTTCATCCCCCAAGCCCCGCCAGCGATGGACGGGGCTTTCTGTTTCTCCGTTCCCTCGCGGCACATCACGGAGAAACCATGCATTCCTCGTCCCATGACGCGTCCGGCGGCCCCTTGCGGGTCGGCCTGCTGGGCATCGGTGTCGTCGGATCCGGCGTCCATCGCCTGCTGCAGCGCAATCGCGCGCTGATCGAGCGGCGCGCCGGCCGCGCCATCGAGCTGCGCGCCATCGCGGCGCGCGACGTCGCACGCGCGCGCGAGCTGACGGGCGGCGCGGTGGCGGTCGTCGGCGACGCGATGGCTGTCGTCACCGATCCGGACATCGACGTCGTGGTGGAGGTCATCGGCGGCTGCACCGTGGCGCGCGAGCTCGTGATGGCGGCGATCGCGCATGGCAAGCACGTGGTGACGGCCAACAAGGCGTTGCTGGCGCTGCATGGCGAGCAGATCCTCGCCGCAGCGGACGAACGCGGCGTCGTCGTGGCGTTCGAAGGCGCCGTCGCGGTCAGCATCCCCATCGTCAAGGCCTTGCGCGAGGGGCTGGCGGCCAACGAGATCGCCTGGCTGGCGGGCATCGTCAACGGCACGAGCAACTTCATCCTGACGCAGATGCGCGAGCGCGCCGCGAGTTTCGACGACGCGCTTGGCGAGGCCCAGCGCCTGGGCTACGCCGAGGCCGACCCGGCCTTCGACGTGGACGGTGTCGACAGCGCACACAAGCTCGCGCTGCTGACGAGCGTGGCGTTCGGCATGCGGCTGTCGTTCGACCAGATCGAGGTCGCCGGCATCCGCGGCGTGCAGCTGACCGACCTGCAGTGCGCCGAACGCCTGGGCCATCGCGTCAAGCTGATCGCCAGCGCGCGGCGGCACGGGGCGAAGGTCGAGCTGCGCGTCGGTCCGGCTCTGGTGCCCGCGGACAGCCTGATGGCACGCGTCGGCGGCTCGATGAACGGGATCGTCGTCCACGGCAACGCCGCCGGGTCGACGACCTACTGCGGTGCCGGCGCGGGCTCGCTGGAGACGGCGTCGGCGGTGGTGGCCGACCTGGTGGAGCTCGCGCGCGCGGCGCGGGTGCCCGCGCGCGACCGCGTCCCCGCGCTGGGGCTGCCGCGCGACGAGGCGGTCACGCTGGCGAGCGTGGCGCCGCGCGACGTGTCCACGCCGCACTACCTGCGCATGACGCTGGCCGAGGGGGCCGATCTCGGGCACGTGCTCGACGTGCTGGCCGATGCCTGCCTGCAGGTGGCCGCGCACGTCGACGTCCCGGCGCGGGCGGGCGCGCGGGGCCTCGCGCTGCTCACCCGGGCGGCGCCGAAGTCGGCGCTGTCCGAGGCGATCGGCCTGCTGGAGCGCCGCGGCCTGGTCGCCGCGAGCTCCGTGGCACTGCGCGTCGAGGCGCTGCAGTAGCCGGCCGCGCACCGCTCTGCGGCTGCACGGCCGGCGCCGGTCAGATCAGCGCCATGAGGGTCTTGCCCGCCGCGGAGGCGACCATCACGGTGCCGCTGGCGACGTCGGAGACGGCCTCGCCGGCGGCATGCGCGCCGACCGCGGCGTAGTGCACGAGCTGCTTGCCGGCCACCGTCGCGGCCCGGGCGATCTCCCGGGTGCCGGTACCGAGGGCGTCGGCGACGACCTCGCCCGCATGTTCGGCCGCCTGCGCGCCCTGTTCCAGCCCGTGCCAGGCGCCGACCACCAAATCCTGTGCGCCGCCGGCGACGAACTCGCCGGCCTGCGCCAGCGCGTGCAGCGCCTCGCCGCTGAACGCCACCGTCGCGCTGGCGCCGGCGGCCGCGCCCTCGGCGAGGGTGGCCGGCGTCGAGCCGGGGCCGGACGTGACGGCTGGCTGGGCGCGTCCGATGTGTTCGGACAGCTCGGTGCGGCCCGGGCTGGTGGCGATGGCCGATGGCGACGTGGCGAGGGGAGCGATGGACATGCGGTGGATCCGGTGCTCGGCCGTGGAACGAAGAGCGGCCGATGAGGCCATCGTAGGCAACCGGGCGCGGCCCAAGGGCTCGATCAAGCGGGCAAAACGAGCCGGCGAAACATTGCCGAACAAGGGGCCGGGTTCGACTCGAGGCCGGCGGCCACGGATCGTCCCGGCGGTGCCGCGCCGGGGCGGGCGGCGTCGTCGCGCACTAGCGGCGCGCGGCCTCGCGCAGGTACTGGCTCACGTCCCTGGGGTGCCAATGAACGGCCTTGAGCGCCTGTTCGAGGACGTCGTCGTCGAACTGCGACAGGAAGCTGTCGTCCGAAGGCTCCAGCAGATCGGAGCGATCGCTCGGGGCGGTGTCGAACTGGATCGGTGTCATGTGAAGTCCCTGGCGTGTGTGCGAAAGCGATGGCTGCATCTTGGCGTCGCGCCGGTGTCAGCGAAGCCAGACGTTATCGCGGCTTCGCGTGCGTGCAGTCCTACAAAAGACGCCCGTCCGACCCCCATCTGCCCGGATTCCACCTCTGAAGTCCTGCGGGTCGAGAACTCCCG
>Ga0209258_100776_pt1 | contig 19458 bp, 15 predicted proteins | sample Araplaol_mTSA_r2_FD_184281 | JGI IMG/M metagenome (GOLD analysis project Ga0209258, IMG submission 184281) | Arabidopsis root microbial communities from North Carolina, USA - plate scrape CL_Col_mTSA_r2 (SPAdes) (version 2) | ecosystem: Host-associated > Plants > Roots > Endosphere | place: USA...
TGGCGAGCGACGGGGTGCGGCTGGTGCACGGCGAGGCCGACGGCCTGCCCGGGCTGGTCGTCGACCGCTACGGCGACATCCTGTCCGCGCAGTTCCTGGCCGCCGGCGTCGAGCGCTGGAAGGCGACGATCGCCGACCAGCTGCTCGCGCTCACCGGCTGCACCAGGCTCTACGAGCGCAGCGACGCCGGCGTGCGCTCGCTCGAGGGCCTGCCGGCGGTGCGCGCCTGGCTGCGCGGCGGCAGCGAGGATCCGGCCGCCTCGATCGTCACGATCCACGAGAGCGGCTGGAAGCTCACCGTCGACGTGGCCGAAGGCCACAAGACCGGCTACTACCTCGACCAGCGCGAGAATCGCGCACGCTTCGCGCAGCTGGTGAAGCAGTACGGCTGCAAGTCGGTGCTGAACTGCTTCAGCTACACGGGCGGATTTTCCGTCGCCGCGCTCGCGGGCGGGGCGACGCGCGTGATCAGCGTCGACTCGTCGGCCCCCGCGCTCGAGCGCGCGCACGCGCACGTGACGCTCAACGGCTTCGATCCGGCCCGGCACCAGACGCGCGACGCCGACGTCAATGCGCTGCTGCGCGAGCTGCTGCAGGGCGACGAGCGCTTCGACGCCATCGTGCTCGACCCGCCGAAGTTCGCGCCGACCGCAGCCCATGCGGATCGCGCATCGCGCGCCTACAAGGACATCAACCGCCTCGCGCTGAAGCTGCTGAAGCCGGGCGGCCTGCTGCTGACGTTCTCGTGCTCGGGCGGCATCAGCGCCGACCTGTTCCACAAGATCGTCGCCGGCGCCGCGATGGACGCCGAGGTCGACGGCGCGCTGCTGGCGCGCCTGGAGGGCGCGCCCGATCACCCCACGACGCTGTTCTTTCCCGAGGGCGAATACCTCAAGGGGCTGGCGATCCTGAAGGCGGCCTGATCGGGATCGTCGGTCTCGCAGGCCCGTCTTGCCTGGCAGGCCGCCCTTCAGCGCTTGCCCGCCGCGGCCAGCAGCTTCGGAATCTCGCCGTGGCACGCGGTCAGGTTGCCCGCGTATTCCTCCGGGCTGTCGAACAGGCGCTGCGACTCCTGCAGCTTGGCGAGCTGCTGCCTCGCATAGCGCAGGACGAGCTCCGGGCTTGCCACATCCGGGAACGGATACGCGAGTTCGCGGAAGCGCTGGGCCATGTCGCGGTAGATGTGCACGTGCGTGTACTCGTGGCGCAGCACGTGCGCGTGCGCGCAGCTGCCGGGCGGCAGGTCCCGGATCACGCGCAGCATCGGGTGCGTGAAGCGCAGCGTCACGGTCAGGCCGCGGCAGCGCTTCTCGGGCATGACCGTGATCTCGTTGTCGACCGTGACCAGGCCCAGCGCCGTGGCGCCATCGCCGGCCGGCGCGCCCTGCCTGACCAGGAATGCGGAGGTCTTGTCGAACTCCGTGGGCGGATCGGGGAACCAGTCGGCCGCGAAGCGGATGGCCTGTGCGCAGGGCGGCAGTGCACGCCCGTCGCCGGCCGCGTGCACGGTGGCGCTGGCGGCGGACAGGGCGAAGACGAGGAGCAGGCGCATGCGGCGATTCCGGCGGGCGCCCGGGGCCGGGCATTCCCTGCCGGGGATATCGGCGTCCGCCGCCCTCAGCTTGAGCGCGGCGCCAGCGCGATGCGCGGCTCGAACTTCGCGCGCTTGACGCTGAAGTACGTTTTCACGTTGCGGACATTGGCGTCCTGCGTGAACAGACGCTGCACGAGCGCGTTCCAGGCCGCCATGTCCGCCACCCAGGCCACCAGCACGAAGTCGGGCCCGGGCGAGACGCGGTAGCACTGCTGCACGCCCGGCTCGGCCGTGGCGCGCGCCTCGAAGGCATCGAGCAGCTCGGCGCCCTGCCGGTCGAGCGACACCTCGGTGATCGCGGTGAGGCCCTCGTCGAAGACGCGTGGCGCCAGCAGCGCGACCTGGCGCTCGATGACGCCCGTCTCGGTCAACCGCCGCACGCGACGCAGCGCGGTGGCCGGAGACACGCCGGCGGCCTCGGCCAGGGCCTGATTGGTGCGGCTGGCGTCTTCCTGCAGCAGGTCGAGCAGGCGCCGGTCGACGGCGTCGGCGTCGTCTTCCCCCATCCTGGGGAGACCAACTATTTCATCCATCCCTGGATTATGCATTTTTAACGCATATGCGCATCCGGCAGGAATATTCATTCAATATTCGCGTCGATTTGCAACCATCCATCTCGCCAGGATCTCCAGAATCGGGTTCATCGCAGCAGCGCAAACCGTTCCAGGAGTCCTTCCATGTGTGGCATCGTCGCCGGCGTCAGCACCCGCAACATCGTTCCCATCCTCGTCGAAGGCCTGAAGCGGCTGGAGTACCGCGGCTATGACTCGTGCGGCGTCGCCGTGCACCAGGACGGCGTCCTGCGCCGCACCCGCAGCACCGCGCGCGTGGCCGAGCTGCAGGAACAGATCCTCGCCGACCACGTGCAGTCGGGCACGGGCATCGCGCACACGCGCTGGGCCACGCACGGCGCGCCGGCGGTGCACAACGCCCACCCTCACTTCTCGGGCCTGCAAGGGCCGGAGACGGCGACCAGCCCGGCCGAGGCGGACCGCGCGGCGCGCATCGCGCTCGTGCACAACGGCATCATCGAGAACCACGACGAGCTGCGCGACGAGCTCAAGGCCAAGGGCTTCCGCTTCCAGAGCCAGACCGACACCGAGGTCATCGCCCACCTGGTCAACCACCTGTACGACGGCGACCTGTTCGATGCCGTCCAGCGCGCGGTGGTCCGCCTGAAGGGCGCCTATGCGATCGCCGTATTCTGTCGCGACGAGCCGCACCGCGTGATCGGCGCGCGCGCCGGCTCGCCGCTGGTGCTGGGCCTGGGCGAAGGCGAGAACTTCCTCGCCTCCGATGCGATGGCGCTGGCCGGCGTCACCGACCAGGTGGTCTACCTCGAGGAAGGCGACGTCGTCGACGTGCAGCTGGGCAAGCACTGGATCAACGGCCTGCAGGCCGACGGCTCGCTCAAGACCGTCCAGCGCGAGGTGCGCACCGTGCATGCCCACACCGGCGCCGCCGAACTGGGCCCGTACCGCCACTACATGCAGAAGGAGATCTTCGAGCAGCCGCGCGCGATCGGCGACACCCTGGACGGCATCAACGGCATCAGCCCCGAGCTGTTCGGCGACGGCGCATACCGCGCGTTCAAGGATGTCGACCAGGTGCTGATCCTGGCCTGCGGCACCAGCTATTACGCGGGCAGCGTCGCGCGCTACTGGCTCGAGAGCATCGCGAAGATCCCGACCAGCATCGAAGTCGCCAGCGAATACCGCTACCGCGACAGCGTGCCCAATCCGCGCACGCTGGTCGTGACCATCAGCCAGAGCGGCGAGACGGCCGACACCCTGTCCGCGCTGAAGCACGCGCGCTCGATGGGCATGACCAACACGCTGACGATCTGCAACGTGCAGACCAGCGCGATGGTGCGCGAGTGCAAGTTCAACTTCATCACGCGCGCGGGCGCCGAGATCGGCGTCGCGTCGACCAAGGCGTTCACCACGCAACTGGTGGGCCTGTTCGTGCTCACGCTCGCGCTCGCGCAGGTGCGCGGCCACCTGGACGACGGCACCGAGGCGACGCACCTCAAGGCCCTGCGCCACCTGCCCGCCGCGGTGCAGGCCGTGCTCGCGCTGGAGCCGCAGATCATGGCCTGGAGCGACGAGTTCGCCACCAAGGAGAACGCCCTGTTCCTGGGCCGCGGCCTGCACTACCCGATCGCCCTCGAAGGCGCGCTCAAGTTGAAGGAGATCAGCTACATCCACGCCGAGGCCTACCCCGCCGGCGAGCTGAAGCACGGCCCGCTGGCGCTCGTCACCTCCGCGATGCCCGTCGTCACCGTCGCCCCGAACGACGCACTGCTGGAGAAGCTCAAGAGCAACATGCAGGAAGTCCGCGCCCGCGGCGGCGAACTCTTCGTCTTCGCCGACGCCGATTCCCGCATCGAGAGCGACACCGGCCTGCACGTGATCCGCATGCCCGAGCACTACGGCGTGCTGTCGCCGATCCTGCATGTGGTGACGTTGCAGTTGCTGGCGTATCACACGGCGTGCGCGCGCGGCACCGATGTCGACAAGCCGCGCAACCTGGCCAAGAGCGTGACGGTGGAATGAGGCGGGGCGGCGTCCTGCTGGTTGCCTAGGGTTTGAATTGTTTCGGGAACTTTTTGCCCGTTGGTGCGCCGGATTTCTATTGATTTTTGATTTGTGGAAATCTCGTTTTTGCTTTCCCAGAAGCGCTCCCAAACAGCAAGAGATGCCTGAAACGATCGTCCTACGGATCCCCAACATCCCTCGAACGGAACAGCCGCTCCCTGACGAGGCGTTCGACAGTTGGATCGACTTTGTTCAAGATGAATCGGGACTGCTAACGGTCGCCCGGCGCAACCGCACGCTTGGTATTGAAGGCTCTACTCATTTCAAACAAGATCCGGCTCCGCGCCACGCCGCTCTGACGGCCATTGCAAACGCAAGCGGATGTCGTCCGATCGACGTTTCGAGAATTGTGAGTACGTTGCCGTTTTGGGAGTGCATCAAGGGCAGTTGGGATGACGCCGCGCTACGCGGGCGCGTGAGCGTGGGCAATCGAGGAAGCCGGAACAACAGCGGACGTCTATTTGCATGTCGCGGCTGCTTTGCCCACGATCAGCAGGAGTTCGGTCGCGCGTACCTCCACAGGGAGCACCAGATTCCCGGAACTCGCACCTGTCGAACCCACAACGAATCGCTTTTCGATCGATGCCACGTTTGCGGCGCCCCGGTCGCGCGATCGCTGGAACTTCATCGGGTCCGCTACGAATGCCGCTGCAAAACACCGTTCCCCCATCCTACGGAAGACTTCCCACAAGGCAATGTCTGGATGAAGCTTGCTGATTGGAACTTCGCCGCTCTTAACGCCCCGCCAGGCACCATCGACTACCGGGCGTCGCTTTCGTTCATCGCTGACGCTGCCGGGATTGCAAAGTCGGACTTGGCGTTCCGATCGATCTTATGCGATGTGTTCGGTGAACAAGGGTGGAACTGGCTGGCGCTCGACGGCGGCATGCGATCAATCACGTGGGAGGAGTGCGTCGGCCCTCTGGCGTTAGCCAACCGACTGACCAAGCACGTGCATATCGTGTCCGCGTTGTTCGTCTCACTCGGGCTCTCATTTCAGGAATCGCGAGCTGAGCTCTCCGCGTTCGTCTCTTGAAACAGCCTCAGCGACCGAAAGCAAATGAGGTGCTCGCGACTGACGCATGGTTAATTGCGCTTTGCCGCACTGCGTTGAACAGGTGTCCCGCTGCTTCGATACTTGACGCATGATCGACACCCAACGCTTTCGCTTGGCTTGCCATCAGAAGGCGAAGGGTGTCCTTCGAGCGGCTGCTGACGAGGCGGTCGCGCGGATCAGCTCCGTTGACGAGAGCCGGAGTATCCGGCTCGGTGAGCCGTGACGAGACGTTCGTGTGCACCATCGGCAGCAATCGGCGCGAGGTTCAAGTTTCGACGTTCCCGTATCACGATGGGACGAAGGTGATCTATACCGCAGCCCTTCCTTTCAGGCTGAAGCCAGATGGAAGTTCAGCCGGCGATGACGAGGTCACGGCTCTGAAGGCGTTGATGTCGAAGGTCATCAACGACTAGCTGGCAGATGGGGCGTCGCCGCGACTCGTTGTCTCCCCTGACCCTGCGAGGGATGACACTTCGCTAAAATGGTCTTTTGTCGCGTTGGCCGGGCGATGCCTCCTGGCGTCGCCTGGATCTAGGTAGCCGGTAGCGCCTGTGCTCCGCAGTGCACGCCGGTTGCCAGGCGCGCTGGGCATGCCTGGAGCACAGGCAGGTCTGCTGGGGATTTGCGGCGGCAGTGGGCGAACGCTGTGATGCCCGCTTCACATGGAGCGTGTTCCCTGAAAATCCTGGGAGAGATTGAGGGAGATCCAGAGATGAACGAGATCAAGCGGGTGCGCTTCGAGGCGCTTGCGGCCTACTGCCGTCTACCTGGCGCGCTGTACGCCGCCGACGAAGTCCGTTGGTTCGAGGCGCATGACGAACAGATCCTCATCGTGGTCATCCACGACCACACGGACGGCGACTACTCCGCGATGCTCTTTGCGCGTGACCTCAAGGAGCGCTATCGCTGGATCGAGATGACGACGTTCTTTTCGACGGCCGAGGAAGCGCTGGCTGCCGCGCCGGCGCACATCGCTCGCGTCTACGCCGACCTCGAGGCAGAACGCGTTCAAGGTGATGAGAAAGGCAGGCCGGTCGACTTCTTCACCCCGGTGGTGTCGCCTGCAAAGCTGAACCCCAACTTCACGAAGATCACGGCGGAAGAAGGATTTTCGCCAGCGCTCGAGCTGATCAAGCCCATGATGCGTTGGTACGAGGACGCGGACGGCAACTTCGTCGAGCAGTTTCAGACCACGGGGTTCGACAACCGACTTTGGGAGCTGTACCTGTTTGCCGCACTGGTGGAAGTTGGCTACACGTTCGACAAGGAGTTCGCGATGCCGGACTTCTGTGCTCGCAGCCTGGTCGGTGAGCTATGCATCGAGGCGACCACCGTCAACCCGAGCCGGGACGCGGCGGGCGAGCTCGTGCCGCCGCCGCCACGCGACACGCCTGAGCAGGTCAAGGCGTTCCTGACCCAGTACATGCCGATCCGATACGCGGGGCCGTTGACGGCCAAGCTCAAGAAGAAGTACTGGGAAAAGGAGCACGTCAAGGAACTGCCGCTGGTGTTTGCGATTCAAGACCTGCACGCGCCGAACTCGATGAACAGCACCTGGTCCGCTCTGCCGACCTACCTGTACGGCATGGAATGGGAAGGGACTAAAACGCCTGAGGGTGAGCTCGTCATCACGTCGCGCAAGATCGAGGAGCATGTCTGGGGACCGAAGACCGTGCCGTCCGGCTTCTTCTTTTTGCCTGGCTCCGAGCACGTCAGCGCCGTCATCTCCAACGTGAGCGCGAACATCATGAAATTCGATCGGATGGGCGTGCTCGCCGGATTTGGCTCTAAGCGAGTGAGGCTGGTCCGGCGAGGCAAGGCGTCGAATCCCGATCCAAACGCCATGCAGTACGCGGTGTTCGTCCACGACGTCAACGCGCCAGACTACGAAGAGAGCTGGATCGAGGGCATGGATGTCTTTCACAACCCGAACGCGCTGCATCCCCTGCATCCCATGATGCTCCCAGGTGCGACGCATCACCGCTTGACCGAGGACGGCCAGGTGGAGTCGCTCTCACCGCCATGGCAACCCTTCGGCTCAACGACAGAGATCGAGATTCGCCACTAGCAGGCGCGGCGCGCGCTCAGACTTCGTCAGCGCTCTGTGACGACCCAGGCGCCCTTGAGTATCACCATCACTTGGTCGAAGCCGAGTTCCTCGAAGTACTTGCCGGCCGTCACGAACTCGGCGAACGCCGTACCATTTGCTCTCGCCTCCCAGGCCTGATCAATGAGTCCGTTGCGGGGTAGAAGGCTCTCGAAGGGAAAGAGGTTCTTGACCAACTGCTTGGAGGCCTCGGGCGTGCGAATCCCGCCTTCGCCGACGGTGCGCCACCGGTACTGGGCGTTCAGCTTTTGAAGCCTGTTCGCGTGCTCGGCTTCGCGACGCTTTTGGGCCTCAACGGCTCTCTGAGCGATGGCCGCTTCGGCCGCTTTAGCCTGAAGAGCCTCCTGCTGCGCTCTGACCATTGCGCGGAAGGCTTCGGCTTGGGTCACGGTGCCCTTGGCGGAATCGAGGAAGTCTCCCAGTTCCGGGAACGCCAGACGGACCGTGTCGTCGAATTCCCGTAGCCGGGCAAACTCCAGTTTGCCCTCAGCCACATCCGAAAAGGTGCGATCGGCGATGTCATCGACACCGTCGTTCATTCCAGAGCCGCAGGTCGTCGAATAAGTGCTCGAAGCAGCCAAGAGCAGCGTCACCCAGCGCTTGCCTGCATAGGAGTGCATCGACTCTTGAATCAACTTGCGGGGTGTCGCGAATCCACGGCCTGCCGTCTCGCGGATGGCTGCGACTTGCCGAAGCGCAGTCATGAAGGCTTCGTTGTTGAGGCCCGGCACTTGGCGGGTCTGCAGTTCCACGAGTGACTCGTTCAAGCGCACGACCGCGTCGTTCTGCGAGTTGGAGGTGCCAGGAGACTGGCCGAGCGCGAGGTTGGCAAGTCGCAGGTGCTCCGCGAAAACTTCGGCCACAGGCGTTTCCTTGAGGCGATTCTTGCGTTCGTCGGCGGCCGAAATTCGCGCGTTTTCGTTCGCGACTTCTCGATCGACGTGGGCCTGCGTCTGGGCGCGCAGCTGATCGAGGTGGGGGTGAAAGATCCAGCGCTTGTTGGAGGGATCACCGAGCACGGCCTGACGAAGATCCTTCAGCCGGATGGTCTTCTTACCGCGCGCGAGCAGCCGCGCGTCGATTTCGACGCAAGCGATGCCTAGCTGCGCGATGCGTGCTGTCTTGTCAGCGTCTACGGGATGCGTCACCGCCACCTCGACGAGCAACTCTGCCGCCGGTAGCTTTCCTGCCACGTCGCGTGCGTCGCAGATCACGTCCGGAACGATCGAGGCCACGCGCGTCTCGAGCCGGACGTTGGTCAGTGCCAGCGTGACAGGTGACCAGCCGTACGGGTAGGTGATCAGCCTCCCTGCCAGTGTTCGGCTCCCAACCTCCGATTCAAACTCCGGAACTCGCAGGCTCTTGGCCTCGGCCAGAATCTGCTTGATCACTGCGTGAAGAACCGACTCGGAACGCTGCAGATGAGTGAGGCCCTCGGGCAGCACCAGATCGTCGGGCGCTAAGTCGAGCGCCTCGCGGGCTTGGGATTGAGCATCGGAAAGCGCTTGGGCGCCCAAGTCATCTTCGTCCCAGTGCGATTCCCAGCACAGCCAGCGCTCGTCGAGTTGGACGCGCGCCAGGATCTCATCGGGGCTCCATGTCGACACCAGCGGGTCGTCGATGGAGATCGTCAGGACGGCGTCGACGCCGGCGTCTCGCGATACGAGCGCCTGGCCGGAGAGTCGAACCAAGATGACGTGACCGTCGTCGGTGACGAGCTTTGCCGTCTGCTCATCAACCCAGTGCCGGCTTGTGATCTGTGCACGGTAGGAGCGGCCGGTCGCCTCGCCGGTGTAGACGTCACCGCTGGCTCCGATTACGCTGCGGCGGAAGGTCGGCGCTGGCAGTACCAGTTCCTGGTGGCTCGCCAAGAGCTCGAGCGCGGCGCGCTGTGCGACCCGCTGCAAGCAGGCTTTGCGCTGATGGCCCGCGTGGTGTCGAAAGAACGGCCGCATGGCGCCGTCTCGTAGGTACTCGTCCGCGGTCTTGCCAGCGTTGACCGCTTGCATGACGCCGTCACAGGCTGGGCAGACGCAGGCGCACGCCAGACCGGTCTCCGAGCGATTGAGCATCGAGACGTGTGTGGCCTTGCGGCTTCCCGCGCGGACCGCCCACGCCATGAGGGTGCCACTTCGCTCAGTCCATTCCTGTCCTGAAGACTGACGAACGTTGATCGCGGGGCCGGAGCTGCTCATGGGGGCATTTTGGGGTCGCGATGGTCGATTGGCCGGAGCTCGACCGTCGATCGCGCGTCGGACTGCCAACTCTGCCGCTTCACAGCTGCCGCTCTGAGCTGAGCTACGGGCAGCGCCTGACCACTTGAGGCACACTAGGCCCATGCCCGCCGCCAAACCGCAGCCAAAGGCCGCTTCCCGGAGCGCCAAAACCGCGCACGCCACGCACACCAAGAAGCTGACGAAGGTCCGCGTGCGCAAGGCCGATGGCACGGTCAAGACGATCGTGGCCAAGAAGGTGCCGGCAAACGTGGCGATCAAGGTCGCCACCAAGCAGCCGCTCACTGCGGTGGAGGCCGTCAAAGTGGCGGTGCTGAACTCGATGTCGTTCGGTCGCGGCTTGGCCACCTTCGATCTGGGCGGACTTGGCGTTCCCAAGCCCGTCAAAGGCAAGAAGGCTACAGACGCCGTGCGTGCTGCCGGCATCACGACGCCGTCGGGCAACCTGGCCAAGCGCTACCGTTGACCCCCGGCGCAATCGTTCTGGCGTATCACGCCTGCGACGTCACGGTTCGAGATGCGCTGGTCAAGCGCACCCTCGACACGCTGACGCCCTCACACGGCGACTACGACTGGCTCGGGGACGGCGTCTACTTCTTCGAGAACGACCCGAACAGAGCAGATCACTTCGCTCAAGAGGCGCACGAGCACCCGGAGCGGCTGTACAGCCGGCAGCCGATCGCCACACCGGCGGTTGTTGGCGCGATCATCTGCGCTCATCGCTGGCTGGACCTGTCGACGCAGCTTGGAATCGAGAACTACGAGGCCGCGTACGAAAGCCTGCTGGATGACCGAACCCGTGCTGGCAAGGACATGCCAGTCAACGAGCCGGCGTTCGACGGTGATACGACGATCCTCTGGCGCAAGCAGGACTGCGCGGTATTCAACGTGCTGCACCAACTGCGCAAGGACGCGAACCTGCCCAGCATCCAGGTGATGCGCGCGGCGTTTTACCAGGGTGACATCGTCGACGGCACCTCAGAATTCCGCGAGTTCACCCACGTGCAGCTGGCCGTGCGCGACCTGAGCTGCATCATTGGGTGGTTTGTTCCGCCAGGTGGCAAGCTCATGACCGAGGCGGAGTCTGCCGAGGCGGAGCGCAGGCTCGACGCAGCCAAGCAGGCGCGGACTGCGGGAAAGAAACGAGTGCGCGCCTAAGGTCTTGCCGCGCAGGGCCAGCAGAACGGCCCCGCGCGGCTATGACGCCTGCAGCTCGAATCCATCGGCCGGACTACAGTCGGGGATTCGCCGGAGATGACATGTCGACCCCGACTGCAATTTGCCTTGACACCGAGGTATTCGAGCGCCTGAATTTCAACTTTGCGGCCACGATGCTCCAGGAGTTCGTCAAACTTTGCAAGGAGCGCGAAGTCAATCTCCTGGTGCCCGGGCCAATCAAGGACGAGATCCGCAGGCACATGTTCGATCGCGCCGTCGAATTGGATGCCGCGCTCGACAAGGTGGAGCACGACGCGCGACGCAAGTGTTCGTTCTTGGAGTCGTGGGACCGGTATCCGAAGGTTCCCAAAGAACTGGATCGTCGCGCGAGGCTTCGGACGCTGTGCGTCGATGCGTGGGACGGTTTCGCACGGCAGGTCACGACAGATCATCTGACGTACCAAGGTGTCTCACTGGCGGCCATCATGAGCAAGTACCACTTCATGCACCCGCCCTTCGCACCCGGCGAGAAGCGCAAGGAGTTCCCCGACGCCATCTCGCTTGCGATCCTTGACGTGTACGCCCGCAAGCACAACACGACCGTCGGAGTCGTCTCGGGTGACGGCGGCATGAAGGCCGGTTGCGACGGATATCAGAATCTGCTGTACTTCCCAAGCCTTGCGAGCTTGCTGGAGTCCTTCCTCGCGGAGGACGAACGGGTTGATCTCTACGTCAACCTGATCAACGCCAGCATCGATGAGCTGAACGGGGTGCTGTCGCAGGAGGTCTCAGAGAACGGATCCTTCCATCACAACGACCGGTCTTACAAAAAGGTGCGCGACGTTCTTCTTGGCGTCGACGTGAGTTCTTTCGATGTTATCGGGCTCGGTATCAACGAGTGCACCATCGCGTTCTCCGCCGGCTTTGAGTCCGAGCATGAACTGTCCTGGGAAGATTTCGAACCTGATGGCCGTCCCTACGAGCACGAGGGTTGGATCAAAGAGGAATTCGGATTCGGTGGGACGGCGAAGATCCGATTCTCGGCTGATGATCAAGAACTCGTGAGCTGTGACCAGGTTGAGATCGACACGCACAACTTTTCGCTGAGCAAGACGCCACGGTCGTGGTGACCTACCCGCGCTGGGTATCGATCCCGCACGCCATCGAGCAGAGTCACCAGCGAGTGGAGCGATCGCGGGTTTTGATCGACCTCATTGGATCTCAGGCTGGCCGACTTCCGCCCGAGCCTCCGCGCCCGCCGCGGCCGCCGCCCGGGCGAGGCGCCTCTGCAGGTGCTGATGATGCGGTCGGTTGTGGCGGGGGCTGAACGAAGCCAGCAAAGACGCTTGCCTCGCCGGCAAGGAATGACTGAAGAACCGCTTGACCCCTGGGCAGGATCGTCGCGTCTCTCTTAAGTACCTTCACCACCTTCTCCAACTGTTCGGGTGTCAGAGCCCTCAGAGTGTCGTCGCTCACACTGTGAATCAGCACCAGTGCTCCATTGCGCAGCTCGTGAGCTCGTTCGAACATCTTATGGACTCGCCCCAGCGCAGCGCTGACAGGAGCTTCACCAGTTGTCGTCACGTCGTTGAGCCAGTCGAGCAAAGTCTGGTGCTGCGGAATGTTCGGTGAAGCGCCGGGCAGCTCGCTCGGGATGCTTCTCTTGACGCTGCTCAGGGTAGCCGTCGGCCAATCCCTACCAAAGACGGGTGCGTTGTACGGGAGGGGATCGACGATGTTATAGGCGTAGGCGATGGGAACTCCCAGATTCTCGAACGCCAGGCAAGATGCGTATTGATCCGCATCGAATTCTTTGAGCACGCCAGACGGGACATGGAGCTCTTTGATTTCGAGCACGATGATGCGTGAGTCTCCGAGCCTTGCGATGACGTCTCCGCAGTACTTGCGGATCCCGCTGCCTTGCTGCACCGCGACCGGGGGAAATGCCTCGAACCTGGGGGCGTTTGGATCGCGATCGAAGTGCGTCTGGAGCGCCACTATGATCGCGTTTTGGATCACATTCTCTATGCCTGTCACGGGCTTCCTTTCGAAGATCGAGATGGATTGCGGTCGCACCAATGCACCAGTCCAGGAGCATTTTCAGGGAAGATATGTTCAGACTGGTCTTCGCCTAGGGTTGGCGCAGAACGGCTCGATCGAGTCGGCGGTGAATCAGCGACACCGTGGACATCAGGTCAGCTGCATCCTCAGCCGACATCGGCCAATGGACGCGTGCCTCGTGAGCCGTCGGATTGCGGAACATGCCGAACACGCCCTTGAGCAACGTGGCGAAGCCCCGCTGCTCTGACTTCTCGCTGTCGGAGGTGAACGCGTTGACGACCAGCTTGGGGTTGTCGCCAGACAGTGCACCGTCGACAAGAAGCGCTCCGTCATTGGTCAGGCCCGACTTCGCTCGAAGCTTGGCAGCGACGCTCTTGGTCGCTTCGAGCACGGCATGGAAGAAATTGTCCGCCAGCAGTTCGGCCGCGCAAAATTCCAGGACGTCCGGATGCGCGTCGCGCTTGATCAGCGCGGCCTTGAGCTCGTTGCTGCGGCGTTGGGCGGCGGTGATGGTCGAAACCTTGGTCACCTCCACCAGCACGCCATCCTCTTGAAGCGCCAGTCCCGAGAACAGCAGTGCCTGGTTCAGGCGTGCACGAAGCGGCTCGTACGTTTCGTGCTTGCCGAGCCAGCGCTCGGGCTTCATGGACTTGCGGATGAACGCCAGGATGTGGGTGCGATCCTGCCGCGCGTTCTGATCGGATGCCAGGGCGTTGTGCAGCCGCCTCCACTTCGTGTCCGTGGGGAAGATGTCCTTGATGTGAGCCGCTCCGAGGAGAAATCCGATCTCGGTGCCCGACAGACCTTCGTCGGTGTGCCCCAGGGCGCGCGCAATCGCCTCGATCTGTGTACCTTCGAATTGTTCAGCCATGTGGTGTGCCTGTCGCAGAAGCCTATCGGCGGCTTGCGCGCCAGCCGCGGGCTACGACTGGAACAGCGCGTTGAGTTCGCCGCCTGTCAGGGCGTTGGCGAAGCCGTCGAAAGTTCCATTTTCGATCAGCCTGCGAGAGGCGATGCTAAATCCGCCCAAGGCAGCTCTTGCCATGGCGCCACCGACGCTGACGCGCCGAACGCCGAGTGCGGCGATCTCGGCGCGGCGACGACGGAGGTGGTTTTGACGTCGAGAGCGTCCGAGGCGACCCCAACCGTGGCACCGGGTGAGGAACATGCGCGAGCGCCTGGCTAGGTCATCTTCGTCCGCGATGCCGGAACGCTGCTGATCGCCAGAGTGCCTGCGGACTCCCTTCGCAAACTTCTCTAACGCTCCAAGCCCGTTCTCATATCGCGCGTGTCGGTCGCTAAACTGAGGTAAGGCCGTCACCAGCAAGGCCACCGAACAGGGAGATTCAACAGTGAAGGCCAGCAGCACCCCGCCGCCGCAACCCGCTCTTGACCGTCCGCTCGAGACTGGAAGCGCAGTCAAGGGCGACAAGCTCGATCGTGAGGCCTTCGCCCGGTCAGCGGTCTCCGCAATCAAGAAGGCCAATTCCTTGAACGGCCTGGTGCTGTCCATCGAAGGAGCTTGGGGAAGCGGCAAGACATCCGCGCTCGCCATGATCGAGGAACTGCTCGGCCAGGACGAGTCGTCCCCGACGGTGGTTCGCTTCAATCCATGGCTGGTTGGCGACCGCGACACACTGCTGCGCCACTTCCTTGCCAAGCTGGCCGAGGCCGCCAAGCTTAGCGATAACGCCAAGGCCGGCAAGAAGGCTGCCAAGGAGCTCAAGTCGTACGCCAAGGTGTTCGACGTCGTCAAGCTTCTGCCCGGAGCCGAGCCGTGGGCGTCCCTCGTCAAGTCGGTCATCGAGAACGTGGGCGACGCGACGGACTCGATCGCGGAATACAAGACGCCAGACATCGAACTGCACAAAACGAAGGTCGAGGGCGCGCTCAAGAAGCTAGATCACCAGATCGTCGTCTTCATCGACGACATCGACCGGCTGTTCCCGCTCGAAGTCTTTGAGATGATCCGCATCATCAAGGCCGTGGGCGACCTTCCCAACGTCGCCTACGTGGTCGCCTGGGATCACCGGTACGTAAGCGATGCGTTGGGCGCTGCGTCTGTTCCGCAGTCGAGCGACTATCTGGACAAGATCGTGCAGATCAGGATGCCGTTGCCGGCCCTGTCCCTCATGGCGCGCAATCGCCTGGTCAACGACGCGATAGCATCGTTGCACGAGGACGCCACCCGTCACTACTTCCCCAGGAGCAACGAGCGAATCTCGTCGCTCTACTTCTCGGGGCTGCGTGAGATTCTCGAACAGCCTCGCGACGTCATCCGCGTCTTCAATACCGTGGAAGCCATCGAGCCAGCGTTGCGCGGCGAGATCGTGTTCGCCGACATAGTTGCGCTGGCAGCGCTCATGGTCAAGGCGCCGGTGGTCTTCGAGCTTCTTCGGCGCCACCCGCGTTGGTTCGTGGGCCTTCTCCCAGGCGACTCCAGTCTCCTCAAGAAAGCAGAAGAGTGGATTGCTGACGGCGCTGGGCCTCTTCAAGCAGCGATCGATGGCTGCGCAGCGCCTGACGCCGTCAAGGCGATCCTCAAACTCGCATTTCCGGCCTCGGCAGGTGCAGCAGGCAGATTCTCTTTCAACCGTGTGGTCGAGGTGGAAGGTCACATCGCTGCGCCAGCGCGTCTGATCGTTGCATTGCAAATGAGCATCAGCGGCAGTGACGTCAGCATCGTCATGGCCAAGCGTTACCTGGTCTACCCTGACCAGCGCGAAGCCATTGAGAAGGCGCTGACGTCCAGGAATTGCTCGGAGTTTCTGGAGTACATCGGCCAGATCGGCAGGACGATGGAGCCTCAGAGCGCCGCCGACTTCGGCGGTTTGGCATTGTCGATCTCTCGGATGGTTGACACGGCGGTGTTCGTTCAGCGCGGCCAGGAGAGGTCTTTCCTGTTCTGGAACAACCCGGAGCAAGTTGCCGAGAACGCGCTCGAGTCCCTGGTCGCCGCCATGGCAAGCGACCGCGCAAGCAAGATCGCCGAGTCCATCATCGAGGATCCCTCATCGATCTCGATGGGGATGCACCTCGTCATGCGCAGCTACCTCAACGATGAGCGACACCGGGACACACTGCTGCTGTGCTCGCCGCCTTCCAAGGCTCGACTGGTGAGGAAGCTCGCGGCGAACATCCTTGCGGCTGCTCAGGCCGGCACGCTCTTTTCGATCAACACCCCAGGTTTTGTGCTGTGGAACCTTGTTCGATTTGCGCCGACCGTGTGCCCGAAGATTTTCGCGTCGATCGCCAAGCGCGATCCGACGCTCGATGAGTTCGCACTGGCGTTCTTTCAGCGAGGGTTCGACTCCACCAAGGGTCAGACCTACCAGGTGCCTGAAGACAAGGCCACTGTTGAGGCGTTTGCTCCGCTGGACATGTTGCGAGCGCATGCAAAGGTTCGGTTGGCAGACTCGACGTTGACCTACCCGACGCGTGCTGCCTGGAAGGCTGCCGACGAAGGCAAAGCCGTTTATGGAGTCGACGGGACGTACGCCTCTCGCTAGTGGAGTCAGTTTGGGGAGCCAGTTTGCGGAGTCCCTTTGTGGAGTCTCATGCTGGCTGTGCTCGACCAGCCCGCAATTCGGGCCTGTGCTGGCTCGCTACCAAAGGATCGAATCGGACTTCTGACCCGGCATTTCGCCGGCAGCGAACTTCCTCCTGATCTTTGCCAGGAGCGCTCGAAGCTGCGGCCGCCACCAGGGCGCAGGTTGGCGCTCGACGATGTAGACGACGTCGGCGGGGAGGTTCAAAGAGACGATGGTGCCGCCACCAGGCTTGCTGGTGATGCCCAGGCGCGCTTCGAGTTGATCGGCTCACTCTGCCATTCTCTTCAAGCCCCAGTGACCAGGTGCTGCGCCGTGCACTAGGACACCAGGTTCCATCCCGATGGCTTCGGGGCGCTGCTGACCATCTTGGCAGTCGTCGGGGTGGGCAGGAAATGCCGGATACCGATGGGAGTCGCCGGCTCGCATCAATGAAAACGATGGACTTTCTCATAGGTGGGAAGGCTTGTTCTGTTGCGCAGCTCGGCCGCGCGAATTGGCGTTCGGACAGACGTGCTGGTCGACCGCTTCGCAGGGGTTAAATCACTTCACTCGATTGAGTCACATTCTTGAATTCACCTTGTCTTCCATCGCTTCTTCAGCGATCAAATTCACTTAAAGGCCTTGGCAGCGCGGGGCTCGTTTGCTACGCTTGGAGCAAGGCCTTAAACACGAGGCCGGGCCTGTCCGAGCGGCGAAGCAGCGATGCACGTGCAACTTCTGAATGACCTTGGCTTTGTTAGCCGCGGTCTTTGACGGACACATCGACTTGTCGGCGTAGCAAACCGAGGTATCACCATGCGTAAGCAATTCACCCCAGCGGGCATTCGACTGCTGGAAATCGACGCCAAAGCACTGCGTCGTGGGACTTCTCTGTCCCCCATTCAAGCGCTCGACCAGATCGCGCGACGCGAGCACTGGGACAACTGGGCGCTCCTGAAGAAGAACGCCATCCCACCCACGCCCAGCGAGTGTCTCGATATGAAGATCGAGCCCTTCCTTCCGGGCGACCCGGGCGTCTTTCTCGTCAAGTTGTCGATCAACGACGCCAAGACACTCGAGAAGGTGGACAAGCGCGGAGGCTTGTCCTTCGAACTGCCGGCGGCTCCGCCGCGTTGGATCCTGCGCGAGTTCTCTGATCGCACCAAGCACGTCGATCCGTACTTCGATCGCGGCCCGCTTCAACCGCGGGGTCGTTTCGTGAACGGCATCTTCCTGTGCATCGTCTCGGTCAACGGCGTTGAGCCGCGTGACGTCGACGCGGTTCTGGCCGCGGGGCTGATGCCGATCGGCATGGCTATTCGCATGGCTGCGACCGAAGCGTTGGCCGTGCGCCTGAACGCGCCGGCCGATCCGCCGGTCAGGCTCTTCGTGAGCCGGCGCGGTGCCAATGGCCTCTGCACGATTGACGATCAGTACTTCTCGTCCGTGGAAGAGGCCCAGCGCGCCGAATTCCCAGACAACGTGGTGCCCATCAGCATCCGAGCCGAGAGCGGTTCGTGGATGTACCAGGCGCCGTTCGGCTGGCAGGAGACAGCGGCCTGAAAGTCACTTTGTGCTGGCACGGCCGACAGTCCGCCAGCGCAGGTTGACGGTTGATCGCTCACTGGGCGGCTGCTGAGGCGGCCGCCTTCTTTTTGCGCGGGTGGTACTCGTTCAGGTCGAGGCCGTGTGCCTTCTTGGGTTTGGCGGCCTTCTTGACCTTGGGCGTCGCCCGTGGTGCACAGCGATGATAGGTATGCGCCGGCGTTTCGGGCGACTAGCAAAATCCCGGACGCGCTGCCCAAGCAGGTGCGTGCTGAGTTCGGCAGCTTCTGGGCGGTCAAGGACCTCGTGCGCTTCGAAGCGATGACGGTTGGCCACATCTCCGGTCTAGAAGCGGCACTCCCGGTCACACCGCTCCGATATCCCGTCGTGACTAGATCTGAGCACCGGTCGGGATAGGATCGTCGTGGCGACACTCCCCGAAAGCGATTGATCATGTCCGAGAACCCGAAGCGTGAGCCTGTGGCACCGAGCTCCGATCTCAGGATCGTTGTCGAATCGATCGCGAAGAACGCGATCAAAGCCATGCCGACCTATGGAGGCTTCCTTGCGGACATGCTGCAGGCCCGCAAGGACCAGCTGGCTAAGGCCATGCGAGATCAAAACGAGGAGCGCCTGAACAAGCTGTACGAGGAGATGCTCTCCAGCGCGGCGTTCATGGATGAAAGATCAGCAAGTGCATTTTTGGACTCGTCCGACTTCCATGCCCTTGCCAGAGCTTGTGTGGCGGACATCGAGGATGAGAAGGCCGCCGCCTATGGTGCCCTGGCTCGGGGGATCGCTTCAGGCGCTGTGCGCATGGAGAACCGGCGTCACTTCATCCTGAGTCTGCGCGACCTTTCGCTCGATGAGCTTGTCCGACTGCGCAAAGCGCACATGGCCCACGAGCACGAGCTGATGCCTGATCAAGGTGGATCGGGTCAGATTGCCGAGGCTGAGTTCGTGAATTCAAGCAGGCCGGGAAGCCTCGAGTCCGTCTATTCCAACAATCTGAAGGCTTGTGGCTTCGTCCACGATGGAAGACTGACTTCACTAGGAGTCGAGTTCACCAAGACGATCTGGAAACCGTTCGAGCTGACACCAGAGTCCCTCAACTTCAGGAAGTGGAGCGAGCACAACGTCGCGATCATGAGCTATGAAATCGGAAGGCCCGCATGCGATCGCCTCGCAACTGAACTAGCTGATCGGCTACGCGCGGCCGGATGCCGTTCCAACGTTCTGGCACCTCTGGCCGGGCGTGTGGACGAGATCAGACGAAGCGCAACCCTAGGAGTCCTGATCCTGGGCAAAGAAAGTCGTCTCAAGGCCATGTCGACAGAGGGGGAACTGCGTCAACTGCTCACCAAGCTGCCAACGGTGATCGTGTACGCGTCACCTGATTCAGAAGGCCCGAATCAACTCCAGGTTTTGCGTGTCGTGAGATACGACGGTGACCTGCCCGGTTTCTTCGTACCAATAGTTCCTAGAAAATCGGCTCCTCGACTGCGAGGAGATCATGCGAAAAGGTCGATTCACCGAAGAGCAGATGGTCGCGATCCTGCGAGAGGCTGACCGCAC
>Ga0209258_100777_pt1 | contig 19410 bp, 13 predicted proteins | sample Araplaol_mTSA_r2_FD_184281 | JGI IMG/M metagenome (GOLD analysis project Ga0209258, IMG submission 184281) | Arabidopsis root microbial communities from North Carolina, USA - plate scrape CL_Col_mTSA_r2 (SPAdes) (version 2) | ecosystem: Host-associated > Plants > Roots > Endosphere | place: USA...
CGCAGGCCGAGGCCAACCGCATCGGCGTCGTGCCCATCGTGCCCAACCGCGGCCTGATCGTCGACCGCAACGGCATCGTGATGGCCACCAACTACCCGGCCTACACGCTGGAGATCACCCCCTCGAAGGTCGCCGACCTGGAGTCGACGATCAACGAGATCGCCAAGGTGATCGAGGTGCTGCCGCGCGACCGCAAGCGCTTCGCGCGGCTGGCCGCCGAGGGCAAGAGCTTCGAGTCGGTGCCGATCCGCACCAAGCTGACCGACGAGGAGGTGGCGCGCTTCGTGGCGCAGCGCTTCCGCTTCCCGGGCGTCGAGATCAAGGCGCGCCTGTTCCGCAATTACCCGTACGGCGAGCTCGCGAGCCACCTGGTCGGCTACATCGGCCGCATCAACCAGGAGGAGAAGCAGCAGATCGTCGACGAGTGGTCGGACGAGGACCAGGCCAACTACCGCGGCACCGAATACATCGGCAAGCTGGGCCTGGAGCAGAGCTACGAATCGGAACTGCACGGCACCACCGGCTTCGAGCAGATCGAGACATCCGCCGGCGGCCGCGCGGTGCGCCAGCTCGCGAGCAAGCCGGCCACGCCGGGCAACACGCTGCAGCTGTCGATCGACATCAAGCTGCAGGCGCTGGTGGAGGCCCTGTACGGCGACCGCCGCGGCGCGCTGGTGGCCATGGACCCGCGCAACGGCGAGGTCCTGGCCTTCGTCTCCAAGCCGACGTTCGACCCCAACCTGTTCGTCGACGGCATCGACCCCGACAACTGGAAGGAGCTCAACGAGTCGATCGACAAGCCGCTGCTCAACCGCGCGATCCGCGGCACCTATGCGCCCGGCTCGACATACAAGCCCTACATGGCCATGGCCGCGCTCACGCTCGGCAAGCGCACCGCGGAATGGGGCATGCACGACCCGGCGGTCTACGTCTTCGGCAACCACACGTTCCACGACGACGTGCCGCAGGGCCACGGCTTCGTCGACATGTACCAGTCGATCGTCAAGTCGTGCGACATCTACTACTTCATGCTCGCCAACGACCTGGGCGTGGACACCATCGCCGGCTTCATGCAGCCGTTCGGCTTCGGCCAGCCCACCGGCATCGACCTCGAAGGCGAGCTGCGCGGCGTGCTGCCGTCCACCGAGTGGAAGCGCAAGGCCTACCGCAAGGCCGAGCAGCAGCGCTGGTACGCCGGCGAGACGATCTCGCTGGGCATCGGCCAGGGCTACAACAACTACACGATCGTGCAGCTGGCCAAGGCGATCAGCATCCTGTCGACCGGCGGCCAGCGCCACGCGCCGCACCTGGTGCGCGACATCGTCGACCCCGTCAACGGCGAGCGCCACCCCGTGGTGACCGAGCCGATGACGCCGCTGTCGCTCAAGCCGGAGTACGTCGAGGTGATCCGCCACGCGATGGTGGGCGTCAACAAGGAAGGCACCGGCGCGCCGGCCTTCGCCAACGCCGGCTACGACGTGGGCGGCAAGACCGGGACGGCGCAGGTCGTGGGCCTGAAGGCCGGCGAGAAGTACAACGCCGCCAAGGTGGCCGAGCACCTGCGCGACCACGCGCTGTTCATCGCGTTCGCGCCCGCCGACCACCCCACCATCGCACTGGCCATGGTGGTCGAGAACGCGGGCTTCGGCGGCCAGAACGCGGCGCCGATCGCGCGCCGGGTGATGGACTACTGGATCAAGGGCCTGTACCCGACCGACAAGGACATCGCAGGCGTGCAGGCCGCCACCGCCACCGCGCCGCTGGAGCCGCCCGTGCCGATCGCGCTGGCCCGCAACGTGCGCATGGGCACCAGCCACCCGCCGGGCGCGGAAGAGGACGCCGCGCACGGCGCCGCCGCGGCCAGTGCCGCCGGAGCCGCCAGCGCCGCGGCGTCGGGTGTGGCCGTGCCGACCTCCGGCGGTGCCGCGGCGTCGGGCGCGAGCGCCGCCGAGCGTGCCGCCGCGGCGCGCGCGGAAGCCGCCAGCGCCGCGCTGGCCAACGCCGGGCCCGGCACGGTGGCGAGCGCCGTGGGCGGGACGGCCGCGCCGCCGCGCCGCAGCCTCAACACCCGGCGCGCGCCGGCCGCGCCCGCGTCGGCAGCCTCGGCAGCCGCATCGGTCGCGCCCGCCACCGCGTCGAGCCGGGCCGCCCGCGCGGCCCAGCGGCGTGCCGCCGCCACCGGCGCCAGCAGGAGCACCCCATGATCGCCGTCGTCGAACGTCCCACGATCTGGCAGCGCCTGCGGCCCGTGCTGCTCGGCTTCGACGCCACGCTGATGATCGCGGTGCTGCTGATCTGCGCCATCGGCCTGGTGACGATGTACTCGGCCGGTTTCGACTACGGCACGCGCTTCGCCGATCACGCGCGCAACATGGCGCTGGCCTTCCTCGTGCTGTTCGTGGCGGCGCAGATCTCGCCGCAGAACCTGATGCGCGTGGCGGTGCCGCTGTACTCGGTCGGGCTCGCGCTGCTGCTGGCCACCGCGGTGATGGGCATCACGAAGAAGGGTGCCACGCGCTGGCTCAACGTGGGCGTGGTCATCCAGCCCAGCGAGATCATGAAGCTCGCGATGCCGCTGATGCTGGCCTGGTGGTTCCAGAAGCGCGAGGGCCAGCTGCGCGCGCTCGACTTCGCCATCGCCGGCCTGATCCTGCTGCTGCCGGTGGGGCTGGTCGTCAAGCAGCCCGACCTGGGCACCGCCATCCTGATCCTGTCGGCCGGGCTGTACGTGATCTTCTTTGCCGGCCTGCCATGGAAGCTGATCCTGCCGGTGCTGCTCCTGGCCGCCGTGGGCATCGCGGCCGTCGTCTGGAGCGAGGAACGGATCTGCCAGGACTCGGTCGTCTGGCCGCTGCTGCGCGACTACCAGAAGCACCGCATCTGCACGCTGCTGGATCCCACCACCGACCCGCTCGGCAAGGGCTTCCACATCATCCAGGGCATGATCGCGATCGGCTCGGGCGGCGTCACCGGCAAGGGCTTCATGAGCGGCACCCAGACGCACCTCGAGTTCATCCCCGAGCGCACGACGGACTTCATCTTCGCCGCCTACTCCGAGGAGTTCGGGATGCTGGGCGCGCTGCTGCTGCTGTCCGGATTCACGCTGCTGATCTTCCGCGGGCTGGCGATCGCGGCCGATGCGCCGTCGGTGTTCACGCGACTGCTGGCCGGCTCGATCACGCTGAGCTTCTTCACCTACGCGTTCGTCAACATGGGCATGGTCAGCGGCATCCTGCCCGTGGTGGGCGTGCCCCTGCCGTTCGTCAGCTACGGCGGCACGGCGATGGTGACACTGGGTCTCGGGCTCGGCTTCCTCACCTCGATCGCACGCAACCGCCGCAGCGTCCAGACCTGAACGGCGGCGCCGCCAGCCGCCTCAGCGAGCGACCGCTGGTCCGGGGCCGGCCGCGCGGGCCTCGTCCGACAGCGTCTGCCAGTCGACCGTCCGGCCCGGTGCCACCTGCACGAGCCGCTGCCGCACCGGCACCGGTTGCGCGAGCAGGTCCACGGCCTGCGTGCGCGGCTCGTCGTAGTGCACGCCGGCGGCGTCGAGCAGCGTCGGGACGAGATCCATGTGCATCAGGGGCAGGCTCTTCTGTGCGGCAAGCCGGGCCCATTGCCCCGCGTGCACGCGGCGCCAGGCATCGTTGGCCCAGAAGATCGCGGGCACATGGCTGTCCCACCGGGTCGGGTAGCGACGCGCGTGGCCGACGATGAGGCGGCCGTCGTCCATGAGCGCGTCGCCGTGGTCGGACGAAAAGACGAGGAACACCGGCTCGCTCTGCTGGCGCAGCCGCGCGATGACCTGGTTGACGAATCCGATCGACGCGTCGACCGCGTCGGCGTAGCTGCGCCGCTTGGTCGCCACGGAGTCAATGAGCCAGTGCTGGGCGCGGGCGCCGCAGTCGACCAGGTATGGCGCCGCGGCCGGATCGAAGCGCTCGCAGTACGGATCGTGCGCGTTGTAGGCATGCAGGACGACCGCCTTCAGCGACGCCGGCTCGCGCAAGGCCGCGTCGAGCGCGGGAAGCAGCCATGCGTCCGAATCCCGCGCGCTGCTCGTGAAGGCCACCTGGGCGGCGTCGGGCCAGGCGACTTCGCGACGCTGGTGGTTCAGGGCGATCCAGTGGGTCGAGAAGCCGGTCTCTTCCAGGGCTCGAAGGAAGCTGCCGTCGCTGGACACGCGCACCGGGTGCCCCGGCAGCTCGCGCGAGATCAGCAGCGGAACCGAGAAGCTGGTCTGGTCGGCGCCGGCGACGACGTCGCATGCGACGAGTGCATCGGCCTGCACGGCGCGGACCAGCGCCGGACCGCCGCACTCCTTCAGGAAGTCGTCGCGCACGCTCTCGCCCACGATCATCACGACGGTCTCGTGCGCTGCCGCCCCGGGCGCGCGCGTGGCGCGCCACGTGGCGGCCGGATCGCGCGGATCGAAGGTGGAGGCTTCCGGATAGAGCCGGTTGGCCAGCCAGTGCGAGTTCGTGGCCACCGACCCGGTCGCCAGCACGGGCTCCGCCGGCCACAGCTTCACCAGCGTCGGCGCCGGCAGCGCGAGGGCCGCGGCCAGCGTGACCAGCAGGGCGGTGACGCGGGCGCGGCGCGTCGGCGATCGCGCGGCGGCATGGCGCCACGCGCCCCATGCGAGCGCCGTCACCAGCGCCAGGCTGCCGAGCGCCATGCCGGCGTACGGCGACAGGCCGGCGGCCAGCTCGGCCGGCGAGTAGCTGCGCAGCTGCAGGAAGAGGTCCAGCGCGTCGACGCCGCGCAGCAGCGAGGCCCCGACCACCAGCACGCCGATCGCGGCGATGGGCCAGGTGGCCGGGAAGAAGGCGCGCCGCGGCAGCAGGAGCCGCAGCAGGGCCACCAGCCAGAGGGGCGCGACGACGCGGGCGACGTCGTCCAGTTGCCAGGCCAGCGTGTCGGGCAGCCGTGAAGCTGCCGGCGCGACCAGCAGCACGACCCAGGCCGCTTCGAGCACGAAGCCGAGGCGGGGCCGCCGGCGCGCGGCCGCCGCGGGCACCTGCGCCAGCGGACGGACCGGCAGCGCGCGCGCCGCCGTGCGTCGGTGGCGGGATCGCCTCGGCGAGCCGGAGTCGAGCGGCTTCGGGCCGGAGCGGTTGGGGAAGATCGGCGTCGTGTCGTTCAAGGGCGCGAGGCGTGCAGGAGGAGGGTCGTGGCGGGGGCGAGCGCGGGCCGTCTGGTCAGCGCAGCGATTGCGTGGCGGACGCCGGACGCGGGCCGGCCGCGCGCGCTTCGTCGACCAGCGTCTGCCACGGGATCGTCGCGTCCAGCATGCGTTGGACGATGCGCGTGCGCGTCGGCACGGGACGCGCGAGCAGGTCGACCGGCAAGGTGCGCGGCTCGTCGTAGCGCACGCCGGCGGCATCGAGCAGCGTCGGCACGAGGTCGGCATGCATCAGGGGCGCACGCACCTGCGACTGCAGCCTGGCCCATTGCGCGGCATGCGTGTCGCGCCAGGCCGCGTTGGCCCAGAAGATCGCGGGCACGTGCGTGTCCCACTGCGTCGGATGACGGCGCGCATGGCCCCAGATGACGCGGCCGTCGTCCAGCAGGTTCTCGGCGTGGTCGGGCGAGTAGATGAGGAAGGCCGGCTGCGGCTGGCGGTCCAGCGCGGCGATGACGTCGTTGACGAAGCCGACGCTCGCGTCGACGGCATTCGCGTAGTTGTTGCGCAGGGCGCCGAGGTTGGCCGGCGAGGGCTCCATGCCGAGGTCCATGCAGGCGGCCGGGTAGGGCGCGTGCGCGGGGTCGTAGCGCACGCAGTACGGGTCGTGCGCGTTGTTGGCGTGCAGCACGATCGCCTTGAGCGGCGCCGGCCGCTCGAGCACAGCGCGCAGCGGCGGCAGCAGCAGCGCCGTATCGGAGCCGAGCTGGCCGGCGAACACCGTGTGCTGGGCGTCGGGCCACGCGATCGGCAGCGCCTGGGCGCTGAGCCAGTGGCCCTCGAAGCCAGCCTCCTGCAAGGCATGGACGACGGTGGCGTCGTCGGACGCGCGCACCCGGTGGCCGGGAAGCTCGCGCGACACCATCAGCGGCACCGACATGTCCGTGCCGTCCGCGCCGGCGGTGACGTCGCAGGCGACCAGCGCGCCCGCCGCGGCCGGGCGCACGTGCGCCGGGCCGCCGCATTCACGCAGGAAGTCGTCGCGGATCGTCTCGCCGATGACCAGCACCACGGTCTGGCTCGCGGGCGCGCCCGGCGCGCGCGAGGCGTTCCAGCGCGCGGCGGGGTTGCGCGGATTCACGGTGGACGAATCGGGAAACAGGTATTGCGCCATCACGCGCGAATTCGACACGGTCGTGGCCAGCACCAGCACGCCGTTGACCGGCCACGCACGCAGCCAGGTCGTGGGCGGCACGGCGACGGCGGCGGCGGCCGTCAGCGCGAGCACCGCGACGCGGGTGCGAAAGCCCGCCGCGCGGTCCGGCACGACGCGCCAGCAGGCCCAGGCGAAGACGCCGAGCGCGGCGGTGCCCGCCAGCGCGATCCAGACGTACGGCCGCACGGCACCGCCGACGTCGACGACCGAGAACGTGCGCCATTGCAGCAGCAGCGCGAGCAGGTCGGCGCCGCGCAGGAAGTCGACGGCCATGTAGACCGCGCCGAACAGCATGACCGGCAACGTCGCGAGGAAGAAGGCGCGGCGCGGGAGCAGCATGCGAGCGGCCACGACGAGCCAGCACGACACCAGGAACAGCGTGTTCTCGTTGGCGTCGAAGGCCCGGCTCGCCGAACCCGTGGTGGCGGCCGGCAGCACCAGCAGCACGATCCACGCGACCTCGAGCAGCAGCGCCGCCATCCGCGTCGCGCGGTCGCCGGTCGTCGCCTTGGCCGCCGACGTCGTCATCGGGCGTCGACCGGCACGGGTGCGTCCGGTCCGGGGTCGGGCGTGCGAGCGGCGCGCGCCTCGTCGACGAGCGTCTGCCACGCGACCGTGCGTCCCGGCGCCGCCTGGACGAAGCGCTGGCGCGCCGGCGACGCCGCGCGCGCCAGGAGGTCGACCGCGAGGCCGCGCGGTTCGTCGTAGCGCACGCCGGCCGCATCCAGCAGCGTGGGCACGATGTCCATGTGCATCAGCGGCCGCGCCATCTGCGACTCGAGGCGTCCCCACTGCAGCGGATGAGCATCGCGCCACGCCCGGTTCGCCCAGAAGACGGCGGGCACGTGCGTGTCCCAGGAGGTGAGGTGGCGCAGCGCGTGCAGCATGATGCCGCGACCGTCGTCCATCAGGCCCTCGCCATGGTCGGGCGTGTAGACGAGGAAGATGGGTTCCCGGCGACGGTCGAGCGCGGCGACGACCTCGTTGAGGAAGCCGATGGACGCGTCGACGGCGTCAGCGTAGGCCAGCCGGATGGCCTGCAGGCCTTGCCGGTCCCACCGCAGGGTCGCGGCGCAGTCCACCGCGTACGGCGCGCTGGCCCGGTCGAACCGGTCGCAGTACGGATCGTGCGCGTTGTTCGCGTGCAGCACGATGCCCTTCAGCGCGGCGGGACGCTCGAGCGCGGCGGAGAACTGGGGCAGCAACAGTGCGTCGTCGCGGCCGACGTGGGCGGCGAATTGCTGGAAGTCGGCGTCCGGATAGGCGATGCGCCGGTTCTGGACGTCGTACCAATGCGTCTCGAACCCGGCTTCCTCGAGTGCGTGCAGGAAGGTGGAATCGGACGACACGCGCTGCGCGTGGCCGGGCAGCTCGCGCGAGATGAGCAGCGGCACCGACATGGTGGTGGCGTCCGCGCCGGCCGTCACGTCGCAGGCGACGAGGGCGCCGGCCGCCAGGCGGCGCACGCGGCGCGGGCCGCCGCATTCGGCCAGGTAGTCGCTGCGCACCGTCTCGCCGATCACCAGGACGACCGTCTCGGCGGGCGCTGCGCCGGCCACCCGCGAAGCGTTCCACGGGGTGAGCGGATTGCGCGGCTGGTCGATCGACGCCTGCGGGAACAGCCGCCGCGCGAGCCAGGCCGATTCAGGTATCGCCGCCGCGGCGACGAGCAGCGGCTGCACCGGCCAGACGCGGATCCACGCCGCTGGCGGCACCAGCAGGGCTGCCGCGAGCGTGGCGCCGACGACCGCGCGGCGCATGCGCTCGCCGGTGCGTCGCGTGGGGGCCAGGCGCCAGGCCGTGGCGCCGAGGGCGAGCAGCGCCACGAGGCCGATCGCGAGCGGCGTCACGAACGGCGCGAGCGCCGCCTCGAACTCGGGCGCCGAGTAGGTGCGCCACTGCAACGCGAGATCGAGCAGGTCGACGCCGCAGGCGGCGGTCGCACCGAGGTTGACGACACCGAGCGCGACCAGGGGCGCGGTGGCCGCGAAGAAGCCGCGCCCGCGCCACAGCAGTCGCGCGGCGACGACCAGCCACACCGGCCCCACGGCCAGCGCGACGTCGGTGCGGGTCCAGGCCGGCGAGCCGGGCAGCGACACTGCGGCGGGCAGGACCAGCAGCACCATCCACAGCAGTTCGGCGGCGGTGCCCGCTCGGCTGGCCGGGGTCGCGGACGAGCGCGCCTCCCGGAGCGCGGGCAGGGCCGCGTTCGGGTTGCCGATCATGAGTCCGGATCTCCCTGTCGTGCGCACGCTTCCTCGCGGTGACCGGCGGTCGCGGGAGCGCGTCTTGGACGTGGCGCATGATAAGTGAAGGCAGCGGCGCGCGGCCTCACATCGGCGCGACGGCGGGTGGTGCCGGTGGCGGCGCGCAGGAAAATCTCACGGTGAACAGCGCGCCGTGCGCATGGCCGCCATGCGCCGGCGCCGCTGTCGAGCTGGTGATGACCACGGTGGCGGCGTGCTTGTCGGCGATCTCCTTGACGATCGCCAGGCCGAGGCCGCTGCCGTCGACGTCGGTGCCGAGTGCGCGGTAGAACGGCTGGAACACCTGCTCGCGCTCGGCCTCGGGGATGCCGGGGCCCGTATCCTCCACCTGCAGCACGATCACCTGGCCGTACGGGTCGGGCATCAGCCGCACGGTGACGGCGCCGCCGGCCGGGGTGTACTGCAGGGCGTTGTCGACGAGGTTGCGGATCAGCTCGCGCACCAGCACCGGCTGGCCCGTGACGCGCGGCGAGGCGGGATCGGCGTCGGGTCCTTCGTAGCCGAGGTCGATGCGCTTGTCCATCGCGCGCGGCACGAAGTCGCGCACCACCTCGCGTGCCAGCTTGATCAGCGGCACGTCCTGCTGGCGGCGCGCCTGCTCCGTGTCCTCGGCGCGCGCCATGGCCAGCAGCTGATTGACCAGGTGCGCGGCGCTCTGGCTGGAGCGCGCGATCTGCTTGAGCGAGCGCTTGACGGCCTGCGGATCGCCGCCGGCGTCTATCTCGCGCTGCGCCAGCTCCGCCTGCATGCGCAGCCCGGCCAGCGGCGTCTTCATCTGGTGCGCGGCATCGGCCAGGAAGTGCTTCTGCGCGCCCATCGTGTGGTCCAGGCGCGCGAGCAGGTCGTTGATCGAGCGCACCAGCGGGGCCACTTCCTCGGGCACGTCGTGCTCGTCGATGGGACTCAGGTCCTGGGCCTGGCGGCGGCGGATGCGCTGCTGCAGCGTGTTCAGCGGCGCGATGCCGCGCGCCAGCGCGAACCACACCAGCAGCACGGCCAGCGGCAGGATCACGAACTGCGGCAGGATCACGCCCTTGATGATCTCGGTGGCCAGGCGGGACCGCTTGTCCATCGTCTCGGCCACCTGCACCAGGACGCCGCTGTTGGCGCCCGCGGTCGTGCCCACCCACAGGTACGCGACGCGCACGGAGTCGTTGTGCACGGTGTCGTCGCGGAACTGCACCTCGTCGGCCGCGGCACGCTCGTCGGGCGGCGCGTCGAGCTCGGCGTCGCCGCCGGCCAGCTCGCCCTGGGCGTTGCGCACCTGGAACCAGATGCGGTCGACGTCGTCGCTGCGCAGCAGGGCGGCGGTGGGCTCGTCCAGGCGCAGGTCGTGGCGCCCGACGAGGCCGCGGTCGAACGCGGGGTCGGCGCGCATCTCGCGCGCCACGCTGTGCGCCAGCTGGCCCAGCTCGCGGTCGTACGGCCGGCTCGCGATGCCCTGGGCGACGAGCCAGGTCAGCGCCACGCTCATCGGCCACAGCAAAAGCAGCGGCGCGAGCATCCAGTCGAGGATCTCGCCGAAGAGGGAGCGCTGTTCGTGGCGATCGGTCATCGTTCGCCGGCCAGCATAAGCGACCGCCGCGGGGTCCGTGCCTGCGGCGCCGTTGCGGGCGCGAGCGGGCCGTCAGGCCGCGATCTTCTCGAGGCAGTAGCCCAGGCCGCGCACCGTGGCGATGCGGATCGGGCCCTGCTCGATCTTCTTGCGCAGGCGGTGGATGTAGACCTCGATCGCGTTGTTGCTCACTTCCTCGCCCCATTCGCACAGGCGCGTGACGAGCTGGTCCTTGCTGACGAGGCGGCCGGCGCGCTGCAGCAGCACCTCCAGCAGGCTGATCTCGCGCGCGGACAGGTCGATCATCTGGTCGTTGATGTAGGCCACGCGGCCGGTGGCGTCGAACGTGAGCGGGCCGTGCCTGATCACGCTGGAGGCCGTGCCCAGGCCGCGCCGCGTGAGCGCGCGCACGCGGGCCTCGAGCTCCTGCAGCGAGAAGGGCTTGGCCATGAAGTCGTCGGCGCCGAGATCCAGGCCCTTGACGCGCTGGTCGACCGAATCGGCTGCGGTCAGGATCAGCACCGGCAGCGCGGAGCCGCGGGCGCGCAGCTTGCGCAGCACCTCCAGGCCGTGCAGGCGCGGCAGGCCGAGGTCGAGGATCAGCAGGTCGAACTCGTGCGAGGCGAGGGCGGCGTCGGCCTCGCTGCCGCTGGAGACCTGGTCGACGGCATAGCCCGAGCCGCGCAGCGAGCGCAGCAGGCCGTCCGCGAGGACCTGGTCGTCTTCGGCGATCAGAATGCGCATCGGCTGTCTCCTGGTCCGTTTGGCGGGTTTCCGCTCGTTTTGGCGCTGGCGACCATTTTCTGCGACGAATGGCGGCGGGTCATGGCCCCGTCCGGGCGCAGGATTGATTTTTCGCAGCCTGTTGCGACTGGCTCACGCAGCGAGCTTCGAGCCGCGAATAATCTTTCCTTGATACCTGTACAGATATCCAGTTGCTGGTCATAATCCCACCCAGCGCCAAACCGAACACGGAGAACCCGCATGGACGCCCCCACCAAGAACGCCTCGAAGACCGCCACCGCCGCCACGCCGGCCACCGCCGCGCCCGGTGCGCAGTCGGCCCTGAACGCCGAGAAGGCAAAGGCCCTGCAGGCCGCGCTGGCCCAGATCGAGAAGCAGTTCGGCAAGGGCTCCATCATGCGCCTGGGCGACGGCGAGCAGGCCGAGGACATCCAGGTCGTCTCCACCGGTTCGCTGGGCCTGGACATCGCGCTCGGCGTCGGCGGCCTGCCGCGCGGGCGCGTGGTCGAGATCTACGGTCCGGAATCGTCCGGCAAGACCACGCTCACGCTGCAGGTCGCGGCCGAGATGCAGAAGGTCGGCGGCGTCTGCGCCTTCATCGACGCGGAACACGCGCTGGACATCAACTATGCGCAGAAGCTGGGCGTCAATCTGCAGGACCTGCTGATCTCGCAGCCCGACACCGGTGAACAGGCGCTCGAGATCGTCGATGCGCTGGTGCGCTCCGGCTCGGTCGACCTGATCGTCATCGACTCGGTGGCGGCGCTGACGCCCAAGGCCGAACTCGAAGGCGAGATGGGCGACTCGCTGCCCGGCCTGCAGGCCCGCCTGATGAGCCAGGCGCTGCGCAAGCTGACGGGCACCATCAAGAAGAGCAACACGATGGTGATCTTCATCAACCAGATCCGCATGAAGATCGGCGTGATGTTCGGCAGCCCCGAAACCACCACCGGCGGCAACGCGCTGAAGTTCTACGCGTCCGTGCGCCTGGACATCCGCCGCATCGGCTCGATCAAGCGCGGCGAGGAAGTCGTCGGCAACGAGACCAAGGTCAAGGTCGTCAAGAACAAGGTCTCGCCCCCGTTCAAGGAAGCCGAGTTCGACATCCTGTATGGCGAGGGCATCAGCCGCGAGGGCGAGATCATCGACCTGGGCGTCAACGCCAAGGTCATCGAGAAGTCCGGCGCCTGGTACGCCTACAACGGCGAGAAGATCGGCCAGGGCAAGGACAACTGCCGCGAATTCCTGAAGGAAAACCCGGCGCTGGCCATCGAGATCGAGAACAAGGTGCGCGAGTCGCTGGGCGTGCCGCTGGTACCGGTCGTCGAGGCCCCCGCCGCCAAGAAGGGCAAGGCCGCCGCGGCCGAGTGACCTGACGCCCCTGATCAAGGCTGCAGACATGGCCCGGCGAGCGCGACAGCGGCTCGGCGGGCCTTGTTTCATTGGAAAGCGGAGGTCGCGGCGGTGGCATCGGACGATCGTTGCGAACGTCGCGCCGTGGCAGCCTCAAGCGCATCGCGCCGTCCATTCCTGACTCGCATGTCCTTCCCTGACAAGCCCCGCGAACCGCGCACTGCACGCCGGGCACGACCGCGCCTCAGCCTCAAGATGCAGGCGATCGGCTTCCTGTCGCGGCGCGAACACAGCCGGCAGGAACTGCGCGCGAAGTTGCTCGATTCGTTGCGCAAGCGGGCGCGCGAGGATGCGATGCTGGAGGCGGCGGCCGAGGAACTGCGGCAGGCCGCGCTGGCGCAACCGTCCAACGGCATCGACGATGCGTTCGCGCCGCGCCCCCCGGCGCCGGCGGACGCGGGCGCCCCCGCGGCGCGCGCCCGCGCGCCTGCGCGCGAGGACGAACGCGCGGCCGAGCGCTCGGCGGGTCGGACGCCCTCTCCGCGGCACGCGCTCGACACCCTCACGCTCGCGACCGGTGCCGCGCTGCCGTCACGCCTGCGCTCACGCCTGGAGGCCGCGGCCGGCACGTCGATCATCGACGCGCCGGGGCCGGCGCCGGCGCCGACACGTTCGCGCCTGCCGCCCACCGCCGACACGCCGGTCATCGTCGCGCGGTCGTCGACGCGATCCGGCCCGGCATCCACCGCCGACTCGCCCGGCGACGTCTCCGACGCCTCCCACCCATCCGGCGCCGCCCCGCTCGAAGCCCCGGACGACGCCGACCTCGAACGCAGCGACCCCGAGGCCGCGGTCGAGCGGCTGCTGGACTGGCTCGTCGCCAACATGTACCTCAGCGATGCCCGCTTCGTCGAGAGCCGCGTCAACGCCCGCTCGCGCAAGCAGGGCGCGCTGCGCATCAGGCTGGAGCTGTCGCGACACGGCTTGGCGCTGGAGCCGGAGCAGGCGGCCGCCTTGCGCGAGACGGAATTCGCGCGCGCCCGCGACTTGTGGCTACGCAAGTTCGGCGAAGTCGCGGCGGATCCCAAGCAGCGCGCGAAGCAGGCACGCTTCCTGGCTGCGCGCGGTTTCGCGGCCGACGTGGTGCGTCGCGTCGTCGGCGGACTCGACGAGGACTGAGGTTGCATCGGTCTCGGGGCGACACCCCCGCGCCGTACGGGTGACCACCTACGGGCGCGACTTGGTGCGGTGCACCATGATAAAGTTCGTGGTTACATCGGGTTTCCCGGCATCCGCGCCCTGCGGAAGCTCGCCCGGATGTGGCAATCCATCGCAAAATCTCCCGCTTGCGTTAAACCCGTCCGCTGCCTCTCCCTCGCCTCGCCCGCGCTTCGCGTGTGCCCGACGCGACGCGCAGCTCCTCGGACACTCCCTTTAGTCGACCACTTCGAGAAGACGCTTCCATGAAGATCCACGAATACCAAGGCAAGGAACTCCTGCGCCAGTTCGGCGTGCCCGTGCCGCGCGGCTACCCCGCCTTCACGGTGCAGGAGGCGGTGGAAGCCGCTCAGAAACTCGGCGGCGGCGTCTGGGTCGTCAAGGCCCAGATCCACGCGGGCGGCCGCGGCAAGGGCGGTGGCGTCAAGCTCGCCCGTTCGATGGACGACCTGAAGAAGCTGGCCGGCGAGATCCTGGGCATGCAGCTCAAGACGCACCAGACCGGCCCCGAAGGCCAGAAGGTCCGCCGCCTCTACATCGAGGAAGGCGCGGACATCAAGAAGGAATACTACGTCTCGCTGGTCACCGACCGCGCGACGCAGAAGGTCGCCTTCATCGCCTCCAGCGAAGGCGGCATGGACATCGAGGAAGTGGCGCACGCCACGCCCGAGAAGATCATCACCGAGGTGATCGACCCGCTGACGGGCCTGTCGGCCGCGCAGGCGAAGAAGATCGCCGCCGCCATCGGCCTGCCGGAAGGCTCGCACGCCCAGGCCGTCGACCTGTTCCAGAAGCTCTACCAGTGCTACATGGACACCGATGCCTCGCTGGTCGAGATCAACCCGCTCAACTGCGACAGCAAGGGCAACCTGATCGCGCTGGACGCGAAGTTCAACTTCGACGCCAACGCGCTGTTCCGCCACCCCGAGATCGTCGCCTACCGCGACCTCGACGAGGAAGATCCCGCCGAGATCGAGGCGTCGAAGTTCGACCTCGCCTACATCAGCCTGGACGGCAACATCGGCTGCCTGGTCAACGGCGCCGGCCTGGCGATGGCCACGATGGACACCATCAAGCTGTTCGGCGGCGAGCCGGCCAACTTCCTGGACGTCGGCGGCGGCGCCACGGCCGAGAAGGTGACCGAAGCCTTCAAGATCATGCTGAAGAACCCGCACGTCGAGGGCATTCTGGTCAACATCTTCGGCGGCATCATGAAGTGCGACACCATCGCCGAGGGCGTCATCACCGCCTGCAAGGCCGTGAACCTGCAGGTGCCGCTGGTCGTGCGCATGAAGGGCACGAACGAGGAACTGGGCAAGAAGATGCTGGCCGAATCCGGCCTGCCCATCATCGCCGCCGACACGATGGCCGAAGCCGCCACCAAGATCGTCGCCGCAGTGGCCTAAGCCCAGACCAAGGAATTCAAGACATGTCGATCTACATCAACAAAGACACCAAGGTCATCACCCAGGGCATCACGGGCAAGACCGGCCAGTTCCACACGCTCGGCTGCCAGGCCTACGCTAACGGCAAGAACGCCTTCGTCGCGGGCGTGAACCCGAAGAAGGCGGGCGAGAAGTTCTCGGACATTCCCATCTTCGCCACCGTCGCCGAAGCCAAGCAGCAGACCGGCGCCGACGTGTCGGTCATCTACGTGCCGCCGGCGGGCGCCGCCGCCGCGATCTGGGAAGCCGTCGAGGCCGACCTGGACCTGGTGGTCTGCATCACCGAAGGCATCCCCGTGCGCGACATGCTGATGGTGCGCAACAGGATGAAGGCCAAGGAAGCCGCCGGCGGCAAGAAGACGCTGCTGCTGGGCCCCAACTGCCCCGGCCTGATCACGCCCGACGAGATCAAGATCGGCATCATGCCCGGCCACATCCATCGCAAGGGCCGCATCGGCGTGGTCTCGCGCTCCGGCACGCTGACCTATGAAGCCGTGGCGCAGCTGACCGAGATCGGCCTGGGCCAGTCGTCGGCGGTGGGCATCGGCGGCGACCCGATCAACGGCCTGAAGCACATCGACGTGATGAAGGCGTTCAACGACGATCCCGAGACCGATGCCGTCATCATGATCGGCGAGATCGGGGGCCCGGACGAGGCGGACGCCGCGCGCTGGTGCAAGGACAACATGAAGAAGCCGATCGTCGGCTTCATCGCCGGCGTCACCGCCCCTCCGGGCAAGCGCATGGGCCATGCGGGCGCGCTGATCTCCGGCGGCGCCGACACGGCCGACGCCAAGCTGGCCATCATGGAAGAGTGCGGCTTCAAGGTCACGCGCAACCCGTCCGAGATGGGCAAGCTGCTCAAGGCCCTGCTCTGAAGACTCGACGGGCTCGGCGGCCGCACCGGGATGCCGCCGGCGGCCCTCGGAAGCGCGGCGGCCGAGGCCAATGAGCGGTCAGTGTCCCGCGACCGCCAGGAAAGTTGTCACCGGCGGTTTCGCGCGCGCCCCGCGCGAAACTGAACGGAAGCTTGCCGGCGACGGGTAGACTGCGATCCCGGCACGAACGAGGAGCCCACGGGCTCCTTTTTCTTTGCCTGTCCGCCACCTTTCCGCCCGAGACCTTGGAACTCCTGCTGACCCCCGCCTTCTGGGCCGCCCTCGGCTCCATCATCCTGGCCAACGTGCTGCTGTCGGGCGACAACGCGGTGGTCATCGCGATGGCCGCGCGCGGACTGCCTGCCAGCCAGCAGAAGAAGGCGATCGTGTTCGGCAGCGGCGCCGCGATCGTCATGCGGATCGTGCTGACGCTGATCGCCGTGCGGATGCTGGGCCTGCCCTGGCTGAAGCTCGTCGGCGGCCTGGCGCTGCTGTGGATCGGCGCCAACCTGATGTCCGAGGAGGAAGAGCAGCACGACCAGGAGGCCCAGCCGATCGGCATCGGCGCCGCCGTGCGGACCATCCTCGTGGCCGACCTGGTGATGAGCCTGGACAACGTGCTGGCCGTGGCGGCGGCCGCCCAGGGCAACACGCCGCTGCTGGTCATCGGCCTGGCGGTCAGCATCCCGCTGATCGTCTTCGGCAGCACGATCATCCTGAAGGTGATGGAGCGCTTCCCGATCATCATCGTCGCCGGTGCGGCACTGCTGGGCTGGCTGGCGGGCGAGATGATGCTCACCGATCCGGCCATCCCGCCGCGCCTGGGCGACCCGTCGGAAAACGCCGTGCGCATCGCCGGACTCGTCGGCGCGATCCTCGTCGTGATCGCCGGCAAGCTGCTGCAGAGGCGAGCGAAGTCGCGCAGCTGACCGGACGACTGCTCGACAGCGCGTGACGAAAGCCGCATTGAGCGCGGCTATCGATATCGGCGGGTTGACGGGCGCGCCGACTGCCGACAATCTTGCAGGATGCCGCGTTCCTCGCTCCCCAAGCCCGCTCCGCCACCCCCGGCGGCGCCGCCGGCGTGGTTCCGCTTGAAGCGCATGTTCGGCCTTGCGGCCGGCGGTGCGCCGGCGCCCGCCACGCCGCTCGGCCAGGTGCCCCGGTTCGGCGCGGCGGCCGGCATGCCCAAGGTGACCGACTACGCGCTGCAGCACGTCATCGCCCGCAGCGAGCGCGCCACCATCTACCAGGCCACCGACCGCGCCACCGGCCAGCTGATCGCGCTCAAGACGGTGCGCATCGGCAGCGCCAGCGGCACCGACCGCGGGCTGTGGCGCGAGCGCTTCCTGCGCGAGGCCGAGGCCGCGGCACGGCTCAAGCACGACTACATCGTCGCGGTGCACGCCGGCGGCGTGCAGGGCGAGGGCGAGGCCACCACCGGCTGGCTCGCCATGGAGTGGGTGCACGGCACGGACATGTCGCGCTACGCCAGCGCGAGCCGGCTGCTGCCCGAAGGCGTCGTCGTCGGCATCTGCCAGCGCGTGGCCCTGGCCCTCGACCTGGCGCACCGCTCGGGCATCGTCCACCGCGACATCAAGCCGTCCAACATCCTGTTCGACCCGACGACGGGCACGGTCAAGGTCACCGACTTCGGCTCCGCGCGCGTCGCCGACACCGCCGCCACGCGCAGCGGCGTGATGCTCGGCACGCCGGCCTACATGGCGCCGGAACAGCTGGCCGGCGCCGAGGCGACGGCGCAGTGCGACCTCTACGCGCTGGGCGTGCTGCTGTTCGAGCTGCTGATCGGCCGCCGGCCGTTCGAGTCCGATTCGATGGGCGACCTGCTCGCGCGCATCGCGCACCAGGACGCGCCGCGCGTGCGCGAGCTGCGCCCGGAGCTGCCGCCGCTGCTGGACGACGTGGTCGCGCGCCTGCTGGCCAAGAGCCCGGGCCTGCGCCAGGACAACGCCCGCCAGGTCGCGCTCGAACTGCGACTGGCGCGCCAGCAATGCGCCGCCGCCGAGCCGGGCAGCGCGGCCGCGGACTGGCCCGATACCGTGTCGGGCGACGATCCCCTGCATGAGTTGACGGCATCTTCCTCATTCCAGGGCACAATCGCCAGCTGATTGGCGCCATTCAGCGCCTTGCCGCACCCTGCCGTCCTCATGATTCTTGAGTTCTTCAGCGTTACCGACACCGGCCGTGCGCGCCGCAACAACGAAGACTCCGTGGCGGTCGACGAGGCGGCGCGCATCGCGGTGCTGGCCGACGGCATGGGCGGCTACAACGCGGGCGAGGTCGCCAGCGGCATGGCCTCCGAGCGCGTCAAGGGCGAGCTGGGCCAGCGCCTGAAGGGCCTGGGCGCCACGCCAAACGAATCGGAGATGAAGTCGGCGCTGCTCGACGCCGTCGATTCCGCCAACCGCGAGGTCTACGACGCCGCGATGTCCCACCCCGAATACGCGGGCATGGGCACGACGCTGGTGGTGGCCGTCTACCGGGGCGAGCGCCTCTGGCTGGGTCACATCGGCGACTCGCGCGGCTATCGCTTCCGCAACGGCCACCTCGAGCAGCTGACCCGCGACCACTCGCTGCTGCAGGAGCAGATCGACGCCGGCCTGATCACCGCGGAGCAGGCGGCCTACTCGATGCACAAGAATCTCGTTACACGTGCGGTGGGCGTGGACGAACTCGTCGACCTCGAAATACACGATTATCCGGTCGAGCCGGGCGATCTCCTGTTAATGTGCTCCGATGGCCTGTCCGACATGCTCTCCGACGAGCAGATCGAACAGCTGTTGCGCACCAACGACAGCCTCCCCGCGGCGGGCGCGATGCTGGTGCAGGCTGCCAATGCTGCTGGAGGGCGCGATAATATCGCGGTGATATTGGCTCGGGCCAAGGCGGGCAACCAGGGTTTCGGCAAGTCCTGGTGGTCGTTCTGGCGTTGACAGACCGGTCTTCACAGCCCGGACGATGAATTAAAAAGAGCGCTGCGGCGTTTCCGACAAGCGGACAACATAGGCCGCGAGAAACTGAGGTTTTCAATGGGCAAACTCGTCGTCTCGCTCGATAACGTCGTGATCAAGGAATTCCAGATCACGAAAGAGCGCACAACGCTCGGCCGCCGGCCGTACAACGACATCGTGATCGACAACCTCGCCGTCAGCGGCGAGCACGCGGTGCTGACGGCGGCGCAGTCGGATGTCTACATCGAAGACCTGAACAGCACCAACGGCACCTACATCAACGGCAAGGCCGTCAAGAAGCAGCTGCTGTCCAACAACGACGTGGTCGAGGTCGGCAAGTACCGCATCAAGTTCCTGGCCGAGGAGGCCGAGGACTACGAGAAGACGATGATCCTGCGCCCCGGCGCGTTCGGCCGTGCGCCGGGCGCCGTCCCGGCGGGCGCCCCCGGCGCAGCCGCGGCCACGCCCCCGGCCGCCGGCCCGGCGTCCATCAAGGTGCTCAACGGCGGCGCCGCCGGCCGCGAGGTGCTGCTGACCAAGGTCGTCACCACGGTGGGCAAGCCCGGCGTGCAGGTCGCCTCCGTCACCAAGCGCCCGGGCGGCTACGTGCTGTCGCATGTCGAGGGCTCGCGCCGCC
>Ga0209258_100778_pt1 | contig 19408 bp, 17 predicted proteins | sample Araplaol_mTSA_r2_FD_184281 | JGI IMG/M metagenome (GOLD analysis project Ga0209258, IMG submission 184281) | Arabidopsis root microbial communities from North Carolina, USA - plate scrape CL_Col_mTSA_r2 (SPAdes) (version 2) | ecosystem: Host-associated > Plants > Roots > Endosphere | place: USA...
GCCCGGATCGCGCGCACGCGCGCCTCGCGCCGGCCCAGGCCGCGGTGAAGCTCCAGCACCTCGGTCATCTGGCGCTCGACCGTCAGGTACGGGTTGAGCGACGTCATCGGATCCTGGAAGATCATCGCGATGCGATCGCCGCGCACCGTGTTCAGCTCGGCGGCGGGCAGGCCCAGCAGGTTGCGGCCGTGGTGCAGCACCTGGCCGGTGGCCGCACCGTTGCGCGCCAGCAGGCCCATCATCGCCAGCATGGTCTGCGACTTGCCCGAGCCCGATTCGCCGACGATGCCCAGCGTCTGGCCGCGGCCCAGCTGGAAGGCGACGTCGTTGACCGCGTACACCGGGCCATCGTTGGTGGAGAAGCGCACGCACAGGTCGCGCACTTCGAGCACGGGTGCATTGTTCGCGTCGTTCATCAGCGATCCTTCGGGTCGAGCGCGTCGCGCAGCCCGTCGCCGATGAAGTTGGCGCAGTACAGCGTGATCGACAGCGCCGCCGCCGGGAACAGGATCATCCACGGCGTGGCGCCCATCACGGCGGCGCCGTCGTGGATCAGCACGCCCCAGCTGGTCATCGGCTCCTGCACGCCCAGGCCCAGGAACGACAGCACCGATTCGCTGAGGATCACGCCCGGCACCACGATCGACGTGTAGATGACGACCACGCCCATCAGGTTGGGCACCACGTGCTGGAAGATGATGCGCCACGTGGGCACGCCGATCGCGCGCGCGGCCTCGACGAACTCGCGCGACTTGATCGACAGCGTCTGGCCGCGCACGACGCGCGCCATGTCCAGCCACGAGAACGCGGCGATGGCGGCCACCACCAGCAGGATGTCGCGCCCGAACACGGTCACCACGAGGATGGCGATGAGCAGGTAGGGCACGGCATAGGCCATGTCGACGATGCGCATCATCACGCTGTCCACGCGTCCGCCGGCAAAGCCCGCGACCGCGCCCCACACCACGCCGATGGTGACCGAGACCAGCGTGGCCAGCAGTCCCACCAGCAGCGAGACGCGCCCGCCGATCAGCGTGCGCACCAGCAGGTCGCGCCCGAGTTCGTCGGTGCCGAACAGGTGCCAGCCGGCGCGCGTGGGCGGCGCGCTCATCAGGTTCCAGTCGACCGAGTCGAAGGCGTTGGGCAGGACCATGGGGCCGAACACGCAGGCCAGCGCGACCAGCGCCAGGATGACGACGCTGGCGACCGCCGCACGGTGGCGCATGAAGCGCACCCGGGCGTCGCGCCAGGGGCTGCGGCCGGCAGGCGCGGCGTCGGCGGGCGTGAGGACGGCACTCATCTCAGTAGCGGATCTTCGGGTCGAGCCACGCGTACGCGAGGTCGACCAGCAGGTTGAGCAGCACGGCCAGCACCGTGACCAGCACCACGAGCCCCAGCACCAGCGTGTAGTCGCGGTCCGAGGCCCCGTTGACGATCAGCTTGCCCAGCCCGGGGATCGAGAACCACGATTCGGTGACGATGGCCGACGTGATCGACGAGATCGCCAGCGGCCCGATGACCGAAACCACCGGCAGCAGCGCCGGCCGCAGCGCGTGGCGCATGACGACGACGCGCGTGGGCAGGCCCTTGGCGCGCGCGGTGCGGATGAAGTTCGAGCCGAGCACCTCGATCAGGCTGCCGCGCATGATGCGGCCGATCGTGGCGACGTTGATCAGCGTGAGCAGCGCGATCGGCAGGATCATGTAGCGCGGCGCGAAGTCGTCCCAGCCGCCCGAAGGCAGCCACGGCAGCAGGATCGCGAACACCAGCACCAGCACCGGCCCCAGCACGAACGACGGCAGCACGCTGCCGATGTTGGCCAGCAGCATGACGCCGACGTCGACGGCACTGTTCTGGCGCAGCGCCGCGGCGATGCCCAGCGCGACGCCCAGCCCCACGGCCACCACCATCGCGGTGCCGCCGATGGCCAGCGACACCGGCAGCGCGCGCGCGACGAGGTCGTTGACCGACCAGTCGGCGTAGCGGAACGACGCCCCGAGGTCGCCGTGCAGCAGGTCGCGCAGGTAGTACAGGTACTGCTTCCACAGCGGCAGGTCGAGGTGGTACTTGGCCTGCAGGTTGGCCAGCACCGCATCGGACACCTTGCGCTCGGCGTCGAACGGGCCGCCGGGCGTCAGGTGCAGCAGCACGTAGCACAGCGTGACCACGGCGAGCACCGTGGGAATGGTCACCAGGAGGCGACGGACGACGTAGGCCCACATGAGGTCAGCACTCCCCGATCGACGTCAGTGCTTGACGATGTAGAAATCCTTGCTGCGGTAGCGATCCATGCCATTGGCCTCGTCGTAGCCGCCCACCCAGGGCTTGATCAGGCGCGGCACCGAGTACTGCAGCAGCGGGATGATGGGGTAGTCGTCCATCGCCAGCTTCGCGGCCTGCGTGAGCAACGCCTCGCGCCTGGCGGGATCGGTGGCGGCGTTGCCCTGCACGATCAGCTCGTCGGCCTGCTTGTTGCAGCTACGCTGGTCGTTGACCTCCGAGCCGCATTGCACCAGCGCAAGAAACAGCGTGGCGTCGTTGAACGTGACCACCCAGCCGTGGCGCGCGATCTGGTAGTCGCCGTCATGGCGCTTGCGGATCAGCACCTTGAACTCCAGGCTGTCCATCTCGGTGTCCAGCCCCAGCTTGGTCTTCCACTCGGAGGCGGCGAAGATCGCCATCTTCTTGTGATAGTCGCTGTTGTTGTACGTGAACCTCAGCTTCGTGCCCGGCTTGACGCCGGCCTCGGCCAGCAGCTTCCGGGCCTCGGCCACGCGCTTGTCCATGGGCCAGTCGGCCCAGTCGTATCGCGTCTGCTGGATCGCGCCCAGGCCCTTGACCGCCAGGCCGTACAGCGGCGCCTGGCCGTCGGCGGTCACCTTCTCGGAGAGGATCTGCCGGTCGATCACCATCGACAAGGCCTTGCGCACGCGCACGTCCTTGAGCAGCGGATCGTCGTTATTCAGCGCGTAGAAGCGCAGGCCCAGCAGGGGGCCGTTGTGGATCTCCTTCGGGTACTGGGCCTTGAGCGCGTTGAAGGCCCCCGGCGGAATCTGGTACAGGTAGTCCTCCTCGCCGGACTGGTACAACTTGAGATCGGCGTTGCCGTCCTCCACGCACAGGAAGGTCACGCGCGTGAGCTGCACGTTGGCGGCGTCCCAGTAGGCCGGGTTCTTCTCGACGACGACCTTGCTGTTGACCTGCCAGTCCTTGAGAACGTACGCGCCGTTGCTGACGATGTTGCCCGGCTTCGTCCAGTCCTTGCCGTACTTCTCGACCACCGCCTTCGGCTGCGGCCCGTACTGCGCCACGGAGACGACGGCCGGCAGGAAGGGCACCGCCCCCGCCGTCCTGACCTCCAGTGTCTGCGCGTCGATGGCGCGCACACCGAGCGCGGTGACCGGCTTCTTGCCGTTGACCACCTCCATGCCGTTGGCCAGGTAGACGGCGTAGGTGGTGGCGATCTTGGCCGCCGTCTTCGGGTCGAGGAAACGACGCCAGGAATAGACGAAGTCCTCCGCGGTGACGGGCGTGCCGTTCGACCAGATCGCGTTCTTGCGCAGCTTGAACACCCAGGTTGTCGAGTCGACCTGCTTCCACGACTCGGCCACGCCGGGCACGACGTTGCTGTGGTGGTCGGTGGCCGTCAGTCCCTCGAAGAGGTCGCGGTCGATCTCGGCGGCAGGCACGGATTCGATGTAAGCCGGGTCGAGCGACTCGGGTTCGGAGCCGTTGTTGCGCACCATCTCCTGCCTGGCCGCCAGCGCCGTGCCGGGCGGGATGACGGCGGCGTGGACGGCGGCCCCTGCGGCGGCGGCGGCCGCGAAGGTGGCGAGGGCTCGGGCGAGCGACGGCTTGTGGCGCGTGGTCATTGCTGAAAGGCTCCGTGCGCGACTTGGGGTGAAGTCCGCGCTGCGGTGCAGTATAGGGGCCGGTTTCGCGCGCCGCCCTCGGCGATTGCCCTGCGGACCGGGGACCCGTTCGCGGCGTCCTCAGTGCTTGAGGATGTAGAAATCCTTGCTGCGGAACGCGTCCTGGTCGTTGGCGTCGTCGTAGCCGCCCACCCAGGGCTTGACCAGCCGCGGCAGCGACATCTGCAGCAGCGGGATCATCGGATAGTCGTCCATCTCCAGGCGCACGGCCTGCGTCAGAAGCGCACGGCGCTTGCCCGCATCGGTCTGCGCGCCCGCCTGGCGGATCAGCTCGTCGGCCGGCTTGCTGCAGCTCTTGTTGTCATTGGCGTCGTTGCCGCACTGGACCAGCTGCAGCAGGCCCAGGATGTCGGCGAAGCCGGGGATCCACGCGTGGCGCGCGACCTGGTAGTCGGCGGTCGCGCGGCGATGGATCAGCACCTTGTACTCCATCGCCTCCAGCTCGGTGTCGAGCCCGAGCTTGGCCTTCCACTCGGCGGCGGTGAACAGCGCCATCCTCTTGTGATAGTCGCTCGTGTTGTACGCGTACCTCAGGCGCGTGCCGGGCTTGACGCCGGCCTCGGCCAGCAGCTTGCGCGCCTCGGCCACGCGCTTGTCCATCGGCCAGTCGGCCCAGTCGTAGCGCACCGGGTCGACGCCCTCGCTGCCCTTGAGCGCGAGGCCATACACCGGGAGCTGTCCGTCCGCCGTGACCTTGCTCGCGAGGATCTCGCGGTCGATCACCATCGACAACGCCTTGCGGACGCGCACGTCCTTGAGCAACGGGTCCGTGTTGTTCATTGCGTGGAAGCGAAGCGCGATCTGCGTGCTGTTGTGCATCTCCTTCGGGTACTGGGCCTTCAGGGCCTCGTACGCGCCCGGCGGCGTGCGGAAGATCATGTCCTCCTCGCCCGACTGGTACAGCTTCAGGTCGGCATTGGTGTCCTCCACCGGCAGGAAGGTGGACCGCGTGAGAACCACGTTGCCCGCGTCCCAGTATTTCGGGTTCTTCTCCACCACCACCTTGCTGTTGACCCGCCACTCCTTGAGCACGAAGGCTCCGTTGCCCACCAGGTTGCCGGGCTTGGTCCAGTCGCGGCCGTATTTCTCGATGACGGCACGCGGCGCCGGCGAGAACTGCACGAAGGAGACGATGAAGGGCAGGAAAGGCAGCGGCCCGGGCGTCCTGACCTCGACGGTGCCGGCGTCCACCGCGCGGATGCCCAGCGCCGTCACCGGCATCTTGCCTTGCGTGATCGCGACGCCGTTGAGGACGTGGGCGCCCAGCGACGACGCGAGGGCAGCGCCGTTCTTCGGGTCGACGAGTCGCCGCCAGCCGTAGACGAAGTCCTGGGCCGTCACCGGTTCGCCGTTCGACCACGTCGCGTTCCTGCGCAGCTTGAACACCCACGTCGTCGGGTCGGCCTGCGTCCACGATTCGGCCGCGCCCGGCACCACCTTCGAGTGGTTGTCGAGCGCGGTCAGCCCCTCGAACAGGTCGATCAGGACGTTGAACGCATTGGTCGACTCGATCAGCTGCGGATCGAGCGACTCCGGCTCCGCGCCGTTGTTGCGCACCAGCTCCTGCCTCGCGGCGAGCACGACGCCGGGCGGGACGATCGCCGCCATGGCGGGCAGGGCGGAGGCGATGGCGGCGGCCGCGGCCAGACAGGCCGCGCGACGGCGGGGCTTGGGAGCCATGCGAGGAGTTCTCCAGGTTGTTGCGCGGCACGCCGTGCGCGCCGCTTCGGGTCGTGCGACCGGGTGCAAGGGATTGAAACACATCGTCGGAACGGGCGGCATCGGGTGCTGGCACCGGGCGGCCTCGGTGTAAGCTCCCCTTGCGGTGGCCGGCGCGCCGGGCGCCATGCCCGCCCCGGGCCACCAGGCTCGCCGAATGCAGGATCGTGAACCACCTTCCCCGCTGCTAACCAGGACCTCGGTGCGACAGCCGCTGCGCGTCGCGGCGTCGGCGCTGCTGCTCGCGATGCTGGCGGCCTGCCAGACGACGCCCACGGCGCCGGGTCCCGGCAACGTCTCGCGCCTGCCGCCGGGCAACGCCGGCCGCGACGGACCCGAGGCCCATCCGCCGGCCAACCTCGAGGCCGTGCCCGACGCCGTGCCGCAGATCGAGAACATCCGCAACGGCGGCCCCAACAAGCCCTACGAGATCGGCGGCAAGACGTACACGCCGCTGACCGACGACCGCGCGCTCACGGAGAAGGGCCTGGCCTCGTGGTACGGCAAGAAGTTCCATGGCCGGCGCACCGCCAGCGGCGAGGCCTACAACATGTACGCGATGACGGCGGCGCACAAGACACTGCCGATCCCCAGCTATGCGCGCGTGCGCAACCCGGCCAACGGCAAGGAAGTGATCGTGCGCGTGAACGACCGCGGGCCGTTCTCTCCGGGCCGCGTGATCGACCTGTCGTACACCGCCGCTCTGAAGCTGGGCGTGCTGGCGGGCGTGACGCCGGTCGAAGTGACGCGCATCACCGCGGACGACATCCGCACCGGCGCCGCGCAGCGCAAGGCCGCGCCGGGCGAGGCGCCGACGGCGGTCGCGACGGGCGACCTCGACCGGTCCGCGCCCGCGCGCCCCGGCGTGACGCGCCCGCGCGCGGACGCCGGGGCGACCGCGCTGCCGCCGGCTGCCGGCGACGTCATCGCGACTGCCGGGACGGCACGGCCGGTGGCGGACACCGGCACGCTGTCCCCACCGCAAGCGCCGGCGACGACGCCCGGCGTCGATCTCGGCGCGGCGGCGGCGGTGGACGCGGCAGCCCCGGCGCCGGGCTCGGTGACGACGGTCAGCGAAACGGTGGTCGCGGGTCCGGCGCCCGCGGGCGCCGACAAGGTGGACAAGCCCGACGAGCACGCCCGCGCCGACACCACCGCCGGCATCGGCTGGTGGCTGCAGCTGGGCGCCTTCAGGCAGCGCGACGGTGCGCTCGAGTTCCAGCGCAAGCTCATCGACGAGCAGCCCTGGCTGGCCCCGCTGCTGGCGGTCTTCAGCGACCGCGGTCTCAACAGGTTGCAGGCGGGGCCCTACACGTCGCGGGACGAGGCCAGGAGCGCGGCGGACAGGGTCCGCACCGCGCTGCGACTGGTGCCCACGATCGTGGAAAAGCGCTGAGAGACGACGGCGCCAACTCCCTGGTGGCGCAAGGCGTTCGTTTCCCGGCGCACCGGCTCGTGTCGAGCCGGCGCCGAGTTCGGCGCGCAAGCTCAGTCGTCGTAGCCTTCGTGGCGCGACGCGGCCGCGTACAGGTCGGCGGCGAAGCCCGGCGAGTGCATCTCGACGCTGCGGGCGAGCTCGCGCACGTCGTTGGCTTCGCGGATGCGCGTGCGGTAGGCACTGGCGACCAGCGCCGGACGCACGGTGGCGGCGGCCGGCTTGGCGGCGCGGCGCGAGGAAGACGAGAACAGGCCGGCGACCAGCTGGCGGATCGCGCCCGCGAAGATCGGTTGTTGGCCGTAGGTACCGGAAGTGATGGCGGTCATGGTGTTTCCCTGCAAGAGCACCCTGGTGGGGTGCGATGGAAGTGACTGTAGGGGTTTTCCCGGTGATATGCCAATGAATGTTGGGCATTCAAGATATGCTTGACATTCATATCTGCCTGCACAGTCATTCTTCGTGAACTTTCGCACGCTGGACCTCAACCTGCTGCGCGTTTTCGACGCCGTGATGGCCGAAGGCAGCCTCACGCGCGCCGCCGAGCGCCTCGCGATGACGCAGCCGGCGGCCAGCCACGCGCTCAAGCGCCTGCATGTGGCCGTCGGCGAGGAGCTGCTCCACCGCAGCGCCCACGGCATGCGTCCGACGGCGCGCGCGGAGCTGCTGTGGCCGCAGGTGCGCGCCGCGCTGGCGCAGTTGCAGGGCGCTCTCTCGCCGCCCGACTTCGACCCGGCCAGCGACCCCGCCACCTTCAGCATCGCGATGGCCGACGCCACCGCCGCGATGCTCCTGCCGGCCCTGGTCTCGGCCATCGAGGGCCAGCGCGCGCTGGCCAACATCCGCACGCTGCCGCTGACCACGCGCGACCCGCGCCGGCTGGTCGAGGAGGCCGACGCGGACCTGGCGGTCGGCTACTTCCCCAACGCGATCGCCGCCATCGTCGCTCAAGGCGGCGACGCCACGCTGCACCACCGCCAGCTCTACGCGACCGAGTACGTCTGCGTGATGCGGCGCGACCACCCGCTGGCCGCCGCGGAGCTCACGCTCGACACCTTCGTCGACGCGCACCACCTGCTGGTGACCTTCTCGGGCCGGGCGCACGGCTTCGTCGACGAGGCGCTCGCGACGCTGGGCCGCCAGCGCCGCATCGTGCTGACCGTCAACCAGTTCGCCACCGCGGGCAGCGTCGTCGCGCGCTCCGACCTGCTGACCGTCCTGCCGCGCCAGTTCCTGCCCGCCACTGGCGCGGAACACCGCCTGGTGCAGAAGCCGCTGCCCTTGACGCTCGGTGCGGTCAACGTCGAGATGATGTGGCACCTGCGCAAGGACGACGACCCCGCGCACCGCTGGCTGCGCGGGCTGCTGGTGGAGGCGGCAGCGCGGCAGCCGATGGTCAGGCACTAGCCTGATCAGGCGGTGTCAGGTCTTGCCTTTTGCGCGCTGACTGACCCGACGGCTTGCGTTGGCGGGTCAGTCAGCGCGCAAAAGGCAAGACCTGACACCGCGTTATCAAAGGACGGCCGCCATCGCGTTGGCCGTCGCCTCGACGTTGCGCGTGTTCAGCCCGGCCACGCACATGCGGCCCGAGCGGATCAGGTAGACGCCGAACTCCTCGCGCAGGCGGTCGACCTGCACGGCCGACAGGCCCGTGAAGCTGAACATGCCGCGCTGGGTCAGGAAGTAGCCGAAGTCGCGCCCCGGCACCTTGGCGACGAGCACGTCGTGCAGCGTCCTGCGCATCGCCTTGATCCGCGTGCGCATCGCGTTGACGTCGTTGACCCACGACTCGCGCAGCGCGGGCGTGTCCAGCACGGTGGCCACGACGCCGCCGGCGTGGATCGACGGGCTCGAGTAGTTGCGGCGCACCGTCGCCTTGAGCTGGCCCAGCGCGAGCTGCGCTTCCTGCGCGGTCGGCGCGCACACGCTCAGGCCGCCGGCGCGCTCGCCGTACAGGCTCATGCTTTTGGAGAACGAGTTGGCGCAGAAGAACGGCACGCCGGCGTCGGCCAGCGCGCGGATCGCGAACGCGTCTTCCTCGATGCCGTCGCCGTAGCCCTGGTAGGCGATGTCCAGGAACGGCAGCAACTGGCGCTGCTTGAGCACCGGGATCAGCGCCTGCCACTGGGCCTGCGTGAGGTCGACGCCGGTCGGGTTGTGGCAGCACGCGTGCAGCAGGACGACGCTGCGCGCGGGCAGGTCGGAGATGGCCGCGAGCATCGCGTCGAACTTCAGGCCGCCGGTGGCCGCGTCGTAGTACGGATAGGTGGAGACGTTGATGCCCGCGCCCTCGAACATCGAGCGGTGGTTGTCCCAGGTCGGGTCGCTGACCCACACGCCGGAGCCGGGGAACCAGCGCTTGATGAAGTCGGCGCCGACCTTGAGCGCGCTGCTGGAGCCCACGGTCTGCAGCGTGACCACGCGGCCTTCGGCGACGGCCTTGGAGCCGGCGCCGAACAGCAGCGTCTGCACGCCGCGGCGGAAGTCGGCGTTGCCCTCGATGGGCAGGTAGGGCTTGGCGCCGCCCTTCTCCAGCAGCAGGCCCTCGGCCTTGCGCACGCAGTCGAGCACGGGGATGCGGCCCTCGTCGTCGAAGTAGATGCCGATCGACAGGTTGATCTTGTTCGGGCGCGGATCCTTCTGGAAATCCTCGTTCAGGGACAGGATCGGATCGCCGGCGAAGGGCTCGATGTGCTCAAACATGGACGGAAGCTCGGTTGGAGGGGCGGTCTGGCGATTATCGAGGATCGCCCGCCGGTCACCCTTCGCAAAGCATCCAGCGACCATGGGCATGCGAGGTGGCGGGCTGTTCCCACGCGACACCGCCGCGGCGGTCCGGCAGCGCCACCGTCCAGGCCGTCGCGTTGGGGCGCTGGTCGGCCGCGCTCTCCGGCTTGTCGGGCCACCAGGTGCGCGCCAGCGTCGGGTCGTCGCCGCAGATCCAGGCGGCGCCGCGTCCGGCGACGTGGGCCAGCAGGCTGTCCGCGTAGCGGCGCAGCAGCGGCGCGTCGAAGTACGACAGCACCCAGACGTTGGCGATGACCGGCATGACATCGGCCGGCAGCTCGTCGAGCCACGCCTGGACGGCCGCGACGACGTCGTTCGTCGCGCGCAGCGGCCAGTGCTGCGTGCGGGCCACGGCGATGGCCGCGTCGAAGCGCGCGCGGCGCTCGCCGTCGTGCGGCCACAGGCAGGCGCGCAGCCAGCGCACGGCCGCGGGGTCGTCGACGTCGACCGGGTTCAGGTCGACGCCGGCGCGGGCGACGATCTGCGGCGTCGCGTCGCTCGCGACGAGGCGCGTGCAGGAGCCCGCGAGCAGGCGACACGCGATCTCGGGCGCGCTCGGGTCGCGGTCGATCGGGCTGGTGCCGACCGTCGCGCCGCTCGCGTCGTCGACGTAGCGGTAACGCCAGCGGTCGACGCCCAGCAGCAGGCCCGCGCTGCAGCCGACATCCAGCAGCGCCATGCGCCGCCGCCCGGTGGCCTCGGCCAGGCGCTGCAGCAGCGGCCACAACACGACGCAGCGGCCCACCTCGTTGGTCTGCGTGGTGCGGGTGGCGATGGCATGGGCCAGGGCATCGCGCTGGCGCTCGATGAAGTCGCCCAGATGGCCTTCGAGCGCGGCGTCGGGCGCGCGCGCGGGGCCGACGCTGGCGTAGTAGTCGGCCAGGGCGGGCCGCTCGCCGGCCTCGGTCAACGCCATCACGCGATCCTGGATCGCGGCCAGCCACAGCATCGGCCAGCGCTGGTTCTCGGGCGCGTGCGCGAGCAGCGCGGCCCAGTCGGGATGGCGCGCGGCCGCCGCGGCCAGGGCCTGGTACAGCGGATCGTCGCGCAGCGCGTCGCCGGAGAACCAGGCGAACAGCCCTTGCAGCTTGGCGATGACGGCGGGATCGTGGTCGGGGCGCATCGGAATCGGTCTCGTCGAGTGGCGATGGCGCCAGCGTAGTCCTGCGGCCGCCACCGAATTGTCAGCTGCCCGACAATCCGGTCATGGCCCTCGACGCACGCGCCCTGTTCGACCTCAACTTCCCCGACATCGCCTGGCGCGACGGTCAGTGGGACCTGGCCGAATCGCGCCTGCGAACGCGCAAGCTCACGGCCGGCGCCACGCTGTTCGCGCAAGGCGACGCCACGCCCGCGCTGTTCGGCGTGCTGGCGGGCTGCATCGAGGCGCGCTTCTCGAACGCGCAGGGGCAGACCTCGGTGGTGGAGAACGTCGAGGCCGGGCGAACGTTCGGGCTGGCCTCGTTCGTGACGGGCCTGCCGGCCACCTACGAGACGCTCGCGCTGGAGCCGACACGGCTGCTGGTGATCGGCCCGGCCGCCTACACCTGGCTGATGGACGAGGTGCCCGGCTTCGCGCGGGCGCTGATGCGCGAGTTCGCGCGCCGCTACGACGGCACGCTGAAGCTGCTGGAGGCCGCACGCCATCGCGGCGCCGAGGAGCGGCTGTGCCTGGCGCTGCAGCACCTGCGCCGGGAGGGCCGCGCGACGCCGGTGGGTCCGGGCCCGTGGACGATGCAGCTGACGCAGGCCGAACTGGCCACGCGCGCCAGCGTCTCGCGCCAGACGGCCAACGAATGGCTGGCGCAATGGGCCGCGCGCGGCTGGGTGCACCGGCGCTATCGGGCGCTGGAGATTGCGCGCTGGCCCGTGCCGGACGAGCGCGCCGCGGCGTCATAGCGATCGGTGCCTGTCATCCTGCGCGAAGTCGCAGGATCCCCGCGTCAAGACGGCGCGGCCCCGGGTTCAGGCTGCCAGGGCAGCTTCGATGTCGGCGCGCAGCTTGTCGGGTTCGTCGTTGGGCGCGAAGCGCTTGACGACGTGGCCGTCCTTGCCGACCAGGAACTTGGTGAAGTTCCACTTGATCGCCTCGGTGCCCAGCACGCCGGGCTTCTCGGACTTCAGCCACTTCCACAGCGGATGCGCCTTGGCGCCGTTGACGTCCACCTTCTCCATCATCGGGAAGCTGACGCCGTAGTTGAGCTGGCAGAAGCTCTCGATCTCGGCGTTCGCGCCGGGATCCTGGTGGCCGAACTGGTTGCAGGGGAAGCCGACGACGACCAGGCCGCGATCCTTGTAGTCGGACGCCAGCTGCTCCAGGCCCGCGAACTGCGGCGTGAAGCCGCACTTGCTGGCGGTGTTGACGATCAGGAAGACCTTGCCGCGCTGCGAGCCGAAGTCGGCCGGCTTGCCCTGGATGGAGTTCGCGGAAAAGTCGTAAAGCGTCTTGGCGGCCATGGGCTCTCCTGGAAGGTCAGGATCGGGATGGTAGATCGGCGCACGCCGCCTCGGCATGCGCGTGAACGCGAAACAACAGGGGGATCAGCGCCTTTCGAGCACGCTGGCCAGCGTGGCGGCCAGGATCAGCGCGCCCCCCAGCAGCACGCTGGCGTGCAGCGTCGCGCCGCCCCACCAGACGGAGGTCAGCGCCGCGAACAGCACCTCGCACGGCATCACGACCGCGGTGGCCGCGGCCGACAGCCGCGCCGCGCCGTACTGCAGGCACAGGTTGGAGGCCATGAACGCGAGCGACAGTCCCAGGGCGGGCAGCACCCAGGCGGCCGAGGCCACCGGCCACTGCACGCCCGCGGACGCACTCGCCGACAGCGTCACCGCCGTCGACGCGGCCACCACGGCGCCGCCCAGGAACATCGCCAGCGCCCGCCCTTCCTCGGGCTGCGCGGACTCCCGCTTGAGCATCACGTTGTTCAAGGCGAACGCGAAGCCGCCCGCCAGGGCCAGCATGTCGGGCAGGCCGCCGTGCCGGCCGCCGCCAGCGCCGTCGGCCGCACCGTGCGACAGCACCAGCGCCGCGCCGACCAGCGCCATCGCCACGCGCAGGACCGCGCCCGGCGTGAGCCGTTCCTTGAGGATGACGCGCGCCAGCAGCAGCGACCAAAGCGGCATCAGGTAGAACAGCAGCACCACGCGCACCACGTCGCCGATGCTCACCGACCAGTTGAAGGTGGCGTTGGTGACGCCCGAGCCGACGAAGATGAGCCACAGCGCCGGATGGACCAGGAACTGGCGCAGCGCCGATGGCCGCCAGGCCAGGATGGCCAGCGCCGAGAGCACGTACACGAGGGTCGTGGCCCACAGCGGATGCAGGCCCATCGCCTGCAGCTGGCGGAACGGCCACCAGGACACGCCCCAGGTGAAGGCGTTGACCAGCAGCGCGAGCACCGGGCCCGCGGAGCCGCGCCGCGGGTGGAGCGACGTCATGGGCGACGCGGTACTAATGGTTGTCGCTGCGCGCGATCGCGAGCAGGCCCTCGACCTCCTCGCGGTGCTCGACCAGGTTGCGCTTGTGCCAGCGCCAGATGAGCCAGCTGGCGAAGGCCACCAGCAGCCCGAAGATGGCGATCGAGACGAACACCGACAGTCCGCCACGCGTCAGCGCCGAATAGAACGCCCCCAGGCCCAGGATGGCGGCCTGCTCATTGAAGTTCTGCACCGCGATCGAGCGGCCCGAGCCCATCAGGTTGTGGCCGCGGTGCTGCAGCAGCGCGTTCATCGGCACGACCATGAAGCCACCGATGGCGCCCAGCACGATCAGGAACGGCGCGGCCACGTACACGCTGTGCATGCCGTTGATGGCGATGACGGCCGCGCCGAGCGCCGCGCCCAGCAGGATCACGTGCGTGGCGTGCACCAGCCGCACGGTCAGCGAGGCGACCATGGCGCCCGCGGCCGTCCCCAGCCCGACCAGCAGCAGCAGCACCGTGGCGCGCGGCGTGTCGTAGGCGAGCGCCGCGCCGGCCCAGGCGAGCACCAGGTAGCGCAGGTTGGCCGACGCGCCCCAGAACAGCGTGGTGGTGGCCAGCGAGATCTGGCCCAGCTTGTCGTCCCACAGGCGCGCGTTGCACTGGCTGAAGTCGCGCACCAGCTCGCTCACGCGGCTGGCGAACGGCTCGAGCACGGCGTCGGTGCGCGGGATGCGCAGGTTGAACGCCGCGGCGATGGCGTACAGCACCACCATGCACGCGACCGTGGCCTGCGCCGGCGTGTGGATGCCGAAGTCGACGAGCGGCACGTGCATGGACAGCAGGTAGGGCGAGATCCGCGGGCCGATCAGCTGGCCGCCCAGGCCCACGCCCAGGATGACCGACAGGATGGTCAGCCCCTCGATCCAGCCGTTGGCCTTGACCAGCTGCGACGTCGGCAGCAGCTCGGTGAGGATGCCGTACTTGGCCGGCGAATAGGCGGCGGCTCCCAGGCCGACGAACGCGTAGGCGATCAGCGGATGGCTGCCCCACAGCATCATCAGGCAGGCCACCACCTTGATGGCGTTCGAATAGAACATCACGCGGCCCTTGGGCACCGCGTCGGAGAATGCCCCGAGGAACGGCGCCAGCACCACGTAGAACAGCGCGAACATGGGCACCAGCGCCGTCTTCTGCCAGTTCGGCGCGCCGGCGCCTTTCAACATCTCGACGGCGGCGACGAACAAGGCGTTGTCGGCCAGCGAGCTGAAGAACTGCGCCGACATGATGGTGTAGAAACCTCTTTTCATTCGTACGGCATCGTCGGCGTCGAGGCCACCCTGGAGGACCCGCGCCTGGGAATCTCTCCAAAGGGCGAGCGGCTTTATAGCATGCGGCAACCTGTCACCTTCGTGACGAACGCACGTTCCACCGGCGGCGAAGGCAGGTGACAAAGTCCCCCTACGGCGCCTCCGGACAGCGCTCCGCCCTCGCGTCGGCGGCTGGCAGAATCGGCGGATGCCGCGTCCCATCGAAGCCCTGATCCACACCCAAGCGCTCGCCCACAACATCGGCCGCGCCCGCGATTCGGCGCCCGACGCGCGCGTCTGGGCAGTCGTCAAGGCCAATGCCTACGGGCATGGCATCGAGCGCGCATTCGAGGGCCTGCGCAGCGCCGACGGCTTTGCGATGCTCGATTTCGACGAGGCGCGGCGCATCCGCGACCTCGGCTGGCGCGGCCCCATACTGATGCTGGAAGGCTGCTTCGAGCAGCGCGACCTGGAGCTGTGTTCGCGGCTGGGACTGTGGCACGCGGTGCATTGCGAGCAGCAGATCGACTGGCTCGCCGAGCACAAGACCCACACCCCGCACAGGGTCTTCCTCAAGTTGAACAGCGGCATGAACCGGCTCGGCTTCACGCCGACCGCCTTCCGCGGCGCCCGCGCACGGTTGGAGCTGCTGCCGCAGGTCGACGAGATCTCGCTGATGACGCATTTCTCGGACGCCGACGGCGACCGCGGCGTCGCCGCGCAGCTGGCCGTGTTCGAGGCCGCCACCGCCGACATGGCCGGCGAACGCACGCTCGCCAACAGCGCGGCCACGCTGCGCCACGGCGCCGACCGCCTGGCCAAGGCGCCGCGCGTGGCGGGCGACTGGGTGCGTGCGGGCATCATGAGCTACGGCTGCGCCCCGGACTACCCGGAGCGCACCATCGCCGACTGGAACCTGCGGCCGGCGATGACGCTGCGTAGCAAGGTGATCGCGCTGCAGCAGCTGCAGCCGGGCGACAGCGTCGGCTACGGCAGCGCCTTCACGGCCGAGGCCCCGCTGCGCATCGGCGTCGTGGCCTGCGGCTACGCCGACGGCTATCCGCGCCACGCGCCCACGGGCACGCCGGTGCTGGTGGACGGCGTGGGCACGCGCATCGTCGGCCGGGTGTCGATGGACATGATCACCGTCGACCTCGGCCCGGTTCCCGACGCCGGCTTCGGCTCCGAGGTGACGCTGTGGGGACACGGCCCGGGCGGGAGCCTCTTGCCGATCGACGAGGTCGCCCGGCCGGCCGGCACCATCGGCTACGAGCTGATGTGCGCGCTGGCGCAGCGCGTGCCGGTGCGGGTGGTCGACTGAGGCGCCCCCCCCCAACACACCCGGTCATCCTGCGCGCAGGTCGGCACCCTGGCGCACCGGCCGACGCCGCGCCCGCGCAAGCGACCACGCCTCGCTCAGTCGCGCACGTCCGCCACCGGGTTGGCGCCGTAGTCGTCGCGCTCCAGCAGCGCGATCAGCTTGCCGGCGGCGGTGGCCGGGGTGTCGAGCGCGCCGCTGCGGTGGAACTCGTCGAAGCGTGCGCGTTCCGGGAAGCGCAGCGGGTCGGCGCCGCGCAGCTGCTTCTGCATGTCGGTGTCGATGATGCCCGGCGCCACCGATGCCACGCGCGCGCCGCCGGGCCGCGCCGCCTCCTCGAGCGCCAGGGCGCGCGCGAAGTGGTCGAGCCCCGCCTTCTGCGCGCAGTACGCCGCGCTGCCGGCCATCGCGCGCCGGCCAAGGCCGGACGACACGAACAGCACGCGGCAGTCGGTGCCCGACCAGTGCGCGGTGGCGCGCAGGAACGCGGCCGTCAAGGCGATCGGCGCCTCCAGGCCGATGCGCAGGCTGCGCGCCAGGTCGGCCGGGTCGCTGCCGGCGATGTCGCCTGGCTCGCTGATCATCGCCGCGTTGTGGATCAGGCGCACCCTGGCGGGCGGCTTGCCGCCGGCGCGCGCCTCGAACTCGGCCAGCCACGCGCCCAGCCGCGCCGCGACGGGCAGCGGGTCGGCCAGGTCGATCGGCCATTGCTCCAGCGTGTCGCCGGCCTTGAGCTCCGTGGCGTGGTGGCGCGCCAGCCCGAGCACGAACGCGCCCCGGGCGAGGTACTGGGCGGCGATGCCCTGGCCCAGGCCGCGCGACGCGCCGGTGAGGATGACGAGGGTGTCGGTGCTCATGAGGCAAGCTCCGCGCTGCGGCCGTCAAGCCGCCCGGCGGAAACTCGCCAGCAGGGAGCCGGCGAGGACGAACAGGCCGCCGAAGACGCGGTTCATCACGCGCAGGTGGTGCGGCTCGCGCAGCGCGTGCAGCACCTTCGCGGCGAGCGCCACGTAGCCGGCCATCACGACGAGGTCGGTGAACGACAGCGACATCATGATGATCAGGTATTGCGGCAGCAGCGGATGCGCGAGGTCGACGAAGTTCGGCACCACCGCGAGCATGAAGATCGTGCCCTTGGGATTCGTCGCGTTGATCGCCCAGCCGCGCATGACGAGCTGCTTGCGCGTGCGCAGCGGCGCGTCGCTCGACGCGGCGACCATCGGCTTGTCGCTGGCGCGCCATTGCGAGATGCCGACCCAGATCAGGTAAGCCGCGCCGAGGAACTTCATCGTGGTGAACGCCGTCTCCGACGCCTTGATGATCGCGCCCAGGCCGATGACCACGATGATCATCTGCGTCCAGATGCCCAGCACCAGGCCCAGCACCGTGAAGTAGCCGCGGCGGAAGCCCTGGTTGAGCCCGGCCGTCATCGCGGCGATGGCGCCGGGGCCCGGCGAGAGGCTGATCGCCCAGCAGGCGAGGAAGAAGGTGATCCAGGTGGAAAGGCTCATGGCGGCTCTAGGGGATGGCCCGACATGATGAACGAATGTCGGAGGACGTGCAGGTCGCGCGGATTTCAGGCCGCGCCGTCCAGCGCCAGGGTGTAGCTGCGGTAGACCTCGTCCCGCGTCCATCCCTCCGACTCGTACAGCGCCTGCGCCTTCGCGTTGGTGTGCGCCGTCTGCAGGTCGAGCCGCGCGGCGCCCGCCCGGCGGCCGAAGTCGCGCGCGGCCCGCATCAGCGCGCGGCCGACGCCGCCGCGGCGGGCGTCCGGGTCGACGAACAGGTCGGACAGGATGAACACGCGCGCCGCCGCCACCGAGCACCACGTCGGGTAGAGCTGGCACAAGCCCAGCAGCTGCCCCTGCTCCTCGGCGACGAGGATCGTCGACTCGCCGCGCTCCATGCGCTCGTGCAGGAAGGCGCTGGCGCGCGCGACATCGCCCGGCTGCTCGTAGAAGCGGCGGTAGGCGTCGAACAGCGGGGCGAGCTGGTCGAGGTCGTCGAGAGTGGCGTGGCGCAGCGTGAGGTCGGTCATGGCGTCATCCTAACGGCGCGGAACCTCGTCATCGCTCGCCGATGCGGGCCGGCGCCGGTCGACGGACCGTGCCGCGCGGACGGCGCGGCATTGGCGTGTCCTGCCCGGGATCGCGCGCGGGCAGGAGCGGCCGCGACGAGCGGATCGTCATCGAGCCGCCATCTCGCGCAAATCGGCCCGAAATTCCGACCTGTGGATTTGAACAGTGGTGTCACAATGGTCCCATGGCCGCTCCCAAGACAATCTTCACCTGCTCCGCCTGCGGCGGCACGAATCCCAAGTGGCTGGGCCGTTGTCCGCATTGCTCGGCCTGGAACACGCTCGAGGAAGGAATCAGCGAACCGTCGGGGGTTGCCTCGAAGAACCGCTTCCAGGCGCTCGCGAAGAGCCAGCCGGTGGCCACGCTGGCCGACATCGACGCCACCGACGTCGCCCGCACGCCCACCGGCATCGAGGAGCTGGACCGCGTGCTGGGCGGCGGCATCGTGGCGGGCGGCGTGGTGCTGATCGGCGGCGACCCGGGCATCGGCAAGAGCACGCTGCTGCTGCAGGCGGTCGACGCGTTGGCCACGCGGATGAAGGCCCTGTACGTCACCGGCGAGGAATCCAGCGCCCAGGTGGCGCTGCGCTCGCGCCGGCTCGATCTCCCGGGCACGCAGGTGCGCGTGCTGGCCGAGATCAACCTCGAGCGCATCCTCGCCACGATCGAGTCCGAGCAGCCGGCGTTCTGCGTCATCGACTCCATCCAGACGCTGTACTCCGAGCAGCTCACCTCGGCGCCCGGCTCGGTGGCGCAGGTGCGCGAATGCTCCGCGCAGCTCACCCGCACGGCCAAGGCCGGCGGCACCACGATCGTGCTGGTGGGCCACGTCACCAAGGACGGCAGCCTGGCCGGCCCGCGCGTGCTGGAACACATCGTCGACACGGTGCTGTACTTCGAGGGCGACACGCATTCCAGCTTCCGCCTGGTGCGCGCATTCAAGAACCGCTTCGGCGCGGTCAACGAGATCGGCGTGTTCGCGATGACCGAGCGCGGACTGAAGGGCGTGGCCAATCCGAGCGCCATCTTCCTGTCGACGCACGGCGAGCCGGTGCCCGGCAGCTGCGTGCTGGTCACGCTGGAGGGCACGCGGCCGATGCTGGTCGAGATCCAGGCGCTGGTCGACGCCGGCGGGCCCAGCCCGCGCCGGCTGTCCGTCGGCCTGGAGCGCGACCGCCTGGCGATGCTGCTGGCGGTGCTGCATCGGCACGCGGGCGTGTCCACCGGCGACCAGGACGTCTTCGTCAACGCGGTGGGCGGGGTGCGCATCAGCGAGCCCGCGGCCGACCTGGCGGTGCTGCTGGCCATCCAGAGCTCGATCCGCAACCGCGCGCTGCCGCGCGGCTTCCTGGCGTTCGGCGAGGTCGGCCTGGCCGGCGAGGTGCGGCCCGCGCCACGCGGCCAGGA
>Ga0209258_100779_pt1 | contig 19400 bp, 16 predicted proteins | sample Araplaol_mTSA_r2_FD_184281 | JGI IMG/M metagenome (GOLD analysis project Ga0209258, IMG submission 184281) | Arabidopsis root microbial communities from North Carolina, USA - plate scrape CL_Col_mTSA_r2 (SPAdes) (version 2) | ecosystem: Host-associated > Plants > Roots > Endosphere | place: USA...
GGCGGCAACACCTATAGCTCGCTGCAGCAAGTCTTCAATCAGATCGAGACCGGCGGCATCAAGTACTTCCACGCCAACTCCAACCTCGCCGATTCGCTGGCTACCGGCGTGAACAGCGTAGCGGTGGGGCCAGTGTCCACCGCGGGTGCGACCAACGCGGTATCGATCGGCAATGGCGCCACCGCGAGCACCAACGTCGGGGACGTGGCGCTGGGCGCAGGCAGCGTCACCGGTGCGGTAGTCCAGACCGGTGGCGACACCATCGATGGCCACGCCTATACCTACGCCGGCGCCACGCCGACCAGCACGGTGAGCGTGGGCACGGTGGGCAACGAGCGCACCATCACCAACGTGGCGGCAGGCCAGGTGAACGGCAATAGCACCGACGCGATCAATGGCTCGCAGCTGTTCGCCACCAACCAGGCGGTGGAGAACCTCAGCAGCACCGTGACCGCGAACGCGATCCACTACTACAGCGTCAACGACGGCGGCACCCAGGGCAGCAACTACGCCAACAACGGCGCTACCGGTGTCAACGCGCTGGCGGCCGGCGTGGGCGCCAGCGCTACGGCCGACAGCGGCACTGCACTGGGCCAGAACAGCGGCGTGTCGGTGCTCGGCGGCGTAGCGTTGGGTTCGGGAGCAGTGTCGGATCGGCCCATCGCACCCGCGTCGGGTTCGATCCTCGTCGGCACGAACGTGGTGCCGTACAACACCACGGACCGCAACCTGCTCGGCGCAGTGTCTGTCGGCAACGCGACGGATTTCCGGCAGATCACCAATGTCGCGGACGGCACGCTCGACCAGGATGCGGTGACGCTGCGCCAGTTGAAAGGCGCGATGAGTTCGTTCTCGGTCACGCCGATCAAGTACTTCCATGCCAACTCCACCGCTTCCGATTCGCTGGCGGCGGGCGCCGAATCGGTCGCCATCGGTCCGCAGACCACGGTGAACGGCGACAACGGCATCGGCATGGGCAACGGCGCGATCGTGCAGCAGACCGCACCAGGCGGTACGGCGATCGGTCAGAACGCCACGGTGAACCTCGCCGATGGCGTGGCGCTCGGTACCAATGCGACATCCAACGGCATCCAGGCAATGGCGCTGGGCGCGGGCACGCAGGCCGCATTCGCGGGAAGCGTGGCGCTGGGCTCGGGCTCCGTCACCGATGCGCCCGTCGCCACCACCGGCGTGACGCTCAATGGCACGGCCTATACGTTCGCGGGCACCGCACCGGGCTCGACGGTGAGCGTGGGCGCGGCGGGAGCGGAGCGAACGTTGACCAACCTCGCAGCCGGTCGCATCAGCAACGTCAGCACCGACGCGATCAACGGCTCGCAGCTGTACGCGACCAACCAGACGATGCAGCAGCTGTATTCGCAACTCACCAACCTGTCGCAAACGGTGAACAACCTGCCAACCAACAACGGAGGCGGCAACGGTGGCGTCGGCACCACCATCAACACGTACCAGACCAGCGGAGACAACAACACCGCGGCGTCGGCGTCCGGCAACAACGCGACAGCGGCCGGTGGCGGCGCAGTGGCATCGGGCAACAGCAGCACAGCGGTTGGAGCCAATTCGAGCGCTACCGGCGACAACAGTGTGGCGATCGGTTCCGGATCGGTGGCAACGAGCGCCAATACGGTGTCGGTCGGTTCGGTCGGTCACGAACGCACCATCACCAATGTGGCCACGGGCGTGAACGCCACCGACGCTGTGAACGTGGGCCAGCTGAGCGATGCGGTCGCCAACGCCAAGGACTGGTCCAAGAACTACACCGACCAGCGTTTCGATTCGGTGGATCGCGACCTCAATCGCATCGGCAACCGCGCCAACGCCGGCGTCGCATCGGCCATGGCGATGGCCAGCCTGCCGCAGGCTTACCAGCCCAACCAGAGCTCCGCAGGTGTCGCGTTCGGCACATTCCACGGCGAAACCAGCATTGCCGTTGGCATGTCGACGGTGACGGAAAGCGGCCGCTACATCTTCAAGCTCAACGCCACCACCAACACGCGCGGCGATGCCGGCGCCGGTGTCGGCGCGGGCATGGTGTGGTGAAGGAGGACGCAACCATGAATCGCATCAAAGGAATCCATCACATGCAGGTGTCCCTAAAAACATTCCTCGTCGCCTCGTTCGTGCTCGCTGCGAGCGCCTGCGGCAATGTCAGTCACCAGGTGGCGAAGGACGGCGGATCGGCCGGCGAACTGGTGTGGCCGTCACCGGAAAGCGTTACGCCCATGCACAAGGACGGCACGTTCCCGAACCTGGCGAACCTGCGCCAGATGAAGGCAGGGCTCAACAAGCAGCAAGTCTCGGATCTCATCGGCTACCCGCATTTCAGCGAAGGCGTGTGGGGCGTGCGTGAGTGGAACTATGTGTTCCATTTTCGCGGGGCCGATAACGGCGTGACGACCTGCCAGTACAAAGTGCTTTTCGATGACAACAAACTTGCGCGCAGCTTTTACTGGAAGCCCGAATCCTGCGCCGATGTGTTGAAGGAGCCGCCGCTGCCCGCGCCGGCCGTTGTTGCGACGGAACCGCCCCGCGTGTTTTCAGGCGATGCGCTGTTTGCCTTCGACAGTGCGGAGCTGTCGTCGGGTGGACGCCAGACACTGGACGCGTTGGCGGACGATCTGAACGGGCGTCGCGATGCGGTCACGTCAGTTCGTATTGCCGGTTACACCGATCGACTGGGCACTCATTCGTATAACCAGCAACTTTCGGAGCGTCGTGCGCGCGCGGTGAAAGACCATCTGGTGGCGCGCGGCGTGCCGGCTGACAGGATAACGGCCCGAGGCTATGGCGAATCCGATCCGGTGAAAGACTGTCCGGATCAGCGACGCGATGCGCTGATCGCCTGCCTTGCGCCCAATAGGCGTGTGGAAGTCTCTTTCAAATAGCGCCGTCGAACGCGCCAAGGAAAATGGACCAGCAAGGGCCTCGACTTCGCGGTCGAGGCTCTTGTCGATGATGTGCGGTGCCTGCACGGCGCACTTTGCACGTGCGTTCACACCGGCCATCTCACCGGTGTATGGGATGACGCCCGGCGTTTGTAACCACAACGCGACAGGCGCGAATCGAGTCAGGAAGCCGTATCGGTGCTGAACCGGCATGCCATGCCATCGCAGGGCAAGGCTTTTTTACGAGGTCGAGCGGCTAGTCTTGACGGGCCGCGTTCGCTCTTCAACGTTGGCGCGGTGCACATCGAAGGGTTCAGGTTAGGAAGCGGCTCGATGAATACGCCGCCGCAACAGATACATCAGTGCCGACGCGTGGGGTGGGGGACCATCTAGGCGACATAACGGATTTCGCGTTATAGGAGCGCTGTCATGAAAGAGTTGATCAAGCGGATTCCGGTCATCGGCCCCGTGGCCCGCAGCGTATACCTGCGTTGGATACGCCCGGCCAAGCCATTCCACGGCTCAGAGGACTACTGGATCACGCGATATCGTGACGGCGGCAACTCGGGCGCCGGTTCGTACAACCGACTCGCCGAGTTCAAGGCTGACGTGCTCAACGAATTCGTGGCGAGCCAAGACATCCGCGACGTGATCGAATTCGGTTGCGGCGACGGCAATCAATTGACGCTGGCGCGCTACCCCTCGTACCTCGGGCTCGATGTCAGCCCGGACGCCGTCGAACGTTGCTCGCGCCGTTTCGCGGGGGATGCCAGCAAGTCGTTCATGCTGGTGCAGGATTACGCAGGACAGACCGCCCAGCTCGCGATCTCGCTGGATGTGATCTATCACCTCACCGAGGACGAGGTGTACGAGATGTACATGCAGACCTTGTTCGGCGCCGCGCGGGAATACGTCGTCATCTACTCGTCCGACGTGGACGAATCCAACCCGCAAAGCCCGCATGTTCGCCATCACCAGTTCAGCCAATGGGTGCGCGCCCATGCTCCAGGCTGGCGGCTGCTACGGCACATCCCCAACCGGTATCCCTATACGGGAGACAACAACACCGGCTCGCTGGCCGACTTCTACATCTATGGCCGGGGAAGCGTGACCTGACTTCGCCTAGCGGTGCGCCAGGTGATGGCGTACCGGGAGCTGGGGAGCACTACGCCTGAACCGCTGCTCGGTTGTCACGACGGCGAGTGCGAAGGCCCGTCGCCTAGGCGGTCTCGCCTTGATCAGCGCCACCTATCCGGCAGCGGCGCGCGGCGGTGCCATCGGCACCTGGTCAGGCTTTACCGGCATCACCGCCGCTGTCGGCCCTGTGACCGGGGCCTTTCTCGTCGATCATTACGCCTGGACATGGGCCTTCCTGGTCAATGTGCCGCTTGGTCTGCTGGTGCTGGCGCCGCGTGGCTTTTTTATTCCAGGCAATACGGGCGACTTGTTACCCGAATGAGGCGAAATTACCGATTGGCGTCTAGAGGCGGCGTCTGACGGCTGTGCCCTTCCTGCCATGCCTGCTGGCTACGAGCTCGACCAGCGCCTCGCGCACCCAGCGCTGGCCCTGGTGACCGTGATTGCGCTCGTGCCACACCATGCCCACCTCAAAGCCCGGCACGGGAAATGGGCATTCGACGATCTTCAGCTCACCGGCGCGGTCGCGCACCAACTGCTGCGGCACCAGCGCCACGAAATCCGACTGCGCCACGATCTGCGGAAGAAACAGAAACGATGCCGCTGAGAGCACTACGCGGCGCTTGTGGCCCAGTGCAGCCAGCGCATGGTCCACCGGAGTGACGAACCCGCCGCCGTGCAGCGATACGACGACGTGCTCCAGTTGCGCGAACTTCTCGACGGTGATGTTTCTGCGCAATTGGGGATGCCCCTGCCGGCCGATCAATACATAGCGCTCATCGAATAGATGCCGTGCGCGCAGACCGGGTGCCACAGCGCCAGGTGTCGTCAGCGCCAGGTCGACCTCGCCCCGCGCGAGCTGCGTCTCCAGTTGCAGTACGTCCAGACTCCGCAACGCCACCCGCACACCGGGTGCGCGGTGCCGCAGCTCCAGGATCAGCGGCTGCGCCAGCGCCGCCTGAAGATAGTCGGTGCACGCGATGTTCACCGTCAGGCGCGCCCGCGCGGGATCGAAGTTGCCGTGCTGCGCCACCGTGACGCGCACCTGATCCAAGGCCTGACGCAGTGGCTCGAGCAGCTCCAGCGCCTTGGCCGTTGGCGTCATGCCTCGTTGGGCCGGGACCAGCAGAGGATCGTCGAACATATCGCGCAGGCGACCGAGCTGCGCGCTCACCGCCGGCTGACTCAGGTGCAGGCGGCTCGCCGCCCTGGTCACGTTCTGCTCCACCAGCAGGGCCTCCAGTGTGACCAGCAGATTGAGATCCAGGCGCTTGGTATTCATGCAATGGATACTAGGCCAACAAAGATGTAATTTCACGAATGGCAAGCGAGACCCGAGAATAAGCACTCATTCGCACCATGAGTCCATTATTCACTCCGGGAAAACGCCATGTCACTCGCCTCGCAGAAACCCCTCATCACTGTCGCTGGTGCGGCCAGCAAACAAGGGCGCAGCGTCGCCGCGGCCCTATTGGACAGCGGCCGCTACCGCGTACGCGCACTGACCCGGCGCACCGACAGCGCGCCGATGCGCCAACTCGCCGAGCGCGGCGCCGAGGTCGTGGTGGCGCCGCTGGAGCTTGGTCGACAAGCGGAACTCACCGCCGCCATGCAAGGCTCCCACGGCGCCTTTCTGATGACCCCGCCGACCATGCCGGTACCGCCGCCGGGCCAGCCCGAACTGGCGCTGGGACGAGAGCTGGCCGATGCCGCCAACGCCGCGGGCGTCAGGCACGTCGTATGGAGCGGCCTGGAAAACGTCCATGCGCGGACCGCGGGCGCCAAATGGGCGCCGCACTTCACCGAGAAGGCACTGGTGGAGGAATACCTCCGCTCGCTGCCGCTGCGCAGCTCTTTCATCTACCTGGCGTTCTTCTACAGCAACTTCCTGGAGTATTACGTTCCCGCGCGCCGCGGCGACGGTAGTCTGGACTTCGCAATCTATCTGCCGCCCGACACGCCCATGCCGTTCGTCGACCCGCTTACCGCGACCGGGCCCGCCGTGCTGGAGATATTCGATCATCCGGAGCAGTACGCCGGCGCAGTCCTGCCGGTGATCAGCGAGATCCTGACGGCACGACAGCTCGTGGATACCTTCGTTGGCGTCTCCGGGCAGGCGGCGCATTACGCCTCCGCCTATACCCGGGATGAGCTGCTGCGGCACTTCCCTGCGTTCGGCAGCAACCCTTGGCTCGTGGACGAAACGGTAGGCATGGTGGAGTACGCCGTCGAGTACGGCTACTACGGCCCAGGTCGCGACCTGGCCTGGAGCCGAGGGATCAATCCTCATGCCCTGACCTGGGAGCAGTTTCTGCAGCAAACCCGATGGCGGGGCGAGTCCATGAGTTATGGCGTCCCTGCATAGGAGGCGCCGTTCGCGTGGGCCGTTAATGCCCCGGATGCCCGGTGGCGTAATCGAGCACGGTCGAGAACGGCGCCACCCAGATCGTGTCGGAATGAGCTTTGAGATAGGCCTGCAACTGGGCTGGGCCTGCGCGGACACGGCGAGATAGTCACCACCCACGCCATGGAAACCCAGCACGATCATCCCGCCCTTGCGCTCGGCATGCGTGCGGACGTTTGGCAAAGAGGCGGTCAAGGTGCGGCTCAATGAGCTGGCCACCCAGTCAGAAAGTTACGGTGCTGAGAGTCTCGCCCGGGCCATTTAGTGGGCAGAAGCAAAGAGGTAACGTCCGCTCCCGACCCAAAGCTGACATCGGCTGTGCCAGGCGCTGGTCGCTTCTGGGGGCCGTAGGGCAGGGTGATTAGGCCAAGTTATCGGGGGTAGCCTCATATTTGGGGCAGGCGGTGCCAGCGTTAAGGGCCAGTGCCAGTGTTATAGGCTTCAGTGCAAAGGTTAAGGGCTCTCGACACCACTGCTCGATCTGAAGAATAAAGGGCTTGACTCTAGACCTTGATCAAAGGTCTAGACTTGCTCCATGAACATTCCCCAGACCCCCATGACCATCGGTGCCGTCGCCAAGCGCGTCGGTGTGGCGATCGACACCATCCGTTATTACGAGCGTGAAGGGCTGTTGCCGGAACCGCTGCGGCGCGCGTCCGGCTACCGCAGTTACGACGAAGGTGCGGTGCGGCAGTTGCGTTTCATCCGCCGAGCGAAGGATCTCGGCTTCACATTGGAGGAGATCCGCGACCTGCTGGCGCTGTCCGCGGATCGCCAGCGTGGCGTGAAGGCGGTGAAGAGGCGGGCACAGGAACGCCTTGCGGCGATCGAAGAGCGCATTGCGGAGCTCACGCGTGTGCGCGACGGACTGGAACAGCTCATCGATGCCTGCCCGGGCCACGGCTCGCCTGAGCACTGCCCGATTTTGCGTGCGTTGGCCGATCAGGAGGATGAAGCATGAACACGGAAAAGCACGCTTGCTGCAGTACCAAGGGCGCAGAGCCCGCGCCGGCAGCGACATCCTGCTGCGGCGGCGCACCGGCATCGGCGCCGGCGGCGCATCCGCATCATCACCATGAGCATCACGATCGTGCCGAGCATCTGGTGAAGGACCCGGTGTGCGGCATGAGCGTGGATCCGCACACGGCCGCACACCGTATGGAGCATGGCGGGCGCACGTATTACTTCTGCGCCCTGCGCTGCAAGGAGAAGTTCCAGGCTGATCCACAGCGTTACCTGCAGCCACAGCCGGCATCTCCGCCGGCGACGGCAGGGGCGATCTACACCTGTCCGATGCATCCGGAAGTGCAACAGGTCGGCCCCGGGCATTGTCCGAAATGCGGCATGGCGCTGGAGCCGATGATGCCCAGCCTTGATGAAGACGACGGCCACGAGCTGCGCGCGATGTCGCGTCGCTTCTGGTCGCTGCTCGTGTTTACCTTGCCCGTCTTTGCGATCGCGATGGGGCCGCATCTGTTCGGTTGGCATTGGCCATCGCCGTGGGACGCGGTGGCAGCCTGGTCCGAAGCTGTGCTCGCGACGATCGTGGTGCTTTGGGGCGGCGCGCCGTTCTTTGCCCGCGGCTGGCATTCGCTCAAGCCGTGGTCGCCGAACATGTACACGCTGATCGCGCTGGGGACGGGCGTGGCGTGGATCTACAGCGCCGTGGCGTTCCTCGCGCCGGGCCTGTTTCCCGAGGGCTTTCGTGACATGCACGGTCGTGTAGCCGTGTATTTCGAATCAGCTGCCGTCATTGTCACGCTGGTGACGCTCGGAGATTTTCTCGAGCTGCGGGCGCGCCGGCGTACGAGTGCCGCATTGAAAGGATTGCTTGAGCTCGCCCCCAAGACGGCACGCCGGGTGGATGCCGACGGCAGCGAACACGACGTACCGCTGGAAGTCGTGCATGCAGGCGACACGCTGCGCGTGCGCCCCGGCGAAAAGGTGCCAGTGGATGGCGTGGTGCTGGACGGCCGCAGCCATGTGGATGAATCCATGCTCACGGGTGAGCCTCTTCCTGTAGCAAAAGGCAGGGACGATCAGCTCACTGGCGGCACGCTCAACCAGGACGGCGCCTTGCTGATGCGCGCGGAAAAGGTCGGCGCGGAAACGATGTTGGCGCAGATCGTCACGCTGGTGGCGCAGGCGCAACGGAGCAGGGCACCTCTTCAACGCGTGGCCGATCGCGTGGCGGCGTGGTTCGTACCCGCGGTCGTGGCCGTGGCTGCGCTGGCCTTCATGCTGTGGGCATGGCTTGGGCCTGATCCCAAGCTGACTTATGCGCTGATTGCCGCGGTGTCTGTGCTGATCATTGCGTGCCCGTGTGCGCTTGGCCTGGCGACACCCATTTCGATCATGGTCGCCAGTGGTCGGGCCGCGCAGAACGGCGTGCTGTTTCGCGATGCCGCAGCCATCGAAGCACTGCGCGACATCGATACGCTGGTGGTGGACAAGACCGGCACGCTTACCGAAGGCAAGCCCACGTTGAAAGATGTGGTGAGTCTGGGGGCCTATCCCTTCGACCAGCTGCTGGCGCTTGCGGCAGCATTGGAAAAACCGAGCGAACATCCGCTGGCGCGCGCGATCGTCGACGGCGCGGCATCGCGTGGCATCCGCGTGCCAGCGGTGGAAGACTTCCGCTCCGTCACCGGTGCCGGCGTCGAAGGCTCGGTGCAGGGGCATCCTGTGGCACTAGGCAACCGGCAGATGCTCCTGAACATGGGCGTGGCGATTGACGATGCCGCACTTGATCGTGCCGACGCGATGCGCGCCGAGGGTGCCACCGTGATGTTCCTGGTGGTCGACGGCGGGTTGGCCGGCCTGGTCGCCGTAGCGGATCGCATCAAGGCGAGCACGCCTCAGGCGATCCGGGACCTGCACGCGGCCGGCCTGCGCATCGTGATGCTGACCGGCGACAACGCCGTCACCGCGAAGTCCGTGGCCGTTTCCCTGGGCATCGACGAGGTGCATGCCGATGTTTCGCCAGCCGACAAGGCGGCCGTGATCCAATCCTTGCGGACGGAAGGCCATCGCGTGGCGATGGCCGGTGACGGCATCAACGACGCGCCGGCGCTTGCGGTGGCCGACGTAGGCATCGCCATGGGCAGCGGTACGGATATCGCCATGGAGAGTGCGAAGGTCACGCTGGTCAAGGGCGAGTTGACCGCCATCGTACGTGCGCGTGCGCTTTCGCAGGCGACCGTGCGCAATATCCGCCAGAACCTGTTCTTTGCCTTCGTCTACAACGCCGTGGGCGTGCCCTTGGCGGCTGGTGCGCTGTATCCGTTGCTGGGCGTTGTGCTGTCGCCGATGGTGGCGGCGCTGGCGATGAGCCTGTCGTCGGTGTCGGTAGTGGGCAACGCGCTGCGCCTGCGGCGATCGCCGCTGTGATGATTGTCACCCGCGATGATTGACGGCCGACCCTGCCGTACGGGTAGCGTGATCCGCAAGATGACTCCCGCACCAAAGGGGTGCGGGAGGGCATCACATGAACATCATCAACGACACCCGCAGCACGCTGGAAAAACACATGCCGCTGCTGCTGGGGCTACTGGTCGCGCTGCTCGCCGGCCGCGCACTGAAGAAAATGTTCTGGACGGCGTTTGGCATGTACTGGGCGCTGCGCGCCAGCGGCATCCATTTCTGATCGCTTGCGCACGCCGGTGGACGTCGCTATGCGGCGTCTGCCCGGGCGGAAAGGGCCACGCTCTTCGCACGAACGGCACTGCGGCGCGGGCACCCATGCTTTAAGCTGTGTGGCCCCGATTCCCCGCCGGATGCCGCCATGCCGACCAGCATCGCCCTCATCGAGAGTTACTACGACGCCTTCAACCGTGGCGACTGGGAGGCCATGCTGGGCCACCTCACCGACGACGTGGCGCATGACATCAACCAGGGGCACCGCGAGACGGGGCTGGATACGTTCCGCGGCTTCATGGCGCGCATGAATCGTTGCTACCGCGAGCAGCTTCGGGACATCACGGTGATGTCCAACGCCGACGGCAGCCGCGTCGCGGCCGAATACGTGGTGCATGGCGAATACCTCGCCGACGACGAAGGCCTGCCGCCTGCTCATGGCCAGCGTTACGTGTTGCCGGGTGGTGCGTTCTTCGACATCCGCGACGGTCGCATTGCCCGTGTCACCAACTACTACAACCTCCAGGACTGGATCGCCCAGGTAAAGGGTGCTTGAGCGATGACCGTGCGCGTCGTCACCAGCATGGGCCAGGGTGTGCGCCCGTATCTGGATGCGCTTGCGCGGCTGCGCATCCGCGTGTTCCGCGACTATCCCTACCTGTACGACGGCGACATGTCATACGAGCACCGCTACCTGGAGGCTTACTCGCGCTCCCGGCGCAGCGTGTTCGTGCTGGCGCTTGATGGCGACGAGGTGGTCGGCTGCTCGACCGGCATCCCGTTGGCGGACGAAGTGGCAGCGATCCAGCAACCCTTTGTCGAGCGCGGCATGCTGCTCGGCGAGGTTTTCTATTTCGGCGAGTCGGTGCTGTTGCCGGCCTACCGTGGGCACGGTATCGGCCACCGTTTCTTCGATCTGCGCGAGTCGCATGCACGGCAGCAGGGCGGGTTCCGCTGGACGGCTTTCTGTGCCGTGGAGCGCGGGCCCCATGATCCACGTCGTCCTGGCGATCACCGCGCCAACGACCCGTTCTGGACCAAGCGCGGCTACCGGCGCCAGGACGACATGTTCTGCACGCTGGACTGGACCGAAATAGACGCGGAGGAGCCCTCGGCTCACCGCCTGCGTTTCTGGCTGCGATCCCTCGACGCCGATCTGACGAATTATTTCGCATGACACGTACTCTCGACGAATGGCTGGCCTACCAGGAGCGCGTGAACGTGCGCAGCATCGAGCTCGGGCTCGATCGCGTGCGGGCCGTCTGGCAAGCCATGGGGGCGCCCGCGCCAGCGCGGCGCGTGATCACCGTGGGCGGCACCAACGGCAAAGGTTCCACGGTGGCGTTGCTGGAAAGCATGCTCTCTGCGGCAGGCCAGCGCGTCGGCTGCTATACCTCGCCGCACCTGCTGCATTACCGCGAGCGCGTACGCATCGACGGTGCGGATGCGTCCGATGAAGCACTCATCGGCAGCTTCGAGCGCATCGAGGCGGCACGTGGCGAGGTCCCGCTGACGTACTTCGAGTTCGGCACGCTCGCTGCGCTGGATCTGTTCGCCCGCGCGAACCTCGATGTGGCGGTGCTTGAAGTGGGCCTGGGTGGTCGCCTGGATGCCGTGAACATCATCGATGCGGATGTCGCCATCATCACGACGGTGGATCTGGACCACATGGACTGGCTGGGGCCAGACCGCGACAGCATCGGCGTCGAGAAGGCCGGTATTGCCCGCGCGGGCCGACCGGCCATCGTGGGCGAGGCGCAGCCGCCGCAGGGGTTGCTTGAAGCGCTCCAGCGCATCGGTGCGAACGTGCAGCGCGCCGGCATCGCCTTTTCCGTGGAGCACCTGGCCGACGGTGGCTGGCGCTGGCACCACGCGGACGGCACCCGGCTGTCTTTGCCCGATCCCGCCTTGGCGGCGCCGGTGCAATATGCCAACGCTGCGGCAGCCATCGCCGCGATGCACGCGTTGCAGGCGAGCGACGAGGCCATTGCCGCCATTGACCTGGGCAAGGCCGCGGCGACCGGACTGCGGACGGTCCACGTGGCGGCGCGCCTCGAATCGCTGGGCGGCGATCCCACGCTGGTGGTGGACGTCGGGCACAACCCTCAGGCCGCCCGCGCACTGGCCGAATGGCTCGACACGCATCAGGGCGGACGCGTGCATGCGGTGTACGGCGCACTCTCCGACAAGGACGTGGGTGGCGTGATCCGCGCGCTGGGTTCCCGTATCGATCACTGGCACCTGGCGGGGCTGGAGCGGGACACACCACGCGGTCTGCCTTCCAGCGTGTTGCTGGATCAGCTGCTACTGGCCTTGCCGGGTGCGCGTTACGACCTGCACGACGACGTGCATTCCGCGTTGGCGGAGGCGCGCGCCACCGCCAGGGCCGGCGAGCGCGTGCTCGCTTTCGGCTCGTTCTTCGTCGCCTCGGCGGTGCTGGCTGAATCGAAAGGTCCGCTTTCGGCCTGAACGGGGAGCGGGGCAGGTATAATCGCGCCCGTTCCCGCACCCCTGTCGTTTGGAGCCTGTCTTGAAAACACGTCTGCTGGGCGCTGCCGTACTCATCGCACTGGCTGTACTGATCGTGCCGATGCTCTTCTCCAGCAATCCGCCCAGCACGAGTGGCGACGAAACGGTCAGCCTGGCGATTCCGCCGGCGCCGGATCGCGACCTGCAGACCAAGACCATGAGCCTGACGCCCAGTGCTGCTCCTGCGGCAGCGTCATCGGCTGCGCCCAAGCCGGCCGTACAGGCACCGACGCCCGCGCCGGCCGCCGCGCCCGTGGGTTCGTCCGATCAGCTCGCTACGGTGAACATCGGTTCCAACCGCCCCAAGGATGTCGAAACCGATCCCACCGCCGGCCAGAAGCCAGAGCCGACCACGGTCATGCGACCGGGTTCGAGCGCGTCGCAGCCGGTGATTCCGGTGCAGGGCAAGGCGGACACGACCGCCGCGCCGGCCAAGACGACCGCTTCCATGACGGCAACCCCCTCGACCACGCCCGCGGCGCCGCCGGCAACGGCCGCGCACGGCCAGTACTCGCTCAATCTCAGCGCCTATGCGTCGAGCGCGAGCGCACAGGGCCTGATCCAGCGTGTGCGTGGCCTGGGCTATCCGGCTTCCGGCCGCAGCATCAACCAGGGCGGCAAGCAGCTCACCCTGGTCACCACCGGTCCCTTCGAATCGCGTGCGGCCGCCGAGGCGGCGCGCCTCAAGATCACCCAGACCATTCCGGGTGCGCCGGCCCGTCTTGAGAGCAGCGCCACCACGCCGACGCAGGACGATCCGGCGCCCGCCGCCAGGCCGGCCAGCGCGACCGCCGCTGCACCTGCTGCCGGTTCGTCGAAGGCCGGTGGCTGGGCGGTGCAGATCGCCGCGATGGGCAGCCAGGCCGATGCCAATGCGCTGCGCGACAAGCTGCGCGCGAACGGTTTCGATGGCTACGTGGATACGGTGAACGCGAGCGGCAAGCAGCTGTGGCGCGTGCGTGCCGGCCCGCAGACCCAGCGGGCCGATGCGGTCCGCATCCGCGATGAGATCAAGACCAAGATGGGCGTGGACGGCAACGTCGTCAGCGCCCCATGAACCTGAACCCATCGAGATGCTGACCCGGTGAATTGGGCCGACTACATCATTCTCGCGGTCCTCGCCGTCTCGGTCTTGATCGGGCTATGGCGTGGCCTCATTTCCGAGGTGTTGGCGCTGGCGATCTGGGTCGCGGCGTTCTGGGTGGCGTGGACGTTCGGCCCGAGTGTGGCCGAGCACTTCGAACACAGCATCCAGCTGCCGTCGGCGCGGATCCTGGTGGGTTACGGCATCTGTTTTCTCGCCGTGCTGCTTGCCGGAGCGCTGTTGCGCTTTTTGGTAAGCAAGCTGATCGAGGGCACCGGGTTGTCCGGTACCGATCGCCTGCTGGGCATGGTGTTCGGGTTCGTCCGCGGCGTGTTGCTGGTGACGCTGGCGGTGTTCCTGCTCGGGTTTACCGCGCTCACGCGCGACCCGTGGTGGAACGAGTCGGCGCTGTTGCCGCAGTTCAAGGGAATGGCTGCGTGGCTGGGCGAGCGGGTGCCGGACAGTGTCCGCCACTATCTCAATCCCCCGGCACTGCTGGATCATTTGCCCGCCTTGCCGGCGGGAGCCTCGGGCGCTTCACCAGCGACCGGGCATCAGACCCATCCGGCGGCCGCATCCACGGTCGCTCCGGCAACGACTCACTAATTACAGGCTTTCAACCATGTGCGGAATCATCGGCATCGTCGGCACCAGCGAGGTCGCCGCGTCACTCTATGACGGTCTAACCGTATTGCAGCATCGTGGCCAGGACGCCGCCGGCATCGCCACCGTGGACGGCGCCCGCCTGCGCCTGCACAAGGGCAACGGCCTGGTGCGCGACGTGTTCAGCCAGAGCTCGATGACCGGCCTGCGCGGCCGCATCGGCATCGGCCACTGCCGTTACCCCACGGCCGGTTCGGAAGGCTCGTCCGAGGCGCAGCCGTTCTACGTGAACTCGCCCTACGGCATTGCCTTCGCGCACAACGGCAACCTCATCAACACCGAGACGCTGCGGCGCGAGATGTTCGAGGACGATCGCCGCCACATCAATACCGATTCCGATTCCGAGGTGCTGCTCAACGTGCTCGCGCACGAGCTGCAGATCCAGGATCGCATGGCACTCACACCGGATCACATCTTCAAGGCCGTGGCCGGCGTGCACCAGCGTGCCCGCGGCGGTTATGCCTGCATCGCGCTGCTGCTGGGCTATGGCCTGCTGGCGTTCCGCGACCCCAATGGCATCCGCCCGCTGGTGCTGGGCGAGCGCATCACTGCCGAAGGCCGCGAATACGCCGTGGCGTCCGAATCGGTCGCGCTCGACATCCTCGGCTTCAAGCGCCTGCGCGATGTGGAACCGGGCGAGGCCGTGTTCATCACTGACGACGGCCAGCTGTTCGCCCGCCATTGCGCCGACAGCGCGGTGCACGCACCGTGCATCTTCGAATACGTGTACCTGGCCCGCCCCGATTCGATGATCGAGAACGTGTCGGTGTACAAGGCGCGCCTGCGCATGGGCCAGAAGCTGGCCGAGAAGATCCTGCGCGAGCGTCCGGACCATGGCATCGATGCGGTGATCCCGATTCCCGACACCGCGCGCACCGCTGCCTCCGCGCTCGCCGAGGCGCTGGGCGTGCCGTTCCGCGAGGGCTTCGTCAAGAACCGCTACATCGGCCGTACCTTCATCATGCCGGGGCAGGGCGAGCGCGTGAAATCCGTGCGCCGCAAGCTCAACCCGGTGGAGCTGGAGTTCCGCAAGAAGAACGTGCTGCTGGTGGACGACTCCATCGTGCGCGGCACGACCTCGCGCCAGATCATCCAGATGGCCCGTGACGCCGGCGCCAGGAACGTGTTCTTCGCCTCCGCCGCGCCGCCGGTGCGCTACCCGAACGTGTACGGCATCGACATGCCGGCCGCGTCGGAACTGGTGGCCGCCGGTCACACCGAGAAGGAAGTGGAGAAGATGCTCGGTGCCGACTGGCTGATCTACCAGGACCTGAAGGACCTGGTGTGGGCGGTGCAGGACGGCAACGAGTCGCTGAAGCACTTCGACGCGTCGTGCTTCTCGGGCGAGTACGTCACCGGCCTCGACCATCAGTACCTGCAGCAGATCGAGATGCTGCGCTCGGACGACGCCAAGGCGGCGCGCCGCAGCGCGTAACCGCAAATCCTGTTGTGGGAGCGCACCCTGTGCGCGACTGCGGCGCAGCAGTGTTACCGCTCCGTCCGGTTGTCGCGCACAGGGTGCGCTCCCACAGTGATTTCTTCCGTCATGCATGACCTCCACGCCGCCGCCAAGTGCTGCCTCGACGCCACCGATCCGTCGGAGAAGCTGCGCCTGACGCACGCGACCTGGGAGGCCTTTCTCGCCGGCGAACTTCGTCCCGATCCATCGTCACCGCCGCCCGAGCCCATCGGCGCACCCGGTCGACCGGAGCGACCGCGACTCGTTCCCCAACGCCAGGTACCTCATCGCGGCCTCGGCACGGCGGAAGGGCGTGCCGCGCTGGTGCACGCGGTCGCGCATATCGAGTTCAACGCGATCAATCTCGCGTGGGATGCGGTGTATCGCTTTCGCGGACAGCCGTTGGACTACTACCGCGATTGGGCGAGTTGCGCGCACGACGAGGCGCGCCACTTTGCCATGCTGTCCGGTCGCCTCGCCGAGCTGGGGCACGCCTATGGCGACTTCGATGCCCATAACGGCTTGTGGGAAATGGCCGAGAAGACGGCACACCATGACACCGCACGCATGGCGCTGGTGCCGCGCGTGCTCGAAGCGCGGGGCCTCGATGTCACGCCCGGCATGATCGATCGCCTGCTTTCCGTGGGCGACGACCGCACGGTGGCGATCCTTGAAGTGATCCTGCGCGAAGAGGTCGCGCACGTGGCGGCCGGTACGCGCTGGTTCCGCTATTGCTGCGAACGCGATGGCCTCGACCCGTGCGAAACCTTTCTCGACTTGCTGCGCGACTACATGGGGCGCAATCTGCGCGGTCCATTCAACCGGCCGGCCCGCCTGGAGGCGGGCTTCGACCATGAAGAACTGGATCGGCTGACCGCGCTCGCTCTCGAGGACTGATCAGGGGCGATTCGCGAGTGCCTCGCGGCCCTGTTCCTCGATGCAGGAGCGCACCCAGTGCGCGAAAAGCCTACGGAGCGGTAACGCCAAACTTCGCGGTCGCGCACTAGGTGCGCCCCTACAGGTGACGCCTCGCAAAAAAAACAGGCAACAAAAAAGCCGGCGCAAGGCCGGCTTTTTCATCGAATCTTTGGTCGGGGTGACATGATTCGAACATGCGACTTCTACGTCCCGAACGTAGCGCTCTACCAGGCTGAGCTACACCCCGTGGGAGCCGCGTATCTTAATGACCTTCCCGGACCTTGGCAACAGGATTGTGAATTTTTTTCACGAGGTCATGGAGGGCGTCTTTCCGGAGCGGCTCGACGGAGGCTCCGGGGTGGCCTTCTGGTAATCTATACGGCTCTGTCGGACTCATCGTCAGCTGGCGGTTTCCGACGCTTTCTCATCGCTTAGCAGAGGATTTCATGGCGCTTACCCCGGCCCGCACCATGCCCGGCGTGCTCGAGCTGCTGCCGCTCGACCAGATCGCGTTCCAGCGCATGCTCGACGTGATCCGCCGCAACTATGAGCGCTTTGGTTTTGTGCCGGTCGAGACGCCGGTGATCGAATTCTCCGACGTGCTGCTGACCAAGACCGGTGGCGAGACGGAGCGGCAGGTCTACTTCGTGCAGTCCACCGGTTCGCTGGAGCAGGGCGAGAAGCCGGATCTGGCGTTGCGCTTCGATCTCACCGTGCCGCTGGCCCGCTATGTCGCCGAGCACGAGCACGACTTGTCGTTCCCCTTCCGCCGCTACCAGATGCAGCGCGTGTACCGCGGCGAGCGCGCCCAGCGCGGACGCTTCCGCGAGTTCTACCAGTGCGACATCGACGTGATCGGCAAGGACAGCCTGTCGGTCCGCTACGACGCCGAGCTGCCGGCGGTGATCTACAGCGTGTTCCGCGAGCTGAACATCGGCGCGTTCACCATCCAGCTCAACAACCGCAAGCTGATGCGCGGCTTCTTCGAGAGCCTGGGTATTACGGACGGCGAACAGCAGACGCTGGTGCTTCGCGAGGTCGATAAGATCGACAAGATTGGCGTCGATGGCGTCACCGAGAAGCTTCGCCTTCAATTGGCGCTTGATAGCCGTTTCGAGCATGGCAGTCAGCTCACTGAAGACACTATCCGTAAGATCCTCGACTTCGTGCAGGTGCGCTCTACTTCGTTGCAGGACGCCTTCGACAAGCTCGACGCACTCGGCCCCGGCCCGGAATCGATGGAGCAGGGCCGTGCAGAACTGAAGGAAGTGCTGGGCCTGATCCGCGACTTCGGCGTGCCGGAAACGCACTATGTGCTGAACCTGTCGATCGCGCGCGGCCTGGACTACTACACGGGCACGGTCTACGAGACCACGCTCAACGACCATCCGCAGATCGGCTCGATCTGCTCGGGTGGCCGCTACGAAAACCTGGCCAGCCAGTACACCAAGTCGAAGCTGCCGGGCGTGGGCATTTCCATCGGCCTTACGCGTCTTTACTGGCAGCTGCGCGACGCCGGCCTGGTCGCCACCGGCCAGAGCACGGTTGACGTGCTCGTGACGCAGATGGACGCGGCGCAGATGCCGGCGTATCTCGCGCTGGCCAACGAGCTGCGCTCGGCGGGCATCGCCACCGAAGTGGTGCTGGAAGGCGGCAAGCTGGGCAAGCAGTTCAAGTACGCCGATCGTGCGGGCATCCGCTTCGTGATCGTGCTTGGCGAGGACGAGATCGCCAAGGGCGTGGTGACCGTGAAGGACCTGCGTCGCGAAGACCAGTTCGAAGTGTCGCGCGCGGAACTGATCAAGGCGTTGCGTGTGGAACTGGCGCAGGCCGAAGTCGGTCGCTGATCCGTCGCGACGGAAGCGAGGGCTGCGCCGGCTCGGCGCGGCCGCACAACCTCAATACGTGGCCCGTCCGGGCTGGAGCAAGGCATGACTGCAAAGACGATACTCCTGGACGGCAACAGCCTTACCCGTGAACAACTGGTCGCCGTGGCGCGCCAGGGTTTGCGCGTGGCGCTGGACGAAGCACAGCTCAAGCGTGTGCAGCGCGCCGCGGATTTTCTCGCTGAAAAGGTGAGTTGCGGCGAGCCGACCTACGGCGTCACCACCGGTTTCGGCAGCAACGCGGACAAGCTGCTGGGTGCGCATCGCCTGCGTGATGAACTGCCGGGCGGCAATCCGGACAAGCCGGAAGGTACGCTGCTGGAAGAATTGCAGCACAACCTCATCACCACGCATGCGGTGTGCGTGGGCAAGCCGTTCGCGCCGGACGTGGTGCGCGCGATGCTGGTGATCCGCATCAACACCCTGATGCGCGGTCATTCCGGCATCCGCGTAGAAACGTTGAAGGCGCTCACCGCGATGCTCAATGCGGGCGTGGTGCCGGTGGTGCCGGAGAAGGGCTCGGTGGGCGCCAGTGGCGACCTCGCGCCGCTCTCGCATCTGGCCATCGTGCTGCTGGGCGGCGGCGAAGCGTTCTACCAGGGCGAGCGCCTGCCGGGCGCCGAAGCGCTGAAGCGCGCGGGCCTCTCACCGATCCGCCTGTCCTTCAAGGAAGGCCTCGCGCTCAACAATGGTACGGCGCAGATGCTGGCCACTGGTGCGCTGGCGCTTGAGGACCTCGAGCGCCTGCTCGACCTCGCCGATCTCGCCGCGGCGATGA
>Ga0209258_100780_pt1 | contig 19361 bp, 18 predicted proteins | sample Araplaol_mTSA_r2_FD_184281 | JGI IMG/M metagenome (GOLD analysis project Ga0209258, IMG submission 184281) | Arabidopsis root microbial communities from North Carolina, USA - plate scrape CL_Col_mTSA_r2 (SPAdes) (version 2) | ecosystem: Host-associated > Plants > Roots > Endosphere | place: USA...
CCCTCACGGACTGGCTGGGCGCAGCCCAGACAGCGCCACGCGGGGTGCCTTTCTCTTTGGTTACTTTCTCTTGGGCAAGCAAGAGAAAGTGACCCGGGCCGCGGCAGCGGTCCGGAAGCCCGCGGCAAGCGAGCCAGACCGCGATCGCCAATCACGATTTCGGCCGTCTATTTCGAAATGCCGAATATGCAGACCGACGCGAAAGGCTGTCGCGCACTGGGTGCGCTCCTACAGAGCAGCGAGAAGCCTAAGCATCGTGGCACCGGCCACTCACACACGCGTCGCCAGAAAAAGTCCGGCGTCGACAATGCCCACCATCTCTCAGCGAATCTTCCCCAGAATCCCATCCAGCTCGTCATTGCTGTGATAGTGGATCACCAGCTTGCCCTTGCCGCCGCGGCCATGGGCCACTTCCACGCGCGTGGCGAAGCGTTCGGCGAGTTCGCGTTCCAGGGCGTCGACGTTGGGATCGCGGGCAGTCGCGGTCTTGGCCTTCCCCTTGGGCGCGGTCTGCGCACGGCGGGCGGCTTCTTCGAGTTCGCGCACGCTCCAGCCGTGGCGCGAGGCTTCCAGGGCGAGGCCTTCGGCCATGCCTTCGGGCAGCGTGATCAGGCAGCGGGCGTGGCCCATCTCCAGCTTGCCTTCGTCGAGCAGCCGCTTGATCGACACCGGCAGTTCGGTGAGGCGAAGCAGGTTGGAGACGGCGGCGCGCGAGCGGCCGACCGCATCGGCGGCCTGCTGATGCGTGAGGTCGAAGTCGTCGATCAGGCGCTTGAGCGCGTCGGCTTCTTCCAGCGGGGTGAGGTCCTGGCGCTGGATGTTCTCGATCAGCGCCATGGCCGGCACGGCCACTTCCGGCACGTCCTTCACCAGCACCGGCAGCTCGTGCAGCTGCGCGCGCTGGGCGGCACGCCAGCGGCGTTCGCCGGCAATCAGTTCGAACATGTTGTTGCCGATGGCGCGAACCACCACCGGCTGGATCAGGCCCTGCGCGCGAATCGAGGCAGCCAGTTCGTCCAGCGCTTCGTCGTTCCAGTGGCGGCGCGGCTGGTACTTGCCGGGCTGGATCTGCTGGATCGGCAGCGTGCGCAGCTCGCCTTCCTGTTCCAGCACGGAGGGCTTGCCGGGTTCCTCGCTGGCACCCAGCAGGACGTCGAGCCCGCGTCCCAGGCCCCGTTTTTTCGCAGCGGACATGCTTACTCCTGATGGATGTCGACGACGTCGTCGAGCGTCGCGTCTGAGTCATCGTGCAGCACCGGCGTCACCACTTCGCTGGCATCCTGCGCGGCATTCAATCCGCGTTCGCGGCGGATCATTTCGCCGGCGAGGCCGATATAGGCGATGGCGCCGCGCGAGCTGCGGTCGTACAGGTGGATCGGCTGGCCGTGGCTGGGCGCCTCGGCGAGACGCACGTTGCGCGGGATGATCGAGCGCAGCACCTTGTCGCCGAAATGCTGCGTGAGCTGCGCCGACACTTCGTTGCCGAGGTTGTTGCGCACGTCGTACATGGTGCGCAGCAGCCCGTCGATTTCCAACGCGGGATTCAGGCGCTGGCGCACGGCCTTCACCGTGTCGAGCAGGCTGGAAAGGCCTTCCAGCGCGAAGTATTCGCACTGCACCGGAATCAGCAGACCATTCGCCGCCGCCAACGCGTTGAGCGTGAGCAGATGCAGCGACGGCGGGCAGTCGATGAGGATGGTGTCGTAGCGGTCGGCGATCTTCTCGAGCTGCTCCTTGAGCCGGCTCTCGCGCGCGATCGCATCCATCAGCTTCAGCTCGGCGGCGGTGAGGTCGCCGTTGCCGGGCAACAGGTCGTAGTTCGCCTCGGTGCGGACGATGGCCTTGTCGATCGGGGATTCATCCAGCAGCACTTCGCAGCCGTTGGGCTTGGCTTCGTGCTTGTCCACGCCGGACGCCATCGTCGCGTTGCCCTGCGGGTCGAGGTCGACCAGCAGCACCTTGCGCTTGGCGGCAGCCAGCGCAGCGGCGAGATTGACGGCGGTGGTGGTCTTGCCCACGCCGCCCTTCTGGTTGGCGACAGCGATGATCCGAGCCATGTGTCGTCGTTACCGTGGACGATGGAAAAGGGGGCTAGATTAGCAGCCTGTTCGGCCAAGCACGACGAGATGCCGCTCGCCGCCGACATCCGGCACGTGCAGCTCGTGGATGGCGCGAACCTCGTAGCCATCCGGCACGCCGGCCAGTTCATCCTCGGGATGCTTGCCCTTCATGGCCAGCCAGATGCCGTTCTTGGTCAAAAGATGACCACCCCAGGCCAGCATGTCGGCGAGGCTGGCGAACGCGCGGGCGGTGACGCAGTCGAACTGGCCTTCCACGTCTTCCACGCGCGACTGCACGGCGCGGACGTTCTCCAGTTTCAGCGAACGGATGGCTTCGCGCAGGAAGCGGACCTTCTTGCCGTTGGAATCGACCAGCAACACCTGGCGCTCGGGCGTGGCGATGGCGATCGGGATCCCTGGCAGGCCGGGGCCGGTGCCCAGATCCGCCAGCGTCGCGCCCTGCACGTAGGGCAGGATCGCCAGGGAATCGACCAGATGCCGGCTCACCATCTCGGCCGGATCGCGGATCGCAGTGAGATTGTAGGTGGCGTTCCAGCGGGCCAATAGCGCCTGGTAGTCGAGCAGCCGCTCCACCGCGCCGGCCGGCAGCTGCAGGCCCAGCGCGGCGATGCCGCGTTCCAGCCGAATTTGCAGGTCGTGACGGGAGCTCATGGGTGACGCCTTGCGGAAAAACGGGCCGCAAGTATCCGGGCGCGACGCTCGCGACGCCAGCGCGGCAAAGAAAAACCCGCCGAAGCGGGTTCTGAAGGGTCTCCCCTGGGCGGGTCGCTCTCGGGCGACCTCACCGTCGGCCTGCCGGCTTGCTGTCCGGTCAGGCGAATTCCAGTTCCACGCGGGTCACCATCATGCCGCGCTCGCGCAGGCCGGTATTCATCGCCTGCTTGAGGCGCGAACCCAGATCGCGGCGATCGGCGCTGAAGGCCTCCGGCTCGTCACGCAGGGCAGCAAGGGCACCACCGCGGATCAACTGGTCAGCCTGCTCAATGACCGAATCGGCACGCTCCGGCTCCAGCACTTGCCAGTAGACCGTGCCACGCACGTCATGGGCATTGGGCAGCGGCTCCTCGAAGCGCAGCACCTGACCACTGAGGTTGATGTGGTGTTCCACGTGGTCGATCAGCGGCAGCGTCATGTGGACGCCAGGCTGAAGCAGCCGAAAGGGTTTGCCGCGCCGATAAAGACTGTGCACTTGGTCGACCGGCACGCGCTTGATCGCGGTGGCGAACATCGCGATCAAGGCCAGAACAACGAGAATAATGAGTGCATTCATGGCAGTAGCAAAAACAACGAGTTATATGTTGATCTTCCGCAAAAACCGTAGGTTGATACTACAGCTGATTGCGCCCCCTTAGATTAATCTCAATTTAACGACAACCTAAGGCGTTATAACAACAGCACTTTTGGTCTATGTGCCTGATTTTGTGAACCAAGTGGCAAGCGAGGAGAGCATGCATCGACCGGGCCAAGTGGCGATTTGTTCGCCAACTTCGCCCTACGAAAGGTTAACGGCCGGCCAACGAGAGGCTTGAGTGTTAAGCCCGGGCACAAAGAAAAAGCCGCCCCGGCTGGCCGGGACGGCTTAAAGATCACCGTCGATGGCAGCGACCTCGGGGGGCCGCTACAAGCGGATCAGAACTTGCCCGCGCGGAAGTCCGCGATTGCCTGATGGATCTCCTCGGGCGTGTTCATCACGAACGGCCCATAGCGGGTAACGGCCTCGTTGAGCGGATGACCAGCCACCAGCAGCACGCGTGCGGCAGTGTCCCGACCGGCGATGCGCAGCTCGCCGCTGCGCGAGAGCACGGCCAGTTCGCTGCGGGCCAGTAGTTCGCCGGCCACGTCCGCGTCCTTGCCGTCGAACACGTAGGCAAAGCCTGCATGGCCTTCCGGCAGCGGAATGGTGACGGACGCACCCGGCTGCACCGCGATGTCGAGATAGATCGGCTGCGTGACGATTTCCGCCACCGGCCCGGTCACGCCGCCGAACTCGCCGGCGATCACCTTCACCTCCACGCCCTCCGAGGGACGCGCAACCGGGATGCGCTCCGGGCCAATGTCCTGGTAACGCGGCGCGATCAGCTTGTCCTTCGCCGGCAGGTTCACCCACAGCTGGAAGCCCCACATCAGGCCGTCTTCCTGCTCGGGCATTTCCGAATGCAGGATGCCGCGGCCCGCGGTCATCCACTGCACGCTGCCCGGCACGAGGTCGCCGCTGTTGCCGTGGTTGTCGTGGTGCTTCATATGGCCGGCGAGCATGTAGGTCACGGTTTCGAAACCGCGATGCGGATGCTCGGGAAAGCCGGCGATGTAATCGCCCGCCTGGTCGGAACGGAACTCGTCCAGCAGCAGGAACGGATCGAGCATGTCCAGGCCCGGCTGGCCGATCACGCGCTTGAGCTTCACGCCCGCACCATCGGACGTGTCGATGCCGCGGATGCGGCGAAGAATGCTGCGTTCGGTCATGGTTGGTCTCCAAGGATTTGGACTGCCCACCATGATGATGCTGCGCCCGCGCGCACCCAAGACCTGAAACAGGAACGGATTGTTCGCGCAACGACGGAAACGATCAGCGTGCAGCGGTCGCTTGGCGCAACTGGTAGACCCAATCCAGTTCCGGCCCCGCCAAACCCATGCTGGTCAGCGCCGCGCTGAGCTGGCCGCGATGGTGGGTGCCATGGTTGAACACGTGGCCCAACGTGGGTGCGAACGGCACCTCGACCGGGATGCCTTGGTTGCGCGTGTACGCCAATGCGCCATCGAAGCGGGCCGGCTCGAGCGTATCGATCCAGCCACCCCAGCGGTCGACGGCAGCCAGCAGGGCCTCGCTCAGTTCGCGGCGATCGGCATGCAGTTCGCTATCGAGCGGCAGCTGCAACGAACGCTGCTCCGCGAAGCGGCCGTACCAGATGTGGTCGGCCACCAGCAGATGGTTGACCGTGCCGTGTACCGAACCGAAGAACAGCCCGGCATCGTGGTGCCATTGCTCGTCGCTGAGCTCCATCAGGTGAGCGTCGAGCAGACGCCGCGTGGCCCACGTGTGGTAATCGGCCAGGCGACGGAAGTAAGTCTTCAGGTCCAAGCAACGAGCACCGACGTGCGGCGCCTCAGTGCACCCAGTGACCGCTGCGCTGGCGCGGCGGCGGCGTGTGCGGTTCCTGTTCGTCGGTGCGCACGGCGGCCTCGACTTCCTCTTCGGTGACCGGATGGGCCTGCCAGTAACGGTTCACCGCACCGAGCACGGTCGGCACCTGGGTCAGGCACTCGTCGTATTCCTCGTCGCTGAGCTTTTCGAATTCGGCGTCGGCATTGAGGATGCCTTCGTCCACGGCCAACGCCATCACCGGGCCGAGCATTTCCATCAGCTGCGGGTCGTCGGCCAGGCGCTTCTCCCACAGGCCGGCGCGCAGGTCGATGCCGCGGCTGAAGCCTTCACACCAGCCCGCGGCGGACAGCACCGGGCCGGCCTCGGTCTCCACCTCGCCGAGAATGGGCTCATACGCATCCACGTCGAGTTCGGCGTTGATCGAGTCGTTGAGCTTGGCCAGCAACGCGAGCACGCGATTGCCTTCGGTTTCGTCGGCGAACGGTTCGTGCAGCACTTCAGGCAGCCACTCTTCGGGCAGCACCTGCAGCGGACCTACCGCCAACGCCGATAGCAACCCGTGCACGCCGTCGAGCAGCAGGTCGCCTTCGCCGACATGGGCGCGCAGGTATTGGTCCAGTTCCTCGAGCTCGTTGTCGTCCAACGAACTAGGCCACTCGGTCTTGGGTGTATTCATCAGCTACCCGTGTGTTTCTTTCTAGATATCCAGATCAACCGTTACCGGCGTGTGATCGGAGGGTCGCTCCCAGGTCCGCGGCGTGCGATCGATCGTGGCGGCTTTCGCGGCGGATTTCAGGGCGTCTGCGATCAGGATCAGGTCGATGCGCAAACCCATGTTGCGCCGGAACGCGGCCTGACGATAGTCCCACCAGCTGAAGTGTTCACCCGCCGGTTCGAACAGCCGGAAACTGTCGTGCAAGCCCAGGTCGGTGATGCGCTTGAGCGCGTCGCGCTCGGGTGGCGAGCACAGGATGTCCTCGCCCCAGGTCGCCGGGTCGTACACGTCGCGGTCGTCGGGCGCGATGTTGAAATCGCCCAGCACGACCAGATTGGGATGACGTTCCATTTCGCCCGCGAGGAACTCGCGCATCTTGGCCAGCCAGTCGAGCTTGTAGGCATATTTTTCATCGCCCACCGCCTTGCCGTTGACCACGTAGAGATCCACCACGCGCACGCCGCCGATGGTGGCGGCAAGGATGCGTCGCTGCGGATCCTGCAGCTGCGGGACGTCGGTAACGACGTCCTCGAAACCGCCGTCGATGCCGGCGCGCGCGAGCAGTGCCACGCCGTTGTAGGTCTTCTGGCCGGAGAACACCGCGCGATAGCCGGCCGCGGCCAGTTCATCGACCGGAAACTTCGCGTCTTCCAGCTTGGTTTCCTGCAAGGCCACCACGTCGGGCTGTGCATCGGCCAGCCACTGGGTGAGGTGCGGCAGGCGCACCTTCAGCGAGTTCACGTTCCACGAGGCGATTTTCATCGGCGCATTGTAAGCGATGCTTGCGCCCACTCCGCCTTCCCTGGCGGATGAGGGCGTCGATTACGCCAGGCCGTGGCTCCTGAGCAGCGCCTCGGGCTCCGGTGCACGGCCGCGGAAGGCCACGAAGCTTTCCATCGCGGGGCGGCTGGCGCCCACCGAAAGGACTTCCCGGCGGAAGCGATCACCGGTGGCGCGATCGATCACGCCGTGCTCCTCGAATTCGCCGAACGCGTCGGCACTGAGCAGCTCGGCCCACAGGTAGCTGTAGTAACCGGCCGCGTAGCCGCCCGCGAAGATGTGCGAAAACGCATGCGGGAAACGCTGCCATGCCGGCGGATGCAGCACCGCGACGTCGTGGCGCACTTCCTCCAGCACTTCCATCGCGCGCGCGCCCTTGGCCGGGTCGTATTCCAGGTGCAGCAGGAAATCGAACATGGCGAATTCCAGCTGGCGCACGAGGAACAGGCCAGCGTGGAAATGCCGCGCCGCCAGCATGCGCTGGAACAGTTCGTCGGGCAGGCGCTCGCCGGTTTCGTAATGACGCGCGAACAGATCCAGCGCTTCGCGGTTCCAGCCGAAGTTCTCCATGAACTGGCTGGGCAGCTCCACCGCGTCCCACTCCACGCCGTCGATGCCGCCGATGGAGGGCAGCGCGATCTCGGTGAGCAGGTGATGCAGGCCGTGGCCGAATTCGTGGAACAGCGTGAGCACGTCGTCGTGCGTGAGCAGCGCGGGCTTACCCTCGGTCGGCGGCGCGAAATTGCAGGTGAGGAAGGCCACCGGCAACTGCTCTTCGCCGCCATCGCGGAAGCGGGCGCGGCACACGTCCATCCACGCGCCGCCGCGCTTGCCATTGCGCGCGTAGAGATCGACGTAGGCACCGGCAAACACGCGGCCATCGGCGTCGCGTACGTCGTAATAGCGGACATCCGGATGCCAGGTGTCGACGTCGTCGCGGGCGCTGAGCGAAATGCCGTAGAGGCGCTGGGTGAGGCCGAACAGGCCATCGATCACCGCCGGCAGCGGGAAGTACGGCTTGAGCTGTTCCTCGTCGAGGTCGTACTGCTGCTGGCGCAGCTTCTCCGAGGCGTAGCCCACGTCCCAGGATTCGAGGTTGTCGAGCTTGAGTTCGGTTGTGGCGAATTCGCGCAGCTTGGCGAGTTCAGCTCGCGCCACCGGCTTGGCGCGTTCGGCGAGGTCATGCAGGAATTCCAGCACCTGCGCTGGTGAGGCCGCCATCTTGGTGGCCAGCGATTCCTCGGCCGCGTTGGCGAAGCCAAGCAGCTGCGCGGCCTCAAAGCGCAAGGCCATGATGCGGTCGATGCGCGCGCTGTTGTCGAATTTACCGGCATGCGGGCCCTGGTCGGACGCGCGCGTCTGGTAGGCCCAGTACACGCGCTCGCGCAGGCCGCGGTTGTCGGCATAGGTGAGCACGGCCTGCACACTGGGTTGCTTGAGCGTGACGAGGTAACCCTCGAGCTTCTGCTCCTTGGCGTACTGGCGCAGCACCGCGCGGCCGGATTCGGGAACGCCGGCCAGGTCGCGCTCATCGGTGATGTGCTCGTGCCACGCATCGGTGGCGTCGAGCACGGCATTGGAGAATTCGGTGGAAAGCCGGCTCAGTTCCACGCCGATCTCGCGGAAGCGGGTGCGTGCCGGTTCCTCCAGCGCCACGCCGGACAGGCGGAAATCGCGCAGCGCATGTTCCACCAGCGCGCGTTCGGGGCGCGGCAGGCCGGCGAAGTCCGGTGCATCGGCCAGCGCCTGCACGGCCTGGTAGAGCGCGCGGTTCTGGCCGAGTTCGATCGAATGCTCGGTGAGCTTTTCTTCCGCCGGCCCATAGACCTCGCGCAATGCCTCGCTGTCGGCCACCGAGTGCAGGTGACTCACCGGCGACCAGGCGCGGGCGAGCCGCTGTTCCAGGCGCTCCTGCGTGAGCATCACGCTGGCGAAGTCGTGCGGCGCGCCGGGCGCAGTCAGCGCATCGATGCCGGCGCGATAGTCGGCCAGGATGGTGTCGATCGCCGGCGTGACGTGCTCGGGGCGGATCTGCGAAAACGCCGGCAACGTGTCGTCGGCCAGCAGCGGATTGTGTTGTTCCATGAATTCCTCCAGTCGCGTCAGCGTGGCGACCCGTCCTGGTGAAATCAAGCACGCCCCCGGCGCGTAGCCAGCCTGCGCTCACGATTTGTCACATCCCGTGCCTAACCTCTTGCCATGCCTATGCCTGATTTCTCCGCCCTGCTGCGTCGAAGCGACGTGTTCGGGCACCTGGGGGAGGAGGCGCTCGCCGCGCTGGCCCCCGAACTCCAATGGTTTTCGCTGCCCGGTGGTCGCACGCTGTTCCACCGCGACGACCCCGCCGACGCCTTGTACCTGGTGGTGCGGGGCAGCCTGGGCGTGTTCGACGGACCCACCGAGCGGGTGCGCCTGGTGGCGGCCGGCGACAGCGTGGGCGAGGTCGGGTTGATCACCGGGGAGGGCCGCCAGCACACGGCACGCGCCCTGCGCGACACCGAACTGTTGCGCCTGGACCGCGAAGCCTTCGAGGCCCTGGTACGCGAACACCCGCATGCCATGCTGGGCGTGGCACGCATGGCCATCGCGCGACTGCAGGAGCGCATGCGCGGTGACCAGCCACCCGATGCGCCGCGCACGTTCGCGCTGCTTCCGGCCAGCGCCGACGTCCCCGCACGTTCGTTGGCCATGCAGCTGGCGATCGAACTGGAACAGTGGGGTAGTTGCCTGGTGATCGATGCCGAGCATGGTGCCGGCCGAGGCAGCGACTGGTTCGCCGAAAAGGAAACGCAGGTGCGCTTCCTGATCTACCTGGACAGCAGCGGCGACAGCCATTGGAGGCAACGATGCCTGCGCCAGGCGGACGTGCTGCTGCTGCCGGCCATGGCCGCGCAACCGGAGCAACCCTGGCCCGAGGCAATGCCGCGCGATCCGGCGCTGGCCGGCCATCGTTCGCGGCATCTGATCCTGCTGCATGCCGGCCGCCAGCCCAGCCTGGGGGCCGCGCAGCGCTGGCGCAGCCAGTTCAGCGGCGAACTGCAGCACCACCATGTGGGCGGCCGCAGCGATATCGCGCGGCTGGCACGGCTCGTCAGCGGCCATGCCCGCGGGCTCGTGCTTGCCGGCGGCGGCGCACGCGGCGTGGCGCATTTCGGCGCGTTGCGCGCGCTGCGCGAAGCTGGCCACGACTTCGACGCCGTGGGCGGCACCAGCATCGGCGCCATCATCGGTGCGGGCGTGGCCGCCGGCTGGGAACTGGACGAGATGATGGAAGACTTCCGCCGCCACTTCGTCGAAGGCCGGCCGCTGTCGGACTGGACCATGCCGCTGGTGGCACTCACCCGCGGGCGGCGTGCCGCCAGCATGCTGCGCCGCTCGTTCGGCGCGCTGGCGATCGAGGACCTGTCCCTGCCGTTCTTCTGCGTGTCCACCTGCCTGTCGGGCGAAGGCATGGTGGTGCACCGCCGCGGACCGCTGTGGTTGTGGCTGCGCGCATCGAGCGCGATTCCCGGCGTGCTGCCGCCGGTGCTGAACCAGGGACGCGTCTACGTCGATGGCGCCCTGGTCGACAATTTGCCCACCGATGTCATGGCCGACGACGGCATCGCACACATCACCGCCGTCGACATCCGCGCGGAGATTTCCCTGCTCACCACCGCCGAGGAGTTCGCCACGCCGCCATGGTGGCAGCTGCTGTGGCGCAACCAGGACGTGCGGCGGCCCGGCCTGGTGTCCACGTTGGTGCGCGCCGCGATGGTCAACAGCGAGGGACCCAGCGAGCACCGCCGCGAGCGCGCCGACCTGCTGATCACGCCTTCGCTGGAACACATCGGCATGCTGGACTGGAAGGACTGGCAGCGCGCGGTCGATGCGGGTTACGAGCACACCAGGAAGCTGCTGGAGAGATAACCGCCGCCAATATGGGAGCGCACCCTGTGCGCGACCGCGACGCGTCGGCGTCACCACAGTTTCAGGTTGTCGCGACATGCTCGTCACCACATGCAACGTCGGCTGTCGCGCACAGGGTGCGCTCCCACATGAGGCACAGGCGGCGCGGTGAACCGCGGGGTTACCATGACCGCATGGACCCACTCCGCAAATACAAGGGCATCTGGCCCACCCTGCATCAACGCGTATACGTCGATCCGATGGCCAGCGTCATCGGCGATGTCGAACTCGCCGACGACGTGTCGATCTGGCCCGGCGCCGTGCTGCGCGGCGACGTCAACTTCATCCGCATCGGCGCGCGCACCAGCATCCAGGACGGCGCCATCGTGCATGTCACGCACGACGGTCCGTACACGCCGGGCGGCACGCCGACCATCGTCGGCGAAGGCGTGACCGTGGGCCACGCCGCCGTGCTGCATGCCTGCACCATCGAGGACTACTGCCTGATCGGCATGCACGCCGTCGTACTCGATGGCGCCGTGGTGAAAAAGCACGGCTTCGTCGGCGCGGGCAGCGTGATCCCGCCGGGCAAGATTGTCGGCGAAGGAGAGCTGTGGCTGGGCAACCCGGCCAAGCGCGTGCGCCTGCTGACCGACAAGCAGATCGAGCAGCTCCATTATTCGGCCGATCACTACGTGCGGCTGAAGGACGAGTACCTCGCCGCGCAATGAAGCCACGTCGCGTGCTGTTCCTGTGCAGCCGTCATCGACTGCGCAGTCCCACGGCCGCCGCGGTGTTCGCGGACTGGCCCGGTATCGAGGTGGACTCCGCCGGATTGGCCGACGATGCGGAAACGGTGCTGTCGCCCGACCAGCTGGACTGGGCCGAGCTGATCGTGGTGATGGAAAGCAGGCATCGCCAGCGACTGCAGTCGCGCTACAAGACGCGGTTGCGCGGAAAACGCGTGGTCTGCCTGGACATTCCCGACCGCTACGACTTCATGCAGCCCGAACTGGTCGAGCTGCTGTTGCGCAAAGCGGCGCCGCTGTTGCGTTGAACCTTATTGCGCCGGGCCGCCCGCCGACTGCTGCGCCTGGATGACGGCCGCGTGCGCCTCGTCCTGGCGGACCTGGATCTGGCGCTGCGCATCGAGCTTGCCGCCCAGCAACGAGAGAATGTAGTTCGTGCTGTCGAATTCGCGCAGCAGCGAGAGCTCGCGTTGCGCTTCGTCCAGGCTGTTGTCGTTGATGGCGCGCTCGACATCGGCCGATGCGGCCGGGAACGATTCGTGGAGTTGTTCCTGCGCCGCCTTGTTCTGCGGATCGAGCTGCAACACCGAGAGATAGAACTCGTAGGCATTGCTGCCCGCCGGCGCCACCAGGCGCTTTTCCTTGACCGCGGTCTGGGCAAGATCGAGCAGAATGGATACGCCGCTGTCGTCCTTGTTGTCCGGCGCTTGGCCGTTCGCGGCGACGGCGGACGTCTTCCCGCCCTGCAACCACCACAACACGCCGCCCGCGACGAGGATCGCCGCGACAAGGGAAGCAACGACAAGCACGCGCCGGTTGGGCGCCGAAGACACAGTACTGGACATGACACCGCTGCAGTGGGGAACCGCACGCAGGGTCGACTGGTCCTCAGTTCCCCGGCGGAACTGTCACATTAGCGACGCCACATGTCAGCGATGTGACTTGTCTGGACGTCCAAACGCCACCGCGTCAACTGAAGTGGCCGCCGACGATGCGGCCGTCCTTGTCCAGCTCGGGGTAATAGCGGCTGTTGTTGTAGCGCATCTCCATGGTCGAGATGCTGCCTGGCAGCAGCAGCTGCACGTCCGGGTAGCGCGCGCGGAACTGGTCGGGCGTGGGATGCGTGGCGATGAATGCGTCGAAGGCCTTCATGTCGGTGACATAGCCGTGGACGACGACGGGCGTGGGCTGCGTCATGTCGTGGCAGCCTCCCAGAACACAGGCCGCAACGATGGCGGCGAGGATGAGCGAGCGACGCATGGCGTGTCTCCGTGACGGGCCTGCCACCGATTATGCGCCACGGCTGTTCAAAGACGGAACTCGATGCGCTGGCGCACTTGCGAAGCGGCCACCTTGCCGTCCTGCATGCCCGGCGTGAACTGCCATCGTCCCACCGCCGCGAGCGCAGCACGATCGAACACGTAACGCGGATCGGCGTCGGCCACGGAAGCGCCGGCAACCGAGCCATCCGGCTGCACGGTAAAGATCACATCGACCCAGCCCTGCCGCCGCGTGCGGCGCGCTTCGGCCGGATATACGGGTTCGACTCGGCGTGTAAGCACGGGCGGGACGATGCCTGCTGCCTCGATCGGCGTCGTGCGCGCATGAGCCACCTGACGAGGCGCGGCTTCGACCGCGGTGGATTCGACATGCAGTTGCGCCAGGGCCTGCTCTGCGGGAACCGGGCTGTTCGACGGCCTGGCCGCAGTCGCCATGGGCCCGGCAGGGGCAGGTGGCGCTGCGGGTGCGACCGGCGCGGGCGCGGACGATGTTGCTTTGCTCGCTACGGCAATGCCGCCCGATGGTGCCTCGCGCTTGGTCTGTTGCTGGGCCTGCAACGCTTCCTGCGCGACGGCGGCCTGATGTGCCTGCAACTTCGATTGCAGCAAGGTCAAGGCGTAGTTCTGCGGGTCGGCCTTGGCGAGCAAGGCGATCTGGCGTTGGGCTTCGCCGTCGTTGCCTTCGTCGATGGTCTGTTCGGCGGCGTGCGCGGCGAACGGGAAAATCTCGCGCAACGCATCCTGCGCCGCGCGATTGCCGGGTTCGCGCCTGAGCACCATCAGGTACAGCTCGAAGGCGTTGTTGCCGGCCGGCGCCAGCAGCCGCTGATCGGCCATTGCCTGACGCGCGTGCTGCAGGAGTTCATCGATGCCTGCGCCTTCGCGCACGATCGGGCCCGTGGCTGCCACCACCTGCTCCGATGGCTCGTCGGTGTTCGCTCGATACTTGAGCTCCCAGAAGATCACCGCGGCCGCGGCAAGCATGAAGACGATGACGATCAGGAGTCCATGGCGGACGACGCCATGGTGACGACGATGCGACGAAACGAGTGACATGGCGGCACGCAACGGGGAAGGGAGACGTCGATGCACCAGCGTGCCGACGGGCGCGCCACTTTAGTGAGCCCATGTTGCGAAGATGTTGCCCGCCTCCGGGCGATGTGAAGCAGCGCACACGCGGCTAGCGCCGCCGCGTGTGCGCCATGACTCAATGACCCGGCAGCAGGCTGCTGTCCGGTGAACCGTCGGGATGCGCGAACCACGAGACGTGGTTGCTGCCACCCATGCAGCCCTTGCCGCTGTCGTAGCTGGCCAGCGCTCCCGCCTTGGTGATCAGCGAGGTCCGGTAGCAACCGCCCAGCGAATCGCGGAAATCGAAGGTCTGCGCACTCTTCTGGCCGCTATGGCTGGCAAGCGCGCCGCTGGCGTTGAAGACCAGCGTGTCGGCGCTGTCGACGGTGTTCTCCACCTTGGCGTTGTAGACCCTGATTCCCATCAACCGCTTGTCGAGATGCTGCGAGTAGCCCTGGTGCACCGTGGAGGCCGCGCTGATGCTGCCGTCGCTTCCCGTCTGCTGGTTGTAGTCGAGCGTGAAGGGATAGCTGAAGTGCTGGCTCTGCTGCGCAGTCAGCAGTCTGCCGAGGCGGCTCTCGCTCATGCTGTTGGACCACGTGCGCTGCCAGGTCTGCTGGCGATAAGTCGTGGCGTTGATGGTGAACGACTGACGGTCGTCGAAACCCACGTGCTGCGTCACCGTACTCGTCACGCGCCCATGCGAGGTATTGGCGTAACCCTCGATCACGAAATCGCGCTTCAGCGCCGTGGTGATGTCGCCCGAGACATTGCCGCCGCTGTCCGTGGCAAGCGTGCTGCCGATGGTCGGCGCCGGCGCCTGGCCCACCAGCGTGTTGCGCACGATCTGACCGGTGACCTGCTTGGCGTGCGCATCGCGATAGACCAGCAGCGTCGCGGTGGCGGAGAAGTAGCCGTGCGCGCCGGCGACCTGCAAGGCCACTTCATGCGGGTTGCCGTCGCTGAGCTGGCCAGCGAACGGCGTGAGGTCCACGCGATACGGCATGAAGTTCAGGGCCTGCACGCCGGGTGTGGGCCGCCACAGGTACGGATCGATGCCACCGGTGTAGATCCACGGATATACCGGCGCCACGCCGGCCGGCTGGCCATCGATGCTGATCTCCGCCTCGCGGAAATTCCCGCCGCCGCATTCCTCGGCCTGGGCGGCATATTCGTCGGGCACGCAGGTGTACCAGAACTCGTCGCCGCCCTGGCTCTGCGTGAACACGTCGAGGTAGGCGCGTTCCACATTGGTCGGCAGCGTGAGCGTCCTGGCGAGCTTGTCGTTCGGCGTGTTCAACGATGCCGTGCCACCGATCGGGTCGGCGCCCAAGGGATAGACCGCATCCGGCACATTGGCTGCACGCGCCGCCGGCGTCGCCGGATAGAACAGCAGGCGTGCGCTGCCATGGATCACGCCGGTGTAAGTGCTGTTGACCAGGTTGCCGATCACGGCCTGGCCCTGGCCGGCGTTGCGCAGCAGGGCCGAGTAGTCGGTGAGGTCACGCTCCACGTGCCATGCCGGCGACACCGTTGCCGACGGCTCCTGAGTGGTGCCGAAATAGAGGTTCACGCCCGCGAGCCAAAGCGTCGCCGTGCGATCGTACTGACGTCCGGCCGTCACCGAGAAATCCGCTTCGAGCACCACCTTCGCCCATGCACCGTTGCACGATGCGGGCGGCGCATAGCTGTAGGGCCTTGCGCTGAAATCGTCGAAACTTACGTTGGTGAACAACGTCACCACGCACGGCTGCCCCGGCGGCCGCGGCACCGAAGGATCCGCCACGACGACATTGTTCGAACCGATCACCGGATCCGCACTGGCCTGCGCGGACGCGCCGCCCAGCAGAACCAGCAACGCAGCCATCGCGAAACGACGGCGGACAAACCCCCAAGGCACCATGACGTTCTCCCCACGACGTGCCCCCTGCCGCGCGCACGCTAGCACAGCGGCGTATGGGTGGTGTGATGGTTACGGACGTCCAAATGAAAGAAGGGCAATCTTGGTGAGAAATCGTGAGAAAAGTCGTGAAATTGCCGTGGTCGGGTGCCGATCACGCTTGCAACAGGCTTAATTTCGGCGGTTTGCTTGACGCGGGCGGAGAAGAGAAACGAGAGTGTGCGCCTTTCGACCACCGCAGCACGGCAATTCGGGATGACCGAGCGAACCGCTTCAACCAATACGCCGACGCCAGCACGTGCATGGCGCCTGGGCGTACTCGAGGACGACGCGCAGCTGCGCGAAGGCATCATTCTTCCCGGACTTCGCTACTTCGGTTTCGAAGTGACGGGCGCGGGCACGGCAGCCGAGCTCTACCGCCACATGCTGCGGCAGAGTTTCGACATGGTGGTGCTGGACATCGGCCTGCCCGACGAAGACGGCCTGAGCGTGGTGAAACATCTGCGCGAGATCTCCAACCTCGGCATCGTCATGCTCACCGCCAACGCCGGCAGCGACGATCACATCCAGGCGCTTACGCGTGGCGCCGATGCGTTTCTCAACAAGCCGGTGAATATCGAAGTGCTGGCCGCAACGCTGCACAGCGTGGGGCGGCGACTCGGTGGTGTGCATCCGCACGCCGCGCCTACGGGTCGGTGGCGCATGGATACGGACGACTGGTGCCTGGTGACGCCGTTGGGCCAGGCGCTGCCGCTCACTGCGCCGGAGCGTTGCCTGATGCGGCAACTCGTGGCGTCCAAGGGCGAGCCGGTGCCGCGCGAGACCTTGATCGCGGCGTTGGCGACGGACGTCTATGACTTCGATCCGCATCGGCTGGAGATGATGGTTCACCGACTGCGCCGCAAAGCACAGGACGCCGCTGGCCAGCCGCTGCCGTTGCTCACCTCGCGCGGCCAGGGTTACCTGTTCGCCGGCGATTCCTGAAAGGCGACGGGCGCCGGCAGCGGCGCCAATGACTCGTCGTAATGAAGAGGGAGCTGGATGCGGAACCGCGTGCCCTGGCCCGGCTGGCTGACGACATCGATCGATCCGCCCGCCGCATGCACGAGACTGGCGACCACCGATAGACCCAGGCCGGTGCCACGGCCAAACGGCTTGGTGGTGTAGAACGGCTCGAACACCTTGGCCTGCACATCGGCACTCATGCCGGTGCCGGTATCCATCAGCGTGAGTTCGAGGCATGCAGGCGAGGCGACTGGCTCCAGCGTGAGCGAGAAACGCCCGCCATCGGGCATGGCATCACGCGCATTCGCCGCGATGTTGAGCACCATCAACTCGAACTGTCCGCGATCCAGCAATACCGGCAGCGGCTGTGCGAAGGTCTCGCATTCGAGCTGGATATAGCGGCCCAGCAGCTGGCGCAGCATGGGTTCCAGTTCCGTCACGGCGCGCGAAGCGTCGAACACCTGCGTGCCGTCGACATCCTGCCGGCTGAAGTTGAGCAGCTTGCGGCTGATCGCCAACCCGCGCAGCGCCGCCAGCTCGACGCCTTCCAGCGCGTTGATCAAGGCGAGCGTGCCCAGGTCGGCCAGTTGCTCGCGCTGTGTGGCGTAACCCAGCACCACGTTCAGCACGTTGCCGAAATCGTGCGCCACGCCGCTCGCGGCGCGACCCACGGCATCCATCTTCTGAGAGTGGATGAGCTGGTTGCGGGTGCGCTCGCGTTCTTCAATTTCCTGCGCGATGCGGGCGTTGGCCAGTGCGAGCGCCTCGCCGCGCTGGATGGATTGCGCCAGCGTGTTGCGCAACGCGGCGATGGTCTGGTCGAGGATCAACGCCACCAGCAGATAGGCGAGCATCAGCATCGGCAACGTGTGGTACGCATCCCAGCCCAGAGGGCGCCGTTCGCCCAACCAAACGTTGTCGGCGAGCTGGCCCAGTGCGAACACGCCCATCAGGCTCGCGTAGATATTCCACAGCGTCCGCCGTCCCAGCACGATGCCGCCTACTGCCATCAACAGCACGGGCGTGGGATCGGGCGGTGAGTGGCTGTAACCAGTGGCCGCATAGGCGGCCGCAGCCGACAGCAGCACGACGCCAAGGAACTGGCGAATGCCCATGCGGAAACTCCCGCGACGGATCAGCACGACGCCGATCCATGCGGACAGCGCAATCACCACGTCCGTCCCCAGATCCACCGCCTGCCGCACGTCTTCCATGGCAAGCAAGGCGAGCTGCGGTTCCACCGCGGCCGCATACAGCCGCACCAGCACGATGGCCAAGCCCACGGCGATGAGCAGCACCTGCATGAAAGGGGCATTGAGGCGATCGACGGGGTCGCTGGCCGGTGCCTTGGCTAGCCATTCCCGCACCGCACGTAGTCCCGGAATGGTCACTGACTCTGGCCTCGGTTACGACAACTTGCCGCCCCATTTTTCCGTGCTTTGGGCCTGTGAGCAATCGTGATGTTCGTGAGCATCGGAAGGCCTGTGTGCATGGTGCGGATCGGTGCGTGACTTGCCCCCGGATGCTCGCGGAATCTCGCCCGGCTTCATAGCGGGAGGCGCCTCGCGCTTTCTTTCATTGATTGCCGCGTGACGGCGCGGGCCGCGATGCATGAGGGGAGTACTTGCATCGCGGCCAGCGTGTGACGAGCGCCAGCAGGCGGCCCTGGGGAGACAACTGGTGAACACGATTTACAGCAAAGTCTGGAGCCACGCGCGTGGCGCCATGGTGGTGGCGTCCGAACTGGCCAGCCGAATGGGCAAGGGCCGGAGTGCGGGATCCCGCTTGACCGCTTCCGCAATACTGCTTGCTGGCGTGGCCCTGAGCCCGGTGGCTCAGGCCTGCGCGGGCCTCGGCTGGCCCGGCAGCGGCCTGAGCGCGACGAACGATGCGCTCACCTGCGCATCGCTCGCGGCGACGTCAAGCAGTCTGGTCGGCGCCGACAGCGTCACGACCGGCACCAACACGGCCGTTCCCGACACCACGCCCTACGTGCTTATCTCGGGCTCGAGCGCCAACGGCCCCGTCAACGCCACACTCGGCGGCTATGACGATGTCGCCATCGGTTCCGGCGCCACCACGACCGGCAGCTACGGCGTGGCCCTGGGTTCGGGCGCCACCGCAGCAACCGACTACGGCCTGGCCATGGGTTACCAGGCCAACGCATCGGGCGCTTCCGCGCTGGTGGTCGGTGCCAGCAGCACGGCCTCCGGCACCAACGCCATCGTGCTCGGCGACGGCAGCACCGCGGCGGGCAACGGTTCGATGGTGCTGGGCACCGGCAGCCAGGCGAAGGGCAATTACGGCGTCGTGGTCGGTACCGGCGGTTATGCGGACACGCTGTCCACCGGCGCCATCGTCATCGGCTACGGCGCCGAGGCCACCGACGGCATCAACAAGTCCGGCGTGCTGAGCGGCTCGGTCTACAGCGTGGTGATCGGCGCGGGCGCTATCGCCTATTCCAACGCCCAGTATGGCGTGGCCATCGGTTACGGCGCCGGCCTCGCCCAGAACAGCCTCAATGCGGTGGCGATCGGCCGCCAGGCAGTCGGCTACGGCTCGGGCTCGGTGGCCGTCGGCACCGGCACCTACGCCATTGGTTCGGGTTCCACCGCCGTGGGCGGCTGGTATGACGCCAACAACGACGGCATCGTGCCGCGCAGTTCGTCGCCGGGCGGCGAAAAGACCTGGGCCTACGGCCGTGGTTCGAGCGCCTACGGCGGCGCCTCGATCGCCTTCGGCGATTTCGGCACGGCGCTGGGTACGCTTTCCTATGCGGGTGGCAGCCA
>Ga0209258_100782_pt1 | contig 19281 bp, 16 predicted proteins | sample Araplaol_mTSA_r2_FD_184281 | JGI IMG/M metagenome (GOLD analysis project Ga0209258, IMG submission 184281) | Arabidopsis root microbial communities from North Carolina, USA - plate scrape CL_Col_mTSA_r2 (SPAdes) (version 2) | ecosystem: Host-associated > Plants > Roots > Endosphere | place: USA...
GGAAGCGTGCCGCAAAGCGGCGTTCGTGCCGATGGCCTCCAATAGATCGATAGTGTCCAACATGGTTACCCCTTCTTGGTGAGTCAAGCAGTGGTGGAATTCCAAGCCTGCGCCGGGCACAGGTACGATAGGCGATAATACCGCTCTAAGCCTTCTCGAATCCCAATTCAAGCGAAATTGCTTTCGCTGTCAAGAGCTTCCAGTCTCTGGCGTATCGCTGGGCTTGGCGTCAATGGCGCCCCTGGCGGCACAACCACAGTGTCTTCGCCAGCCAATGTTGCGTCGGGCAGATCGCGCAAAGCAATGCGGCGCACGCGCGGCTTCTCGATGGGTAAAGTGGGGGCGCGGTAGATGATGATCTCGTGGTCGAGTGGATAGTCGCGGCTCAGAACGTCAACGAGGACCTGTCTATAAGCCGGCCCAGTTTCGAAACGCGTCAACGACAAGTCTCCGACCAGGGCAACTTGCCACAAAACCAAGTAGCTCGTAGGGTCAACGCGCCGCTCGTAGAAGAGCAGTTGGCTGGCCTCGAAATGCTGGCAGCCGAAACGACCGGGATCCACCCCCAAGTCAGCATATAAACAATCCTCGGCCGAAATGCCTGGCTCCATGTGTGCCTCAAATCCTTCCTTGCGCGCCAACTCGATGGCAGTGCGCGGCGACCAGGCAAAGATGCCTGGATGCCCATAGAAGACGGCACAAACCCGCTTATCGGATCGCACCTCGGCCATCATGAGGTCGACCCACTCGCGATAGGTCTTCTGGCGGGACTTGCCCTCCTGGTAGTACGGCAGGAGACTTCGGACATCTGGATGCATGCGCCGTAGCCAGTCTTCTGCGGCGCCATGAGCTAACGCGGCGAAAACGACATCGGACTGCTGGATGTGACTGCGAGCTATCGGCGTGAGATGGGAGCCCAGCGTTATACCTAGGCCGACGCAAGCCAGCCTCCCACGAGGAGCGTTATGTGCTTCAGTGTTGGTAGTCATGGCTGGGATAGTAGCGCAGTCAAAATGAGTTACAGAGGGGTGGCAGCTTAAACGGAGTCGCCAGGCTTTTTATAGACACGACCGGGCCGCAATTTCACGCAGTCGAGGATGCCGCCCTAAGCGGAAGGCTATACACAGATGAATCCAGGGCCGGCGCATAGCGTGCTCGTCCACTCAAACCACGATAGCCAGTTCAGTTGGCGTGTAGTCTGGTGATGCGCGCGCGACTTGCCAGGCTCGAGGTTGAGTCGGCATTCTCACTGGACACTCCAGTCAAAGGAAGACAATGAGCTCGAGCGCAACCGTCCCGCCGTGCGGTTCAACACGCGGCAGCATCGCCTGCATTGGGCTGGGCATGACTCTGGCTTCACACCTCACGCCACTCGCGCGCAGCTATATCGAACAAGCCGACATCGTTTTCATGGGCGCGTCTAACAGCATGGCCGAGAACTGGCTGCGACGAATGCACGGTGACGTCCGGAGTCTCCAAACTTATTACGGCGAAGGAAAAATTACGGTCCCAGACGTACAAGGAGTGGGTTGATCTGATGATGAAGGAAGTGCGCGCCGGTAAGAAAGTCTGCGGCGCCTTTTACGGACACCCTGGCGTTTTTGCCTGGTCGCCGCATAAGGTCATTGAAGTCGCGCGTTCGGAAGGCTACGAGGCACGGATGGAGCCTGGCATTTCTGCCGAAGACTGCCTTTATGCGGATATTGGCATCGACCCAGGGAGCCATGGATGTCAGCACTTCGAAGTCAATCAGCTGGTCTTTTTCAAGCGGCGAATTGACCCCACCGCCTATTTGGTGATTTGGCAGGTCGCCATGATCGCCAATGAATCCACTTCTAAAGCCGATACGTCGGAGGCGTACCGACAGCTGCTCGTCGAGCGGTTAAGCCGTGACTATCCACTCGACCACGAGATCATCATCTACCGCGCAGCCACTTTGCCAATCGAGCAGCCCCGCATCCGAAAAGTAACAGTGCGCGACATCGCCTCAATACCTATGACCGCTGAAGAAACGGTAGTCGTGCCGCCGGCGGAAGCGCTTCAACGAGACGAAGAACTCATCCGCAAACTGGAAGTCATGCGCGAAAGCCGAGGGAGGTCCTGTGCTGCGTCTCCGAACTCACTGTCATAGGGAGCCGCGATCTGATTTTAATATGTAGGCCCAGTGCTGATCATTTGACGGGCCGGCGTGCTTATTCCACCGACAATCAGCGAAGGGAAAGTTGAGTGACGTTCGATTGTTCCTCATCGAGTCCTAAGGCGCCGCGGCGCGCAACCGGTGCAGCTCCTGCATGAGCCAATCCGCCGACGGCTGTTCGGTGCCATCGCAGTTCACTTGATAGGGCTTGCCGCTGAAGCTGCTTTCGGTGCCCGCGCGTTCGATGAACTCCTCTGCCGAGTTCACCTTGTGGCGTTGCACCAGGTAGTCGAGCTTGTATTCGAGATGGCTTCGCGCCTGTTCGGCGCCGTAGGCCTTGCCGTTGCGAATGAAGGTGCAATGGCTGTGCCCAACGAAATCCAGCAGCGCCTACACTTCGCGCTGGCCGGTGGCATCCAGGTCGGCGTGCGCCATGGCCGGACACGCCATGCCAAGCGTCAGTCCCAGGGTGGCGGCAAGGAGTCGCGGTGAAGTCACGGTGACGCTCCACGATGCGGTGATGGTGCAAGGTTGCTGGCAATCGCCCCCCATGTCGATGACGAAGACGTGATGCACGCCTTGCCTGCCGCCGTACGGAATACCTGTCGGGGTCGGAAAGCTGTACGGAACATGTGCAAGCGCGATGTGCTTTCGCGTGGCACGGAAAACAGTCAGCCATGAGAGGGCCTGGCTATGTTAAATGGACGATGTCACCACATTTGTTTTCGTCGTCCGGCTGCATCGAGGTGTAGACATGCGGACAGATCGCCGAGTCGTCGTATTCGCCTTCACAATCCTTTGTCTTGTCCTTCAGGCGTGCTCCACGCTTCCGCCCAGCACGGCGAAGGAGGAGACACATCACCTGCCGCCGGCCAATGACACCCCGGCCGCCCGCTATGCACACGCCGAGGTGGACAAGCACCAGAACCAGTCCGGGTTCCGCTTGTTGACCTTGAGCACCAACGCGCTGCTTAGCCGCGTGGCGCTGGCCGACCAGGCGGCGCACTCGATCGACCTGCAGTACTACATCTTCGCCAACGACATGACCGGCCATCTCATGCTGCAGCACCTGCTGGCGGCGGCCGACCGTGGTGTGCGTGTACGCATGCTCATCGACGACAACAACTTCGACGACAAGGACCATCTTTTCGAGGCCTTGGATTCGCACCCGAACATCGAGATCCGCCTGTTCAACCCGTTCCAGACTCGCGATCCCACGCTGCTGTCACGCGCCACGCAGTTCATGCTGGAGTGGCGCCGGCTCAACCGGCGCATGCACAACAAGTCGTTCATCGTCGACAACAACGTGGCGGTGATCGGTGGCCGCAACATCGGCGATCCGTACTTCGACGCGGGCAGCGATACGCACTTCCGCGATCTGGATGTCGTTGCCATCGGCCCGGTGGTGCCGCAGGCGTCCGAGGCGTTCGACGCCTACTGGAATTGCGATGCGGCCTATCCGCTCGACCAGCTGAAGAAGACCGATGGTTCCGGCCAGTTGCTTGCAACCGCACGCCAGATACTGAAGAAGGAAGTACGCGCGTTCGCGCAGTCCGATTACGCCCAGGCGATCATCAACGATCTGCCGGATGGGCCCACCGCGGACGCGCGTGGTGCGTGGTTCTGGGGTGATGCCGAGCTGGTGGCCGACCAGCCGGAAAAGATCGAGGCCTCGCGTGACGTGCCGGCGCTTCGCATCGGCCCCAAGCTCAAGACCATGCTGGATGGCGCCCAGCATCAGATCCTGGCCGCCACGCCTTATTTCGTGCCCGGCGATGCCGGCACCAAGCATCTGGTGGCGCTGGCGCAGCAGGGCCTGTCGATCAAGATCCTGACCAACTCGCTGGCCTCGACGGACGAGACCGCGGCGCACGCCGGCTACGTGCACTACCGCAAGGCGCTCGCCGAGGGCGGCGTGCAGCTCTACGAGCTGAAGCCTTCGTGGGGACAGAGCCAGCCATCGACCACGCTGGGCAAGTCGTCGGGCATCAGCCTGCACGCCAAGACCATCGTGGTGGACGATCGCCACGTTTTCATCGGTTCGTTGAACATGGATCAGCGATCCAAGCTGCTCAACACCGAGATGGGCGTCATCGTGGACTCGCCCGGCCTGGCGCAGGCCATCAGCAGCTTCCTGCAAACCGCGACGCTGCCTTCGAATGCCTACCAGGTCATGGTCGATCCGGCTTCGCACCAGCTCATGTGGTTGACGGCCAAGGATGGCAAGTCGGTCATCTATCAAAGCGAGCCCGACGCGACGGCCAAGCGGCGTACCGAGGTCACGCTGCTGCGCATGCTACCCCTCGACAGCCTGCTTTGAGATGCCGCACCGCTCAGCGGGCGGCGGTGCCGGCAGCGTTCAGCGCTTGCTTGATGGCCGCGTCGGTCAACGGCTCCATGACCTCATAACCCTTGCGCGTGGGATGCACGCCATCGGATGACAAGCCATCGCGCATGCCGCCCGCTGACGTCGCCATGGCCGAAAAATAGTCGACGTAGACGAAACCGTTGCGCGCGGCGTAATCCTTGATCCACGCGTTCAAGGTCTTGATGGTGGGCCCGATCACGAGACCGGGCCGCCAGGGAAATTTCGCCGCCGGCGGCACCGAGCCCAGGACCACGCGGATGCCGTGCGCATGTGCAAGTTCCGCCATGGAGGCAAGGTTGCCTTCGACTTGCGACAAGGTCACCGGGCCCGTATTGCCGGCGACGTCGTTGGTGCCGGCCAGGATATGCACCACCTGCGGATGAAGATCGATCACGTCCTGCCGAAAGCGCAGCAGCATCTGCGAGGTCGTCTGCCCACTGATGCCGCGATCCACCTTGCCCTCGGTGAAATAGGCCGGGTCGAGCTTTTCCCAGCCTTCGGTGATCGAGTCGCCCATGAAGACGACCTGTGGCGAGTGCTTGCCCGACGAAAGCAATGAGGCGTTCTTGGCCCGAAACTCGCAAAGCCTGCCGAAGTCATGCGTGGCGATGTACGACGGCCATTGCCCGTCCGGCAGCTGCTCGGGCGACTTCTGGCTGGCGCATGGGTCGGCAAGGATGCCGGTGGGCTCGTCCTGGGCCATCGCCGTGCCGGCGACGCCGATGATGCAGAACGCAACCATGGCGCGGATCATCCTGCGGCCAGCCATCATGAGCATCTCCGTTTCTAAAAGGATGAGTGAGATGTCGCGCATCCGCGATCTCCGGCGACACCACGCATGGGCAAGGTGCGCTCGCGGTGCCAGGCGCCACCATGCCGACAGCGGATGAAGACGATATCGTCATCACATCTTGAAGATCGCTGCATGTATTTGCAATGCGAACCCGATCGCGATCGCCACGGATGATCTCCTCGCACTTGCGCAACGCGCACCCGGCTCGAGATCATGCAGCGCTACCATCACACAGTGGAGAAAGCGAATGTCCTTGCGATGTCTTCGCAAGGTTGCCGGCGCGTCCATGGCATCGTTGGCATCCTGTGCCGCGGTGTTCGCGCAGGAGCCGGCGACGGGAACCAGCACCGCGACGCTTTCAACCGTGCAGGTCAATGCCAGTCGCATGGAGATGCCGCCGATCGATGTGCCGGCGGCATTGAGCGTGGTACGCGTGGCGCCATCGGAATCGGGAGAGGCGGGTGTCAATCTCTCCGAAGCCTTGGTGGGCGTTCCCGGCGTCCTCGCGCGCGATCGCCAGAACTATGCGCAGGACGAACAAATATCCATACGTGGCTTCGGTTCGCGCAGCACGTTTGGCGTGCGCAGCATCCGGCTCTATCTCGATGGCGTGCCTGCGACCCTGCCGGACGGGCAGGGGCAGGTGTCGCATTTCATGCTCGATACCGCCGATCGCGTCGAGGTGCTGCGTGGACCGTTTTCGGTGCTCTACGGCAACGCCGCGGGTGGCGTGGTGCAGATGTGGAGTGCTCCGGGCACGGCGACGCCGCTGACCACGCTTGGCGCGTACGGAGGCAGCGACGACAGCTTTCGCTACAGCGCCGACACACGGGGTACCTGGGGCGCGATGGATTACAACGTCGCCGTGTCGCAGTTTCTTTCCGGCGGTTATCGCCAGCACAGCCGCGTGAACCGGCAGTCCGCGCACGCGCGGCTGGGTTTCGACCTTGGCCATGGGCAGACGCTGACCGTGGTGGCCAATCATCTCGACCAGCCGCGCGCGGAAGATCCGATGGGACTGACCAGGGCGCAGGTGGCGGCGGACCCGCGGCAGGCCTCGCCCGCGGCGTTGCAGTTCGATACACGCAAGAGCACGCGGCAGGACCAGCTCGGCGTGATCTACGAGCGGCCCTCGGGCGATGAGGGGCAGTGGCGTGCCATGGCGTACTACGGCGAGCGCGATATCACGCAGTACCAGTCGATTCCCGTCGCCACGCAGCTCAATCCACTGCAGCCCGGCGGCGTGGTCGAACCGAATACACGCTACGGCGGCGCCGACCTGCGCTGGTCGCATCGCGGGCAGCTGGCCGGTGGCGATTACGAGTTCGTGCTGGGCGCGGGCGGCGACTACCAGCGACAGCATCGCCTGGGCTACGAGAACTTCGTGGGCGCCACGCTGGGCGTCAAGGGCAGGCTGCGCCGAAACGAGGACGACAACGTCGATGACGTGGACGCGTATGCGCAGTGGTACTGGCATTTCACGTCTTCGTGGGCGCTGATGCTGGGCCTGCGCCACGACGAAGTTCGCTTCGATGAGCACGACTACTACATCACGCCACGCAATCCGGATGACAGCGGCAGCGTGGACTATTCCGCCACTACGCCGGTGCTGGCGCTGCAGTACCGCTCTGGCGATGCGTTGCGGTTGTACGCGAGCTACGGCGAAGGCTTCGAGACGCCCAGCTACAACGAGCTGGGCTATCGCAGCGATGGGCAGCCGGGACTCGCCTTCGACCTGCGGCCCGCGCGCAGCCACAACGACGAGGCGGGCCTCAAGTGGCAGGCCGCGTCCACCATGGAAATCGATGCGGCGCTGTTCCGCGCCGATACGCGCGACGAGCTGGCCATCGCCACCAGCGTCAACGGGCGCACCACCTACCGTAACGTGCATGACACGCGTCGACAGGGCATCGAGCTTTCCGTCGACGGGCAGATCGCGCCGGACTGGCACCTCATCGCCGGCTACACGCATCTGCAGGCGCAGTTCCGCAGCAGCTTCCTCACGTGCGTCGGCACGCCATGCACGACGCCCACCGTGCCGGTGGCTGCGGGTTCACGCATGCCGGGCGTGCCTGAGGACTACGGTTCGCTACGCCTGCAGCACGGCCGCGATACCGGTTGGCGCGAAGGGCTCACGCTGAGCAGCGCGGGCATGACCACGGCGAACGACATCGGCACCGCCGCGGCAGCGGGCTATGCCGTGTTCGATGCCGACGTGGCCTACACCTTCGTGCTCGGCGAGAAGGAGCGCCTGCAGCTGAGCGCGCGGGCCGACAACCTCACCGATCGCCGCTATGTCGGTTCGGTGATCGTCAACGACGGCAACGGCCGCTACTACGAACCGGCGCCGGGGCGCACCTGGTTGCTCGGTGCGCGCTTGAGGTTTTGAGCGACAGCTCAGCCGGCTGGCGTGTTCAGATAATCCAGCGTGGCCTGCAGCATTGACTCCATGCCGATCTTCAGCGCGCCTTCGTCCACGAAGAACTTCGGCGAGTGGTTGGCCGGCGCCTTGAGCGCATCCTGCCCGGCTGGTGTGGCGCCGACGAAGAAGTACACGCTCGGCACTTCCTTCGCGAAATAGGCGAAATCCTCCGAGGCCATCCAGGGGCGCGCTTCGATCACGTGGTCCGCACCGATGGCCTTGCCGATGCTAGCGCGTACCCGAGCAGCCAGTGTCGGATCGTTTACCAGCACCGGATTGCTGTCGCCCACCGGGATCTGCGTCTCCACGGTGGCGCCGTTGGCTTCGGCAACGTGCTCGGCGATGGATTTGAGGTTGTCGAACGCCTGCTGGCGCATGCCGGTGTCGAAGGTGCGCAGTGTGCCCTGCAGTTCCACCTTGTCCGGCACGATGTTGTAGCGCGAGCCGCCTTCGATGATGCCGAAGCTGAGCACCGCCGGCAGCTCGCTGATGTCGAGTTTGCGGCTCACGATGGTCTGCGCCGCATTGACGATCTGCGCCGCGGTGACGATGGGATCGACACCGTTCCACGGCATGGCGCCGTGTGTCTGCTTGCCGTGCACCACCAGCTTGAACCAGTCCGAACCTGCCATGGTGGCGCCGGGCCGCACGGCCACCGTGCCGACGTTGAGCGCGCTCACCACGTGCATGCCGAACATTGCGTCGGGCTTGAAGTCGCGGAACACGCCCTCCTTCAGCATCAGCGATGCACCGCCTTGCTCACCCGGAGGCGCCCCTTCTTCCGCCGGCTGGAACACGAACATCACCTCGCCGGGCAGGTCCTTCTTCATGCCGCTCAGCACGGTGGCGAGGCCCGGCAGCATGGCCGTATGCGTGTCGTGGCCGCAGGCGTGCATCACGCCGGTAGGTTTGCCGCGGTATTCACCCTTGGCCTTGGAGGCGAACGGCAGGTCCACTTCCTCGGTGACCGGCAGCGCATCCATGTCGGCGTGAATCGCCAGCTTCGGCCCGGGCTTGCCGCCCTTGAGGATGCCCACGACGCCGGTATGCGCGATGCCGGTGTGCACGTCCAGCCCGAGCTTCTTCAGCTGTGCGGCGACGAGTGCGGCGGTGCGCGTCTCGCGGTTGCTCAGCTCGGGATGCTGGTGGATGTCGCGCCGCCAGCTGGTGACCTGTGGCAACTCGTTCTGCACCAGTTGCGTGGTGTCGGCGGCGTGGGCGGAGCCGGTGGCGGCGACGGCAAGGGCGAGGGCAAGCATGGTCTGGCGCATGGAAAGTCTCCCCGGGAAGTGCCTACGATCCTAGCGCGATCGCGGGCCGCTGTTCGTGGGAGTGCACCTTGCGCGCGATGGACGAGGCGCTGACGGGCGGCTTGGTAGACAGCCACTGTGGGAGCGCACCCTGTGCGCGACACAACGAAGATGGAGACGGAGGCCATACCCGTCGCGCACAGGGTGCGCTCCCACAGTGGACAGGCTCCGTTTTGGATGTTGCGTCGATCGCGTACAGCGCGCGCTTCTACAAAGGTCGAACACCCACGGGGTGCGCAAAGCGCCGATGCTATGCTCGGCCATCGAACATGAAGGACGCGATCATGCGCGCACCGAGCTACGTCCAGGGTGTCAGCCGCCAGTCGCTGCTGGGGGATACCGTGGGCTCGTTGCTCGATCGCATCGCGGCCACGCATCCGGACCGACCCGCCCTGGTGGTCCGTTCGCAGCAGGTGCGTCTGAGCTATCACCAGTTCCATGCCGAAGTGGAGCGCGTGGCAGCTGGCCTGCTGGCGTTGGGCCTTCAGCGCGGCGATCGCATCGGCATCTGGGCGCCGAACCGGGCGGAGTGGGTGATCCTGCAGTTCGCCGCGCCCAAGGCCGGGCTGATCCTGGTGAACATCAACCCGGCGTACCGCGTGCATGAGCTGGAGTTCGCGCTCAACAAGGTGAGCTGCAAGGCGCTGGTATTACCGCGCCGCTTCAAGAGCTCGCATTACCTCGACATGTTGAACGATCTGGCGCCCGAGCTCGCGGACAGTCGACCGGGGCGGTTGGCGTCGTCACGGCTTCCCGGCTTGCGTGACGTCATCCTGCTCGACGAGACGTCCGCGCCCGGAACCCATGCGTGGCACGAACTGGCCGCACGTGGCGACGCGCAGGCGATCGAGCATCTGCGTCGCATCGAGCGCGAACTCGGCTTTGATGATCCGGTGAACATCCAGTTCACGTCGGGCACCACGGGCTCGCCCAAAGGCGCGACGCTCACGCATCACAACATCATCAACAACGGCTACTTCATCGGCGAAGCCATGCGCCTCACCGAGCAGGATCGCCTGTGCATTCCCGTGCCTTTCTATCACTGCTTCGGCATGGTGCTGGGCAACCTCGCCTGCGTGACGCACGGCGCGTGCATGGTGATTCCCGGTGAAGGCTTCGATGTGCTCGCTACGCTGGAAGCGGTCCAGGAAGAACGCTGCACCGGGCTGCATGGTGTGCCGACGATGTTCATCGCTGAGCTTGAGCATCCGGAGTTCCGCCGTTTCGATCTCAGCTCGTTGCGCACCGGCATCATGGCGGGCTCGCCGTGCCCCATTGAGGTCATGCGGCGCGTGGTGGGCGAGATGCACATGAGCGAGGTAACCATCGCCTATGGCATGACCGAGACCAGCCCGGTGAGCTTCCAGACCACGCTGGATGATCCGCTGGAGCGTCGCGTGGACAGCGTCGGTCGCATCCATCCGCATCTCGAGGTCAAGCTGGTGGACGAGCAGGGGCGCATCGTCCCGCGTGGCACGACGGGTGAACTGTGCACGCGCGGATACTCCGTGATGCTTGGCTATTGGGACGATGATGCCCGCACGCGCGAAGCCATCGACGAGGCACGGTGGATGCACACGGGCGACCTGGCGGTGATCGACGACGACGGTTACTGCACCATCGTCGGCCGGCTCAAGGACATGATCATCCGTGGCGGCGAAAACGTGTACCCGCGCGAGATCGAGGAGTTTCTGTACACGCATCCGAAGGTGCAGGACGTGCAGGTGTTCGGCGTGCCCGATGCGAAGTTCGGCGAGCAGGTGTGCGCGTGGATACGCCTGCGCGAAGGCTGCGACTCCAGCGAGGCGGAAATCCAAAGCTATTGCCGGCACCACCTCGCCTACTTCAAGGTGCCGCACTACGTGCGTTTCGTCGACGCCTTCCCGATGACGGTCACTGGCAAGGTGCAGAAATACCTGATGCGCGAAGCGATGACCGAAGAGCTTCTGTTGTAGGAGCGCACCCAGTGCGCGAAAAGCCTGCGGAGCGGTGACGCCCACCTCCGCGGTCGCGCACTGGGCGCTCCTGCAGGAGGGGCGGATGACGTCCTAGATCACGCGGCGCGAAGGCATGCCGCGATGGGCATTCAGCCAGGGCAGTACGTCCGCCGAGGGAAGCGGTCGCGCGATATGGAAGCCCTGTGCTTCGTCGCACGCCATCGCCAGTACGCTGTCATAGAGATGGTGCGTTTCCACGCCCTCCACCACGACGCGGAAGCCCATGCTGCGCGCGAGATCGGCCACGGAGCGGACGATGGCTTCGTCATGCCGGCTGGTGCCCATGCCGCGCACGAACGACTGGTCGATCTTCAAGCTGGTGGCAGGCATCTGCCGCAAGGCGGACAGGTTGCTGTAGCCCGTGCCGAAATCATCGATGGCGATGCCCGCGCCGAGCTGGCGTATCGCGGTGAGGTGGCGGCGGGTGGTGGCGCTGTGCTCCATCAAGGTGTTTTCGGTGAACTCCAGCTCCAGCGCGTCCATGCTGACCTTGTGACGCTCGGCGACCTGCTGCACGCGGTTCACCAGGTCAGCGCCGAGGTCAGTGCTGGACACGTTGAAAGAGAGCTTGATGTCCTGGCCTTTGCGGCGCCAGCTGGCGAGCTGCGCGACGCCGTGCTCCAGCACCCATTGCGTGAGCGAGCGCATCAGTCCGGCGCGCTCGGCCAGCCCGATGAAACGGCTGGGTGGAATCAGGCCAAGCGTAGGGTGGTGCCAACGCGCGAGTGCCTCCAGCGCCACGCAGCGGCCGCTGTCCAGGTCCACGCGCGGCTGGTAATGCAGGTCGAGTTCGGTACGGTCGGTGAGTGCCGCGGCCAGCTCGGTAACCAGGAAAAATTCCTGGCGGTGAAGTTCGTCCTGATGGCGATCGTAGACGGCCCATCCCCGCACGCTGTGCTGGGCGGCATAGGAGGCGTTCATCACCAGCCGCAAGGGGTCGCCTCCGCGCAGTTCGCTCTCGCCGATCTTGAGCAGTCCCACGCCCGGCTGGATGGTGAGCGGAATGCCGAGGCAATCGAACGGCTCGCGCAGCCGCGCAACCAGCTCGTCCAGTCGCGTGGTGTCCGCTTCGACGTGGCGATCCGGCAGCACGGCCGCAAAACGCGTCGCGCCTACCTGGTACAGGCGCGTATCGGGCGGAATCCAGGCCAGCGTGCGCTGCGCCACCGCGCGCATCAGCTCGTCGGCGTAGGCGTGGCCCATGGCACGGATGAAGGCGTTGAAGCGTTGAACGGGGGCGACGTCGATCGCGATCACCCAGGCCAGCGGTGGGCCATCCTGGAAATGCCTGCGCAGGTCGTCGAAGAACGCGTAGCGATGCGGGAGCTGCGTGATCGGGTCGGTGCGTCCCAGGTAGCTGCGCAATACCACGCCGGCGCCGATGAGCGACGCCGCGTCGCGCAGCGAGGTTCGCTCGTGTTCGCTCAGCTCGGTGCGCGGTGCCAGGTCCATCACGCACAACGCACCGATCTGCTGGCCGGTCAGCGAGCACACCGGCTCGCTGGCAAAGAAGCGGATGGGGCCGGAGCTGGCGCCGGGCGCCGGGGTGACATCCTTGAAGCGCGCGTCGGCCTGGGTGTCGAGCACCACCAGAGGATCGAGGCTGCGCGCGGCATCCATGTAGAGCGGATGCAGCATGCGCGATTCATGCGATGGCAGCGCACTGCCATTGGCGAACCAGTAGGCCGTGCCGCCGTTCAGCACCAAGGCCACCAGCGGCACGTTGAGCGAACGCGACACCAGTCGCACGACGGCGTCGAAACCCGGTACGGCGAAGCCGTCGGATGACGCGTCGGCAGCCGACGCCTGGACGGCTGTTTCCTTCGCGTCCGGATGTCCGTCCGAGTGCTGCCCCGGGTCGTATCCCGTGGTCGTGCGCATCGCGATCCCACCCCTGTGAGGAACGGCCCAACGTCTCCGTCGGCCGAGGCTACTGCAGCCTCATGAGGCTCCGCAATGAGACGTATGGAAGGCCGACGGGGCCATCTTGCACATGACCTCTCCGCAGAGGCCATCGGCCGGGTGGCCTAGTTCTTGATGCTGAAGTCGATCTCGACGGGGTAGGGCGCCGGCGTCGCGGGTGGTGCAGGCAGCACCCAGCTGGCGAACTGGCCGGCCATGCAGTTGGCGACGGGGGTCGCCGGTTGCACGGCGATGTCGGCGAGGTGGCCCTCGGCATTCACGTTAGCCACGAGCGTGAAAGGCGCTTTGTCGGCCGGCGTATTGCTCGCCAGGCAAGCCTTGTAGGCATCGGTGGTGGCGTTGCCGATGCGATCCCACATCTTCTTCTGGTAGTCGGGTCCTGCGGCCGCGCCTTCGGCCAGCTTGGCCTGTCTCACCCGAGCGTGAAAATCGTTGCCGATGGCGGGACTCGTCTGCAGGGCGAGGGCGAGCAGGATGGACATGGCGGCTCCGTGCATTCCTTGAACCGCTACGTTATTGCATCCCCTGTGGGAGCGCACCCTGTGCGCGACTGACGACGCAGCAGAGTATGTGACGCCGAAACCAAGGCCCGCGTTACCGCAGGCCTGCGAGGCATGGCCTTGGATGGTGCCTCCGCTTCGATCACGTCGCGCACAGGGTGCGCTCCCACACAAGCGAAGTGGCGAGCCTGGCGTCAGGCCAGGTGTTGGCTCGCGAGGTATTCCTCGCTCTGCATTTCGATCAAACGCGATTCCGTGCGACCGAACTCGGCGCGCAGGCGCTCGCCGTCGTACAGCTCGGTGATCGGTGCGGCCGCCGAAAGGATCAGCTTCACGTGCCGGTCGTAGAACTCGTCCACCAGCAACACGAAGCGACGCGCCGCGTCATCGGTGTACACGGTGAACTGGGGCACGTTCGAGATGATCACCGCCGGGCCGGCCTTGGCCAGCTCGATGTAGTCGGACACGGCCCGGGGGCCTTCGCACAGCGCGGCGAATTCGAACCACAGGATGTTGGCGGCGCGCTTGCGCACCGGTATGGAACGACCGTTGAGGACGATTTCGCCGCCTTCTTCCACCTCTCCCTCGGCCTGGCTGGAGAAGATGCGCGACAGTGCGCGCTCCGCTTCCGCGCCGGGCGGCGTCTGGTACACCGCGGCCTGCGTCAGTGCGCGCAGGCGCCAGTCGTGGGAGGAAATCATCTGCACGACGCGGCAGTGCTTCTCGATCAGCGCGATGGCAGGCAGGAAGCGCGCGCGCTGCAGGCCGTCCTTGTAGAGGTTGGTCGGCGCAGTGTTGGAGGTGGTCACCAGCGACACGCCGCGCTCGAACAAGGCCTGCAGCAATGTGCCGAGGATCATCGCGTCGCCGATGTCGTTGACCAGGAACTCATCCAGGCACAGCACGCGACAGCGCGAGGCGATGTTGGAAGCCACGTCGAGCAGCGGATCCTGGCGTTCGCCGAGCGCGCGCAGTTGTTCGTGCAATTCGCCCATGAAGCGGTGGTAGTGGCGGCGCAGCACCATGCCCGAAGGCAGGCTCGCCACGAACAGGTCCATCAGGAAGGTCTTGCCGCGGCCCACGCTGCCCCACAGGTACAGCCCGGGCACGCCTTCGCGCGTGTCGTTGCCAAGCAACGCCTTTAGACGTCCAAACAGTCCGCCGCCGTTGCCGTTGGCGACGCTGGCCACCAGTTCGGCATGCATGCGGTCGAACTCGGGCAGCAGCGCCTGCTGGGCCGGGTCAGCCTCCCAGCGGTGCGCGGCGACGCCTTCGTGGTAACGCGCGCTGGGCGCGAGCAGGGGGGTATCACTCATGGGTACGACAAATTCGGGGGAAGGTGCGCCCGTGGGGAGCAGGCGTGGGGAGATGCTGCGGCATCAGTCCTGCCGCAGCGGCGGAAGCCAGGGCTGCACGGCGTGCTTGATGACGCCGCGCAGGTCCATCAGGCGGCGGTGGAAGAAGTGGCTGGTCTCGGGCATGCGCACCAGCTCGGGCTTTTTCGCCATGCCGTCGATCCAGTCGAATACGGCCTGCGGATCGACCACTTCGTCTTCCTCGCCCTGCACCACCAGCCACGGGCAGCTCGGCAACTCGAAACCCTCGAACGGCCAGCGGCCGGCGGGCGGGGCGATGCTGATCAGCGCATCGGCATGCAGGCGCACCGTGTTGCGGATGGAGACATAGCTGCCGAACGAAAAGCCGGCCAGCCACAGCGCATCGTCGGGGCGCACCCGGCGCACCCACGACGCCACCGCCGCGAGGTCGTCGCCTTCGCCATTGCCGTGATCGTAAGTACCTTCGGATTCGCCGGTGCCGCGGAAGTTGAATCGCACCGTGTCCAGCCCCGACTCGCGCAGCGCGCGCTCCACCATCGTCACCACCTTGTTGTGCATGGTGCCGCCCTGCAGCGGGTGCGGATGGCAGATGATGGCGGTGCCGCGGCGTGCCTCTTCGGGCAGGGCCACGTCGCTGATCGCCTCGAGCTTGCCGGCGGGTCCTTCCAGCGCGAAGCTGGAGGCCTGCTCGGGAAAATGGTCGGGCTGGGTGGGGAGCATGACGGGGTTCATGGACAAGATGATAACCGGCACCTGTGCCTGTCGTAGGCGCCGAGCGGAGCCAGCCACATGAATCACCTTGCCCATACGCTGCTCGCGGGTGACGACGAACTGCTGCAACTGGGCGGTTTGATGGGAGATTTCGTCCACGGCCAGCCCGATCCGGCCCTGCCGCATGGCCTCATCGCCGGCATTCGCCTGCATCGGGCGATCGACGTCTATACCGACAGCCATCCGGAAGTGGCCGCGGCGCGCGCCCTGCTGCCCGCACCGTTCCGTCGCTACGGCGGCATCCTGCTCGACATGTGGTTCGATCATCTGCTGGCGCGCGACTTTCCGCGCTGGAGCGAACAGCGCCTGGAGACCTATTCGTTCGGCGTGCGCGATCTGCTCGATCGCCATACGCCACTACTGCCGCTGGGCCTGCAGCGCTTCCGCCACTACATGGAAGCCCACGCACTGCCTGGCGGCTACGCCCGCCCCGAAGAAATCGCCGCCGCCCTGGACGGCATCTCCCACCGCCTGCGCCGCGCCAACCCCGTGGCCGAAGCGTTGCCGGTACTTGTCGGACTGGACCGTCCGCTGCAGGCGCATTTCGAGGCGTTTTATCCGCAGTTGCAGTCATTCGCGAAGCGGTGGCGGGAGGCGGAGTTGCCGGTGCGGTAGGCGGTCGCGCCGTGCTCTGTCACCTGCGAGGTGGCTGCCTCGTGCGGGGGAACCGGCTGTCAGCTCTTCTGTAGGAGCGCACCCAGTGCGCGATCGCTTTTCGCCGCAGTCCTTCCCGTTCGTCACTCCTGCGAAGACAGGAGTCCCGTGACATTCGCTTCTGTTGCGCCGCTTCCGCCGCTGGCTCGCCTGCGCGGGCTTCCGGACCGCTGCCGCGGCCCGGGTCACTTTCTCTTGCTTGCCCAAGAGAAAGTAACCAAAGAGAAAGGCACCCCGCGTGGCGCTGGCCGGGCTGCGCCCAGCCAGTCCGTGAGGGGCGGCCGGGCTTTTCGACCGGGCTCCTGCCCGGACGAAAAGTGCCCGACATCCTTGTCGGGCACCCCTGCGGGGCCCGATCGTCCACCCCTCACCGCCACACAGGGGATGTTTGAAGGCTCGTGCCGCTGCGCGGCACATCGTGTTGCGGAGATTGGGCGCATCGTTCGTTGTGAGAGCGCACTGTGTGCGCTCCTACAAGGGAAGGCGCATCCCGACAGGGCCGCCACAACGAAAAACGCCGCCCTTGGGCGGCGCTTCGTCGATATCAGAGGTGGAGCAGCCGATTACTTGGCCTGATCCACGATCCAATGCACCGCATTCTTCACCTGCTCATCGGTGAGCGCCGGATTGCCGCCCTTGGCCGGCATCATGTTGCCGTCCGGACCCTTGTAGCCCTCGATCGCATGCTTGACCAGCGTGTCGAGGCCCTGGGCGATGCGCGGACCCCAGTTGCCCTTGTCGCCGAGCTTCGGCGCGCCGGCCACGCCGGCCGTGTGGCAGCTGTGGCAGAGGTTGTCGTAGATGGTCTTGCCGTCGGTGGTGCCACCGTAGGCGACCTGCGAGGCGGCGGCCTTGGCGGCGGCTTCCTGCGCGGCGGCCATGGCGGCGCGGCCCGTGTCGCCCGCGTAGACCGCACCGGCCGGCGCGATGCGCTCAGCCACCTGCTTGGCGGTATCCGGATTGGTTTCCTTGGGCTCGTGATCGTAGATGAGCCAGGCGCCGCCGATCAGCAGCAGGGTCAGCACGCCCAGGCCCGCGATCAGCAACGAGAAGCTGCGCATGAAGCTCTGGTCGGATTTGGTCATGGAACCGCTCACGCAATCACTCCATCTCTAGGACGGCCTTGCAGCCGGGTTAGGCACAGGTTCAGACAACAAGGACGGGAGTATAGACGAACCCCGAGCCAAGTTTCAGGGCGGCAATCGCCCGATTCGACGGTTGCGTGGCGCGGTCATTTCGCGCACTTTTCTTTGTTTTGACGCGATCGCGCGGTAAAAACCCTGCCATCGGTCATGGGGCACCCATGTCAACTGGCATTGTCTATTCCCGTTGAACTGACCCTATCCTTTCATCCGACGTACAAGTCAGGCGCAAGGAAGGTGTTCCTGCAGCGCCGGTGAGGTCGGGTGGGCCTGCCGTCTATTTCTGGGAGTTTTTCATGTCGCGTTTTTGGAAGATCGCGCTGGTCGTTGTGGCCGTGATCGTGGTGGGAGCCGTGGGCTTCCGTCTGTTGCACAAGCCGGCCGCGGACGGCCAGGCAGGCGAGCAGAGCGGTCAACGCCAGGGCAAGGGCCAGGGACAGGACAAGGATAAGGACACGCCGGTGCCGGTCACCGTCGAGCCTGTCGTCAAGCAGGACGTGCCGGTGTACCTCACCGCGCTCGGCACCGTGCAGGCGCTCAACACCGTCACCATCAACCCGCAGGTCAGCGGGCAGATGCTCAGCATCAACTTCAAGGAAGGCCAGGAAGTGAAGAAGGGCGACCTGCTGGCGCAGATCGACCCGCGTACGTTCCAGGCCGCCTATGACCAGGCCGTGGCCAAGCAAGAGCAGGACGAGGCCCAGCTCGCCACCGCGCAGAGCACGCTCAAGCGCAACGATGCGCTGGTCGCCAAGGGCTATGTGGCCCAGCTGGACATGGATACGTTCCGCAACAACGTGGCCAACCTGACCGCCACCGTGGCTGCCGACAAGGCAGCCGTGCGTTCGGCCAAGGTCAACCTCGACTACACCCGCATCGTCTCGCCGATCGACGGCGTGGCGGGCATCCGCAACGTGGACCCGGGCAACGTGGTGACCACCACCACGGCGGTGGTGACGCTGACCCAGATCCATCCGATCTACGTCACCTTCAACCTGCCCGAGCAGAACCTGGAGATGGTGCGCGGCGCCGCCGGCAAGGGCGATCCGCTGGCCGTGCTGGCGCTGGATCGCGCCGATGCGCACACCATCGCCGACGACGGCGTGCTCAACGTGGTCGACAACCAGATCGACACCACTACCGGCACCTTCAAGCTGCGCTCGATCTTCCAGAACGCCAAGGGCGACCTGTGGCCGGGCCAGTTCGTCAATGTGCGCCTGAAGGTGCGCACGGTGTCCGGTGGCTTGGTGATCCCGTCGCAGGCGGTGCAGCGTGGTCCGGACGGCGACTACGTGTACCTCGTGCAGCAGGACGACACGGTCAAGATGAATCCGGTGAAAGTTGCCGGCGAAGTGGGCGACAGCCACGTGATGATCGGTTCGGGCCTGGCGCTCAACGACCGCGTGGTGACCGAAGGCCAGTTCCGCCTCAAGCCGGGCAGCAAGGTCAAGGCGCTCAAGCCGGGTGAAGTGCCGGCGACGCCGACGGCGGCCGAGATGGACAAGGCCAAGAAGAACGCGCAGAAGCAGGGCGGTCGCCGCGGCGGCTGACGACGCGAGGCGCGGGACGATGGGTGAAGGGCGACGACGCGAAAAGCGGACCGATCGCCATTCATCCCGGTGGCAGGGTGGCGCAAGCATGCGCCCCCGCCAGGCGTCCCTGACCCCTGCAGCAACAACACGAGGCGCCGCGGGATTGGCGCTCGCCACACACATCGACGGCTAACCCCATGGGCTTCTCCACACTCTTCATTCGCCGACCGATCGCCACCTCGCTGCTGATGGTGGCGGTGCTGTTGCTCGGCATCCTCGGCTATCGCGAGCTGCCGGTGTCGGCGCTGCCCGAGATCGACGCGCCCAGCCTGGTAGTCACCACGCAGTACCCGGGGGCGAGCGCCTCGACCATGGCGTCGCTGGTCACCACGCCG
>Ga0209258_100783_pt1 | contig 19264 bp, 16 predicted proteins | sample Araplaol_mTSA_r2_FD_184281 | JGI IMG/M metagenome (GOLD analysis project Ga0209258, IMG submission 184281) | Arabidopsis root microbial communities from North Carolina, USA - plate scrape CL_Col_mTSA_r2 (SPAdes) (version 2) | ecosystem: Host-associated > Plants > Roots > Endosphere | place: USA...
CTGCGTGCCGCCCGTGCGACGGTCGTTGAGCGACAGTCCGCCTGCGACGGCACCGGCGCCCAGCAGCGCGATGCAGCCCTGGAGCGAGGCCAGCGTGGCGACGGCGAGCGCGCCGGCGACGAGGGGCGCGGCCAGCGGGTGGCGGCGGCGGAAGTTGGACAGGGTGTGCATGGTGTGGTTCAGAGGTCGGCGTCGCCGAGCAGTTGGAGGTCGACGGCATCGCACAGGGCGTGCAGCGTCAGCAGTTGGAGTTCGCAGATGCGCGCGGCGCGCTCGTGCGGGATGCCTATCCAGATGTCGGTCTCGGCCATCGGCATCTGCGCGTTGCCGCGCAGCGTGGTCGACCCCGGCTCGCGGCCCGCGACGACGATGGCGCTCATCTCGCGGTCGTGAGCCGCCTCGACCACCGAGGCCAGCAGGCCGTCGTCGGGCCGCAACGCGAAGGCGACCAGCACGTCGCCCGGCTGCCCCAGCACCCGCAGCTGCGTGACCGCGGGCGCGTCGGCGAGGGACTCCGGCGGCGTGGACAGCAGCAGCGGGTCGACGGCCAGCACCATCGCGGCCAGGCCCGGCCGGTCGCGCTCGAAGCGGCCCGACAGCGCCGCGCCCAGCAGCTGCGCCGGCGCTTGCGCGACGCCCCGCCCGTGCACCCAGACGCGCCCGCCCGACGTGACGCAGTCGACGATCGCCTGGGCGGCATCGCCGATGGGGCGCGCCATGGCCTCGGCCGCCTGGTAGCTCAGGTCGGCGCTTTCGAAGAAGTGCTGTTGGATGCGGGGTTCGAGCATGGATGCCAGGTCAGGCGGCGACGGGGCCGCGCGGGGATCATAGTTCAGCGCGCCGTAGGACAGAGTCGCGTTCGCGCCGCCGAGTTCCGTCGAGCCCGAAGGCGCCCATCGACGCATCCCGCCCCCGCCGGGTCGGACGCCGTTCGTCGACGCGCCCGCAGGCGTCGGGCGATGGAATCGCGTGATTCTAGGGTTTGCACCCATCCGCCGGGATCGGGCGGGCCGAAGCGCCGCTCAATGCTCGTCGAAGGCCGCCCGCAGCCATTGCACGCGGTCGCCGTCCACCGCGACGACGTCGAACCTGCACGGGGGGATCCGCGGCAGCGCGGCGAGCCACGTGCGCGCCGCATGCACCAGTCGCGCCTGCTTGGCCGGCCCGACGCTGGCAGCCGCGCCGCCGCCCATGTGGCCGCGCCGAACCCGCACCTCCACGAACACCAGCGTGCCGTCCGGCTCCATCGCCACGAGGTCGATCTCGCCGCCGGGACGCGAGCGGCCGCGCGCCACTCGATAATTGCGCGCGAGGATGCGCAGGCCGCGCGCCTCGAGATGGCGCTGCGCGAGCGCCTCGCCGGCGCGTCCGGTGAGCGCGCGTGCCGTGGCGCCGTCGCCTGCCCCGCCCGATCCGCTCTTCCAAGGTCCCGCCATCGTGTCCGATCCCTTCCCGAACCGTTCCGGCGACGACGCCTCCGCCGCCGGCGTGCGCCAGACGCTGCAGGTGGCCGCCGCCGTGGCCGGCGCGCAGGACTACCCGCGCGGCTGCCTCTACGTGGTGGCCACGCCCATCGGCAACCTCGCGGACATCAGCCTGCGTGCGCTGCACGTGCTGTCGCTGGCCGATGCCATCGCCTGCGAGGATACGCGCACCAGCGGCGCCTTCCTGCGGCATTTCGGGCTCGAAAAGCCGCTGTTGGCGCTGCACGAGCACAATGAGCGCGCCGGCGCGGCGCAGGTCTGCGCGCGCCTGGCCGCGGGCGAGCGCATCGCCTACATCAGCGACGCCGGCACGCCGGCGGTGTCCGACCCGGGCGCGGTGCTGGTGCAGTTGACGGCCGCGGCCGGCCATCGCGTGATGCCGCTGCCGGGGGCCAGCAGCGCCGTCGCCGCGCTCAGCGTCGCGGGCGACGCGGGAGGCCACGGCTTCGCGTTCGCGGGCTTCCTGCCGAACAAGGCGCAGGAGCGGGCGAGCGCGCTGCAGCGCCTGCGCGACGCCCGCCAGACGACGGTGATCTTCGAAGCCCCGCACCGCATCGAGGCGCTGGCGGCCGCGATGGCCGAGGCCTTGGGCGACGGCGACGTGCGCCAGCTGACCGTGTGTCGCGAGCTGACCAAGCAGTTCGAGCAGGTCGTGACGCTGCCGGTGGCCGCGTTCCCGCGCTGGCTCGCGGACGATGCCAACCACCGCCGTGGCGAATTCGTGCTGGTGCTGCACGCGGCGCCGGCGGTCGAGGCGACGGCGGACGATGCGCTGCCGGCGGAAGCCGAGCGCGCGCTGCGCGTGCTGCTGGCGCAACTGCCGCTCAAGCAGGCCGCGGCGATCGCCGCGGAGCTGAGCGGATTGCCGCGCAAGCGCCTGTACGCCCAGGCGCTCGCGTGGCGTGCGGACGCGCCCGAGGCGGACGACGCCGGCTGAGCGCCGCAGCCGTCAGTCGGGCGCCCCTCGTCCGCCATGCGGTCGATCGAGTTCGTGCCGAGGGCCATGCCGGCGATGCCGAGCGGCTGGCGATCGAACGTGTCAGACTCCTTCTCCAGACGCCCAGGCAACTCGACCGCCGCTGGAACCCTTCGGTGGAAGGCTGCGCAAGTGCCGCTCCGGGCGCACAACCTGCACAATCGAGTCGCCTTTCCCTGGATTGGCCGGAACGTGCCGGCCTGTCCCTGAACCCGCAAACGAGGAGCCCGCCGTGATCACACGCGAACCGACGATCGAACGACTGGCCATTGCCGAGGGCCTGCTGCTGGCGCCGTTCGGCCTGAACGAGACGAACCTCGCGGCGACGCTGGCCGCGATGGGCGAGCACCGCATCGACGACGCCGATCTGTACTTCCAGACCACGCGCCACGAGGGCTGGAGCCTGGAGGAAGGCATCGTCAAGAGCGGCAGCTTCTCCATCGACCAGGGCGTGGGCGTGCGCGCCGTCGCCGGCGAGAAGACGGCGTTCGCCTACTCCGACGACATCTCCGCGAACTCGCTGATGGACGCCGCGCGCACCGTGCGCGCGATCGCGGCCGCGGGCCAGAGCAGGCGCGTGAAGCTGCAGGGCAAGACAAGGGTTTCCGGCAGCCGGCTGCTGTACGGCACGGGCGACCCGATCGCCACGCTCGACTCCACGCAGAAGGTGGCGCTGCTCGAACGGATCGAGAAGATGGCGCGCGCCCGCGACCCGCGCGTCGTGCAGGTCATGGCTGGCCTGGCCGCCGAGCACGACGTCGTGCTGATCGCGCGCGCCGACGGCACCCGCGCGGCCGACGTGCGCCCGCTCGTACGCCTGTCGATCACCGTCATCGCCGAGCAGAACGGGCGCCGCGAGACGGGCTCGGGAGGCGGCGGGGGGCGCTTCGGCCTGGGCTACTTCACCGAGCAGATGCTGTCGAAGTACGTCGACCAGGCCGTCAACGCCGCGCTGACCAATCTCGAGTCGCGCCCCGCGCCCGCCGGCGAGATGACCGTGGTGCTGGGCCCGGGCTGGCCCGGCGTGCTGCTGCACGAGGCGGTGGGCCATGGCCTGGAGGGCGACTTCAACCGCAAGGGCTCCAGCACGTTCGCTGGCCGCATCGGCAAGCGCGTGGCGGCCAAGGGCGTCACGGTGCTGGACGACGGCACCATCGCCGACCGCCGCGGCTCGCTCAACGTCGACGACGAGGGCAACCCGAGCCAGCGCAACGTGCTGATCGAGGACGGCATCCTGCGCGGCTACATCCAGGACTCGCTCAACGCGCGCCTGATGGGCGTCAAGCCCACGGGCAACGGGCGGCGCGAGAGCTACGCGCACACGCCGATGCCGCGCATGACCAACACCTACATGCTGGGCGGCGACACGCCGCGCGAGGAGATCGTCGCCTCGATCAAGCGCGGGCTGTACGCCACCAACTTCGGCGGTGGCCAGGTCGACATCACCAGCGGCAAGTTCGTGTTCTCCGCGAGCGAGGCCTACTGGGTCGAGAACGGCAAGATCCAGTATCCCGTCAAGGGCGCGACGCTGATCGGCAACGGCCCGGAGGCGCTGACGCGCATCTCGATGATCGGCAACGACATGGAGCTCGACTCCGGCGTGGGCGTGTGCGGCAAGGAAGGCCAGAGCGTGCCGGTGGGCGTGGGCCAGCCGACGCTGCGCATCGACGGCCTCGTGGTCGGCGGCACCGCATGAAATGACGGCCCCACGGTCGCTGGCGCTCCCTGCCCCCGAGGGGCCGGCCGCGAGCGGCCCGGCGAAGCCGGCTCCGCCGCTCCCTCGAACTTGCTGTGCGGCGTTCGAGCGGCGGCGCCGGAGCCATTCCCGGCACGCTTGAGCCCTGCGCTCGACGTAGCGAGACTTGACGTCCGGCGAAGCGTTTCCCTGGGCGCCGTGCTACATTCGAATTTCCATGAATGTCTCGCGCTTCTTCTTTTCGTACTTTTGGTTCTCGCCCAGTCAGGTGGCTCGAGAAGCGATCGTGCGCAAGTAAGCAGCGCAGACCTTCGAAAGACCGCCGGCAAACCCGGCGGTTTTTTTTCGCCGGTGCCGGCAACCAGCAACGACGCCAGACTGGAAGACGACCGATGACGAACCCGAAGCAGCCGACCGAAGCGCGCCACACGCTGTCGCTGAGCGAGCGCACCAGCGACACCGACGACCAGCGCATCCGCGACGTCACGCCGCTGCCGCCGCCCGAGCACCTGATCCGCTTCTTCCCGATCGCGGGCACGCCGGTCGAGACGCTGATCGGCGGCACGCGCAATGCGGTGCGCAACATCGTCGCGGGCCAGGACGACCGCCTGCTGGTGGTGATCGGCCCGTGCTCCATCCACGACCCGGCCGCCGCGCTCGAATACGCGCGCAAGCTCAAGGCCGAGCGCGACAAGTACGCGAGCACGCTGGAGATCGTGATGCGCGTGTACTTCGAGAAGCCGCGCACCACCGTCGGCTGGAAGGGCCTGATCAACGACCCGTACCTCGACGAGAGCTACCGCATCCATGAGGGCCTGCGCATCGCGCGCCAGCTGCTGCTGGACATCAACCGCCTCGGCGTGCCCGCCGCCGGCGAGTTCCTGGACGTGATCTCGCCGCAGTACATCGGCGACCTGATCAGCTGGGGCGCGATCGGCGCGCGCACCACCGAGAGCCAGGTGCACCGAGAGCTCGCCTCGGGCTTGTCGGCGCCGGTGGGCTTCAAGAACGGCACCGACGGCAACCTCAAGATCGCCATCGATGCGATCCAGGCCGCGGGCCGGCCGCACCACTTCATGTCGGTGCACAAGAACGGCCAGGTCGCCATCGTCGAGACCCGCGGCAACAAGGACTGCCACGTGATCCTGCGCGGTGGCAAGACGCCCAACTACGATGCCGCCAGCGTCCGGGCCGCGTGCGCGGAACTCGAGGCCGCCAAGCTGCCGTGCCGGCTGATGATCGACTTCAGCCACGCCAACAGCGAGAAGAAGTACGAGCGCCAGGTGGACGTGGCGCGCGACGTGGCCGACCAGGTCGCCGCCGGCAACGCGTGCATCTTCGGCGTGATGGTGGAGAGCCACCTGAACGCCGGCGCGCAGAAGTTCACGCCCGGCAAGGACGACCCGGCCAAGCTGGAATACGGCAAGAGCATCACCGACGGCTGCATCGGCTGGGACGACTCGATCACCGTGCTGGACGTGCTGCGCGACGCCGTCCTCGCGCGACGCAGCGCCAGGGCTTGACGCGCGGCGCCGTCGGCCCCGTCCGGCTGTTACGCGGCCGGGCGCGACGGCAAGGTACAGTCGCGCGACAGGGATCGGCATCGATGCCGCCAAGCAGATCGCAGATCGGACCAAGTCCGGGAACTGCGGCGTTCGGCGTCGATGCGACCGCCGGAGAGCCCATGCCCAACATCGCCACCGTATTCAAAGCCGAAATCACCAGGCTCGCCCGCAAGGAGCTGCGCAGCAACAGCGACGGGCTGAAGAAGGCCGTCGCCGCGCAGCGCAGCGAGATCGCGAGCCTCAAGCGCCGGATCCAGGTGCTGGAAGGGATGGTCAAGCGCCTCGCCCGGAGCTCGGCCATCGCCGAGACCCGGCCACGGCCCCGGCCCGCGGCGCCCGCGGAGTCGGCCGCGCCGGACGCGAGCGGACTGCGCTTTCGCGCCAAGGGCATGGCGGCGAACCGCAAGCGCCTGGGCCTGTCGGCCGCCGACTTCGGGCTCCTCGTCGGGGCGACCGGTCAATCGATCTACGCGTGGGAAGCCGGCAAGGCGAAGCCGCGGCCGCAGGCGCTCGCGGCGATCGCCGCGTTGCGCGGCATCGGGAAACGGGAAGTCGAAGCCCGGCTGGAGCAGCTGAAGGGCTAGCGGCGCCGCGGCGCCCGAGCGGCCCGGGCCTGTCGGGTCACGCGACGGTCATGCGCCCATTCGTCCGTGCGACCATGCGCCCCAAGCCGTGCCGCCGTGCCGCCGCGCCGCCGCGCCGTCATCCTGCGTGCAGCGAAGCGGAGTCGCAGGATCCACCTCGGCCAGGGCGCTTCCTGCCGAGGGGCTCGCCTGCAGGGCGTGATCGTCCGGCTGCATGCCGGATGACGGGATCGCCGGCAAGCCGCCCGCGACCTGCCGCCTCGACGCCTTGCGCCGACGCGCGAACGCCGCCCGGATCAGGGCACGTCCGGATCGAGATTGCGCGACAGTTTCTCGCTCTTCCAGTAGACGTCGTCGCCGCCCAGGCCGTCGAGATTGGCGCGGTTGAGCACGCGCGCCAGCACGAACAGCAGGTCCGACAGGCGGTTCAGGAACAGTCGCGGCGCGGCATTGATCGCCTCCGTCCCGGCCAGGGTCACCACGGCGCGCTCCGCGCGCCGCGCGACCGCGCGCGCCACGTGCGCCAGTGCCGCGCTGCGCGTGCCGGCAGGCAGGATGAACTCCATCAGGCGCGGCAGCGTCTCGTTGTAGCGCGCCAGCGCGGCGTCGAGGCCGGCGACCGCGTCGTCCTTGAGCAGCGTGAAGCCGGGAATGGACAGCTCCCCGCCGAGGTTGAACAGCTCGTGCTGGATCGTCACGAGCAGCTCGCGCACGTCGTCGGGCAGCGGCTCGGCCAGCAGCACGCCCAGGTGCGAATTGAGCTCGTCCACGTCACCCATGGCGCTGATGCGGCCGTGGCTCTTGGATACGCGCGTGCCGTCGCCCAGTCCGGTGCTGCCGTCGTCGCCGGTGCGCGTGGCGATCTGCGAGAGTCGATTGGCCATGACGGGAGTGTAGGGCGTCCGCCGCCGACACTTGTGCGCAGGCAGCCACCCGGCCGCGATGAATTCACCTTCATCACTTGGCGGACGGCACGGACGGCGACCCGATGATCAATGACCAACTTCTCCAGGATCGCATGTTCAACATCACACCCGGAATGGAACAAGCCTGGCGCGACCTGCCCAAGCCCAGGGCGACGGCCGGCGACATCGCGCGGATCGAAAGCGTGCTGGGCATCGAGCTGCCCGCCGGCTACGTGAAATTCGTCACCCGTTACGGCTTCGTCGTCTTCGGACGCGACCCGGAGGACCGCAGCATGTTCCGGTACATGATCGACGCCGGCGGCCGGAAGGAGACACGCCCGGGCGACATCCGCGCCCTGTTCCGTCCGGACAAGTTGCTCCTGGCCCATCGCAACATGACCACGGCCGAATCGCCGGATGATCAGACGCGGCCCATGATCCCCCCGGGCTACCTGCCCATCGGCAGCGACGCCGGGCAGGGGGCGATCCTCCTCGATGTCGCAGGCCATCCGGGCCAGGTCTGGTACTGGCGCGACAAGCCGGTGCGCTGGGGGCTGGACGACAACACGGTGATCGGCTTCGTCGCCGAGGACTTCGAGGCGTTCATCAACGGCCTCCTGCCGTACCAGCCTTGAAGGAGACGGCGGCTGATCCCTCGTCACCCGTTCCGGCCCGCCCGAGTACCCCGCCATGCGTGCGCGGACCGGACAGGTGGGCGACTCGCAGCTGCCGACCATTCAGGAAGGCCGTCGGCGTAGACTGGGGTGTCATCCGTCCGCCTGCGCCCGCCATGAACACCGCCGTCGATCCTGTCCTGCGCGTGTCGCCGCGCGCCATGCCCGCCGCGATGGCGGACGCCTTGGGCGAGCACTTCGGCGAGCGCTTCGTCACCTCGCTGGCCGTGCGCGAGCAGCACGGCCGCGACGAGTCCCCGTTCGACGTGCCGCCGCCCGAGGCCGTGGTGTTCTGCGAGAGCACCGAGGACGTCGCGTTCGTCGTCGCCGCCGCGGCCCGGCATCGCGTGCCGGTGATCCCCTACGGCGCGGGCTCGTCGCTCGAGGGGCACCTGCTGGCGGTGCAGGGCGGTGTCAGCATCGACGTCTCGCGCATGAACGGCGTTCTGCGGCTCAATCCGGAAGACCTGACGGTGACGGTGCAGGCCGGCGTCACGCGCCTGCAGCTCAATCGTGAGATCAAGGATTCGGGCCTGTTCTTCCCGATCGACCCGGGCGCCGATGCGACGATCGGCGGCATGTCGGCCACGCGCGCGTCCGGCACGAACGCGGTGCGCTACGGGACGATGCGCGAGAACGTGCTGGCGTTGACGGTGGTCACGGCCTCGGGCGAGGTCATCCGCACCGGCACGCGGGCGCGCAAGTCCAGCGCCGGCTACGACCTGACGCGCCTGATGGTGGGCAGCGAGGGCACGCTGGGCGTCATCACCGAGATCACGCTGAAGCTGCACCCGCTGCCCGAGAGCGTGGCCGCGGCCGTCTGCTCGTTCGACGACGCGGCGGCGGCGGTCGATACCGTGATCGCCATCATCCAGATGGGCGTGCCCATCGCGCGCTGCGAGCTGCTGGACGCCAACGCCGTCATCGCCGTCAACCGCCACGACAAGCTGGGCCTGGCCGAGAAGCCGATGCTCCTGATGGAATTCCACGGCAGCGAGGCGAGCGTTGCCGAGCAGGCCGCCATGGTGCAGGAGCTGGCCGCCGAGCGCGGCGGCACCGCCTTCCAGTGGGCGACGACGCCCGAGGAGCGAACGCGCCTGTGGACGGCGCGCCACCATGCGTTCCTGTCCGGCCTGCAGCTGCGCCCCGGCTGCCGCGCGGTCACCACGGACTGCTGCGTGCCGATCTCCGGCCTGGCCGACGCGGTGACGCAGGCGCTCGACGAGGCCGAGGAGGCCGGCATCCCGCACTTCCTCGTCGGCCATGTGGGCGACGGCAACTTCCACGTCGCCTACCTGATCGACCCGGCCAGCGCCGCGGACCGCCAGACGGCCGAGCGCCTGAACCACCAGCTGGTGCAGCGTGCGATCGCGGCCGGCGGCACCTGCACCGGCGAGCATGGCATCGGCCTGCACAAGCAGGGCTTCCTGGTCGAGGAAACGGGCGCGGGCGCGGTGTCGATGATGCGCGAGATCAAGCGCGCGCTCGATCCGCACGACATCATGAATCCGGGAAAGATCTTCAGCTTGGCATGACGGGGGCGAGGCGCTCGAACTCGGACGTCATCGACTGCCGGTGCTGCCGCCATCCTTCCGGCGCGGCGCGGCGCTGCGCTGCGCGCGCGGCCTCAGCCCGGGCGGCGGCGCAGCAGGATGATCAGCGCGCCGAGCGCCAGCAGCGCCGGCGCGAGGCGGCGCGAGCGGTCGCGCTCGCGGTCGAGCGCGGCGGGCAGCACCGAGCCGGCGTCGGTGGCAGCGTCCCTGAAGGCCAGGTCGTCCGGGGACGCTCGCGGCCCCCAATCGAACATGCTCGTCACGGGGGGCGCCAGGCCGGCCAGCTCGGCCGGCGCGGCGCTGGCATCGCCGCCGGCGGCGGCCACGCGCAGCGCGCAGGCTAGCTCCAGCGGCTGGCCGGCGTGGCACGGCGCGTCCGCCGGTGCGGCGGGCGAGGCGACGGGGTCCGCGCCAGGATCGGCGCCGGCGTCGGTGGCCCTCGCCGTGGACGCGACCAGCGCCACGGCCGCAGCAAGCAATGCGGCTTTCAGCATCCGTTGAACCTTGTCTCCCGTGCTCTTCGGCGGCGCCACATTACCTCTACTCGCTCGCCGCGTCATCCCTTGCGTGGACGAACGGCGCGCGAATGCTGGAAAACGCCGAGGCGGCGCGGCCGAGCGTCAGCTCTGCGGCGGCGTGACGGACCAGCGGCGCGTCGTCTCGCCCTTGCCGTTGACGCTTTCCAGGTGCACGTCGAAGCCCCACAGCCGTGCGACGTGCTTGAGCACTTCCTGCGAACTGTCGTGCAGCGGACGGTCGTTGTGCTGGCTGTGGCGCAGCGTCAGCGAGCGGTCGCCGCGCAGGTTCACGTTCCAGACCTGGATGTTGGGTTCGCGCGAACCGAGGTCGTACTGGCGCGACAGCGACTCGCGCAGCGCGCGGTAGCCGTTCTCGTCGTGGATGGCGGAGATCTCGAGCTCGCTGTCCTTCTCGTCGTCGACGATCGCGAAGAAGCGGAAGTCGCGCATCAGCTTGGGTGACAGGTACTGGCCGATGAAGCTCTCGTCCTTGAAGTTGCGCATCGCGTGGTCGAGCGTGGGCAGCCAGGGCGCGCCGGCGATGTCGGGGAACCACTGGCGATCCTCGTCGGTCGGGCATTCGCAGATGCGCTTGATGTCGGTGTACATCGCGAAGCCCAGCGCGTACGGGTTGATGCCCGAGTAATGGCGTGCGGTGACCGGCGGCTGCGCCACGACGTTCGTGTGCGACTTCAGCCATTCGATCATCATGCCGTCCGACAGGTAGCCGTCGTCGTACATCTGGTTGAGCAGACGGTGGTGCCAGAACGTGGCCCAGCCCTCGTTCATCACCTGGGTCTGGCGCTGCGGGTAGAAGTACTGCGCGATCTTGCGCACGATGCGCACGATCTCGCGCTGCCAGGGCTCCAGCAGCGGCGCGTTCTTCTCGATGAAGTACAGCAGGTTCTCCTGCGGCTCGGCGGGAAAGCGCCGTTCCTCGGCGGCCAGGTCGTCGCTGGCCGCGCGGCGCGGCAGCGTGCGCCAGAGGTCGTTGACCTGCAGCTGCGCGTAGGCCTCGCGGTCCGCGCGCCGCGCCTGCTCCTGCGCCAGCGACAGCTTGCTGGGACGCCGATAGCGGTCGACGCCGTGGTTCATCAGCGCGTGGCACGAGTCGAGCAGCTCCTCGACGGCGTCGATGCCGTGGCGCTCTTCGCAGCGGGCGACGTAGTCCTTGGAGTAGACGAGATAGTCGATGATGGACGACGCGTCCGTCCACATCCGGAACAGGTAGTTGCCCTTGAAGAAGCTGTTGTGGCCGTAGGCCGCGTGCGCGATCACCAGCGCCTGCATCGCCATCGTGTTCTCCTCCATCAGGTAGGAGATGCACGGGTCGGAGTTGATGACGATCTCGTAGGCCAGGCCCATCTGGCCGCGCTTGTAGTTCTTCTCGGTGGCGATGAACTCCTTGCCGTAGCTCCAGTGGCGGTAGTTCACCGGCATGCCCACGCTGGCGTAGGCGTCCATCATCTGCTCGGAGGTGATGATCTCGAGCTGGTTCGGATAGGTGTCGAGCCCGAAGCGTTGCGCGGTCTCGCGGATCACCTCGTGGTAGCGCTCGATCATGTCGAACGTCCAGTCGCTGGGCGACGGCAGCGGCTGCGCCGGCCGTTCCTTCAGCGGGGCGATGTCCTGCGGCGGGCCCGCGCGGCGGCGGCCGCCGTATTCGTCGGCGCATGCGTTGCGGCCGACGGCGCGTCTGTTCTCGAGGAACGTCATAGGTGCCCCCCTGGCGCTGCGCGCCTCCCCGCCAAGCGGGAGTCTTCGCCCTTCGGGTAGCCGTGCGGGCTCATGCTGCAGGCGCTCCTTCCTTGCGGAACAGTTCGCGGAACACCGGGTAGATCTGCGAGGCCTCGATGGCCTTGCGCATCGCGAACTGCGGCACCTCGCCGACGATGCGCTGGTATTCCTCCCACAGGTTCTGCTCCGGTTCGGCGACCTGCACGTAGGCGAAATAGCGGCACTTGGGCAGGATCTTGTCCATCAGCAGCTCGCGGCAACGGCCGCTGTCGTGGTGCCAGTTGTCGCCGTCGCTGGCCTGCGCGCCGTAGATGTTCCACTGGTCGGCCGGGTAGCGCGCGCGGATGATCTCGTCCATCAGCACCAGCGCACTGGAGACGACCGTGCCGCCGGTCTCGGTGGCGTGGAAGAAGTTCTGCTCGTCGACTTCGGCCGCCTGCGTGTGGTGGCGGATGAACACGACCTCGATCTTCTCGTAGTGGCGCGTCAGGAACAGGTACAGCAGGATGAAGAAGCGCTTGGCGAGATCCTTGCGCGACTCGTCCATCGAGCCCGAGACATCCATCAGGCAGAACATCACGGCGCGGGTGGACGGCACCGGCACCTTGACGCGGTTGCGGAACTTCAGGTCCAGCGGGTCGAGGAAGGGCACGCGGTCGATGTACGAACGCAGGCGCTTGATCGTCTCCTGCAGTTCGGCCTTGTGCTTGAGCGTGGCGTCGTCCTGGGCGCCCTGCTCGTCCAGCAGCGCCAGGGCCTGCTCGGCCTCGTGCAGCTCGCGCCGGCTGTCGGCGCTGAGCGCGATGCGCCGCCCCAGCGCGCCGCGCATGGAGCGAACGATGCTGAGGTTGCTGGGCGTGCCGTCGTTGACGAAGCCGGCGCGGTGCGACTTGTACTCGGGGATCTCGGCGAGCTGCGTGCGCGTGAGGTTGGGCAACGCGAGGTCGTCGAAGAACGCCTGCATGAACTCTTCCTTGGTGAGGTGGAAGACGAAATCGTCCTCGCCCTCGCCGGAATCGCTCGCCTGGCTGCCGCCCTGCCCCTGGGCGCCGCCACCGTCGGGCCGCTTGATGCGGTCGCCGGTGACGTACTCGCTGTTGCCCGGATGCACCGCCTCGCGCTTGCCGCCCTGGCCGTGGCCGAACACCGGCTGGCTCAGGTCGCGCTTGGGGATGTGGACGTCCTCGCCCTTCTCGAGATCGCGGATCCCGCGGCCGTCCACGGCCCGCCGCACCGCCTCGCGGATCTGTTCCTTGTGACGACGCAGGAAGCGCTCGCGGTTGCCCACCGACTTGTTCTTGCCGGACAGCCTTCTATCGATGATTTGCTGCAGCATGTGGAGGAGCGGTTGGCGCGATGGGAGAGCTGGAGCGACCGTGGATCAGGAGCTCTTCCTGACGCGCAGGTACCACTCGCAGAGCAGGCGAACCTGCTTGGGCGTGTAGCCCTTCTGCACCATCCGGTTGACGAAGTCCTCGTGCTTGCGTGCCTCGTCGGCGCTGGCCTTCGCGTTGAAGCTGATGACGGGAAGCAGCTCCTCGGTGTTCGAGAACATCTTCTTCTCGATCACGACGCGCAGCTTCTCGTAGCTCGTCCACAGCGGGTTCTTGCCGGCGTTCTGGGCGCGGGCGCGCAGCACGAAGTTGACGATCTCGTTGCGGAAGTCCTTGGGGTTCGAGATGCCGGCCGGCTTCTCGATCTTCTCCAGCTCGGCATTGAGCGCGCTGCGGTCGAACACCTCGCCGGTGTCGGTGTCGCGGTACTCCTGGTCCTGGATCCAGTAGTCGGCGTAGGTGACGTAGCGGTCGAAGATGTTCTGGCCGTATTCCGAATAGCTCTCCAGGTAGGCGGTCTGGATCTCCTTGCCGATGAACTCCGCGTAGCGCGGCGCCAGGTTCTCCTTGATGAACGAGACGTACTTCTGCTCGGTCTCCTGCGGGAACTGCTCGCGCTCGATCTGCTGCTCCAGCACGTACATCAGGTGCACGGGGTTGGCGGCGACCTCCGTCGAGTCGAAGTTGAAGACCTTGGACAGGATCTTGTACGCGAAGCGCGTGGAGATCCCGCTCATGCCTTCGTCGACGCCGGCGTAGTCGCGGTATTCCTGGTAGCTCTTGGCGCGCGGGTCGGTGTCCTTGAGGTTCTCGCCGTCGTAGATCTGCATCTTCGAGTACAGCGACGAGTTCTCCGGCTCCTTCAGGCGCGTCAGCATCGCGAACTGGGCCATCATCTTGAGCGTGCCCGGCGCGCAGGTGGCGTCGGCCAACGACGAGCCGCGGATGAGCTTCTCGTAGATCTTCACTTCCTCGCTGACGCGCAGGCAGTACGGCACCTTGACGATGTAGATGCGGTCGAGGAAGGCCTCGTTGTTCTTGTTGTTGCGGAAGGTCTTCCACTCGCTCTCGTTGGAGTGCGCCAGCACGATGCCGTCGAACGGGATCGCGCCGAAGCCTTCGGTGCCCTTGAAGTTGCCTTCCTGGGTGGCGGTCAGCAGCGGGTGCAGCACCTTGATCGGCGCCTTGAACATTTCCACGAACTCGAGCAGGCCCTGGTTGGCCAGGCACAGGCCGCCGGAATAGCTGTAGGCGTCCGGATCGTCCTGCGCGAAGGCCTCGAGCTTGCGGATGTCGACCTTGCCCACCAGCGACGAGATGTCCTGGTTGTTCTCGTCGCCCGGCTCGGTCTTGCTGATGCCGATCTGGCGCAGGATGGACGGACGGCGCTTGACGACCTTGAACTTGCGGATGTCGCCGCCGTATTCCTCGAGCCGCTTGACGGCCCACGGCGACATGATGCGGCTGAGGTAGCGCCGCGGGATGCCGTACTCGTTCTCGAGGATCGGGCCGTCCTCGATCGCGTTGAACAGCCCGAGCGGCGATTCGTTGACCGGGGAATCCTTGATGGCGTAGAACGGCACCTGCTCCATCAGCGCCTTCAGCCGCTCGGCGATGGAGCTCTTGCCGCCGCCCACCGGGCCCAGCAGGTAGAGGATCTGCTTCTTTTCCTCCAGGCCTTGCGCGGCATGGCGGAAGTACGACACGACCTGCTCGATCGCGTCTTCCATGCCGTAGAACTCGGCGAACGCCGGATAGATCTTGATGACCTTGTTGGCGAACAGGCGCGACAGACGCGGGTCGTTGCGCGTGTCGATGGACTGCGGTTCGCCGATGGCCTTGAGCATGCGCTCGGCCGCCGTGGCATAGGCCAGGGGGTTGCGCTTGCATTCCGCCAGGTACTCCTCGAGGGTGAGTTCCTCCTCGCGGGTACGTTCGTAGCGGGCTGCGAACTGGCTGATCACGTCCATGACAAACCTCCGGGCTGATGTGGTGTTGCAAGCGTCCGGACACGATGTGCATCGGGTCGGGGCCGGGCGCGTGCGTCTGGAATGTTTTGATGGAGTCCGGGCCTGGCCGAAACGTTCTTGCGGGAAGTACGTATCGGCCAGTCAAGGCGCCATCAGAGCAGTCCGTTCAGCGGGGTCGGGGACAGTGGGCTATCTCTGGGTCCGTAGGGTACAGCGTGCGACGGGTCCGTGCGTGGCGAAGCGTCGAATAGGGTGATCTTCCGGTTTCATCTTGACCTTTATCGACCTACATTTCAACTCGCCCTGTAGGATTCTTTCCACGAGTGTGCGGAATGACCCGCCTGCCGACCCCGTGCCGCCGCGCACCGGGTGCCGCGAGGCCTTCGTCCGGTCGCGCACCACGCCGCCCGTCCCGGCTCGCCGGACCTTCGCGGCGTCCGTCCCTGTCCGGAGTCGACCCATGATTCGAACCATGAGGCGCGCGCGCCTCCCGTGGCTGACGCTTGCCTGCACGACCTTCGCGAGCGGCCTCGCCGGATGCGGCGGCGGAGGCGGCGGATCCTCGCCCCCTGCGCCTGCGCCAGCGGCCGAATCGGCCTTCCTGCTGGCCGAATTCGTCGCGGTCGATTCCAACCACCAGTTCGTGCGCGTCTGGGATCCGGCGACCCCGTCGGTCGCGCTGCAGAACGTTCGTCTGGTGCAGAGCAATGGCATCGTCTGGCAGTCCTCTCATCTCGTGTTCTCCGACGCCACCCGCTGGGACGCGACGTCGCGCACGGCCACGACGCTGGGCCATGCGAAGGTGTTCTTCGACAACGACGGCAAGTTGTATTCCATCGACCTGCGCGGCGGCCAGTCGCACGAGCCCGTCCAGTTGTCGAGCGCGGCCGACGTCTCCGCGCCCGTGCGGGCCTGGGCGATGAACGCGGCCGGCGACGACGCCTGGGTCGATGCGCGGGGCGGCAACCACGACTGGGCGATCCGCACGTCGATGGCCGCCGCCACCGCGCCGGTCGACGTGCGCCGCGTCATCGCCCCGTTGCGCGACGGCGCCACCGGCCTGCCGCAGTACTTCTTCGCCTCGCTCGGCGACGACGGCATCCACCCGGTGGCCGCCACCTACGAAGTCGCCGACGCGGCGACCTTTACGCAGGTGGTCGTGCCGGCCATCGCGGGCATGGTCGCAGCGGACGACTGGATCGGCGCCGACCCGGCCCAGCCGGGGCTGGCCTATGTCGGCATCGCCAACCAGGTGCGCGCTCTGCGCTGGAACGCGAGCGGCATCAGCGTCGATGCGGGTGGGCTGCATGCGCTCAGCGGCCTGAACCTGACGGCCGGCGTCGCCGACGCGCAGGCGGTGTACGTCGCCGATGGCACGACGCTGCTGGCGCTGGCCGATGGCGGCGTCCGGGTCGTCGGCAGCTTCTCGCTGGCGCCCGACTCGTTGATGGACGCAGGGGCCTACGTCGCCGCCGACGAGATCACGGGGCTCGTGGGCCTCGGCGCCACGGTGCAGGTCGAGGCCGTGGACAAGGCGAGCGGGGGACGGACGCTGACCGAGCCTGCCCAGGTCGACCTGAAGCTGCTCGCCGCAGGCGACGCGGGAATCGTGGTCTCGCACACGGCCGACCTGCACGAGGCCTTCGTGCTGGAAAGCGGCGACGGCCATTCCCGCACGGCGATCGGCTCGCAACAGGTGGGCATCGTGCGCGCTGCCAGCGGCCGCCCGGACCAGCCCGCCGCGCCGCTGGGGCTCGTGTCGTGCGTCGCCGGGACGCCGGGATACTGCGCCGCCGGCGCCTTGACGCAGTTCTCCCTGGCCGGCGACGGGACGACGCTGGGCGCCAACGCCGCCGCGTCGGCCGCCTTGAGCACGGAGGCCATCTCGGGCCTGGCGTCGTCCCTGGCGGGGCAGACCGTGCTGTCGTCGCCGGCCGGCTTCGGCAACGGCCAGACGGACACGCGCGACGCCTGGCAGTTCAAGGCGGACAGCGCGTCGTCGCTGGCGCGCGTCACGAGCAACCTGCCTTGATCGGCGCGCCGCGGGTCGGGCGCGCCGCGCTCAGTCTTCCTCGCGCAGCCCGAGGCGTTCGAGCAGGCCGCCCAGTTCGTCGTTCGAGCCGAACGAGATCGCGATCTCGCCGGACTCGCCATGGCGCGTCTTCTTGAGCATGCGGATCTCGACAACCGCGGCCAGCCTGTCGGCCAGTTGCTCCTCGAGACGCGCGATGTCGCCGCGCTTTTCCTTCTTCACGCGCAGCAGCGGCGCCTGGCGGCCGTTGGCCTGCTGGTTGCGCGCGACGAGCTTCTCGGCGTCGCGCACCGACATCTTCTTGGCGGCGATCTCCGTCGCATTCAGGATCTGCTGTGCCGGTTCCAGCGGCAGCAGCGCGCGGGCGTGGCCCATGTCGAGGTCGCCGGCCATCAGCATCTGCTGCACCGGTGCCGCCAGCTGCAGCAGGCGCAGCAGGTTGCTCGCGGCGCTGCGCGAGCGCCCGACCGACTGGGCGGCCTGCTCGTGGGTCATGCCGAACTCGTCGACGAGGCGCTTCAGGCCCTGCGCCTCCTCGAGCGGGTTGAGGTCCTCGCGCTGGATGTTCTCGATCAGCGCCATCACGGCCGCCGATTCGTCGGGCACCTCGCGCACCAGCACCGGCACCTCGTCCAGGCCCGCCAGCTTGGCGGCGCGGAAGCGGCGTTCGCCGGCGATGATCTCGTAGCGCTGCGTCTTCGCACCCGCGCCCTCGAGCGGGCGCACGAGGATCGGCTGCATGATGCCCTGGCTGCGGATGCTCTCGGCCAGCTCGTACAGCGAACCCTCGTCCATGCGGGTGCGCGGCTGGTACCTGCCGGCCTGCATCTGCGTGATCTTCAGCGCGGACGGCTGCGCGGGCCCGCCCGCGGGTGCCGGCGTCTCGTCGATCTTCGGGCCGAGCAGGGCTTCGAGGCCCATGCCGAGCCCCTTGGGTTTTTTCGTGACCATAGCGAATGTTATCCCCACGGCCGAGGGCGCCCGGAAGCATCCGGCTTGCAGGCCGGATGCCGTTCCGGCGGGGCCTCGCTGCGCGAGTCCTTTGCCGCCTCCACTCCCCGAGGGGCCGGCCGCGAGCGGCCCGGCAAAGCCGGTTCCGCCGCTCCCTTGACTCTCGTGCAGGATGAGTAGCGCCAGCGGCGGAGGCGCTGGAAATGACCGTCGATTATCTGCCGGCCAGCAGATCCGCCAGCATTCGTCGTCCTTCGGGCCAATCCGCAAGGCCCGATTCGCTGTTGAGATGGCCGCGCGGGCCGGCGTCCAGCGCGTGCGCGCCCCAGTCGGCGGCCATGCCCTGGGCGCGCGCGGGGTCGCAGTACGGGTCGTCCGCGCTGATGACGGCCAGGGCCGGAAATGGCAGCGATTTGCGCACGATGGGCGTGAACGAGTGCAGCGGCGCGCGGAACTCGTCGCGCTCGATGTCGGGCGGCGCCACCAGCAGCGCGGCGCGCACCCGGGCGGTGCGGCGCGAATGCGCGGCCCAGGCGGCCACCAGCTGGCAGCCCAGGCTGTGCGCCACGAGCGCGATCTGCGGCGCCGGCTCGCGCTCCTCGAGTGCGGCGATCGTCTCCTCGAGCCGCATCATCCAGTCGCCGCGCAGCGGGTGCATCCAGTCGCTCTGCTCCACGCGCACGTCGCCGTACGCCGCCTCCCAGCGGCTCTGCCAATGCTGCGGCCCGGAGTTCTGCCAGCCGGGCAGCTGCAGCACGTGCAGTCCCGGGACTTCAGCGCGACAGGGATCCTGTAATGTCATTGCCTTATGCTTCACGTTTGAAAAGGCGCCCGACACGCGCGCCACGCAACGATTCTGCCGCGCCGGCCCGAACGCCCGCGGCTCCCGGAGATCCGAAATGAGCACCGCCAAGAAATTCCGCGTCTACGTCGACGGCCAGGAAGGCACCACCGGGCTGCGCATCCACGAGATGCTGGCTGCGCGCGCCGACCTCGAGCTGCTGCGCATCTCGGCCGAGCTGCGCAAGGACGACGCCGAGCGCGCGCGCCTGCTCAATGCCGCCGACGTCGCCTTCCTGTGCCTGCCCGACGAGGCCTCGCGCGCCGCCGCGAAGATGGTGACGAACCCGGACACCTGCCTGATCGACGCCAGCACCGCGCACCGCACCGACCCGAGCTGGGTCTACGGCCTGCCCGAGCTCGCGCCCGGCCAGCGCGAGGCGCTGCGCGGCGCCAAGCGCATCGCCAACCCGGGCTGCCATGCCACCGCGTTCATCCTGCTGAT
>Ga0209258_100784_pt1 | contig 19214 bp, 12 predicted proteins | sample Araplaol_mTSA_r2_FD_184281 | JGI IMG/M metagenome (GOLD analysis project Ga0209258, IMG submission 184281) | Arabidopsis root microbial communities from North Carolina, USA - plate scrape CL_Col_mTSA_r2 (SPAdes) (version 2) | ecosystem: Host-associated > Plants > Roots > Endosphere | place: USA...
CGCGCTGGTGCAGATCCTCACCGAGCCCAAGAACGCGCTGGTCAAGCAGTACCAGAAGCTGTTCATGATGGACGGCGTCGAGCTGGACATCCGCCCCACGGCCCTGGCGGCCATCGCGCGCAAGGCGCTCAAGCGCAAGACCGGCGCGCGCGGCCTGCGCTCCATCATGGAGCAGGCCCTGATCGACACCATGTTCGAGCTTCCGCTGCTCGACGGCGTGGCTCAGGTGGTGATCGACGAGCACATCATCGAGGAAAACGCGAAACCGCTGCTGGTCTATCGAGAACAGGCCAAAGCCAGCGCTTGATCTCGCTGCAAGCCCTGCGGCAATCCCGCAGGATAGGGTTGGTGTCTTGTAATTGAATGCTCGGGCCGCATCTGGGCCCGAGAAAGAGAGGTTTTCCCCCATGTCCGGACATCCCATCCTGCCTTCCGAACCGATCACGTTGCCGCTGCTGCCGCTGCGCGACGTCGTCGTGTTCCCGCACATGGTGATCCCGCTGTTCGTCGGCCGTCCCAAGTCCATCAAGGCCTTGGAAGCGGCGATGGAGGCGGGTCGCCAGATCATGCTCGTGGCCCAGAAGGCTGCCGGCAAGGACGAGCCTCGCGCGGACGACATGTTCGAGATCGGATGCGTCTCGAGCATCCTGCAGATGCTCAAGCTGCCCGACGGCACCGTGAAGGTGCTGGTCGAGGGCATCCAGCGGGCCTCCACGCGCGACATCAACGACAACGGCGAGCACTTCGTCGCCGACGCCATCCCCGTCGCGCCGCAGACGGAGACGTCGCCCGAGGTCGAGGCGCTGCGCCGCGCCGTCACGCAGCAGTTCGACCAATACGTCAAGCTCAACAAGAAGATCCCGCCGGAGATCCTGACCTCCATCGCGGGCATCGACGATCCGGGCCGCCTCGCCGACACGATCGCGGCGCACCTGCCGCTCAAGCTCGAGGCCAAGCAGTCCGTCCTGGACCTGTTCGACATTGCCCAGCGCCTGGAAAAGCTGCTGGAGCTGCTCGAGCACGAGGTCGACATCCTGCAGGTGGAAAAGCGCATCCGCGGCCGCGTCAAGCGCCAGATGGAGAAGAGCCAGCGCGAGTACTACCTCAACGAGCAGGTCAAGGCCATCCAGAAGGAACTCGGCGACGGCGAGGAAGGTGCCGACCTCGAGGAACTCGAGAAGAAGATCAAGGCTGCGCGCATGCCCAAGGAAGCGCGCAAGAAGGCCGACAGCGAGTTGAAGAAGCTCAAGCTGATGTCTCCGATGTCGGCCGAGGCGACGGTGGTGCGCAACTACCTGGACACGCTGATCGGCCTGCCGTGGGCCAAGAAGACGAAGATCAAGCACGACCTCGGTCACGCGTCCGACGTCCTGAACGAGGATCACTACGGCCTGGAGAAGGTCAAGGACCGCATCCTCGAATACCTCGCGGTGCAGCAGCGCGTCGACAAGGTCAAGGCGCCGATCCTGTGCCTCGTCGGTCCCCCAGGCGTGGGCAAGACCTCGCTGGGCCAGTCGGTGGCGCGCGCCACCGGGCGCAAGTTCGTGCGCATGGCGCTCGGCGGCGTGCGTGACGAAGCCGAGATCCGCGGCCACCGCCGCACCTACATCGGCTCGATGCCGGGCAAGGTGCTGCAGAACTTGACCAAGGTCGGCACGCGCAACCCGCTGTTCCTGCTCGACGAGATCGACAAGCTGGGCATGGACTTCCGCGGCGATCCGTCGTCGGCGCTGCTGGAAGTGCTGGACCCCGAGCAGAACCACACGTTCAGCGACCACTACATCGAGCTCGACTTCGACCTGTCGGACGTCATGTTCGTGGCCACGTCCAACTCGATGAACATCCCGCCGGCACTCCTGGACCGGATGGAAGTGATCCGCCTGGCGGGCTACACCGAGGACGAGAAGCTCAACATCGCCCAGCGCTACCTGCTGCCCAAGCAGCAGGAGAACAACGGCGTGAAGCCCGACGAGCTCGAGCTCACCGAAGGGGCGATCCGCGGCATCATCCGCTACTACACGCGCGAAGCCGGCGTGCGCTCGCTCGAGCGCGAGGTCTCCAAGGTCTGCCGCAAGGTGGTCAAGGGCATCCAGCTCAAGACGCACGAAGGCAAGGCCGTCATCACCGAGGAGAACCTCAACGACTACCTGGGCGTGCGCAAGTACGACTTCGGTCGGGCCGAGAAGAAGAACCAGGTCGGCCAGGTGGTCGGTCTCGCGTGGACGGAAGTCGGCGGCGACCTGCTCACCATCGAGTCGGCCGTGATGCCGGGCAAGGGCAACATCATCCGCACCGGCTCGCTGGGCGACGTGATGAAGGAGTCGGTCGAGGCCGCCCGCACCGTGATCCGCAGCCGCGCCGCGCGGCTGGGCATCAAGGACGAGCTGTTCGAGAAGCGCGACATCCACATCCACGTACCCGATGGCGCGACGCCCAAGGACGGCCCGAGCGCGGGCGCGGCGATGGCCACGGCCTTCGTGTCGGCGTTGACGGGCATCCCGGTGCGCGCCAACGTGGCGATGACCGGCGAGATCACGCTGCGCGGCGAGGTCACGGCCATCGGCGGCCTGAAGGAGAAGCTCCTGGCGGCGCACCGCGGCGGCATTACCACGGTGATGATCCCCGAGGAGAACGTCAAGGACCTGCAGGACATCCCGGAGAACGTGAAGTCGCAGATCGAGATCATCCCGGTGCGCTGGGTCGACAAGGTGCTGGAAGTGGCGCTGGAATCGCAGCCGCTGCCGCTGCCCGACGAGGAGGTGGCCAAGGAGGCCGCCGCCGCGCCGGTGGTGGAAGCGCCCGTGAAGCCGGCCGACGGCGTCGAGTCGATCAAGCACTGAAACGCGGGTTAGAATGCGCGCCCGGTCGCCGAAAGGCCGCCGGGCGCAGTTCTTCCGGTGCCCTGCAAACCAGACTGAATCAGTCGAGCTTGCCAAGGCAAACAAAACCGGCATATACTGCCAGCTTCAGCAAGACGACAAAACAACGACGCGAAAACGTCGAAGAAGTAGTCGAATTGCAGTGACCTGCGGGAATAGCTCAGTTGGTAGAGCGCAACCTTGCCAAGGTTGAGGTCGCGAGTTCGAGCCTCGTTTCCCGCTCCAGGATTCACGAAACAGGGAAGCTCATGCTTCCCTTTTTTGTCAGAATCGACGATCGGCACCGTCGATTCACAGGTGCAGACCCCCGGCGCGATAGCAAAGCGGTTATGCAACGGATTGCAAATCCGTCTAGTCCAGTTCGACTCTGGATCGCGCCTCCAAAATTTGCGGGAATAGCTCAGTTGGTAGAGCGCAACCTTGCCAAGGTTGAGGTCGCGAGTTCGAGCCTCGTTTCCCGCTCCAAAGTCAAACGCCTCGCAGCCGCGAGGCGTTTTGCTTTGTGTGCGCCGTATCACGCTGCACCGCGGTCGATCACATCGCGTGGGACCGCATTGAGGAGATCGCCGATGGCCCGCGTGGAGGCGGGGCCCTGTGCGACGGCGCATCGCCGGCCAAGCGCGCGGCGCGGCGGAGCGGGCATTCCCGGCCAAGGCCTTCAGCGAGGCCTGTCGACGAGCACCTGCAGCGCGCGGCGCAGGCCCGACTCGTAGACCTGGTCGGGCGCGACCAGGGCGGAGCCCGCGGGCACGGACGATGGCGAGGGCGCCTGCGACGACACGGCGGACGGCAGCGGACGCCACGTCACGTCGCCGTCGACCGACGCCAGCGTGATGCCGACGAGCGTGCCCTTCGCGTCGAGCACCGGCGCGCCGGTGCCGCCGTCGAAGCCGAGCTTGCGCAGTTCGGAGCCGTGCACCAGGCCGCCGAGGAAGCCTTGCGTGAGCAGCGGCCAGGCGGGCGCGTCGCCGATGCCGAATTGCAGGGCATAGCCGGGGCTGCCGGCGAAGGGCGTGCGGCCGGTCGACGCCTTGGAGTCGCCCAGCGCCATCGGGGCCGCCAGCGCCAGGCGCGCGAGGCCGCGTGCCGACAGCGCGGCGTCGCCGGTGTCCGGCGTCGCGGCCGTCGCCTGTCCGAGGCCGTTGCGCACCCACACGCGCTGGTTCGCGAGCGCCGGCAGGGCCGACAGGGGCAGCAGCGCGGCACCGCCGTCGTCGACCAGTACCGCGTTCGAGGCGAAGCGGGCCGACGCCGGCGGCGGCGCCTGCGTGCCCAACATCACGGGCCAAGGCGCCAATCGATGCACGGGCTGCAGCAGCACGCCGTCGGCGACGGGCAGCGGCGTCGCGAGCGCGCGGTCGACCGCGGCGACGACCGCGTCCCCCGGCGCATGTGCGCGCACGTCCGCGAGAACGCGCAAGGACTGCGCCGGCTGGCCGCCGATGCGCAGCAGCCAGGCGTACAGGGCGCCGCCGTCCGCCTCTTCGGTGTGCTCGCCGGCCGTGTGCGCGCAGAAGGCGAGCGCGCGGCGGTACTGGCCGTCCTGCATCGCGGCGCGGATCAGGCCCAGCTCGGCGTCCGCGGCATGCAGCATCATCACGGCGCGCTCGAAGTCGTCGAGCGCGGCGCTGGCGTCACCAGTTTCGAGCTCGGCCTGCGCGCGCGCCAGCAGCGCCACGCGCTGCGGCATTCGCGCCGCGGCGGCGGCCTCGCCGTCGTGGGCGTGCAGCCCACCGTACGCCCCGAGGATCAGCAGCGCGACGCTCGCGCGCCGCGCCCGTGCAACGACGCTCAAGGCAGCTGCGTCATGCGCGGGATGCCCATCGCCGGCAGGCTCGGGTCGTACGGCGGACTGGGCGACTTGAAGCCGCCCAGGTAGGCCACCAGCGCGTCGATGTCCTGCGCGCCGCCCTGCACGCTGGTGCCGCCCAGCAGCACGCCGAAGCCGTCGCCGCCCGTCGCCATGAAGTTGTTGACGGTGATGCGGTAGGTCTTGCCCGGGTTCTGCACGACGCCGCCACTGACGATGATCTCGGTCGGCCCGGTGACCACCGGCGGCGCGACGGTGACGTCGGTCGGCGTGTAGCTGGCCTCGACGATCTTCGAGCACGCCGGCGCGCTGGCGCTCCACGAGTACTTCAGGCCGTTGGACGTCTGCATCACGCGGTTGGCCGTCTGGCCGCCGCAGCCGCTGAACTGCTGCTCGAGGAGCGCCTTCAGCTGCGTGGCGGTGACGGTCATCGTGACCAGGCTGTTGCCGAACGGCTGCACCGTGAACGCGTCGCCGTACGTCAGCGCGTACGGGTACGTGTTCGTGGCCGTGACGAAGCCCGGGTTGCGCACGCCGCCGGCGTTCATGAACGCGATCTGCGCGCCGCCGAGCGAGGCCGGCTGCGTGGCGGCCAGCTGCGCGTCGGCGATCAGGTCGCCCGCGGGCATCTCGCCGGCGCCGTTGGCCGAGTTCGGCAGCGGGCCGGTGATCGTCGCGACCACCGCGTTGGCCAGCGGCGAGACGAGTGCGTTGTAGCCGGCCACGATGTTGCGCACCGTCGGGTCGGCCGTGATCGCGGCGTTGATCGCGGGATCGGTGCGGTCGACGAGGCGATTGGTGGGCTTGACCGAGATCACGTCGTGCGTGTTCGGGTCGAGCTGCAGGTCGATGTCGGTGATGATGCGGCCGAACGCGCTGGCGCTGGTCACCGGGATCAGGCGTCCTGCCTTGTTGGCCAGGCCCGTCGGGCGCGGCGTCGACTGCGCCGTGCCGCCGACGTTCTTGACGTCGACGGTGTTGGCCGAGCAGTTGTACGCGGCGTGCGTGTGCGCGCTGATCACGAGGTCGACCGCGTCGTCGAGGCGGTTGACGATGTTCTCGATGTCGGACTTGCTGCCGTCGGAGTTCTTCAGGTTGCCGTCGCAGCCGTTGATGTCGCCGACGTTGGGGCTGGTCTGGAAGCCGCCCTGGTGCACCAGCACGACGATCGCCTCGATGCCCTGCGCGCGCAGCCGCGGCACGAGCGCGTTGACGGTGTCGGCCTCGTCCTGGAAGGTCAGGCCTGCCACGCCGGTGGGCGTGACGATGCCCGGCGTGCCCTTGAGCGTCATGCCGATGAAGGCCACCTTGACGCCGTTGAAGGTCTTGATTCCGTACGGGGGCAGCAGGGTGCGGCCGGTGGCGTTCTCGATCACGTTGGCCGACAGCCACTTGAAGTGCGCACCGTCGAACGTGCCGGGCGTCGCCGAGCCCAGGCCCTTGCAGCTGTTCGGATCGGGCTGGCCGTTGGTGATCTTGCAGCCGCCGTGCTGCAGGCGCTTCAGTTCGGCCGAGCCCTTGTCGAACTCGTGGTTGCCCACGGAGGTGAAGTCGACGCCGACGTGGTTCATCACCTCGACCGCCGGCTCGTCGAAGAACAACGCGGAGATCAGCGGCGAGGCGCCGATGAAGTCGCCGCCGCCGACGACCGCGTTGTTGGGGTTCTGCGCCTTGAGCTGCGCGACATACGCCGCGATGTATTCGGCGCCGCCCACCGCGTGGCGCTGGGCCGACGGAACGAGGGTGTTCTGGCCGAAGGTGCCGGGCGATTGCAGGTTGCCGTGGAAATCGTTGAAGCCGACGATCTTGACGTTGATCGGCGCGGGGGCGGTCTGCGCGGAGGCGGCCGCGGCGAAGCCGGCGGCGAACGTGGCGGCCAGGAGCGTGCGGCCGAAGGCGGACAGAAAGGTCTTCATGGCGCGGGGCTCCTCAGATCGCGTCGGCCGACTTGCGGCGGCGGGCCAGCAGGCCGACGACGCTCAGGCCGGCGAGCAGCAGCGTCGTGTCGGCAGGCTCGGGGATGGCCGACACGGCCAGGCGAATGCCGCCGCTGGTCGCGCCGTCGTCGCCGAACACCGATTGCAGCAGCGAGCCGCCGATGCTGTAGCTGCCCGGGGCCAGCGTGAACACGCCGCGGCTGTAGGCCGGGTTGGCCAGTGCCTCGTCGTAGTCGAGGACGGTGGCGCCGACGGGCTGGCCGGCGGGGACGCTCGAGGTCGTGCCGATGACGTTGCCGAAGTCGGTGATGGTGAACGTGTCGCCGGCGAAGCCCGCGTCGACGACGGTCAGCACGCCGTGCGTGCCCGGGGCGATGGTGAACGTGAAGTCCAGCGCGGAGCCGTCGTCCGTGTCGATCCAGCCATTGCCGAAATCCTGCGCGATGGTGGCGTCGACATTGAAGTCGGTCCAGCTGGCGTCGCCGGGCAGGGCGACGGTGGTCGCGTGCACGGCGGGCGCGATCATGGCGGCGGCGATCGCCGCGGCCATCAGGTGCTTGTTCATTGCTCTCACTCCGTTGTCGTTCATGGCGCGCGGCCTCGTGGGGCGCGCGGGATCTGCGACTGTCCGAGAGCACCGTGACCGTGCCATGACCGTTCCGTGGCGGCGATGTGCACCCCCTAGTTCGATGGCCGGCGCGCGCATATGCGAGGACGCGGTCCGGCGCGCGGAGGGCCAGCTCCAGGCGCGCCGTGACGGACACACATGACCTTGTCATCGGGATCAGGGAAAATGCCGAGTTGCTTTCAAAACAGTCGTTGGCCCCTCCCTCTCCATGACGAACCTCCGCACCTTCCTCACCCTGGCGCTCGTGGGCGCCGCCCTGGCCGGCGCCGCGCACGCGGGCCCTGCCGACTCCATCACCGGCGCCGGCTCCTCGGCGGCCGCGCCCGTCTACAAGATCTGGGGCAGCGAGTACGCCAAGGCGCGCGGGGCCATGCTCGATTACGCGCCGGTCGGCTCGGGCGCCGGCATGGCCAAGATCAACAGGCACGAGGTCGATTTCGGCGCGTCCGACGTCATCGCCAGCGCGGCCGACCTGAAGAAGAACGACCTCGTGATGTTCCCGACGGTCATCACCGGTGTCGTGCCGGTCGTCAACGTCGGCAAGGTCGGCCCGAACCAGCTGCGCCTGACCGGCGACCTGCTGGGCCGCATCTTCGCGGGCCAGGTCACGCAATGGGATGCGCCGGAGATCAAGGCGCTCAACCCCGGCCTGAAGCTGCCCGGCCACGCGATCCGCGTCGTCGCGCGCGCCGACGGCTCCGGCACCACGTACCACTTCTCGGACTACCTCTCGCGCACCAGCCCGGCCTGGAAGGCGAAGTACGGCGTGGCCAGCCACTTCGACTGGCCCGCGGGCACGCTGGCCGTCAAGGGCAGCGGCGAGGTCGCGAAGACGGTGCAGGCGACGGAGGATTCGATCGGCTACATCGACTTCAACTACGTGCTGGACGACGAGCTCGCCGGCGTGTCCGTGAAGAACGCCGACGGCCAGTGGGTGAGCGCCGGCGTCGACGGCTTCCATCAGGCCGTGACGCACAGCACCTGGTACACCTCGGGCGACTTCTCGACCGAGCTCAACGACCTCGGCGGCTCCGGCACCTGGCCCATCACGATGGGCACCTACGTGGCGGTGCCGCGCATCGCGACGGCCGGCGACCGCGCCGAGCGCACGCTGCGCTTCCTGACCTGGGCCTACCTGCACGGCGACGCGCTGGCACGCCAGGCCAAGTTCGTGCCGCTGCCCGAGCGCGTGCAGGCAAGCGCCTACCGCGAGATCTCGCGCGTGATGGGCGCCCACGGCGAGTCGCTGGGCGCCAAGACGATGGGCCAACTGGTCGACTGAGCCGGCGCCGCGGGCGCGCGCGGGCCGCGCAGGCGTCGGATGGCGCGCGCCGCGCGGCGCGCCCATCAAGGCCAGATCGTCATCAGCGTGCGCGCCAGGCGCGCGCCTGCGGCCGTGAGCTGGCGCTTCTTGATCGGCGCCATCGAATCGTCGTAGCGGCCGGTCAGTGGCACCGTCCACTGCAGGCCTTGCTCCGGGCCGAAGCGCAGGTCCTCCAGCGCGAGCCGGGCCTGCGTCAGCGTGCTGCTCGCCCATTGCGCCGGCCACGACTGCATGTCGCCCCGCGAGGCCGGCTCGGCGCGCGCCAGGGTGAGCCACGCGGCGTCGACGTGCCTGGCGTGCAGGGCCTCGGGGATGTCGTCCCAGGTGGCGTGCAGCGTCTCGCTGCGGTGGTTGGTGGCCACGCGGATGGTGACGATCCGGTTGCCCCCCTGCGTGTCCGTCGCCGGGTCGAAGATGCCCGCCTGCGTATCGACGACGCGGCCCTCGGGATCGAGATAGGCGGTGCCCACGTGCAGCGGCTGCGCGATGTCGCCCACGTAGTGGGCCAGCAGCAGCAGCGCCTCGCGCCTGTCCTTGATGTCGAACGGCGCGGGCGCGGGCTGGCCCTGGAGCACGTGCAACGTCGCGTCGATCGCCGCGACGACGTCGAAGTCGCGCGTGCCCACGTCGCCGCGGTGGTAGCGCCGGCGCAGGAAGGATTCGTCCGTGTAGTGGTACTGCGCGTGGCATGGCGCGTCGCCCGGTGCGCGTTGGCAGTTCGTGTCGTTGCGCCGGACGAAGTCGATCATGTCGGCCTCGCCCTCGGGCGTCTCGAAGATCGCGCACTCCGGGAACTTGCCCGCCGACGTATAGGCATAGTTCTTCGACGGATCGACGCCCTTGGCGCAGTCGGCCCACACCGACGCCTGCTCCAGCGTGAGATCGCCCAGCAGCGCGCGCACCTGGCGCTGGGCGTGGGTGCCCGCGATGAGCCGGTCGGCCAGCGCGCCGACCGTGCGGTGGCCGTCTGCACCCCATGGGGAGGCCGCGGTGGCGGACAGGGCGATGGCGAGCGCGACCAGCGCGCGTGGCGGATGACGGAACATGGCGGCCCCCTGGCAACGAGATGCGGCGAGCGTGCGCGGCCTGCGTGTCAGCGGTGCGACGGTCACTGTCCGTGATGCATGGCCGCCATCGGCGCCGCTGGCGCGCTCCGCGGCGGCGTACCGGGCTTCTCGATCCTCAGCACGGCCATCATGCCGTTGTCCTCGTGGTCGACCAAATGGCAATGGAAGGGGATATCCCCGGCCAATGCCGCGGGGAACGTCATGCGGATGCGGACGCGCCCCGGGCGCACCGGACCTTCCCTGCTGCGCAGGCCGGTGGCCGTCGCATACGGCACTTCGACGACGTCCAGCAACGGTGGCGGGGCCTCGCGCCGGCCGTCGACCTCCAGCACGCGGAAGTGCAACTGGTGGATGTGGAAGGTGTGCAGCTCGTTCGTCCAGTTCTCGATCACCCACTCCTCGGTGGTGCCGGCCCTCACGGTGATCGCGGGCGCGTCGCCCATCATGTAGGGCCGCAGCTCCGCGCCCGGGCGTCGCTCGGCGATGTAGAAGTCGGTCTGGTCGTCCGTCCCGGGCCGCGGGTATTCGGCCAGCGCGATGACGCGGCGGCGGTCGACGTGGCGCGCCAGCAGTCCGGCGAACGCGTCGCGCTCGCCGGCCGTGTGCGCGCGGGCGGGCGTGGGCGTGGCGCGCGCGGACGCGTTGCCGCGCGCGACGACCACCGCGAGCCGGCGCTCGGGCAGCCGGTCGCCCGCGCAGCCGGTGTCGATCGCGTGCGTCACCAGGGCCGCCTTGACGCCCGGCGGCGGCGCGGCGGCCCAGAACTCGACGCGGCCGCCGGGCGGCACGGATAGCGACTCGGTGGTCGGCGGCGGCTGCAGCCGACGGCCCGCGTCGTCGGTCAGCGGGCTGCCATCGCGCGCGGCGACCTGCAGCGGCAACGCACGCCCCTGCTCGTCCTGCAGCGACAGGCTCAGGAAGGCGTCGGTGGCGGCGTTGAGCAACTGCCAGTACTGGCGCGTGCCGGCGTCGATCTCGAAGCGCGCCACCGATTCGTCCGGCGCTTCGCCCACGGGCACCGGCGTGCCGTTCAGGCTGATCTGGTCGATGCCCGAGTTGGCGGTGCACAGCAGCTCGTGCGCGGTGTCGACCGCGTTGCCGGGCACGGCGCGCGCGCCGCGCGCGGGCGCCGATGCGCGCGCGGCGGCGGTCATCGATTGCGCGGGCGTCTTGCCGGCGTCCTGGTCCTGCGTCTGGCGTACAACGAGAACGCGTTCGACGATGCCGGCCCGGGCGCGCGCGTCGTGCTCCGGCCCTTCGACGACGATCGCGCCGGCCAGCCCCATCAACATCTGCGCCTGCACCTCGCCGTGCATGTGCGGGTGGTACCAGTACAGGCCCTCGGGCATCGTCGCCGGGATGCGCCAGCGGTAGGTGAACTCGCGCCGGCCGCAGCCGACGGGCCCGCTGGCCGGATCGGTGCAGACGGTGAGCACGTCGTCCTGCGGCGCGACCGGCGGCACCGCGAAGCCGTGCACGTGCAGGTTGGTCGCTCCGGTGGCGGCGTGGTGCATGCCGGGCTGCACCTCGTAGAAGCCGGGCGACGCCGGCACCGGCTCGTTGGCGATGCGCAGCTTGCCCGGTGCCATCGCCGCCTCGATCCGCGACGGATCGGTGATCTCGTTGCGCAGTGTCAGCACGAGCTCGCCGCCACGCCGCGCGCGCAGGACGGGCGCGTCGGCGCTGCCGTCGGCCACGTAGCACAGGCGCTCGCCGTCCTGCCGCACGGCGAGCGTCGCGCCGCCGGCGGGGGGCCGCAGGTCGGGCATCGCGTGGCCGGGCGCCGGCACGCCCCGGCCGCAGGGCGCGTCGTCGGTGCTGCGCGGGTCGAAGGGCATCGCGCCCGGCGGTGCGCTCGCGGCCAGGGGCAGGACGGCGGGAACGGCGCTGCCCGCCGCGCCCGCGGATGCGGACAGGGCGAGCAGCAGCGGAGCGAGCACGCGCGCGGCGCGGCTCATCGGACGGCGCGTCCCGCCCGGGCGCGGCAGGATCGCATCAGGGGCGGAACAGGTCCGACATCACCTCCACGCCGTTGTCGCAGGCGTGGTTCAGGCAGGGCAGGTTGAACGCGGCGTCCAGCGTCTTGGTCAGCGAGTAGTGGTCGTAGAACCTCGTGCTGGCGACGCGGTGCTGGCCGTAGTTCGTGTCGACAATGGTCACGACCTGGTTGGACGTGCGCGTGCTGTAGTCGTTCTCGTCCCACAGGATGACGATCGCGCTGCGGCGCTCGGCCCAGGTGCGCGAGGCCTTGATCGCGGTGACGATGCGCTGCACCGCCATGTCGCCCTGCAGGATCAGCGACGGGTTCAGGCCCGTCTGCGTGCCGTTGTCGTCGGCGTCGTAGTTGCAGAACGCGGTGCCGTTGCCGCGGCCGTGCATGTCCTCGCACTGGTTGGGCGCGATGAAGGCGAAGTTGGGCACATGGCCGGCCTTGAGGTCGGCGTACAGGCCGTTCTCGCCGTCGAAGCCGGCCATGCGGTGCAGGCTCAGCTCCGGGTTCCAGCCTTCCTGCACCGAGGCGAAGTAGGCGAACGGGTTGTGCTTGACCGCGTACAGGGCCACGACGTTGGCGGCCGACACCGGATTGCCGGGCGTCGACAGCGCCGCGAAGTCCGAGGTGACGGCCATGCCCCTGGCGTTCTTGCCGCCCACGCTGTAGAAGCCGTCGCTGATGTTGACGCCATCGGCGCCGGTCTCGGGCAGGCCCTCCTGGTAGCTCTTCCACGTCTTGCCGGCACGCACCAGCTGGTCGGCGATGGTGATGCCGTCGATGTCGTTGCCCGCGGGGATCGAGCGCGTGCCGTCGATGTTGGTCAGCGGCGGGGCCGATGTCTCGTTCATCGTCAGGTCCAGCGCGGGCGTGGGCGCGTCGATGCCGTGGTGGCCGGCGATCGGGCAGATGGCGCCGGTGTCCGGGCTGTCGGTGTTGGTGGCGCGGCCCGGGGCGATGCTCGAGATGCAGGCCGTGTCGTGCCAGTCGGGGTACTGGTCGGACAGGTTGTTGAAGTTGGAGCCGCCGACCACCTCGAAGTAGTTCGTCAGGCTGGGGTGCGCGATCGCGTAGTAGTTCTTCGCGACGTTGGCCTTGGCCATCATCGCGTTGATGAACGGTGCCTGCGGGTTGCCCGCGACCTGCGCGTACGCGTGGTTCTCCATCATGATCACGAAGACGTGGTCGAGCGACGGGATGCCCTCGGGCACGCGACCCTGCGCGGCATGGGCGCCGCCCGCGACGAACGACGCCGCGATGCACGCGGCGAGCAAGAGTTTCTTCATGGCTGTCTGGCTCCTGGCTTGACTTGTGGTTCTCGGGGCGGGCGGTTCACCGGAACACGCCACCACCGGCCGAGCGATGGTGGGCGGCTCGTGTGACGAAGGCGTGTCGACCGGCGCGGCCGTCGCGTGACGGACAGCTTCGCGCAAGGCAGGCTAGGGGGATGCGGGCGATGTCACCGCGCTGACACTGCGCCTTCCGAGCATGCGGGCTCACAAGCAACCCATCGCCACGCGCCAGGAGTCCCCGATGACCCGTTCGAATCGCCGCAACTTCCTCCGCCTCGCCGCCTCGGCCGGTGCCGTCGGCGCCAACGCCGTGCCCGGCCTGATCCAGAAGGCGCTGGCCATCCCGGCGCATCGCGAGACGGGCACGATCCGGGACGTCCGGCACATCGTCATCCTGATGCAGGAGAACCGCTCGTTCGACCACTACTTCGGCACGATGAAGGGCGTGCGCGGGTTCGGCGACCCGCGCCCGGCCACGCTGCCCAACGGCAAGAGCGTGTGGCACCAGCCGAACAACGGCGGCGAACTGCTGCCGTTCCACCCGGACGCGCCCAACCTGGGCCTGCAGTTCCTCGACGGCACGCCGCACGACTGGTCGAGCACGCATCTGGCCTGGAACGGCGGCCGCTACGACCAATGGATCGCGGCCAAGGGCACGAACACGATGGCCTACTTCACGCGCCATGACATCCCGTTCCACTACGCGCTCGCCGACGCGTTCACCGTGTGCGACGCCTACCATTGCGCGCTGCTGGGCCCCACCGACCCGAACCGCTACCACATGTGGACGGGCTGGGTCGGCAACGACGGCTCGGGCGGCGGCCCCATCGTCGACAACGCCGAGGCCGGCTACGACTGGTCGACCTATCCCGAGCGCCTGCAGGCCGCGGGCATCAGCTGGAAGATCTACCAGGACGTGGGCAACGGCCTGACCGCCGACGGCTACTGGGGCTGGACCGACAACCCCTACATCGGCAACTACGGCGACAACTCGCTGCTGTACTTCCACCAGTACCAGAACGCGCTGCCCGGCACGCCGCTGTACGACAACGCGCGCACGGGCACCAACGTGCTGGCCGATCCGGCGCAGACCTTCTTCGACATCCTCAAGGCCGACGTCGCCAAGGGCACGCTGCCGCAGGTCTCGTACATCGTGGCGCCCGAGGCGTTCAGCGAGCATCCGAACTGGGCCCCGAACTTCGGTGCCTGGTACACGTCGCAGGTGCTGGACATCCTGACCTCCAACGAGGAGCTGTGGAGCCAGACGGCGCTGTTCATCACCTACGACGAGAACGACGGCTTCTTCGACCACGTCGTGCCGCCCACGCCCGCGCAGACGCCCGCGCAGGGCCAGTCGACGGTGTCGACGGCCAACGACTTCTTCGCGGGCAACGCGACGTACCCCGCCGGGCCATTCGGCATGGGGCAGCGCGTGCCGATGATCGTGGTCTCGCCGTGGACCAAGGGCGGCTGGGTGTGCTCGGAGGTGTTCGACCACACGTCGCTGATCCGATTCATCGAGCAGCGCTTCGGCCAGGGCCGGCCGGGCCTGCGCGAGACCAACATCACGCCGTGGCGCCGCGCGGTCGCCGGCGACCTGACCTCGGCCTTCAACTTCGCCAGCCCCAACGACGCCGTGCCGGTGCTGCCCGCCACGGCCGGCTACGTGCCGCAGGACGCCCTGCGCCACGACAGCTACGTGCCGATCCCGCCGTCGGTGCAGGCGATGCCCAGGCAGGAGCGCGGGCTCAAGTGGTCGCGCGCGCTGCCCTACAACCTGGCCGTGCATGGCCGCATCGACCCGGCCCGCCGCACGTTCGCCCTGGACTTCGCCAACCGCGGCGATGCCGGCGCGGTGTTGCGCGTCAGCGCGGCGGGCAGCGCCGATGCGCCGCGCACGTACACGGTCGAGCCCGGCCGCAGGCTGCACGACACGTGGACGACCGTGCCGGCCAACGGCCACTACGCCTTCGTCGTCACCGGGCCTGGCGCGTTCCACCGCGAGTTCGCGGGCGACGCGGCGGCGGCGGCGGGCCGGTCGGCCATCGCGCCGGAAGCGCGCGTGGAGCACGGCGGCCTCGGCGACGACTGCGTGCGGCTGCAGCTCTCCAACGAGGGCACGACCGCCGTCACGCTGACCATCGCACCCAACGCGTACTCGCGCGCGCCGGCGCGGCGCGTCCACCTGGCGCCGGGCCAGTCGGCCGAGGAGCGCTGGTCGGTCGAGGAGACCTACGGCTGGTACGACCTGTCCGTCACGTGCGACGCCAGCCCGGCATTCCTGCGCCGCGTGGCGGGCCGGGTCGAGAAAGGCCGTCCGCGCGTGAGCGATCCGGCCACCGCCTGAGGCCGGCGTGCAGGCGCGCCCACCCTTTTTGGGGACGGGCGCGCCCCGATCGATGCGGCACGGCCGCGCGGCGAAAATCGAGGCTCGCACGACGCCCGAGGAACGGGCGCGCCTTCGACAGTCGCAAGGGAGATCGGGATGCCCGCAGGCAGGCGCTCAGGCGCGGCGCGGCTGGCGCTCGCGGCGGGCCTGCTGGCCTGCGCCGCGGCGCAGGCCGCCGAATACCGCATCGGGCCGACGCCCGCGTGGGTCGAGCCGGTCGCGCTCGCGGCGCTGCCGCCCGCGCAGGCCGGCATGCCCAACGTGGCCCATGGCCTGCGCTACGACCTCGTCGACGACCAGGTGCGGCTCGCGCGGGGCACCCGCGCGCGCTGGCACCACGAGATCAGCGAGGCCGTCACAGACAAGGGCATCGACGCGCTGAGCCACCACGAGATCGCGTTCGACCCGTCGTGGGAAACGCTGACGCTGGTGCGGCTGGACGTGATCCGCGACGGCAGGCGCGTCTCGCGGCTGCGCGAGGCCCGGGTCAAGGTGCTGCAGCGCGAGCGCGAGCTCGAGTCGCGCGTCTACGACGGCCGCAAGTCGGTCGTGCTGGACGTGTCCGACGTGCGCATCGGCGACACCGTCGAATTCGCCTACGCGCGCGCCGGCATGAACCCCGTGTTCCAGGGCCACCACGCCGGCGACTTCGACATGCGGTGGGAGGTGCCCGTGGCGCAGGTGCACCGGCGGCTGTCGACCGCGGCGGGCCTGGCCGTGCACGTCGCCGCGCTGAGCGGTGCGCCGGCCCCGCGGGTCTCGCAGGCCGACGGTTTCGACGAGCGCACCTGGGACCTGCACGACGTGCCCGCGCTGCGCATGGAGACGTCGGTGCCGGACTCGTACAACCCCTATCCGTGGGTCGAGTGGAGCGACTTCGCATCGTGGGGCGACGTCGCGCGCTGGGCCGAGCGGCTGTATCCGGTTCCCGCGCGCCCCGGTCCCGGGCTGCGGTCGGCCGTCGAGGGCGTCGCGCGCCAGGTCCCGCGCGACGACGAGCGCGTCGTCGCCGTGCTGCGGCTGGTGCAGCAGCAGGTGCGCTACCTCGGTGTGGAGATCGGCGCCGGCACGCACGCGCCGACCGCGCCCGACGTGGTCTGGGCGCGCCGCTGGGGCGACTGCAAGGAGAAGGCGCTGCTGATGGTGACGATGCTGCGTGCGCTCGGCATCGATGCCAGCCCGGCGCTGGTCAACACCGATCGCCAGGAAGACATCGCGCGCGACCTGCCGGGCGCCGGTTCGTTCGACCACGTCATCGTGCGCGTGCGCCACGGCGGCCGCGACGTCTGGCTCGACCCGACGCGCGCGCCGCAGCAGGGCACGCTGGCCACCGTCACGCAGCCCGACTACGCGCGCGCCCTCGTGCTCGACGGCCGCAGCAGCGCGCTCGCGACGATGCCCGCGCACTCCGTCGACGCGCATGCGCGCGACGTGCGCATCGACGTCGACAGCCGCGAGGGCTTCGACAAGCCGGTGCGCTACGACGTGCGCACCACGTACCGCGGCTTCTCGGCCGACATGATGCGCGACAGGCTGGGCAACGGCGAACGCGGCGAGCTGCAGCGGGGCTACCTCAACTTCTATGCCGCCAGCTACCCGGGGATCCGCGTCGCGGCGCCGTTCGAGGTGCAGGACGACCCGCGCGCCAACACCGTGGTCGTGACCGAGCACTACGCCGTCAAGGATTTCTGGCCCGACGACGGCCATGGCGCGCACCAGGCCCGCTTCCACATGCCGGAGATCGACAACGAGCTGCAGGCGCCAGCCGAGCCGATCCGCGGCATGCCGCTCGCGCTGCACGGGCCGCAGTCGGTGCGCGAGCACCTGCACGTGCAGCTGCCGCTGGCCTGGCCCGACCGCAAGATGGACCAGTCGGTGACCAACGAAGCGTTCAGCCTGCACCAGTCGGTGCGCGTGCATGGCCGCGAGCTGGAGTCCGACGGCGTCCTGGAGATCACGGCGGACCGCATCGGCGCCGCCGCCGTCGCCGGCTTCGCGGCCGACATCGGCAAGGCGCAGGCCCTGCTGCGCTTGAGCCTGTCGACGGCGCACTCGGGCGGCTGGACGGACAGGGCGCCGGTGCTGGCCGGGCTCGCGCTGCTGGCGCTGCTCGCGTCGTGGCCGTTGCGGCGCCGCGTGCGCGGCGTCTTCGCCCGGCGCGTCGCGCCCGGCGCGCCAGCGGGGGCGGCGCCGCATGCCGCCGCGGCCAACGACTCGCGCCAGGACCTGGCCGCCTGAGCGCGGCCGCGACCCCCTGGCGCCACGCCGCGGCCGCCACCGCGTCCGGTCAGCCGGCGTCGCTCGTCCCGGGAATGACGGCGCCTGCCCATGGGGCGTGCAGCCGCCATCCCAGCGATTCGTAGAGGCAGCGTCCCTGGTCGGTGGCCACGAGCGCGCCCGCGTGACGCCCATGCGCGCGGGCGAGCGCCTGCAACGCATGCATGACGGCGCGCCCCAGACCGCGCCGCTGGTGCGCTGGGTCGGTCACGATGCGGTCGTAGATCGCCAGCGGGTCGTGCAGTCCGATGTGGCCCGACGCGGCCAGCGTGCCATCGGGCGCATCGATGCGCACGTGGGCGCGGCCCGTGCGCGCGCTGTCGTCCTCGACTTGCAGCACGTAGCCCGGCGGCACGGCGGCGGCGCCCGGGAAGGGGCGTGCGTCGCAGGTCATCATCCAGTGCTGGTCCTCGATGCGCCAATGCGCGGGCAGCAGCTCGCGCAGCTGGTCGGAGGTGGCGCAGGCCTTGAGGAAGACCCAGGGTTGCGCGATCGTCCGGCCGAGTTCGCGCAGCGCGGGGGATGGATGGGGAAAGACGTAGCGCGCCGCCTGCTGCGGCAGGCCGACCTCGATGCGGAAACCGTCGGCGTGCGGTACCGGCGGCGGCGCCTCGCGGCTGTGGGCCCAGCCGCGGATCCAGGCCATGAAGATCTCGTGATGCGCGAAGGCGCGGGAATCATCGTTCGACATGGGGCGCGATTATCGCGACCCGGCCCGCAGCTCACAGGATCATCGGCGTGCAGCGATGCAGGTCGACTGGCGGTTCGCACAGCACCGCATGGAAACGTTGCAGCACGGCCGGCGCCATCCGCGCCGCCTCGGGCGACAGGTAGAACGCGTAGTCGCCCACGCGGCCGTGCGCCATGAAGACCTCCGCCGCCGGCGGCTCGCCTGCGCTGCCGTAGGCGTCCTCGAGGGCCAGGACGAGCTCCGCGGCCTCCGATTCGTGCGCGCCGCGGCGGTCGAACTTGATGCAATGCCAATCCATGGCCGGCTCCTTGAAGGCGGTCGTCTGCTCGACAGGGCAAGTGGTGTGCCCGTCCATGGCCCCGGCTGCTGCCACAATGCGCCGGCGCCCCGGTGGTGAAATTGGTCAGACACTCGGGACTTAAAATCCCGCGCCCTCACGGGCATGCCGGTTCGAGTCCGGCCCGGGGCACCACGCGTAAGCATCCGGACGTGTCCGTGCCGTCGAGCTCCGGGACGCGCGATCAACGCGCGAGCCGGCCCGCCTCGCACCCTTTGCGACCCTCGTGGAGAGCGCGCCCGGCACCGCCTTCCACCGCGAGCTCGCTCCGGCTGTCGAGTCGAACCTTTACAAACATCTTCGCGTGCGTCCTGCGCGCCCGAGCCTGTAGAACTGCGCCTTGCGCGCATAGGGCGCCTGGCACGAGAGGGACACGACGATGATTCGACATGACGCGATGGCGCGACTGGCCGCGCTCATGAGCTGCGTGGCGCTGAGCGCATGCGGCGGCGGCGATGGCGCCGAGGCGCTGGCCGCGGCGGTTCCCGATCCCGCACCGGCTCCGGCGCCAGTCCGCGCGCCCACGCCCGCGCCGACGCCGGCACCGGCTCCCGCGCCGACGCCGGCACCGGCTCCCGCACCGACGCCCGCAC
>Ga0209258_100785_pt1 | contig 19212 bp, 13 predicted proteins | sample Araplaol_mTSA_r2_FD_184281 | JGI IMG/M metagenome (GOLD analysis project Ga0209258, IMG submission 184281) | Arabidopsis root microbial communities from North Carolina, USA - plate scrape CL_Col_mTSA_r2 (SPAdes) (version 2) | ecosystem: Host-associated > Plants > Roots > Endosphere | place: USA...
TGGAGTTCTGGCCGCGGATGTGGCTGCCGGTGATGCCCGTGTAGACGCGCGAGATCTTGCAGTCGGCCATCATCTCGGCCTCCTTCAAGGCCTGCTGGATGGACTGCACCGTGGCGTCGATGTTGACGACGACGCCGCGCTTCAAGCCGTGCGTCGGCGCGACGCCCAGGCCCGCGAGCCGCAGCTCGCCGCCCGGCAGTATCTCGGCGACGACGGCCATCACCTTGGCGGTGCCGATGTCCAGGCCGACGACGAGATCCTTGTATTCCTTGGCCATTGCTGTCCGTTTCCCTATTGCTTGCCCGACGGCTGCTTCGCGTCGGCGTTCACCGACAGGCCCTTCAACTTCACCGCATAGCCTTCCGCGTGCCGCAGGTCGGCGTTCTCCAGCGGCGCGTGGAACTTGTCGAGCAGTTGCGGCACGGTGCGCACGAAGCGGGCCGTGCGGTCGACGACCTCGTCCTGCGTGCCGCGACCGAGCTCGATCGTCGCGCCGTCGTCGAGATCGACCTTCCAGCTGCCGCGGCCCGACAGCCGCAGCGCGGTGATCTCCGTGTCCATCTTCGAGAACACGGGCTGCAGGCGGCGGTACATCTCCAGCACCTGCGCCGACGTGCCCTCGGGGCCTGCGAACTGCGGCAGGCTGTCATCCTCGACGTCGCCGACGTTGGCCTCGAAGACCTCGCCGTGGCTGTTGACCATCTTGTCGGAGTTCTCGTCGCCCTCCCACAGCGCGACGGGCTGGTGCTCCTCGAGCGCGACGACCAGCCGGTCGGGCCAGACGCGGCGCACGACGGCGTGACGCACCCAAGGCACCTGCTCGAAGGCGGCGCGCGTGCGGGCGAGGTCCATCGTGAAGAAATTGCCGGCCAGGTGCGGCAAGGCGTTCGCGCGCACGGTGGTCACGCTGTTGCGTTGCAGGTCGCCCTCCAGGCACACGTCGGCGAACTGGAACTGCGGACGCCGCGCCGCCCAGGCGATGGCCGCGGCCGTCAGCGCCACCAGCGCCAGCACGAACACGATCGCGGCGATCGCATTCATGAGGCGCACGTCCACCGGCAGCGCCTGGACGGGCGCGGCATCGGGGGTGGCGGGTTGGCGCAGCAGCATGCCTTCAGCTTCCCGGTTGTTCGTTCTTCGCGGGCTTGCCGCCCTTGCCCTTGGGGTCCAGCGCGGCCGAGGCGATCAGGTGCGCGCACAGCGCCTCGTACGACACTCCCACCGCGCGCGCGGCCATCGGCACGAGCGAGTGCGAGGTCATGCCCGGCGAGGTGTTCATCTCGATCAGGAATGGCTTGCGGTCGGAGGCGCGGATGATCAGGTCGGCGCGGCTCCAGCCGCGGCAGTCGAGCGCGCGGTAGGCCGCCACGGCCAGGCGCTGCACGGCCTTCTCCTCGGCGTCGGGCAGGCCGCTCGGGCAGTAGTACTTCACGACGTCGGTGAAGTACTTGTTCTGCAGGTCGTACTTGCCCTCGGGCGCGACGATGCGCACCACGGGCAGCGCCATCGTGTCCATCCCGGAGCCCAGCACCGCGACGGTGACCTCGTCGCCGTCGATGAACTCCTCGCACAGCACGTCGGCGTCGTAGCCGGCCGCGAGCTCGACGGCCTCCTTCATCTGCGCCCAGCTCCTGACCTTGGTGACGCCCACCGAGGAGCCCTCGTGCGGCGGCTTGACGATCAGCGGCAGGCCCAGTTCGTCGGGCACCTTGGACAGGGTCTTCTCGTCCTGCTGGTCGGGGCCCAGCACGCGCCCGCGCGGCGTGGACAGCACCTCGGCGCGCCAGACGCGCTTGGTCATGACCTTGTCCATGGCGATGGCCGAGGCCATCATGCCCGGGCCCGTGTACGGGATGCCCATCAGCTCGAGGGCGCCCTGGATCGCGCCGTCCTCGCCCAGGCGGCCGTGCAGCGCGATGAAGCAGCGCTGGAAGCCCTCGCGCTTGAGGTCGTCCATCGGACGCTCCGCGGGGTCGAACGCGTGCGCGTCGAAGCCGCCCGATTTCAGCGCGGCCAGCACGCCGTTGCCCGAGAGCAGCGAGATCTCGCGCTCGGCGGACGTGCCACCCATCAACACCGCGATCTTGCCGAGCCTGGCGGCCTGGTCGCGGCTCAACGAAATGAAGTTCATTGCGCGCCTCCATGGCGTGTGGGCGCCTTCAGGTCCGCCACCTTCTGCGGCACCGCGGCGATCGAGCCGGCACCCATCGAGATGACGACGTCCCCGTCGCGCGCGTGATCGATGATGGCCTCCGCGAGCTCGCCGACGTCGTCGACGAAGACGGGGTCCACCTTGCCCGCCACGCGCAGCGCGCGCGCCAGCGAGCGGCCGTCGGCGGCCACGATGGGCGCCTCGCCGGCCGAGTACACCTCGGTCAGCAGCACCTGGTCGGCCTGGCCCATCACCTTGACGAAGTCCTCGAAGCAGTCGCGGGTGCGCGTGAAGCGGTGCGGCTGGAAGGCGAGCACCAGGCGATGGCGCGGGAACGCGCCGCGGGCGGCGGCGATGACGGCGGCCATCTCCACCGGGTGGTGGCCGTAGTCGTCGATCAGCGTGAAGCTGCCGCCGCCCTTGTCGGCGTCGACCGGCTGCTGGCCGTAGCTCTGGAAGCGGCGGCCCACGCCCGTGAAGCCGGCGAGCGCGCGGACGATCGCATCGTCGGGCAGCTCCAGCTCGGTGGCCACCGCGATCGCGGCCAGCGCGTTGCGCACGTTGTGCTCGCCGGGCAGGTTCAGCGTGACCGCGAGGTCGGGCATCTGCACGCCGTTTCGGCGCTGGCAGGTGAACTGCATGCGGCCGCCCTCGATCGCCTGGACGTCGACCGCGCGCACCTGCACGTCGTCGTTCATGCCGTAGGTGATCACCGGGCGCGAGATCATCGGCACGATCGAGCGCACGCCGGGGTCGTCGCCGCACACGATGGCGGAGCCGTAGAACGGCATGCGGTGCAGGAACTCCACGAACGCGGCCTTCAGGCGCGCGAAATCGTGGCCGTAGGTGTCCATGTGGTCGGCGTCGATGTTCGTCACCACCGACAGGATCGGCATCAGGTTCAGGAACGAGGCGTCGGACTCGTCGGCCTCGACCACGATGTACTCGCCCGCGCCCAGCCGCGAGTTGGCGCCAGCCGAGTTGAGCTTGCCGCCGATCACGAAGGTCGGGTCGACGCCGGCCTCGGCCAGCACGCTGGTGACCAGCGACGTGGTCGTCGTCTTGCCGTGCGTGCCCGCGATCGCGATGCCCTTCTTCAGGCGCATCAGCTCGGCCAGCATCACCGCGCGCGGCACGACGGGGATGCGCCTGGCGCGCGCGGCGATGACCTCGGGGTTGTCGCCCTTGACCGCCGTCGAGGTGACCACGGCCTGCGCGTCGGCCACGTTGGCCGCGTCGTGGCCCGTGAACACGCGGATGCCCAGCGACGCGAGGCGGCGCGAGGTCGCGCTGTCGGCCTGGTCGGAACCGGAGACGGCGTAGCCGAGGTTGTGCAGGATCTCGGCGATGCCGGACATGCCGGCGCCACCGACGCCGACGAAATGGATCTTCTTGACGGCGTGCTTCATGCGCACCTCCGCGCCTGGAGAGGCTTCATGTTCAGGGGCAGGCTCGCGTTCATGCCACGAGCCTCTCGAGTTCGTCGGCGACGCGCGCCGCGGCCCGCGGATGCGCGAGCGAGCGCGCGCGTTCGGCCATGGCGAGCAGGTTGGCGCGGGTCGCCCCGCGCAGTTCGGCGGCCAGCCGCTCGGGCGTCAGCTCGGCCTGGGGCAGGTGGCGTGCGGCGCCGCGGCCGGCCATGTATTCGGCGTTGTCGCGCTGGTGCGAGGTGGTGCTGATCACGAGCGGCACCAGGATGCTGGCGACGCCCGCGGCGCACAGTTCGCTGACCGTGATCGCGCCGGCGCGGCAGACGACCAGGTCGCACTCGGCGAGCCGGCGCGGCATGTCGTCGATGAAGGGCACGACCTCGGCCTCGATGCCACGCGCCAGGTATTCGGCCTGCACCGCTTCCCAGTGCTTCTCGCCGGTCTGGTGCGTGACGCGCGGCCGCTCGGCCGCCGGGATCAGCCTGAGCGCCTGCGGCAGCGTCTCGTTGAGCACCTTGGCGCCCAGGCTCCCGCCCACCACCAGCACGCGCAGCGGACCGGCGCGCTGGGCCAGGCGCTCGGCCGGCGGCGCGATGGCCTCGATCTCGGCACGCACCGGGTTGCCGGTGACCAGCGCCTTGGGCGTGGCGCGCGCGTCGTCGCCGTCGAAGCCGAAGGCGATGCGGTCGCACGACGACAGCAGCGATTTGTTCGACAGCAGCAGCGCTGCGTCGGCGTTGACCAGCACCAGCGGCTTGCGCAGCCGGCGCGCGACCTTGCCGCCGGGCACGCAGACGTAGCCGCCCATGCCCAGCACCGCCGACGCGTTGCGGGTGCGCAGGATGTGCTTGCACGCACCGAAGGCGGCCGCGAGCTGCAGCAGGCCCTTGAAGGTGCCCAGCAGCCCCTTGCCGCGCACGCCGGCGAAGTCGATCGTGTCCATCGGGATGCCTGACGGCGGCACTAGGCGGTTCTCCATGCCGTGGCGGGTGCCGAGCCAGCTGACCGTCCAGCCGCGCGCGAGCACCTCGCGGGCGACCGCCAGGCCCGGCATCACATGCCCCCCGGTGCCTGCGGCCATCACCACGAGATGGCGCGGCGCACGAGTCGCGAGTCGGGAACTCATGCGCGCCCTCCCCGCATCAGCGCCCGGCTTTCCATGTCGACGCGCAGCACCAGCGCCAGCGCGACGAGGTTGAGCACCACGCCCGAGCCGCCGTAGCTCAGCAGCGGCAGCGTCAGGCCCTTGGTGGGCAGCACGCCGAGGTTGACGCCGAAGTTGATGAACGACTGGGCGCCCATCCACAGGCCCACGCCCTGGCACATCAGGCCCGCGAAGACGCGGTCCAGCGCGATCGCCTGGCGGCCGATGATGAACAGCCGGCGCGTCAGCCAGAAGAACGCGGCCACGATGAGGAACACGCCGACGAAGCCGAGTTCCTCGCCGACCACGGCCAGCAGGAAGTCGGTGTGCGCCTCGGGCAGGTAGTGCAGCTTCTCGATGGAGTTGCCCAGCCCCTGGCCGAAGATCTCGCCGCGTCCGAACGCGATCAGCGAGTGCGTCAGCTGGTAGGCCTTGCCCTGCGCATAGGTCGGGTTCCATGGGTCGAGGTAGGCGAAGATGCGCTGGCGGCGGAACTCGCTGAAGACGATCATCAGCACGAACGCGCCGAGCAGCACGGCCACGCTGAGCAGGAACATGCGGCCATTGACGCCACCCAGGAACAGCACGCCCAGCGCGATGGCGGCGATCACCATGAACGCACCCATGTCCGGTTCGGCCAGCAGCAGGACGCCGATCACGCCGAGCGCGACCGCCATGGGCCACACGGCCTTGATGAAGTTCTCCTTCACGTCCATCTTGCGCACCATGTAGCTGGCCGCGTACATGCACATGCCCAGCTTGGCGAGCTCGCTGGGCTGGAAGTTCAGCAGGCCCAGCGGGATCCAGCGCTTGGCGCCGTTGACGCCCTTGCCCACGTGCGGCAGAAGCACCATCAGCAGCAGCACCATCGCGAGCGCGAAGATCCACGGCGCCCACTTCTCCCAGATCGCGATGGGCACCTGCGCGGTGGCGAACGCGCACACGAAGCCGATGGCGATGAACAGCGCCTGGCGGCCGAGGAAGTGCGTCGACGAGTACAGTGCGAAGCGCGGGCTGTCGGGCAGTGCCACGGACGCCGAATAGACCATCACCAGGCCGAACGCCAGCAGCGCGGCCGTCACCCAGATCAGCGCGGAATCGACGCCCACCACGCGCGTGGGCCGGCCCGCGTCGACCCAGTCGCGGATCGGCACGCGCTCGTCACCCGACGCGGCCTCGCGGCGCTTGCGGAACCACTCCGCGGGCCGGAAGCCGGGCCACTCGGGCAGGTGCTGCTTGAGGCTGGCCATCACGCTCACGACAACCCCCGGCTCGACGAGACCATCGATCCGTCCCCCGAAGGGGCCCGGGCTTGCTCCGGAGCGGCCGGGCGCCGCGCCCGGATGAAAGCGGCTGCCGCGTTCATGGTGCGAGCACCTCGCCCGCGTCGTCCGCGATGTCATGCACCGTGGCGACGAAGACGTCCGCGCGGTGCTTGTAGTCGCGGAACATGTCCAGGCTCGCGCAGGCCGGGCTCAGCAGCACGGCGTCCGAACCCGCGGCCTGCCCGTGGGCCCAGCGCGTGGCCTCTTCCAGCGTCGCGAAGCGCTCGAACGGCACGCCGGCCGTGCGCAGCACCGCCTCGATCGCCTCGGCGTCCTTGCCGATCGTCGCCGCCGCGCGGGCGTGGCGGCGCAGCGGCTCGGCCAGCGGCGAGAAGTCCTGGCCCTTGCCGTCGCCGCCGAGGATGACCACCAGCCTGGCCGGCGCGCGGTCCTGGCCGAGGCCGTTCAGCGCGGCCACGGTGGCGCCGACGTTGGTGCCCTTGGAGTCGTCGAAGAACTCGACCTGCCCGATCATGCCGATCGGCTCGACGCGATGCGGCTCGCCGCGGTATTCGCGCAGGCCGTGCAGCATGGGGGCGAGCGGGATGCCCACCGAGCTCGCGAGTGCCAGCGCCGCCAGCGCGTTGGACGCGTTGTGGCGTCCGCGGATGCGCAGCGCGTCGGCGGGCATGAGCCGCTGGATCACCAGGTCGACCTCGTCGCCGGGCTTGCGCCTGATCGTCGGATCGAGCTCCATCGCGCGGACGAGCCAAGCCATGCCGGACTCCTCGACGAGACCGAAGTCGCCGGGCTCGCGCGGCGCGTCCAGGCCGAAGCGCACGACGCGGCGCGCGACCTGCTTGGCGCGCTCGCCACGACGCGTCGGCTTGACGGTGACCGGCGGCGGGATCATCGCCTCGACCGCCGGGTCGTCGCGGTTGATCACCATGATGGTGTCGGGCATGGCTTCGGTGCCGAAGATGCGCGCCTTGGCCGCGGCGTAGGCGGCCATCGAACCATGCCAGTCGAGGTGGTCCTGCGTGACGTTGAGCACCGTGGCCGCGGAAGGATTGAAATCCTGCACCTCATCGAGCTGGAAGCTCGAGAGCTCCAGCACCCACACCTGCGGCAGATGGCTGAAGACGGGATCGGGCGCGGGCGGCGGAATCAGCACGATGGACGGCGCGTCGTCGTCGGGCAGCCTGGCCGCCGCCTCGGCGAGCTCGGCGCTGTCCTCGGCCAGTTGCTCGTCGGCATGCGCTTCGTCGACGTCCTCGGCCAGCTGCGCCGGCACGTCGCTGCCATCGAGCGCGGCGAGCTCGCGCAACTCGTCGGCGTCGGCCACGGGCGTGTCGGCGTCGACCGGCACCGCCTCGGCCGCCGCGACGTCGGCGGGCACCTCGGACTCGACCGGCATCTCGAGCTCGGCGTCCGGATTCGCCTTGGCCGCGGCCTTCGCGGCCCGGGCCTCGGCGCGCGCCGCCTTGGCGGCAGCGGCCTCGGCCTTGGCCTGCGCCTTCGCGTCTTCCTCGGCCTGCTTCGCCGCGGCCGCGGCCGCTAGCTCGGCGTCGAGGCGCGCCTGCTTCTCGGCGGCCACGCGCGCGGCCTCCGCATCGATGGCGTCCTGCGCGGCCTTCGCGGCGGCTTCCTCGGCGTCGATCAAGGCCTGCGCCGCAGCGGCTTCGGCCGCCTCGACATCGGCCACGGCCTGCGCGGCGATCGCGGCGGCCAGCGTATCGAGCATCGTCGGGCCGATGTTGCCAGCCACCGCCACGCTGCGGCCCGCGCGCTCGACGAGCTGGCCGGTGAGCGAGGTGGTCGTCGTCTTGCCGTTGGTGCCGGTGATGGCCAGGATCTTCGGCGCGTAGCCGCGTTCGGCCTTCAGCTGCCGGAGTGCCACCGAGAACAGGTCGAGCTCGCCGCGCACGGGCACGCCCGCGTCCTTGGCGGCCTGCAGGAGCGCGCGCAGGCGCGGGTCGCCGGGGCTCAGGCCGGGACTCTTGTAGACGCGCACGACGCCGTCGAGCGCGTCTGCCGCCAGCTCGCCGGTGATGAACGTGCTGCCCGCGATTTCGGTCGCGAGCGCCGCCGCCTGCGGCGGGTTGGCCCGCGAGTCCCACACGCGCACGCGTGCGCCCTGGCCCGCGCACCAGCGCGCCATGGCCAGTCCCGAGGCGCCCAGGCCCAGGATCAGCACGGTGTTGTCGGGCGAATCGCTCATGATCTCAACGCAGCTTCAGGCTCGCCAGGCCGACCAGACACAGCAGCATCGTGACGATCCAGAAGCGGATCACGACCTGCGTCTCGGTCCAGCCGGACTTCTCGAAATGGTGGTGCAGCGGCGCCATCTTCAGGATGCGCCGCCCTTCGCCGTACTTCTTCTTCGTGTACTTGAAGTAGCTCACCTGTGCCATCACGGACAGCGCTTCGGCGACGAACACGCCGCCCATGATCCCCAGCACGATCTCCTGGCGCGTGATCACGGCGATGGTGCCGAGCGCGCCGCCGAGCGCGAGCGCGCCGACGTCGCCCATGAACACCTGCGCCGGGTGCGCGTTGAACCACAGGAACGCGAGTCCCGCGCCGGCGATCGCCGCGCAGAAGATCAGCAGCTCGCCCGCGCCGGGGATGTACGGGAACAGCAGGTACTTCGAGTAGACGGCGTTGCCGACCACGTAGGCGAACAGGCCCAGCGCGCCGGCCACCAGCACCACCGGCATGATGGCCAGGCCGTCGAGGCCGTCGGTGAGATTGACCGCGTTGCTCGCGCCCACGATCACGAAATAGGTCATCGCGATGAAGCCGAACACGCCCAGCGGGTAGCTCACCGTCTTGAAGAACGGCAGCATCAGGTCGGCCTTGGGCGGCAGGTCGTTGGCAAAGCCGCTCGTGACCCAGCGCAGGAACAGCTCCAGCACGCGCAGGTTGGACGTCTCCGACACGCTGAACGCGAGGTACAGCGCCGCGATCACGCCGATCAGCGACTGCCACAGGTACTTCTCGCGCGACGGCATGCCTTCCGGGTTCTTCTGCACGACCTTGCGCCAGTCGTCCGACCAGCCGATCGCGCCGAAGCCGAACGTCACGATCATCACGATCCAGACGAAGCGGTTGCTCCAATCGCTCCACAGCAGCGTGGCGATCGCGATCGCGATCAGGACCAGCACCCCGCCCATCGTGGGCGTGCCGCGCTTGACCATGTGCGACTGCACGCCGTATTCGCGGATCGGCTGGCCGATCTTCAGCTCGGTCAGCCGCCGGATGACCCAGGGGCCGAAGAACAGGCCGATCAGCAGGGCCGTCATCGCGGCCATCACCGCGCGGAACGTGTGGTACTGGAACACGCGCAGGAAGCCGAAGCTCTGCGGGTAGTGCTCCTGCAGCCATGACGTGAGGCTAAGCAGCATGGTCGCCTCCGTCATCGTGCGCCTGCAGCAGCGCGACCACGCGCTCCATGCCCATGAAGCGCGAGCCCTTGGCCAGCACCGACGCGAACGCCGGCTCGCCGGCCGACGAATCGCCGAGCGCGGCCAGCAACGCGGGCGTGTCGTCGAAGTGGCGCGCGCCGGAACCGTAGGCGCGCGCGGCGTGGGCGCACAGGCCGCCCGCGCACCAGAATTCGTCGATGCCGCGCGCCCTCGCGTAGGCGCCGATCTCCTGGTGGAACGCCGGCCCCTGGTCGCCGACCTCGCCCATGTCGCCCAGCAGCAGCCAGCGCGGGGCGGGCAGGCCGGTCAGCACGTCGATGGCGGCACGCACGGAGTCGGGGTTCGCGTTGTAGGTGTCGTCGACCAGCGGGAGGATGCGGCCGCCGCGTCGCAGCGACTTCAGCTGCGACCGCCCCTTGACCGGCGCGAACGACTCCAGGCCGCGCACCACGTCGGCCAGCGCGATGCCGGCGCCGAGCGCGGCCGCGGTCGAGGCCAGTGCGTTGCGCACGTTGTGGCGGCCGGCCACGCGCAGCGTCAGCCGCGCCTGGCCCTCGGGCGTGGTCATCTCCACTTCCCAGGCATCGCCGGCCCAGCGCGCACGGGCCGAGATCTCGGCGCGCGGCCACGGGCCGTCGGCCTCGCCGGCCAGCGCGAAGCGCAGGCAGCGACGCCCGCCGGCCTGGGCCTGCCAGATGTCCGCGTACTCGTCGTCGCAGGGGAAGACGGCGACGCCGCCGGCCGGCAGCACCTCGATCGCGCTGCCGTTCTCGCGCGCCACCGCCTCGACGGTGCCCATGAACTCCTGGTGTTCGCGCTGCGCGTTGTTGACGAGCGCGACCGTGGGCTGCGCGATGCGCGCGAGCACGGCGATCTCGCCCGGGTGGTTCATGCCCAGCTCGATGACCGCGGACCTGTGCGACGCGTCCATGCGCAGCACCGTCAGCGGCACGCCGATGTGGTTGTTGAGGTTGCCCGCGGTCGCGTGCGCGGCGTCGGCGTGCGCGGCGCGCAGGATGGACGCGATCATCTGCGTCACGGTCGTCTTGCCGTTGCTGCCGGTGACCGCGATGACCGGCCCCGTGAAACGCTGGCGCCAGCCGGTGGCCAGCGCCTGCAGCGCCTGCAGCGAGTCGGGCACCACCAGCCCGTCGAGCCCGGCCTCGTCCACGCCGTGCGTGCCGATCGCCGCGACCGCGCCCGCGGCCCGCGCCTGCGGCAGGAAATCGTGCGCGTCGAAGCGCTCGCCCTTCAGCGCGACGAACAGGTCGCCGGCGCGCAGCGTGCGGGTGTCCGTGTGCACGCGCTCGAACGCGCGCCCGCCGTCGCCGACGAGCACCGCACCCGGCACCATCGCGACCGCGTCGGCGAGCGTCATCATCCGTGTCATGCGACCAGTCCCCGCTTCTGCAGTCCGGCCAGCGCTTCCTCGACATCCGAGAAGTGCTGCCGCACGCCGTTGATTTCCTGGTAGTCCTCGTGGCCCTTGCCGGCGACGAGCACGACGTCGCACGCGTCCGCGGCCGCGAGCACCTGCGCGATGGCCGCGCGGCGGTCGACGATCACCCGCACCGGCGCGCCGCCGGTGGCGCCCGCGGCCACCTGGTCCACGATCGATTGCGGATCCTCCGTGCGCGGGTTGTCGCTGGTGACGACGACCGCGTCGGCCAGGCGCGCGGCGATGCCGCCCATCAGCGGGCGCTTGGTCGCGTCACGGTCGCCGCCGCAGCCGAACACGCAGTGCAGCCTGCCGCCGCGGTCGGCCGCGAGCGGACGCAACGCGGCGATGACCTTCTCCAGCGCATCGGGCGTGTGCGCGTAGTCGACCACTACCTCGGGCTGTCCCACAGCGTTCGCGGCCACGCGCTGCATGCGTCCCGGCACAGGCGTGACCAGTCCCGCGACGCGCGCGGCGTCCACCAGCGGCACGCCCAGCGCGCGCAGGCCGCCGATCACCGCCAGCAGGTTGTGCACGTTGTAGTCGCCAATCAGCGTGGTGGCGACGGGCTCGCGGCGCGCGCGGCCGCCGATGGCCACGTCCTCGGCCAGCGTGAAGGCGAGGCCGCCGTCGCGGTAGCCGATGTCCTCGGCGACCAGGCGGGCGCCGGAATCGGCACGCGTCGAATACGTCCAGGCGTCGACCTGGCCGAGCCGCAGCTCGCCGGCCAGCAGCACGCCGGCGTCGTCGTCGATGTTGACGACGGCGGACTTCAGGCCGACCCAGCCGAACAGCAGCCGCTTGGCCGCCCAGTAGTTGTCCATGCTGCCGTGGTAGTCGAGGTGGTCGCGCGTGAAGTTGGTGAACAGCGCCACCTCGATGCGCGTGCCGGCCAGGCGCTGCTCGACGATGCCGATCGAGCTCGCCTCGATCGCGCAGGCGGTGAAGCCGTCGTCCACCATGCGGCGGAAGGCGGCCTGCAGCATGACCGGGTCGGGCGTCGTCAGCCCGGTGGCCCGGATGGTCCAGTCCTGCTTCGAATCCCCCGCGGCCACCGGCAGCGGCAGCGGCGGCACGCCGATGCCCAGCGTGCCCACCACGCCCGTGCGGCGCCCGAGCAGGTTCAGCGCCTGCGAGGTCCACCAGGCAGTCGAGGTCTTGCCGTTGGTGCCGGTGGTGGCAACCACCGACAGCGACTGGCTGGGCTCGTCGAAGAACGCGGCGGCGATCTGGCCGGTGGCGGCCTTCATCGACTTCAGCGTGGCGATGCGCGCGTCCTCGAAGCCGAAGGCGTCGACCTGGTCCTGCTCGACGAGGCAAGTGGACGCGCCCGCGGCGAGCGCGGCGGCGACGAAGCGGCGGCCGTCGTTGGCGTAGCCCGGCCAGGCGATGAAGGCATCGCCCGGTTGCACGGCACGGCTGTCCGTGCGCAGCGTGCCCGTGACCCAGGACTTGAGCCAGCGGGCCGCGGCGGCGGGGGACTTGAGGCGGGTCAGGGCCATGCTAGTTCTCGGGAATCTGGACGACGTTGGTCTGGGTGATCTGCGTGCGCACGTCGAGATCGGGCGCGACGCCCAGCAGCGGCAGCGTCTGCGACACCACCTGGCTGAACACCGGTGCGGCCACGTCACCACCGTAGTGCAGGCCGGCGGTGGGTTCGTCCACCATCACGGCAACCACGATGCGCGGGTGCGAGATCGGCGCCAGGCCGACGAACCACGGGCGGTACTTGTTCTGCGAGTAGCCGTGTCCCTCGGCCTTGTACGCGGTGCCGGACTTGCCGCCCACGCTGTAGCCGAGCGTGCGCGCCTTGGGCGCCGTGCCGCCGGGCGAGGCCACCATCTGCAGCATCGCGTTGAGTTCCTTGACCGTCTCGGGCTTGAACACGCGCGGGCCCGGGCCGGGCGCCTTCTGGCGCAGCATGGACACGTTCTCGAGCACGCCGTCGTTGGCGAACACCGTGTAGGCGCGCGCCAGCTGGAACAGCGAGGCCGACAGGCCATAGCCGTAGGCCATCGTCGCCTGCTCGATCGGGCGCCAGGTCTTGTACGGACGCAGCCGCCCGGTGACGACGCCCGGGAAGTTGATCTGCGGCTTCTGGCCCAGACCGATGGACGAGAACTTCTCCCACTCTTCCTTGGGCGTGAGCCTCATCGCCAGCCGGGCGGCGCCGATGTTGCTGGACTTCTGGATCACCTGCTGCACCGTCAGCCAGCCGTTGGGCTCGGCGTCCTTGGGCGCGAAGCCGCTGATGACCAGCGAGCCGGGCGTCGCGTCGACCATCGACGTCGGCGTGACCAGGCCCTTCTCGAGTGCGGTGCCGACGATGAACGGCTTCATCGTCGAGCCGGGCTCGAACACGTCGGTCAGCGCGCGGTTGCGCAGCTGCGCGCCCGACAGGTGATGGCGGTCGCCCGGGTTGTAGCTCGGGTAGTTGGCCAGTGCGAGCACCTCGCCGGTAAGCGTGTCGATGACGACCACGCTGCCGCCCTTGGCCTTCTGCGCGATCACCTGGTCGCGGATGCGCTGGTACGCGAAGAACTGCACCTTGGAGTCGATCGACAGCTCGATGTCCTCGCCGTTGATCGGGCGCTGCGGGTCGCCGATGTCCTCGACGATGCGGCCCAGCCGATCCTTGACGACCTCCCGCTGGCCGTCGCGGCCCTGCAGCTGCTGCTGGTAGGCGAGCTCGATGCCTTCCTGGCCCTTGTCCTGGTCGCCGGTGAAACCCACCACGTGCGCGGCGGCCTCGCCTTCCGGATAGCGGCGGCGGAACTCGCTGACCTGGTGCACGCCCTTCAGGTCGAGCGCCTTGACCGCCGCGCCGACGCTGTCGTCGACCTGGCGCTTGAGCCACACGAAGTTCGGGTTGCCGTCGAGGCGGTCGTCGAGCTCGGCCACCGTCATGCCGAGCGCCTTGGCGAGCTGCTTCTTCTCGCCGGCATCGGCGTCGACGTCCTTGGGGATCGCCCAGATCGACGGCGTGGGCACGCTGGTGGCCAGCAGCAGCCCGTTGCGGTCGACGATGCGGCCGCGGCTGGCGGGCATCTCGAGCGTGTGCGCGTAGCGCGCCTCGCCCTGCTTGAGGTAGAAGTTGGTGGCGACGATCTGGATGTAGGCCGCCCGCCCCACCAGGATCAGCGAACCGATGCCCACCAGCACGACGAGGAAGCGGCTGCGCCACAGCGGCGTCTTCGAGGCCAGCAGCGGGCTGTTGGCGTACGTGACGTTGCTGACCGCGCGGCCGCGCGGCGTCTGGAAGCGCTTGCTGGGCCTGTTCATTGCGACGCTCCCGAATCGGGCGTGCTGGCGGGCGCCGGCAGGCGTGCGAGCGGCGCCGACCGCGGCGCCGCGGCGAGGCCCGCGTCGACCACGTACTGCGTGTTGGCCGGCGTGGCGGCGCGCATGTTGAGCTTGGTGCGCGCGGTCGCCTCCACGCGCAGGTGCGTGGCCTGCGCCTGGCGCTCGGCCTCGAGGCGCCGCCGGTCGGACTCGAGCTGGCGCTCCGTGCCGTGCGCGTTCTCGATCTCCGCGAACAGGCGGCGCGACTCGTAGCTGATCTTGACGAGGTAGAGCCCGCTCACGATCAGCGCGATCGCGAGCAGCACGTTGAGGCGCACCATGAAGGACTGGCCCGTCATCAGGCACCCCTCCGCGCTTGGCGCTGCGGGATGATCGCTTCGGAGCGGCCGTGCGCGTTCATTCCAGCCTCTCCGCCACGCGCAGGATCGCCGAACGCGCCCGGCCGTTGTTCAGCACCTCGGTCGGACCTGGCTTGATGCGGCCAAGCGCATGCAGGCGCAGCGCCCTGGCCGGCGGCGCGAACGGCGCACGGCGGTCGATCTCGGCCTTGCTCTCGCGCGTGATGAAGGTCTTGACGATGCGGTCTTCCAACGAATGGAAACTGATGACCGCCAGGCGGCCACCGGTCTCCAGCAGGTCGAGCGAAGCGTTCAGGACCTGTTCGAGCTCCTCAAGCTCGGCATTGACGAAAATCCGAAGAGCCTGAAACGTGCGCGTGGCCGGATCCTGGCCCGCTTCACGGGTCTTGACCGAACGAGCCACGACGGCGGACAGCTCGCGAGTGGTTCGCACGGGCGTTCCTGCATCGCGGAGAGCCACAATCGCCTTTGCAATCGACACAGCAAACCGTTCTTCGCCGTAGTCACGGATCACCTCTGCAATGTGACGCTCGTCGGCCCGAGCGAGAAAGTCGGCCGCGGTCTCGCCGCGGGTGGTGTCCATGCGCATGTCGAGCGGGCCGTCGAAGCGGAAGCTGAACCCGCGCTCGGGCGTGTCGATCTGGGGCGAGGACACCCCGAGGTCCAGCAGCAGGCCGGTGATCCGGGTGATGCCGCGCTCGGCCAGCGCCCCCGGCAGCTGCGCGAAGCTCGCGTGAACGATCTCGAAGCGCGGGTCGCGCACGGCGTCCGGGCCGTCCCTGGCGGCGGCCACGGCGACGGGGTCGCGGTCGATGCCGATCACGCGCGCGCCCGGACCCAGGCGCGACAGCAGCTCGCGCGTGTGCCCGCCGCGGCCGAACGTGCCGTCGACGTAGATGCCGTCCGGCTGCGTCACGAGAGCGTCAATGGCCTCGTGGAGCAGGACGGTGGTATGCAACCCCGAGTGTTCCACGATGCTCTAGAAGATGAGATTGTCCAGGGCGGCGGTGGCCTGCTCCTGCATCACGCGCGCTTCATGCGCTGCGTAGGCAGGCGTCGCCCACAGTTCGAAGTGGCTGCCCATGCCCAGCAGCGTCACGTCCTTTTCGAGTCCGGCCCAGGTGCGGAGTTCCGGCCGGATGAGGATGCGCGAGGTGGCATCCCACTCCACGTCGTCGGCGTGCCCGAGGAACACGCGCTTGACGCCCACCTGCGAGAACGGCAGCTGCGCGACCTGGTCGCGGAAGTTCTCCCAGTAGGGGCGCGGGAAGACCATCAGGCACCCGTGCGGGTGCTTCGTGACGGTGAGGCGGCCGCCGCACAATGACTGGAGATCCTCGCGGTAACGCGACGGCATGGAGACTCGCCCCTTGCCGTCCAGCGTCAACGCTGAAGGACCTTCAAAAATCAGAGATGCCACGACCCACCACAAAAGTGCACTTTGATGCACTTTAACGATTCACCCGGGCGGGGTCAACGCGTCATCGCCTGAAAAAATCAATGAAATCAAGCACTTAGATGACGTTCTGCAAGCGAATGTCGTTCTAAATTAAGGACTTGCGCGTGGCTATGAAAGTGAAGTGTTAGCTGACTTCACGTGGCCTTGTTCGTGGGGGATTTCCCGCATTGTCGCTAATGCCGAGCGAAATCCGGTCGAAAGGGGGCGCCGGCGAGTCGAGCGGCGCATGCCTGCCAAGCGAATCCTGGCAGTCCAAAGGCTCATGGGATGAGCCAGTCCTGGCGACGCGCGACCGCCGATCGACTGAAGTGCGCCGCCGGGCATGCCCCGACCGGGCTGGCAACCTGCGCACTACCGTGCGGCCGGTGGTCGCAGGATGCGCCCGGGGGCCGCGCATCCGCACGCGTGGATCCTGCGACTGCACGCAGGATGACACTTGGTGGGCGCGATGCGGCAATCGCCCTTCACGTCGAGCGCCAAGCTCCGCGGTCGCACCGAGAATCTTCGCCCGATGCCGCCGAATCCACCCCGGTCTCGGCCCTTGAATTGCGATATCGCCGGATTCTCCACGCCACCGACCCAGCGTCCGGGTATCGACGGCGATCGTGCCCAAATGCTGCGGCGCCCGCGGTGCAATCATTTGCGGGGTCGGCGCAAACCGCCCTGCGGGAAACCCGACGGTCGATGGCCGCCCCCCCGCCCGGATAAAAAAAGCGGGGTGCCGACGACTCGTCGGCACCCCAAGAGTCAATCAGCGTCTTCGGGACGTTCCGGGGTGGAACCTGAAGCGCAGCCGATTGTGGAGGGTTCAACATTTCGCGGCGGCTGCAACCGCAGCGAACTGGACCGCATTACAGCAAAGGAATATGGCAACGGAAACCACAAGCCCTTGCGGCCACTCCCTTTTCACGCCCCAATACCGCGATCGCGGTATCCGGGAAACTCAAGGCCATTAATCTGGGCAAGCCGCCCAGATTCTTCGGGACGGGAGATCCGAATTCCGGGCGGCACCGGCCGGGTAGGCGGGGCGGCCGCCCCGCGAATCGCGACTGGATGCGGATTCGGCCGAGGCGAGCGCAGCTGGCGAGCGCGGCAAGAGAAACGGGGGCGGCTTCCGCCGCCCCCCAAGGACAATCCCAAGCGACGCCGGCAGGCTGGCCGCTCGAGAAAGGCACGCTTACAGCTTGGCGCTGAATTCGATCTGGAACTTGCGCGGGTCGCTGGCGGAAGCCGTGTAGGGCACGCCCACGGTCGCGGCGAGGGTGCTCGCGTGCCCGACGTAGCGCTTGTCGAGCAGGTTGTTGACGATCAGGGCGACGCCCCAGTGGTCGCCGGGGGCGAGCCAGCCGATGCGCGTGTCGAGGCGATCATGCGCCTCGCCCACGCGGAACGTCGGCGCGCTCAGGCAGTCGCCCTGGGTGCTCGAGTCGGCGTTGCAGCGCGTCGCGCCGATGTGGCTGCCTTGCAGCGAGAAGTCGGCCTTGCCGCCGGCCAGCGCCAGCGTGAAGTCGAGGCCGGCCGCCATCGACAGCGTCGGCGTGCCATAGGGTTGTCCGGTGAGGTCGTTGCCGACCGGGTTCGTCTGGCCCTTGTATTTCTGGTCGATGTACTCGCCCTGGGCGAACAGGCGCAGCGGCGCGGCCACCTGCCACTGCAGCTCGGCGTCCAGGCCCGTGGCTTCGACGTCGCTCACCGTGATGCCGTAGTGGCCCACCGTGCCGCCTTCGCCCTGGATGAAGTTGATGGACTGCAGGTTCTTGAAGACGTAGTGGAACAGCGCGGCGCTGTACGACAGGCCCGCGCCGGCCACGCGGCCCTTGGCGCCGAGCTCGTAGCTGGTGATGGTCTCGGGATCGAAGCGGCCGCCGTTGACGTCGGTGCTGACCGAGTTGAAGCCGCCCGCCTGGTAGCCGCGCGTGACCGATCCGTAGAGCATCGTGTCGGGCGTGAGCTGGTGGTCGATCACCAGGCGCGGGCTGGTGTTGTGCCAGGTCTTGCTCGTGTAGACCGGCGCCGCGGCCCACGCCGCGTTGGTGAACTCGATGTTGGTCTGCTGCAGCCCCTGCGCCAGGCCGGCCAGCGCGGCGGCGGTGTCGGGATCGAGCGCACCGGCAGCGACGAGCTGGTTGAAGAAGTCGGGCGACAGGACCGCCAGTTGCGCATCCAGCCCCGGCGCCGAGCGCAGCGGGTTGTACCAGCTGAACTTCTTGGTGTCCTGCGTGAAGCGCACGCCGGTGGTCACGTTGGTCTTGTCGCCGACATGCCAGATGATGTCGCCCATCAGCGCCGCCGAATGCGCCGACAGCGTGTTGTTCATCCCTTCCTGCCAGCTCTGGCCTCCCAGATCGAAGCCCGGGATGCCGGCCTGCTGGCCGATGCCGGTCAGCAGCGCGAAGGGCGGCGCGGGCAGCGCCGTCGCCGGATCGGCGTTGAGGATGTTGAACAGCACCGGGTCGAGCGTGGTGGTGTTGGTGTCGACGCGGCTCGTCTGCGCCGAGTGCTCCGTCGCGAAGCTCACGCCGACCAGCCAGTCGGCCAGCCTGCTCCTGCCGTTCAGGCGGAACTCCTGCTCGAACGTGCTGCTCTTCTCGAAGTTGCCCGTCGCGAGGTACGTGGCGGGATTGGCGCTGCCGTCGTTGTCCTCGAGGTTGACCGAGTCGAAGTGTCGCCAGCCGGTCGTCGACGTCAGCAGCACCTTGTCGGCGAGCTCCTGCTCGATGCGCAGGTTCATGCCGTTGAACAGGCGCGATTCCTTGCCGCCCACGACATCGTTGGCCAGCGGGGCATGGATCGGGTCGATCCAGGACGCCACGCCGCCGGCGCCGTCCGGCGTCGCGATGGCCCATACCGGGCGCGGGCGCTCGTTCAGGTCCTCGTGCTCCCAGGTCAGCACGATGCTCGAGGAATCGCTGGGCGACCAGCGCGCGCCCAGGCGCGTGCCCCAGGTGCGCGCCTGCGGGTTCTTCTTGCCGTCGACCGTGTTGGTGGCCCAGCCGTCGCTCTTCTCGCCGACGGCCGACAGGCGGATGCTGAAGTCCTCGCCGAGGGGCTGGTTCAGCACGCCCTCCGCGTGCACCGTGCCGTAGTTGCCCGCGCGCACGAGGCCAGCGGCCGTGCGCTGGCCGTCCGGGTCGTTGGTGACGATGGAGATCGCGCCGCCGGCGCTGTTGCGGCCGAACAGCGTGCCCTGCGGGCCCTTGAGCACCTCGATGCGCTTGACGTCGTTGAAGTTGA
>Ga0209258_100786_pt1 | contig 19168 bp, 13 predicted proteins | sample Araplaol_mTSA_r2_FD_184281 | JGI IMG/M metagenome (GOLD analysis project Ga0209258, IMG submission 184281) | Arabidopsis root microbial communities from North Carolina, USA - plate scrape CL_Col_mTSA_r2 (SPAdes) (version 2) | ecosystem: Host-associated > Plants > Roots > Endosphere | place: USA...
CGCGATCGCCGCGCTGACGGCCTGTTCCGTACTGCCCAAGGCAGAGACGCCCGACGTGTACCGGCTGCCCGCCATGCCCCTGCCGCATGCGTCATCGGCGACGACGGGCTGGTCGTTACGCGTGAACACGCCCCAGGCCGAACGCATGATCGACAGCTCGCGCATCGCCGTGGTGCCGCAAGGCAATCAGATCAGCGTGTACCAGGGTGCGCGCTGGAGCGACACGGCCACCACACTGCTGCGCAATCGACTTATCGATGCCTTCCGCGACGACGGACGGGCGTCGCCGGTTAGCAGCGACGACAACGCGCTGCCGACCACTTACACGCTGGCAGGCGACCTGCGCGCTTTCCAGTCGGAATATCAGGGCAGTGAGCCGGTGGTGATCATCCGATTCGACGCGCGCCTCGTGCAGAACAAGGGTCTGCGGGTGGTGGCCACGCATCGTTTCGACATCGCGCAACCCGTGGGCGGAAAGACCGTGCCGCAGGTAGTCGCTGCGTTCGGCCATGCCAGCGATACGTTGGCGTCGCAGATCGTGGCCTGGACCATGCAGCAATCGCTGGCGTCTCCCGCGGCGCCGACGGACTGACCGGACAGCCGGCCACGCCGCATCAGCGCGACAACGGATCGATCCACCGAAACGTAAGGTTGATGCGTGGCCCGATCGCCGCACTCGTCTTCGGCAAGTCGTGAACGTAGAGCCGCTGCGTGTCGCCCGCCATCCTCAACAGACTGCCGTGACCCAGCGGGATGGCGCGCGTGTCTTCGCGCGTCCCGCCGTGCCTGGGCTTGAGCCGGAAGCGCCGCTCGACACCAAGGCTGAGCGATGCGATCACCGGACGTTCGCCCAGCTCGGGTTCGTCATCGCTGTGCCAACCCATCGAGTCCTGCCCGCTGCGATATAGGTTCGCAAGCACGCTGTTGAAGCGGCTGCCGCAGGCTTTTTCAACGCGGAAGCGCAACGCCGCGAGCGCGGGTAACCACGGGCGCGGCTCAAACCGCGTGCGCGAATACACGTAGGTCGCCTCCGGGTCGCCGATCCAACAACTCAGGCGCGGCGAATCCACCTCGCGGCCGTAGATGCGAATGCGATGGACCTCCCACGGCACGCTGCCTTGCAGCTCAGCGAGCAGCGCATCGGCTTCTTCCGCAGCGAGCCAATGCGGCCATAAGGCGAGCTCGGCCCCTGGCAACGGCAGACTCTGCCAACCGTCGGGCGTGACATGATCGAACAGGCTCACACCACCACCGGCATCAACGAATGGCGGGGTACGCCGGCTCGACGTCCAGGGTGGCGGCCAGCACCGAGGCAAGCTCCAGCAGGCGCAGATCCGAACCGCGGGCGCCCACCAGTTGCAGGCCCACCGGCAGGCCATCGGGCAGATAGCCCATCGGGATGCTTACAGCCGGACAGCCGGCCAGGCTGGCAAAGCTGGTGAGGTCGGCCTGCGAATCGGGCACGGGCCCATCGAGCGGAAACGCACCCTGCGGCGTCGTGGGCATGACGAGCACATCGATCTGTGCGAACAGGCGGCGCATCTTGAGCGTGGCCGCGTCGAGCACGCGATCGGCGCAGGCATAATCCGCGGCGCTCTTGCCCGCCGCGTAGCTGAGCAAACGGCGGAAGTGCTCGGACACGCGGGATTCCGTATCGGCCAGATCCGCGGCAAACGTCCCGAGCATCTCCGCCTCCATCAACAGGAAACCGGCGCGCCGCGTGCGGGCGAAATCCCAGTCGGAAAAATCCACCGTGCGGCGTTCACCCAGTTCGCGCGGCCAGTTGGCCAGCGCGGCCTCGAACACGGCGATGACTTCCCGCTGTACGCCCAGACCGGCCAGGTCAGGCAGGAAGCCGGCGCGCAGGCGGCCCGGCTCCCAGTCCGGCGGCGACAAGGCGACGCGGCGTCGGCGTGAGCGCGGATCGTCGGCGTCGTAACCGGCCAGCACCTGCAGCAGCACGGTCAGATCGTCCGCGCTGCGCGCGAGCAGGCCCACCGTGTCGAGGCGTCGCGCGGCAGGCACCATGCCGCGTGCCGAGATTTCCCCATGCGTGGGCTTGAGCGCATACACGCCACAGTAGCTGGCAGGGATGCGGACCGAGCCCAGGCTATCGGAGCCCACCGCTGCCACGGCGAGCCCGGCGGCCACCGCCGCGGCCGCACCGCCCGAGGAACCACCGGCGGTATAGCCATGGCGATGCGGGTTGTGGGTGGCGCCGTAATGCGGGTTGTCGGTGGTCGCGCCCAGCGCGCCCTCATCCATATTCGTCTTGCCGATGATCACGGCACCGGAGGCGCGCAGCCGCGACACCACGTGGGCGTCATCGGCAACGGGTTGTCGACGACCCGCCAGACCGGCCCGGGTCGGCCAGCCCGCGACGTCGAAATTGTCCTTGAGCGCAATGGGAAGGCCGTCGAGCCGTCCGATCACCCCATCGCGGCGGCGATGCTGGGCCGCCAGCGCCTGCTCCTGCAGCATGGCCGAACTCAGGCTGACATAGGCATTGATCTCGGGATTGAGGCGCTCGATGGCCTCCAGGTAGGTCTCCGCCAATGATTGCGGCTGCACCCGATCGACCGCCAGCCAGTGCAACAACTGACACATCGTCGCCCGGCGCTGGTCGAGATCATTGATCGGGGGTTGTTGGTTCATGTTCTTCTTCCCTGGGTCTCACGGCCGATTATCACCACCGGAGATGAAGGGTTTGCAAGGATTCGGCCACCCACGTTGCCGGGCACCCGCCGAACCCGGACAATGCCGGTTTGCCCGTTTCCATACCTGGGGGAACGGAATCGTGCCGCACAAGATCAGCTGGAGTACGCCATGAGCGACCGCGAAATGATGGAATACGACGTCGTCGTCGTTGGCGCAGGCCCCGCCGGCCTCTCCTTCGCCATCCGCCTGAAGCAGCTCAAGCCGGACGTGAGCGTGTGCGTGATCGAGAAGGCGTCGACCATCGGTGCGCAGATCCTTTCCGGCGCCGTGATCGAGCCGCAGCCGCTGGATGCCTTGCTTCCGGGATGGCGCGACAACCCGCCGCCGATCTGCGTACCGGCCACCGAAGACGAATTCTGGCTGCTCACCAAGACCGGCGAACGCAAGCTGCCGGTACCGCCAGGCATGAACAACCACGGCAACTTCATCGTCTCCCTCGGCGCCATGTGCGCATGGATGGCGCCGCAGGCTGAAGCCCTGGGCGTGGACGTGTTCCCGGGCTTCGCCGCCGCCGACAACATCTATAACGACGACGGCTCCGTCGCCGGCGTGCGCATCGGCGACATGGGCGTGGCGAAGGACGGCTCGCACAAGGCGGGTTATACCCAGGGCATCGACATCAAGGCCAAGGTCACCGTGCTCGCCGAGGGCGCGCGCGGCAGCCTCACCAAGCAGCTGATCAAGCGCTTTGCGCTGGACAAGGACAGCGACTCGCAGGGCTACTCCATCGGCATCAAGGAACTGTGGCAGGTGCCCGCCGGCCGCGTGCAGCCGGGCAAGATCGTGCACAGCTTCGGCTGGCCGGCCGACAGTCACACCTACGGCGGCAGCTTCCTGTACCACCTGGACAAGGACCGCATCGCGCTGGGCTATGTCAGCGGCCTGGACTACACCGATCCCAACTACCAACCGTGGGAAGCCTTCCAGCAATGGAAGAACCACCCGACGGTGAAGTCCCTGCTGGAAGGCGGCACCATCCTCTCGGCCGGCGCACGTGCCATCGTCACCGGCGGCTACCAGTCGCTGCCCAAGCTGGAGATGCCGGGCGCACTGCTTATCGGCGACACCGCGGGCCTGCTCAACGTGCCCAAGATCAAGGGGACGCACCAGGCCATCAAGAGCGGCATGCTCGCCGCCGAACACCTGGCCGCCACCGAACTCAACCCAGCCGGCTTCGATGCCAAGCTGCGCGCCTCCGACGTGATGGCCGAGCTGAAGAAGGTGCGCAACATCAAGCCCGCCTTCAAGAAGGGCCTGTGGTTCGGCATGCTCAACGCCGCCTGGGAAACCGCCGTTGGCGGCGCCTCGCCGTGGACGCTGAAGAACAAGGCCGACTGGTCCTCGCTACACAAGCTCGGCCAGCAGGAAGAACCCAAGCGCGACTACGTGCAGCGCGAACTGCCGCCGCGCGACCGCCTGGCCGGCGTCTACTTCGCCGCCACCGAACACGACGAAGACCAGCCCATCCACCTGCAGGTCGCCGACACCAACGTATGCATCACCAAGTGCACCGTCGAATACGGCAACCCCTGCACCCGCTTCTGCCCCGCCGGCGTCTACGAGATCGTCGACGACGAAGCAGGCAAGCGCCTGCAGATCAACGCCGCCAACTGCGTGCACTGCAAGACCTGCGACATCAAGGACCCGTACCAGATCATCAACTGGGTAACGCCAGAGGGTGGGTCGGGGCCGAATTACCAAAATTTGTGAGGACACACCACTGTCCGCTCGACTGACTTGGCGCCTACGGCGCCTGCATTACACGCTGCAGCGATTCCGTAGCAGCGTGGCACTGCGTGGATGGCGAGGCACGCTTGCGCGCGTCAGGCAGGAATTCAAGCAACGTCCCGCCGTGGATGATTCGTTGCAGGTCGAGGCATTGGGTGTGCCCTTCTCGCCATTCGAACTGCCGACCACGGCCGAGCCGCTGGTTTCAGTGATCATTCCGGTTCACGGAAAGATCGCCTATACGCTGGCCTGCCTTCGCTCTCTCCGTCGAAACATGTCCACTGCGGCATTTGAAGTCATTGTCGTGGACGACATGTCCTCCGACGATACTGCGGACGTTCTCGACCAGGTTGGCGGCCTTCGCCTTATCCGCAATGCGGCAAACCTCGGTTTTGTCGGCAGCTGCAATGCGGGCGCGCAAATCGCTCGTGGTGAGTTCCTGTTGTTTCTGAACAACGACACGCAGGTTATGCCCCAGTGGCTGGATGGGTTGCTAGCCTGCTTCGCAGACCGAGCAGATTGCGGCATCGCAGGAAGCAGGCTGGTGTATCCCGACGGGCGGCTGCAGGAAGCCGGCGGATTGGTTTTTGCGGATGGGTCTAGCTGGACAGCCGGCCGGTTCGAACCTCGCGATGCGCCTGCTTGGCGGTGCCGCCGCGAAGTCGATTACGTGAGCGGTGCGTCTCTAATGATTCGCCGAGAGACGTTCAATCAGGTAGGTGGCTTTGACCTCCGTTACGCACCGGGATACTACGAAGATACGGACCTGGCATTCGCGGTCAGGGGGCTTGGATTAAAGGTTTACTACGAGCCTTCCAGCACGGTCGTCCACTACGAAGGCATCAGCGCGGGCACTGACCTGCATGCAGGCATGAAGCGCCACCAGCTTCATAACCGATCGAAATTCGCATCCAAGTGGGGTGCATTGCTTGCCCAGCAGCCACCTGCGGGTACGCCGCTGTTGCGGGCCTTGCACTGGCGGCGTCGCGGAAGCGTTCTGGTAGTGGACAGCATGACTCCGGACCCAACCAGGGATTCAGGATCACTGCGCCTGTGCGCCATCCTCAAGCTCCTCGACGACCAGGGCTGGCACACACTTTTCCTGCCGGACGACGGACACGCCACAGACGAAGAGATTGGAACACTTGGCGGTCTTGGCACCGAGGTATTGAATCGCCCCTGGATTGCCGACCTGCCTTTGTGGCTGCGAGAACATGGTGGCCAGCTCCGTGCCGTAATGCTTTGTCGTCACACTGTCGCCGGCCAGTACATTTCGCTCGTGCGCAAGTACGCGGCCCAGGCACGCGTGCTCTTTGACACCGTGGACCTCCACTTCCTGCGTGAGCAGCGAGCGGCAGAAGTCAACGGTAGTCCGGCTATGGCCCGCCAGGCAGTATCTTCGCGCAAGAGCGAGCTGGCCTTGATCCGCGAGGCAGACATCACCTTCGTGGTGAGCCCTCACGAGCAGGACCTGCTGGCCAAGGAGCTGCCGCAGGCAAAAGTCGAGCTGCTCTCCAATATCCATCACGTACACGGCTGTAGCCGGCCCCAGAGCAGGCGTAGCGATCTCGTCTTCATAGGTGGTTTCGGCCATCCACCCAATGCCGATGCCATCCGCTGGATGGCGAGCGACATTCTGCCCGTTTTGCGCGCACGTATCCCCGATATCCGCATCCATGTGCTGGGCGACGTCCCGGAATCGGCACGAGACGAACTCACCGCTCCCGGCCTTGAACTGCATGGCCGCGTCCCCGACCTTACGCCGTGGCTGGAAGGGTCACTCGCATCCATCGCGCCCCTGCGTTTCGGCGCTGGCGTGAAAGGCAAAATCAACATGGCCATGAGCCATGGTCTTCCTGTCATGGCCACCCCGCTTGCGGTCGAAGGCATGAACCTCAGGGAGGGCGTCGACGTGCTTGTTGCAAGCGATGCCATGGGCTTCGCCGATATGACACAGCGCCTTGCCGACGATCCTGAGCTCTGGTCTGCCCTGTCGGCCAACGGCATGGACAACGTGGCCACCCATTTCTCACCGGCTGCCGCAGCGCGGACATTGCAAAAAGCGCTGGACTGATACCCCGGATCAATCGGGCCCGACCGCCATTCGTGCGCGGATGGTGCATCGGCTAGAATGGCGATTCGCACAACCCCAAGGCGCCCTTTGGGCGCCCGACAGAGGAACCGCAATGAAGATTCTGGTCGGCTACAAGCGCGTCGTGGACTACAACGTCCGCATCCAGGTGAAATCCGATGGCACGGGCGTCGTAACCGACGGTGTGAAGCTCTCCGCCAATCCGTTCGACGACATCGCCCTTGAAGAAGCCTTGCGCCTGCGCGAAAAGGGCGTGGCTGAAGAAGTGGTGATCGTGGGCATCGGCCCTGCCGACCTCACCGCACACCTGCGCAACGGTCTCGCCATGGGCGCCAACCGCGCCATCCACGTGGTGACCACCGACGCCGTGCAGCCGCTCACTGCTGCCCGCATCTTCCGGAAGCTGATCGAGAAGGAACAGCCGGGCCTGGTCATCCTCGGCAAGCAGGCCATCGACGACGACGCCAACCAGACCGGCCAGATGCTGGCCGCCCTGTGGGACCGTCCGCAGGCGACGTTCGCCAGCAAGATCGAGATCGCCGACGGCAAGGCCACGGTGACCCGTGAAGTCGACGCGGGTCTCGAAGTGATCGAAGCCGAACTGCCGGCCGTGATCACCACCGACCTGCGCCTCAACGAACCGCGCTTCATCAAGCTACCGGACATCATGAAAGCCAAGTCCAAGCCGATCGACTCCATCGAGTTCGCCTCGCTGGGCGTGGAAGCCAATGACCACCTCAAGACCACGCACTACGCCGCACCAGCCAAGCGCAGCAAGGGCGTGATGGTGAAGGATGCGGCTGAACTGGTCGCGGCGCTGAAGCAGAAGGGGCTTTTGTGATCGTCCCTGATCATGCACCGGCCATCCATGGCCGGACTTTTCAATAAAAGCCTCCTTGTCCCACGTTTGAGGGAACATCCATGACCAAGATCCTCGTCATCGCCGAACACTTGGACGGCAAGCTGAATTCTTCCACCGCACGCGCCGTGAGCGCCGCCGCGGCGATCAAGCCAGAAACCATCGACGTGCTGGTGCTGGCCGACAGCGTCGATGCCGTCGCCGCCGAGGCCGCCAAGATCGAAGGCGTGAGCCGCGTGCTCACCATCGCCCGCGCCGAGAACGCGCACCCGCTCGCGGCCGTGCTGGCCCCTCAGATCGCCAAGGCCGCCGCCGGCTACAGCCACGTGTTCGCCCCGTCGACCACGTTTGGCAAGGACGTGCTGCCGCGCGTGGCCGCCCTGCTCGGCGTGGCCCAGGTCAGCGACGTGATGAGCGTGGAAGGCGCGCACACGTTCAAGCGCCCGATCTACGCCGGCAACGCGATCATCACCGTTGAAGCCGACGCCAACACCACCGTCGTCGCCACCATCCGTACGGCCTCCTGGGCCGCCGCGGCGACGGGTGCCAACAATGCTCCGGTCGAAGCCCTGTCGGTCGACGTGGCCCTGTCCTCGCACACACGTTTCGTCGAACTGCAGTCGGGCAAGAGCGACCGCCCGGATCTGCAGAGCGCCAGCAAGGTTGTCTCAGGCGGCCGCGGCGTGGGTTCGAAGGAAAACTTCGACATCATCTTCAAGTTCGCCGACAAGATCGGCGCCGCCGTCGGTGCTTCGCGCGCGGCCGTCGACGCCGGCTATGTGCCGAGCGACCTGCAGGTGGGCCAGACCGGCAAGATCATCGCCCCCGAGCTGTACATGGCGATCGGTATTTCCGGCGCGATTCAGCACCTCACCGGCATCAAGGACGCCGGCACGATCGTGGCCATCAACAAGGACGGCGAGGCGCCGATCTTCGAGATTGCGGATATCGGCTTGGTGGGAGATCTGTTCAAGATCATTCCGGACCTGGAAGCCGCGCTGGGCTGAGCAGATCGGCGCCCCGGCCGATGGATCGGGGCGCCGCATACGCATGATGCAAGCGAAAAACGGACCTCACCCCATCTCGGCGAGGCGCACCTACAAGGGAGCAATCGGCTTTCAACTGAACTCGAAGGGGCGGCCGGACGGGGCACGCGCTCTAAGAGATCCCTTTACTGCCCGCACGAAAGCGAACCCAAGGCGGTCACGTCCCGCACCAAGCGGCACTATCCATATCTCTGAAAGAAGTTGCAGTCATGGATCTGCGTCGTTTCAAAGCCCATGACATTCGCGGCCGCGCCACTGAGGAACTCGACGAGACACTAGCCCAGTAAATCGGCTTTTGCATTGGCGACACAATTTGATCCCGGGCCCGCGGTGCTCGGCCGCGATGTGTACCTAGTCAGCCCCCGCGCTACAGGCAGCGCTGAGCGATGGCCTACGTCGCGGCGGTCGCGATGCCATCGGCATATGCGGTACTGAGGAGGTTAATTTTCTCGCCACGCATCTGAAAGCCAGTGCCGATTTCGGGAATTGGCGATTCAGCTTACGGAGCTCCAATACCGAGCCGCTGCTTCGGTTGAATATCGAGATCCGCGCCGATGTCCATGTGCTGACGCGGCAAACCGAAGGAATTTCTGTGCTACCGCAGATCCAGCCCGCCTGTCAATGCAAATGCCCACCGTCGTGGCCTGCGTAAGCAAGCCCTTCGCTTCCCTATGGTTCCAGCAGCCTATGATGACTATGCCAGATTTCGAGTGAACCACTGGTCTTCGTTTCCCCGGTGTGCCCGGTGCATGCAGGGCCGCACGCGCTCAAGTAGGATAATTTGGGGGGGCGCGCTACAAATCGACAGCATTCGCGGCCCTGGTCATAAGGGTTCTTGTAAAGGCGACCGAGTCCCCTCCAATATCGTTTTGTCGACTGAACGCGACTCGACACTAGAATCAACGATTTCATGGAGAAGAATTTGAGCCAGATATTGGTGACCGGGGGCGCGGGATTTCTTGGCTCCCACCTCTGTGACCGTCTTCTAGAGGCCGGGCACGATGTCCTTTGCGTGGACAACTTCTTCACCGGGTCCAAAGACAACATCCGCCACTTGATCGGGCATCCGTCCTTCGAGTTGATGCGACACGACGTGACGTTTCCGCTCTACGTCGAGGTCAAGCAGATTTACAACCTCGCCTGCCCTGCCTCGCCGGTGCATTACCAGCATGATCCGGTGCAGACAACTAAGACCAGCGTCCACGGCGCCATCAACATGCTGGGACTGGCCAAGCGCGTGCGCGCCCGCATCCTGCAGGCCTCGACTTCCGAAGTCTATGGTGATCCGGAGGTCCATCCTCAGCCGGAATCGTACTGGGGCCGCACCAATCCCATCGGCATCCGCAGCTGCTACGACGAAGGCAAGCGTTGTGCTGAAACTTTGTTCTTTGACTATTGGCGCCAGCACCAGCTGGAAATCAAGGTCATGCGCATCTTCAACACGTATGGGCCGCGCATGCATCCCAACGATGGCCGCGTCGTGAGCAACTTCATCGTGCAGGCATTGAAGGGGGAGCCGATCACCATCTATGGCGACGGTAGGCAGACTCGCAGCTTCTGCTATGTCGATGACCTGATCGAAGGCATGCGCCGCCTAATGGAAAGCGACGCCGACATTACCGGTCCGATCAACATCGGCAACCCAGGCGAGTTCACGATGCTGGGGCTGGCCGAGAAAGTCATTTCGTTGGTAGGAGGCAAGTCGAAGATCACATACATGCCGCTACCGAGCGATGATCCAAAACAGCGCCAGCCTGATATCTCCCAAGCCAAGGCGAAGCTCGACTGGACCCCAAAGGTCTCATTGGACGACGGCCTGAAGGAAACCGTGGCGTACTTCCGCAAGCGGCTAGGGGTCTGACCGCCCATGCAACAGCCCAAGCTGATCGTCGTGACGCCGGTGTTCGAGGACATGGAAGCCTCGTCCATACTGTTTTCCGAGCTCGCGAAGTCCTGTGGCACCGAAATCCATGTTGTGGCTGTAGACGATGGCTCGGTACGCCAACCGTTGACGCTCCAAGGCATGATCAACGCCAACATGCATGGCACCGTGATCAGACTCAAGCGCAACGTCGGTCATCAGCGTGCCATTGCGACTGGCCTCGGCTATGTCGCAGAGCACTTTAGCCATATAGATCGCGTGATTGTCATGGACTCCGACGGAGAGGACCTGCCCCAAACCATCGCGGAACTCCTCAGTGAGCTTGATACCTCTGAAGTAGACGTAGTGGTGGCCCAGCGTAAGAGCCGCGTCGAAACGCTGCGATTCAAGACCTTTTACGTGGTCTATAAATGGCTTTTCAGCTTGCTGACAGGCCGCAAGATCAGCTTCGGCAACTTCATGGCCATGACCGGCCCTGCAGTTCGCCGACTGGCCTCGATGGGAGAACTAGCCACTCATGTCGCTGGCACCGTGCTCGTGTCACGGTTGCGGTGGCGCACGCGCGCTCTCGATCGCGGTCCGCGATATGCGGGCAAGAGCAAGATGAACTTCGTCGGACTCGCCCTGCACGGCTTCAAGGGATTGATGATTTTTGCCGAAGACGTCCTGGTACGCGTAGGTATCGCCTGTACGGTTGTTGCGGTGCTGTCGCTGCTGGGTGGCACGGCAGCCGTCGTGCTCAAGATGCTCGGCTACGCGACACCCGGCTGGTTCTCGGTGGCCCTTGGCTTGCTGCTGCTGGTATTTCTGCAGACTGGCGCCATCACGCTGATGACCCTCATGCTCACCGGCATCGCGCGCAGCAGTACGTTGCTACCGCTCGACTACAAGCTGCTTGTAGACAGTGTGCTGCAGACGGGTGATACCAACGAGCATGCTTAGTCTCGTCAGGCACCAGCCAGTCCGTTACCTGATCAACGGAGCGGCTGCGACTTGCGTCAGTTATGCAGTACTGAGTGCGTGCATTCACCTGCTTCATATCCCGTCGGCGGGCGTGGCGAATTTCGTCGCCGCGGCTTTTGGCATCACCGCTTCTTTTCTGGGAAGCCGGCATTTCGTTTTCCCGGGGACGGCCGAATCAGTCTGGCATCAGCTGGCGCGTTTCTGGCTGCTGTATACCGTACTCGCCCTCATGCAGGCGGCCGTTCTTTTCATCTGGTCGGATTGGGCCGGACTGGACTACCGGGTCGGCTTCCTGATCGGCACGTTCCTGCAGATGGTATGCAGCTATTTCGGAGGAAAACATTGGGTATTCAAGCGATAAAGATCGGCCGCATTATCGCAATTACCGCGCTTTTCGCGGTGGCGCTGCTGGCCATTTATGTCATCCATTCGCTGTATCTGCGGGTAAACGTGGTCTTTTACAGCGCCATCCTCGATGGCGTGGTCGCCACGGCTGTCTGCGGCGCACTGCTATGGATACTTCCGTGGTTCAAGGTGCTTGGTCCCGTCGAGAAGTTGCAGCTTGTCGTCATTTGGCTGCTTCTGGGCTACGGTTACGCCATCTCGGTTCCTACGGTGCTCGATCGTTCGCTGTCCTTTTATATCCTTGAGAAACTGGAGCAGCGTGGAGGCGGCATTCGCGAAAATGCCTTCGAAGAGGTATTCACTAAGGAATACGTGAAGGAGCATCACTTGGTGGACGTTCGCCTCACCGAGCAGTTGCAATCGGGCACCATCGTGATCCGCGACGGCTGCGTTCTGTTGACGGATAAAGGCCGCCGACTAGCCTATATCAGCCGCTTTTTCCGTAACAATCTGTTGCCGAAGCACCGGTTGTTGATGGGAACGTATTCGGACGCTTTAACCGATCCGTTCCGCTATAGCACGGCCGATGTCGACTATCGCTGTCACTAGCGAGCTGCGGGCTCGGTGCAATGAACGAGAGTGCCTGCTCTCGCGGCTAAGCAACCGATAGGCACTTGGGCCTCTGGCACCAAACGCTCCGTTGGAATGTCGAACGCACCTTGTCGATCGCCACTCCTTCCTGTCAGCCACAGACCTACTGGCATTCATTAGTTACCCGATGACAGGAAATACCATGATTTCGGACAACCACAACGCGCTTGCCCCCCACCCGTCGGGCAAGCGCCACTTGCTGTGGCCCATCGGTCTGCTGGCTCTCGGGTTCGGGCTGGTGATCCTGCGTCAATCGGATTATTTCCGTGCCATGCCAGGCGACCTGCTCGATGGCAGGTTCAACAACCTGATCCTCGAGCATCTGTATCGCTGGGTAACGGGCCAGGATCCGAAGTTGTGGAGCCCGGGCTTCTTCTATCCGTACGAAGGCACGCTCGCTTTCAGCGACAATCACTTTGGTACCGGGCCGGTCTACATCGCGATGCGGCTCCTGGGCCTGACGCCCGAGCAGGCCTTTATCGGCTGGTTCAGCGTCGCCCCTTTTCTTAACTTCGTAGCCTGCTACTACGCTTTGCGTTGCATGGGAGGAGCCGCGAAGGGGAGTGCCGTCGGCGCTTTCATCTTCACGTTCTCCTTCCTCGTGAGCGCGCAGGTTGGGCATGCCCAGCTGTCCTATCGATTTGCCACTCCGCTTGCGATGCTTGCGTGGCAACGATTTATCGAGCAAGGACGCAGCCGGCATTTTGCCTGGGCCACGCTCTGGTTGACCGTGGAGTTCTACTGCTCGATCTACATCGGCTATTTCCTGCTGTTGTTGATGATCGGCTACTTCCTCGCCCAGGCTTTGCTGCGCAGGGATGGCGGCCATTGGCGTCCCATCACATCGCTGCTCGGCGACGCACGCAAGCTGATCCTGAGGCAAACCCTGGGCAGCGCCTTGACCATGGGTGCCTGCGCCCTCGCCCTGCTGGCGCTGTTTTATCCCTACCTCCACTACTCGCACCTGTTCGGCTTTCACCGTGACTACAGCGAAGTCCGCACCATGTTGCCCAGGGCGGCCAGCTATGCCCTGAGTGATCAATCGCTCCTGTGGTCCAGGTTCACCACCCATATCCGCAGCGTTCCCATGCGGTGGGAACACCAGATGTTCTTCGGTGGCTCGGCCATCGCCCTAGCTGTTATTGGCATGCTTCGCCAGCCTGGTCATCGCAACCTGGCCATGCTTGGAGCTATCGCCTTCTTGGTGGCGCTTACGTTGTGCATCAATGGCCACAGCCTTTATGCCTTCATCTATCATTTGCCGCTGGCGAACGCCGTGCGCGCCGTGACGCGTGTCGGCATGGTTATGCTGTTTCCGTTGTCCGTCCTGGCCATGAGCGGTTTCGACTGGCTTGCCTCATCGCCTCGCAAGCGAGCTATCAAGACGACGGCAGCAGCCTTACTAGCCGTTTTGATGGTCGTGGAGTACGCCGCTTACGACACCCAGAAGGTGCCGCTAGTCGACGCTAACCGCCGGCTTGAGTCTCTGGTGGCCCTCACGCCATCGCCACTGGCGCAGGACGCCATACTGTTCGTTCCAATACGCACCGACGAACGCCCATTCCTCACCGAAGACGACGGCATGCGCCTGGCCCAGTTCATGAATCGTGTGACTCTGAATGGGTACTCAGGCAATTGGCCGATAGGCTACGTGGAGCGCGATACCGCCCCCTGCACCGTGGTCAACAACCGGCTGATGGGTTATGCCGCCTTCGCCGGACTGGACTATCAGGCTTACGTGGCACTAGTGAAGCGAATTGTAGTGATTGGTAGTGCCGTGCGTTGCTCGCCACTCCCCGCTCTCCTCGGCCGAACACGCTTTGTGGGGAAGTTGCCCAAAGACCTCATCAAGGGGTTGGTGCCATCGATCGACAGGATTACGTCGGAGAAGGGCAGGTTGCATGTTCGTCTGATCCTGCAGAACCATTCCAGCCACCTGCTCCCATCCGTTTCGGACGATGACCACCCCGTGCGTTTCTCCTGGCGATTCTCGCCAACCAATGCCCTGCTCCCTCCGGGTGCGGGCTGGGATACGCGCAAGGACCTTTCTGGGGACGTCAAGCCCGGCCAAAGCCAAGAGTTCGACATGTTCATCGATCCCCCAGGGGCTCCTGGCGATTACCATCTGCAGGTTAGCCTGGTCCAGGAGACCGTAGCCTGGTTCCATCTTCTAGGCATGCCGATCGCCACTGGGGGCCAGATCATCACAGTTCAGGCGGACGGGACCGTGCAAATCGAACCCTGAGCAGAGATGGTCCGAGCCCAACTAGCATGAACCCAGCGTCGTTTAGGCTCCTCAAATTCCCACCCGGACATTCAGAAGGTGGGCTCACCAAATCAAGTAGATTTCCAATTCGCTAGCACGTACTGCGAAGGTCGTTCAGCTCCCGATTTAAGCGTGATGCGGTGCGGCTGGGCAGCGAACGCGGTGTAGCGGTGATCAGGCCGCCGGAATCGGTGGAGGCATCAAGCACTGGGCAAATATGGGCATGAACTAACGGTCTATCGCAGCAGACTGCTCACTGGCTAGGACAAACCCAGGCAAGCCAAGGTCATGGCCGAAGAAGGAAGCTGCCAATCTGGCGACGGAACGCGGAATTCTGAGATAAACCGCGGTCTGTTTCGCCAAGGAGTCGAATAGCGCTCGGCACCGAGGGCTCCGCCGGAGGCGTTGACCTAAGTGGCTTTCGGTGCTGCTCGCAACGCGTTCTATGGTGCCGGAAGCGACTCGCTCGCAGATGACGGTGCAGTAAAGACCGACGCGTTGATGAGGACCGTATGGGGCCGGCGGCGGCCCAAGTCCACGATGAAGCATTCGGATTGTGGTGGTCCCATACACCGACCGCTTTCAGTGCTTGCTCGGCGCGCCTAGCATTACCTGCGGCACGGCATGAGCCGCTTTCATCGACATCCCCACCCCTTGAGCTACCTAGTCAGGTGCCCCTCGAGTATTCCCAGGCAACTGCAATACCTATCGCCCAAGGCTCCACTGAGCTTTGTTCAGCAGAATCAGAGCCTCAGCCTATTTGGCTCCGCCATGATCCGTGGGATCATGGGGAGCTAGGAGACCTGATCATGACCACGCGCTCGCCAGCCAATACCAGCGATTTTCTCAGCCGGTTAACACGGGGGATGCGTCTTCGTACCGTAACCATCGTCGACAAAATCTACCGTTCGACACCGCTGTCCCCGGCAAAGAAGCTGGCGATCAAGCGTGTGATCTTCACATACACCGGGAAGGTATTCGAGCGTACGGGAGCCTATCAGCGGTGGGCGGCTTTTGAGCGCACACATGCACCCTATCCAACAGCAACCTCCGAGGAAAAGGGGATCTACTCCACTGCATTGCACGCGCACAACGTCCTATGGCGAGCAGACGGCACGCAGGAGTGGCTCGATTACCGAGATGTTCGCGAGCGCATCGATGCCACTTTCACTGAGCAACGCCTGTCGAAGAGCCCAAAGAAAGCTACGGTCCGCGACTTCAGCCAGCAGTCTCCGGATACCTCTGCCAACGCTATCCGCTTGCCGGCCCCTCCCGACTCCCCAGATGTAACTATTCTGGTGCCTGTATTCAACCATCTCACAACGACGCTGGAATGCTTGGCCTCTATCGCCGAGACCACGAGCGAAGCGGGGCCGTCGTTTGAAGTCCTGATCGCCGATGATGCTTCGACAGATGAGAGCGCTCGGGTGCTGGGCGCGATCCCCAACGTTCGCATTGTTTCCCAACCCGAAAATCTGGGCTTTCTTCGCAATTGCAACACGGCATCGAAGTTTGCCAAGGGGCGCCTGCTCGTACTTCTGAACAACGACGTGCAGGTAACCAAGGGCTGGTTGTCAGCGCTTGTCGCATGTATAGATAGCTCCGCCGATATCGGAGCCGTAGGTCCACGCATCGCCTATCCAAATGGCTGGTTGCAAGAGGCTGGGACGACTTTGCACGCCGATGGCACTTCCGAAATGGTCGGTCTCAACGACCTTCCGGACTTGCCGCGATACTCGTACGAGCGGGACGTGGACTATTGCAGTGGTGCTTGTCTGCTCGTGCGCAAGGAGGATTTCGAACGACTTGGCGGCTTCGACGAGGCCTTTGCTCCCGCGTACTGCGAAGACTCTGACCTCTCCATGAGGCTACGCGCTGAAGGCAAGCGCATCGTCTACTGCCCAAATGCAACAGTCCTCCATCACCTGAGCCGTACGTCAGACGGCCTAGAGAGTGACTACAAACTCCGCTGCATCTCAACCAATCTGGCCAAGTTCACCTCCCGCTGGAGAGCCGAGCTTGATCGTATGGACGATGTGCGCACGATCGCGTTCTATCTCCCGCAATTCCACCCGTTTCCGGAAAACGACCTGTGGTGGGGCCCCGGCTTCACTGAATGGACGAATGTCACCAAGGCACAGCCAAATTACGTCGGTCATTATCAACCTCGCTTGCCGGCGGACCTTGGCTTCTACGACCTGCGCGTTGCCGAAGCGATGGAAATGCAGGCTGCCCTTGCTCGACGGTACGGCCTGGGTGGCTTCTGCTATTACTACTACTGGTTTGCCGGGCATCGGCTACTAGAGCGCCCTGTGGAAAACATGCTGAAGTCCGGTCGCCCAGATTTCCCATTCTGCCTGTGTTGGGCCAACGAAAACTGGACGCGCCGCTGGGATGGCCAGGAGCATGATGTGCTCATGGCGCAGAGCCATTCCGATGAAGACGATGAGGCCGTCATTCGTGACCTTATCCGCTACTTCCGCAGTCCCAATTACATACGGATCAACGGCAAGCCCCTCATCCTGGTCTATCGCATAACGCTGTTCCCCGATTTCGCGCGCACCGCCGCCATCTGGCGCAAGACCTGCCGCGAAGAGGGCATTGGCGAAATCTACATCGCCCAGGTGGAGTCGTTTGAGCTGGTCTCTGCAGGCACCCATCCGAGCGAGCTTGGTTGCGATGCGGCCGTGGAGTTTCCCCCGCAGGGCATGGCCGAGCCACGACCCGTCTCCACGCCGCTGTTGAATCCTGACTTTCAAGGCGCAGTGGCTGACTATCGCGACATCGCCGTGCGCTATGCAACGCGTGAACTGCCCCCCTACAAGCGCTTTCTAGGTGCGATGCCTGGCTGGGACAACACTCCCAGAAGACAAAACAACAGTTACGCCTTTGACAACGCTACGCCTGGGGCATTTCAAGCGTGGCTGGAAACGACGATTGCCCGCACTAAGCAGCAATACACAGGCGATGAGCGGCTCGTCTTCATCAATGCGTGGAACGAATGGGCGGAGGGCGCCTACCTGGAGCCCGATCGTCGCTTCGGACATACCTTCCTGGAAGCACTTCGCAACGCCCGGGATTACGACCGCCTCATTCGAAAGACTCGTTATTCACTCGGGTAATCGCACACCATGACAGATATTTCCACGTGTCTTGTGGGACACCCGTTTGCCCCTATCGGCAGGGGCGAGGACGTGCGATGCACCTTTCGTGCACTGCGCTCCGTGGCTGTTCGGCCAGGCGTCCTTGATCTCTATCGAATCAATCGTCCCGACTCGGAGGTGCTGGAGGAGATTCAACCCTTCCTCACCACCAGTCCAGGCAAGCTCAATATTTTTCATCTCAACGGTGATGAAATCGAGCAAGCACTAGAGACGCTTGGCGATAGACTGCCCAACGATTCATACAACATCATCTATCCCGCATGGGAGCTGAGCCAGTATCCCAGTGCCTGGGCCGAGCAGCTTAATCGCTTCGATGAGGTCTGGGCTCCAACGCAGTTCATCTTCGATGCGCTCCGTCCAGTTATCAGCAAACCACTTATACGCATGCCGCTGGCCTGCGAAGTGGTACTTTCATCGTTTCGATCGCGACGCTACTTCGGCATTCCCGAGTCAAGCTACGCATTTCTGTTTTTCTTCGATTTTCGTTCCTACGTTGCCCGCAAGAACCCTGGCGCGGCTATCAAGGCCTTCGAACTGCTCCGCAGGCAGAGGCCAACCGCTGACGTGTGCCTTGTCATCAAGACGCACGGCAGCCACGCTGCGCCGCAGGCACTGGCGGCACTGACCGAGGCAATTGCCCCGCTCCGGGATCGGGTGGTCCTGGTCGACCAGGCTATGACAGATAACGACACGAAGAATCTGGTGCACTGCTGCGATGCCTTTGTGTCCCTGCATCGTTCCGAAGGTTTCGGTCGCGGCCTGGCGGAAGCCATGTACCTCGGCAAGCCGGTCATAGCGACCGCCTACTCCGGGAATCTCGATTTCATGGATGGCGACTGCGCTTATCTCGTTGACTACAACCTGATACCCGTGAAACCTGGGGAATATCCCCATGCAGAAAATCAGGTATGGGCCGAGGCCAATCTCGAACAAGCCGTTGGGCACATGGTGACACTGACGGATTGCGCGGATGACGGGCGCCAGCTAGGCAAGCGCGCCAGCCAAAAGATCCGCGATAGCGTTGGCTTCCGTGCTGCCGGTATCCGTTACCGAGATAGGCTTGATCAAATTCATGAGACGTTGCGACCTGAAAACTCACATGACCAAAGCAACGCATCGTAGAGCGCGTTCAGTCAATTAACGCATTGGAATGCCCACGGCTTTGGCGCCGGAACCCACTTGCCCAGCTTCGACTGCCACCAAACCATTCCCCTGCCTCGAGATGGCCTCACCGTTCTTCGTCGTCGCCTCCTTCAGCAATTTCGCACTTAAGTGAGCGCTGGCATACGTTTTTCTCTGGCGCCGGCTCTCGTCCTAGAGCGCCTTGAGTTGGCACCTCAGCACTACGTCTCCGCCGACGTCCCCCCGCTTTGAGTAGCGGGTCCGTTTGGAGTCCGGAGTTACTTTAACTGCTTGGCGTAGGCGGCGGGTGTCAGTCCGCCCAGTGCCTTCTT